>Ga0214545_1002289_pt1 | contig 36890 bp, 16 predicted proteins | sample CNSS4metaG_FD_160064 | JGI IMG/M metagenome (GOLD analysis project Ga0214545, IMG submission 160064) | Root nodule microbial communities from cowpea collected in UCLA plant growth center, Los Angeles, California, USA - CNSS4 | ecosystem: Host-associated > Plants > Roots > Nodule | place: USA...
GAGACTTTACTTTGATTAATTAAGCTTTTTATTTGGTGAGGAGATAAAAGAATAGACATGATTAGGCATAGTAAATTTGATTGAGACTGTACTTTGGTTGAATTTACTGTGGATAATCTAAAAGTTTTCACTTTTAATTGAGACTGTACTTTGGTTAAAAGTAAGAACGCTAACAAATTAATTGAGACTTTACATTGATTAATTTGCAAATCTACAACAATAGTTAATGTTAGATTATGAATCTTAAATAGATTATCAGATGCATCAAATCATCTATATAAACAATTATTTCCAAACAGTAAGAGCAGATACTAATATAATAGTAGAATACGAGAGCGTACCTGATCAGTAATTAGGTGTACAATATAGTGGTACCTGATCTTTCAAATAGAATAAGTGGAAAATTAAAAATTGTTTACATGAGACGATACTGCTCTCTTCTCTGGTAGGAGGTTATGCTAGAACGTATCTTACAAATGTGTTATTACGTCATCTCATAAAAACTGACTAATGGGATATCAATTTTATATCCTTACCAGCAAAGACCAGGGACCTCTCAACAAGTTCTTGAATACTTAAGTCCATCACAGACCGTTCATTGAACAATCTAACCCATCACGGATCGTTCATCAGAAACCCAATATATATTATCCATAAATTAATAACAATTGTGCAATATAATTGATATCTACAAATAATATAATTTATTAATTAATGTTAATCCACAGTAATAATAAAATAGAGAATAATAATTTTATATAATAAAATTATATAAAATACAACAGTTAATTGAGCAATAATCTTTAGATAACCGATGATGAATCTATTTTGAAAAAGCAATGGAATCAATCTATTTTCTTTACAATTGTTTTTATCTCTTTTGATCTTTTCTATTTCTATCTTTGTTCATCTTAATCCCCTATATTTTTTTATTTTATTTGACTAACTCATTTGTATAGTTTCATAAAAACTAATTTGTTAAAAATCAATTCCATGTTCGTTGGGAGACGACTTTGGGTTACTTTACCCATTCTATTTTTTTGACTACTATCTTAGCAATACTGAAGTTGCTATAGTTTAGTAGTATTAATTTGATCGCTCAACGACAGAGTTTCAATTTGGAGAGGGACCAAATTGGTTAATATTAACAAAAATTTAGACTAAATTGAACAAAAATAACAAATATAGGGACCAAATTGAATATAGAACATTGACTTTGACACGTGGCACGCTACTAGGTTGACACATGGACATTTAAAAAAATTCAAAAAAATCAAAAAAATTCAAAAAAAAATTCAAAAAAATCACGAAGTGACATGTGGCATGCTACTGGGTTGACACATGTACATTTAAAAAAATTCAAAAAAATAAAAAAATTCAAAAAAACCAAGAAGTGACACGTGGCATTCATTGTTCATAGCCGTTAATGATTTAAACGGTGTTAGCAAAAAAAGAACTCAATTGAACAAAATTAACGAAAATTAGGACATATTTGAACACAAAACCAAAATTAGGACTTATTTAAAAAAATTTGGCGAAAATTAGGACAGAAAAATATTTTAACCGATGTTTAACTACCGACATGAGAACAACTGATAGAATACGTAACATTCATTATTCGTAATGCTTGATAAAATACTTATTTAATTCTGTCATTTTAAAGACTACTTAAGAGAAATAAATAATATTTTATGAAAACAAACGTTCATTTGCTGACTTTCATATATCTTTCGAAATTTAAGATGGATCCCTTAAGCTAATACCCACTAATATGCCATAATACTTTAGAGTAATTTTGGTCTTCTTTTTTTTTTCTCAATTTTTAACTATTCGATTTTTTTCTCTTTCAGTGTTTTTTTTTTATTTCTAATTATATGTAAATTTATTTAATTTTTAATTTAATTATTTTTTATTTTTTTATTACTTTGGCCACGATATAATGAGAATAGAGGAAACATGAAACTTGTAACTTTTTACAAAATTTGAAAATCTTGTTTTAACTGCAATTCAATAATGATTCAATATATTTCTAAAATTGAAAATTAAAAAAATTGAATAAATAAAAGGTTTAAATATGTTTTTGGTCCTTCAAGTTTCAGCGAAATTTGGAATTAGTCCCTCATCAAAACTTTTGACCAATTTAGTTCTTCATCTTTCAAAATGCGTGAATTTAGTCCTTTTAACCAAATTTTGTTAAGTTTATCTGACGTTTCAAGTGCATTTCATGATAGTATTTAAATTATTTACATTGTTTGACACATTTTTTTCTTCAATGTTAACTTAAATACTATCATGAAATGTGCTTGAAACGTCAGATAAAATTAACAAAATTTAGTTAAAAGGACTAAATTCACGCATTTTGAAAGATGAAGGACTAAATTGGTATAAAGTTTTGATGAGGGACTAATTCCAAAATTCACTGAAACTTGAGGGACCAAAAACATATTTAACCCTAAATAAAATTATGAAAACAATATTTGTAAGGCCCATTAATTTTGGCTTACTATTTTTTGCCCTAGAGTAAAGGGTTGCCCCTTGTGCTTGGGCCTAGAGCTGGCCCAACTGATAAAACCTGTTTCAGTTACCCTAACGCCCTATTTTCCTTGCATTCACAGAACCTTCAGCCGTTTCCTCTCCATTGTACTGCTAGAGCTCTGCTAGGGTTTGTTTCCCACCTCGAACCAGTCCGCCTAAAAGCTCAAGTAGTGATTCCTACTCCACTTCTTCAAGTCCATCACTCGAGTTGCTGTGCTCTGAGGTCCCGCGTCGAAGTTCTGTTAGCCTTTTTCTAGGTACGGGAAGTTAGGGTTCCAATTTTTGTGTTGTTTTGGCTTGTTCTTGGGTTGGTTATGGATTGTATGGATTAATCCTTCGATTTGATGCGTGAGAATACTTTGTATGCTTGGTTGGTTCGAAAAACATGGCTGCTGCAGGTGAAACAGTGGCGAGACCTATTAATCTCGCCCAAGCGAGCCAGTCTCACCTAGGCGAGACAAACAGGGATTCACCCAAACCAGTTTGCGCGAGAGGTCGCCCAGGCGACCCGCTCAAATTTTGAGCGAGCGAACATCTCGCCCAGGCGAGAGGGGTCTCGCCTAAGCGAGATCCCGCGTTGCGTCTTGATGTCCTTTTTTAGCCCTCGTCTAGGCGAAGGGGACTCGCCTGAGCGAGACCCTTCAGCCTGAGCGAGAGGTTGGGCGAGACAGTGTTGGGTTTGGTTGTGCGTTTACTCTTGGTTGATTGGAATTGTTTGGGTATGAGTGTTATGATGATATGCATGTACTTCTGTATGGATATAGACCAAATGGATTGCTATATATGCGTGACATGATTCATAAATGGTGAATGATGGGTATTGTGGGAACTTGGCATGTAAAATGAATGAGTGGGTTGGAACTAAAGTAACATGGTTTTGATATGAGATGAGGCCCTAGACTCATGGGGTGGTGATGATATGTGGTATGGATTCAAATGTGATGTGTATGAGGAATTAATCCCAGGGGTTGGTATGATATTGTAAATATGATTGAATGTCCTCGTATTGCTGATTTATGAATGTTGGTCCGTGTCAGCGTGTAATTCCTTGGGGCCTCTAGGTGAGACCTCTGGGGCTGCGCTTCAGTGGTCGGGACATAATTCCATGACCCCTGTTAGTAGGTGTCCATGGTGGTGCCCCATTTGTATAACTAGGTAAGGATTCAAGTTAAGGTTGCATCCTGACACTCTAAGGAGTCAGTTAGTCTCACTTAGAGTGGACTGACTCCTGTGGTGAGAGTAGCAGGAGGCCTGAAATTAATTAAGGGCTAACCTTGTGGTGAGGGAAATTTATTCATTGTAACACTTGTAACACATAGCTCGGGGGTGAGCAGAGGTATCCACCACAAGTGCGAGCATCCGCTGAATCCGACCAAGTTATACGTATTTGGATGAGTTGAGTCGAGTCATAGTGTATTGATTGAGAGTCATAACATGCTTGGATGATGTATGGATATTGAATGGTGAGAACTATATTTTGGCTGTATGATATATGTTGTTGGCACTAGCTTACCCGGTTTATTGTATGGTTGTCTTGTATGTGGTTCTTCTTTCTTGCGATGATCATCAATTTAATTGATGGGAACAGATGGGCGAGGTTCTAGAGGTCAGCAAGGAAATGGAGATTCCGCTGCATAGTCCACGTGGACTAGTTTATATTTCTGTATGAGTTTATTTAGGGTTGCGACCCATGTATCTGTTCGCCCTTAGATTCATGCACTCTGGTTAACTTTTCCTCTAGTTTCTTTTGGGCATCGTGGTATGCCATGGGTTGTATGGAGTTGAGTTTAAAACTCCCAAACCGCGCTTTTATGTTATCTTTCTCGTGACATTCCTTTAATTTCACGTACTTAATTAAATGGGGTGTTACAGTATTGCGTAAAAAGAAACTTAGTAAATAAAATAAGAAAAATTAAAACTTAATTATGTTTAAATTTAGGAATTTTATTAAATTTTTGTGGTCTATTAGGTCTTCCAAATTGGGAACGCCGCCACATAATACTTTGTTACAAGAGAAGAAGAAGTCTCTTTCAATGTAAAATTAAAATATGAAATTAGATAATTAGATAATAATATATGAAATTATAAAATATGAAATTAGATAATTAGATAATAATAAAATTATTAAAGTATTAAATATAAAATATACTTTTATAATTTTAATTTCATAATTTTTAATCTTTTAATTATCTAATTTTACTGTTAATATTGTTATATGATATAATTAAACCATTATAAATTTTATAGAAATATAAATTATATAATTATAAAATTATAAAATTACAAAAATAATAAAATTATAAAACTATAAAATTTTGAAATTATGGTATCATGACACTATAAAACTACGGAATTGTAGAATATAAAAATATAAATTGAAAAATTAGATAACTAAAAAATTATGAAATCAAAATTGTGAAATTATATTTTTTATTTTATATTTAATAATTTCGTAATTTTATTATTATTTAATTTTATTATTTTATATTTTATATAACTTTTTATCTTACAATTTTATATGTTTTAATTTTATAATTTTAATTTGCTTTAACAATAATTTTCGTTAAATATAATAAATTCTGATGTCATCATTAAAGTCTTCTAATTTTATTTGGTGACATGTAAGTAAAGTAACAAGACATATCCAATAATTAACAATAAAATATAACACGTGAAATCAATTAAAAAGTTTTAATATTTTAAAGATTTAACAAAAATTTAATAAAGACTCAAATAAAAGTTTTCAAATTTAAAGACTCAAAATATAATCAAACGAGAAATTTCATTTTGTATTAAATAAAAAGATTAAACTTTGTCTATAATATAACTGTATGTATTTCTTTTAATTTTAAGTATTATTTAGTTCATGTAAATCAATTACAATAAAAAATATTGTTTATCTCTGTTGTTGAGTGAATAATTTAGTTGATGTAAACCAATTATAATTGATATTTTTTTCTCAAATTTTTAATATATATTTATGTATAAATACAATCGAATCAAATTAATCTCAATCAAACAAACCACATCTAAATCATAATAGTTAATTTGGATTTTGAAATTTGATTTTTAAAACCAGAGCCAACCTAAACCAATAAAATAAAGGTTTATCAGATTTTATTTTCTCCCAAATTCCAGGTGAGGTACCTAGAAGATTGCATCATCGTCCCCTCATTAAAATCCACATCAATGACACTATCTCCAACAAAGGAAGTCGTATTTTAATTTAATTTATTTTTTTTTTTTTGTAGTTCTTTTGGTGATAAAATTGTGTCCGACTTTTCTGCCAAAATTCCTTGAGATTGCAGAAATATGGTAAAATATATTCATATGTATTAAATTAAATAAATAGCAAAAGGTTCTCATACAACCCCCTGCCCTCCCCCGCAAAAAATAATAATAATAAGCCTTTAATGGCACTACCAAAACTGAGGCATCCCGTTCCTTAAATAATAAATGTATAAGGCAAACAAGAGCGTCCAGAATCATTAATTCTTTAGCAACCAATTAGCCAAATCACAATAGGCAAATAAAGGACAGCAGAATATTCACCTCATTCCTTGTGTTTTCCCTGTCTTACAAAACCAACAATCCCCATCCCAGTTCCTTTATTCAGCACCATCATTGTGATAACTGGAAGAAGAATCTGCTCGCTTTTTCATCTCTGGTTGCTTCCCTGGAGGGCTTCCCATTTTTCTCTTGCGATTGTTCAACGACGATGAAGCATCATCAATCATCTCCCCTTCCTCTGCATTCTCCTCATCCATGTCTTTCTGAAATTGCCCCTTCATGCTAGTGTGTCTGCCATCTCTACTTTCCTCATGATGATGATGATGATGATGATCTTCACCATCATGCTTAGACCAGTTCTGTCTTCTCTCTCGCTTATTTTTCTCATCCTCAACTGCCAATTCAACTCCATCTTCTAGCTCCCTCTCAATCAGATCATCCTCATCCATTACATCTTTCTTTAGTGTCATTTCCCCTCGTTCCTTTCTCCTCTTCTCCATCGCAGCCTTTAACTTATCTTTGTCAATCATCTTTATTGCTTCTTTCGGTGAATGACTTATAGGGCCTTCCCGACGCTCCAGATTTCGACCACCATTGCTCCCAGAATTGTATAATGCTGATTCATCTCTCCTTCCAACTTCTGCACCCTCCTTAGTCCCAACCATTCTCTCTTGGTCTCCTGCCACTATTCGTTCAGACCCAGATTTAGATCGATTTGACATTTCTCTCTTGTTATCTTTCTGAGTTAACTGTTCCGAATTCTGAGACTCCCTATTATCCAACTCCATCTTGTGATCAGTAATATCACTGCCCATTTCTGCACTTCCATCGTTGCTTTGGTTCTCAGTTCCTCTCTGCGGTACCACAGTTCTTTCTACAGAAGAGTGCTGGGGAGCTTGAGATGATATTTGCTTTGACGCCTGCTCCTCATTCACAGCAGGAGCCTTTGTAGCAGATCTTGTTCCTCCAGCACTTCCTTCTACTTCACTTCCCTGTGCTGGTGGAAGTCTGTTCTGCTCATAGAGTTCCAGCATTTGATTGCTAACTTCTGCAAGAGAAAATAGCAAGAATTGAGAAGAATATACAGAAGTATACAGACACACAAAAGGACAGCCCATTGTTAAACTACTCATAGCATTAAACTGGGTTCTCTAATGAAAATTCCAAATTTGATTAGTCAACATGGACAAAACCATCCAGATAACAGACAATGGCAGAAATCATATAATGCATTACAACCAAGGGAATACAAAGGCCATCCAATCAGATCAATTTTGTTGTACGCAAATGAATTGAGGGGATGACACCAACCCTCTAATTGACGTGGGGTGACATCAAACTCTTGCCACCAAACCTTCTCACCATCTGATGGGAGCTTCACTTTCAAGAACTTGGCAGCAAGGAAAATGGCACCTGCCGCAATATGATGTGGCTTAAATTGCAGGCAGAGCGATGTCCTCAGCCTGAAAGCCACTTTCCAGTGTGTGAACAAATATACTTAAATAAATTTAACAAAGCTAAAATCAAACAAATGGCAACTTAATCATACCCATCATTAACAAAGTTCCACGCAACTTGAGCAAGAGCATTCTTTGCGACGTTGAACTTCTTTATGGCCTCCACAAGAGGTTTATACGGATGTTGAACATTCAGATCAAAAGCTAAAGTGGCAAGCACAACCCTCTCTCCAAGTAAAATTAATTCTTTTTGCTGCTCATACACTTCCTGCATCGTTTAAGATTTCCATTGAACAAATATGAAGATAGCAAGGGTAAAGGAAGAAGAACCATAATAAAAGAGACGTAAAAAAGAAGTCGAAAAGGGACCATGTAGATACTTTACCAATATACAGCAGTTGGAGATGGAAACAGATCAACAAAAAAAGGGGAAAGAGAATTTCCTTAATGATAAAATTTAGAAAATTTCCATGAAACCAGTTCTTACTAATTATTAAGCACACAACTTAAAAATAAAAACTTGGATACTATACATAATTTACAAGGCAGATAAACATTTTAGAGGATTTCAATATTCAGGACACATCGACCATGTTTGATATTATAACCTAGACAGATGGTGTTTTTGGCTAGAAACTGACAAAGTTGGTGGGAGGCACAGTCTTGAAGCAAATAGGAAAAAACCTAGTCCATTAGACAATTGGTGAAAGATGACAGACTGCGATAAATTTCAACTAAATCCTAAGTCAAAATGTTGACGTATAGGAGTGAACTGATCAAAACACCATCAGTAATAAAACACCTTCTGTTTTATCCTCTGTGCAGCTGCAGGATCCTTTTTATGAATGATCTCATAAGAAACAAGAATAACGTCCTTCAGTGGTCGAGGAGTCTCTTCAACCTTCCCAGCAAGGAACATGCAAACCGTTGCAATGGTCTACAAAAGAGTCCATAAAGAGAATTATGAGATGCTGATTAAGTAATCTTTAAAAGAATACAGCTTCACATCTACCGTTCTCCTAATATAAATTTGGAACATAACTACAATCCCCTTACATCAAATAATCATAGAACTCAAATAATTAAAGAACAGATGTTTTAAAGATTTGACAGTTCACTAAATACAAAAGTTTAGGCAGCAATTGGAACTCAAAATAAAATGTGAGATACAAGAGTTAAATGGAGTAGTAAATCGAGATATATGTCAACTTCCAAGGTCGCCAATTTAGAATATTTATTCACCTTCAACTACAAAAAGGAAAGATTGCCTGTCCAATCCAGATTGCATACAAAATAATAATTTTTGGCAAAAATGACAATATATATAATTAATTAAAATCCCTATTGAGGAACCATGAATCCTGCACTCAGGTATACAGACATCTTCCGAAACATATATAAGTAAGTCCTTTCAACTTATGACCAATTCTATTCAGTATCAATACTCATTCTTCTGTGTCCATCTCGCCATCATTTCATTCCTTCTGTTATTCTGGAATATTTCATCTGAATGTGCACCCAAAACATTTTAAATATTGAGAGTAGTATATTATAGTTAGACATACATAAATCATAACAGCAGGACCTTTCCAGGAATAGTTATCACAATGTTTTGGAATAACCAAAAACACAGCTGACATGAATAAACTCCAATTTTCTAAAGCCTGGGTTCTTCATCTATGCTATTAATTACAACTTTCATCTAGACAAGAATTTGGCAACACCACAATTTCTAGGTGTTCATATCACATGTTAGTTAGCTTTAATTCACTTAAAAAAAATTGAAAGTCAATCATATGCTTTTAAACAATAGAAATAACCAATATTATAGAAATAAACATCTATAGATTATCAGCCAGCCAACTAAGGAAGAGAATTCCGCACAACACAAACTATCTTCTAGATGGTAATATAATACTTCTATTAATCTATTACACTTACTGTTGAGAAATGTAATGTTTTATTATGGTTCTCCACAATGTCAAGAACACAAACATAGCAAGCTAAATTAATGTGCAACTTAAGCTCTAAAGATGCAAAATGCCTACTACATAACATATCCATTTGGAAGAGAAACAACCCACCCTTCGGTCGTTCTTTGCATGAGATTGTCGAAGAAAGAATCGATGACAAAAGATTATGGCAGTTGCTATAGTTACCTGAGGCCTGCACAGACCAACATTACAAATTAATATGCAAACCTCCAACAGAATTTTGAAAATAGGATATAAACATTTACAGTGAAAATAAAAAGCAACTGCATTCAAAATGTAATTGCTATGTCTATCTTGTAAATACTCCAAATATATAATTATAAGATATTAAAGAACCAAGTAAAGCAGAAAAGGATAACCAAATTGCAGAAAAATTAAGCATATGTTCATAATGCTTTCATTATCTGGCATTGGTAGGGTTTATCATTCAGATCAACAGCAGTAGTAATGGTTTCACAGAAAAAAAAAAAAAAATAAAAAAAAAAAAATTGGAAAAAAAAAAAAGAAGAGGAAAGAAAAAAGAAATGGTTTCAAAAAAAAAAAAAAAAAACTCACTGTTAAGAATTTGGATAGAAAATAAGGTTGCGGAAGTGAAAAGGAAATATAGATAAAGTAAAAAAACAGAATGAAGCATACATCGATTGGAGGAACCCACACAAAGCAAGAATGAGAATCAAGAAAAAAATGATTATTTATAATATCAGTAGAAGCAAACTCACACTTTAAGTCTCATGCCTAAATCCTGCAAGAATGTGCAGTATGACTTGCGCAGATATGTCTCTTTCTTCAAGTCAATCCCATCTTTTCTTGATGGGGAATGTTCCTCTATTTCTTTTCTAGACATATACCACCGACCTAATGATTCTTCCTGCTTGTCTTTGGAACTTTTACCAGAGTTGCCGTCAGATGGTCCATGATTTGGCAACTCTACAGGCACAAGTCCTGCCATATATACCAGTTTTTCTGTGCACAGAATAAATTCTGTATCATTTGTTCAACATCATGTAGCAGAAAGATTCTGGAAGACATATAAAAATAAATGAATATCATGTACCTGGAAGCATGAATACTATAAATTGTAATCCATGGCAAAACTTGCAAGGGAAGAAAAAAACAAGAAAAATGTAGGACAACAAAGGATAATAAAAGGGAGTAAGGAAGAGGATCTAAATTGGGTATTCAGATGTTCTTAAATTCTTTGCATCATGTTCAGCCTGTCACCAAGGTTGAACGGTGAAAACTAAAAGGAAATCTATCTATCAATATAGGAAGAAACAAGGAGCTTGCAAAAGCAAGAAGATAAAAACTAGAGCCAGTAGCCCTCCGAGAGAACTCTACTAAACTTTCTTCCTGCAAAAGAACTACCCAGCATTACTAAACCTTCTCCTTATGTACATGTAGCCTTCCCCCTACATGACAAACATGGCACATCAGCTAGCTAATTAATTTCCTCTTACTCATTGTGCTTCCTTTTGTTATAAACCTTCAAGATCCTCAATTTCTTTTGGTCTTAGATCCAGCAATTAATCCTTGCCCCTGTTCAGTCCCAATGCTAGGGCTTAGGTCCAAGATCCAGGTTATCATCATCACGATTTATAATTGAGTGCTAGCTGCGGACCAGTTATAACATGAAGCTCTGGCTCTGGCACAACAATGACGCAAGCACTGGGACACAGCCATGTCCAAAATATAGAACATGGGAACACTCATCTTTTACGTATACAAATATAATAACATGAAAAAAATCTAAACTAAGAATTAAGATTTGTAGAAATCACATTCTGAAATCAAGTTATCTATTTTCATATAATAGTGACATGAAAACATTCACCACTTAGATATATAAATATAATCAACAACATGACAAAAATTTAATTTGGGAAAAAAAAAATTATATAAATAAAATTCTAAAATCAAACTTGTCGAATTTCCATATAACTCAAATACAATATTAAGAATGATGTCTCTTACAAGTTAAAACAACTAGTTAAGTCCTCTGGAAACAAGCCACAAAAATTTTATGAGCCTTAACTTTATTTTCTTTAATTTCTTTTAATTTTAACGATATAAGTATCCAAGAAGCATTTAGCCAATAATAATGTCACCTCACTCTCTATTTGGTCCAATAATAGCTGGGTTAGAGAGGTGGCCAAACTGTGTCGAAAAGGTGTCTGAGCTGGAAAGATTAATAACAACATAGATGAGGAGTGTCAAAGTCTCTTCATCCAAATAATAAAGATGATGGTATGTGAAGTGTCAACTAGATTTGATGAAGGGAATAATATATGGAGATTTGAAATATGATGGATCAAATTAATTTCACGTGGGGCTGAATTAACTAGCATATCTTTCAGAGACTAATACAGTACAAAAGATCCCTAGATGTTGAAAGAGGAAACTCAGCTTTTCATTTTCTCAGCTTGGAAGGCATGTTGAAACTTTATTCGGCCTTATAAATTGAACTGGGTATACTGGTTGGCTACATCTCCAAGCAAAACAGTATAACTCTAATAACATTCATAAAAATTTCATAATAGTCTTCACATAAAATCTTAAACATAATTCATAAGAACACTAACATTTCATTCAGCAACTTTAGAATATATTGCTTTTATTTTGGGTGCCCAACATTATCCTACAAGTCAAAAACAATTGGGAACGATGTTTTATAAGCAAACATATGAAGAACAAACAAATGGTTGGTTGTGGAATTTTGAATTAAAAACCAGAGAACTACAAAACAGAGCAGCCACTAGATGAAAAACATGCGAAAAGATGAGAAAAGGAGAGATAAAAAAATTAGGAAGAAAGAAAGAAAGAAAGAAAGAGAAAAACAAATAGAAGGAACATAAAAAAAAAAAAAAAAACTTGTTTCAAGGTTTAGGTCGTAATAGCATGTCACCACACCGGTTCAGGTTGATGGAGTAAGTTATTGCCATAGATAGACAACTCAAAGAACCCTTGACAACAGAGAAGGCCTATTCTCTAATGCTTTAACATCTTAGGTTTCTAGCTCCATTAAGGTTTTGATCATAAACTAGGGCTCATTCTCTCCTGTGCCTCTAAGATGTTAAAGCATTAGAGAATGAGTCTTCTCTGTTGTCAAGGGTTCATTCTCTCCTGTGTTCAGGATTGGGGTTATTTAAAAATGGGCCAACCCCAAAATCATATTTTTGAAAAACAAAAAACAAAGGAAAAAGCCTATATTCAGCTATAGATGCCATGAAGAGCCACTGCACTGTGTCCATGATAGGCACCACAGAAAAAATGATGGAAGAAACCATAGCCTTTAAAATAGCAGATGATGATGATGGCTGGCAAACCCGCCATGACACCTTCATGACACCACCATAATCATCATTTGATAACACTAAACTCAAGCCCCGTCAAACTGGCTTGTAAGGTAAGAATAGTTTGAACTTCATAAGTTTTATTTTAAGGGGGGACCCAAGGAACCTGCAGTTGAGGTGAGCAAGGAGTGACCACAATTAAGGCAGCTTACCCCAACACACCCTGTCACACTGGCCTAGAGCATGACCATGCAAGTAGCCCAATAATAGATCTAGAATGGCTTTAATACCAAGGTAATTAAAATCAAGATTATGGTTGGGATCACGAAGGTCTCACAAGTTTGTAAACCCTAGGATAATAATGCAGACCGTAGATTATACTTCTACATAAATACAATATATACACACATATACACACATACATGTATAAACCCATGCAAATAACACAAATAATTAAAAAACAGTCACAGAAACATGTGAAATCGTGAGTGGTTTGAGTCCATGCAACTTCATTTCTGGTACGGTCAAGCAATCAAAACAGACACAATTGTCAGGTTTTCTTAGGGAAGGAAGTTGCACATGAAACCATTTGTGCATGGAGAACAATTTTTTAATTGGGCTTGGGTTTTAATCCATTGATCCAAGAAGATTTTGTGTGCGAGCAGAACCCAAAACCTTGAAATGAGACACGACACAAAATGCACAAGGTGATTCCATCGTTTCCACAATCTTTGACAACAATTCCACTTTGGCACAATCTTGCATGGGTTTTAAATTGGACATGGGGGAGCAGAATTTTGAAATCGTGCAATTCCACATTTTTTTATCACAATTTTGACTACCTTATCTAATTCCATCTAAGAATTATACTTAAAGTTGAACTCATCCCCACAAAATGCACTTGTTAGGAGGATTGCCCGAGCTTTATAAGCTTTATTTGAGTCATGTCTCTAGTTGATGAGAGACTAAACACCACCATAAAGTTTCAATTTAGGGCAGCCTCAAAAGAGGCTGCAATTTCAGCGAGCTAGGAATAACAATTAAAAAGGCTTTCCAACAAAAACCTAATTCTTTTTAACCAAGGGGCAGCTCATGACCAGGTGTACAAGGGGGGAGCAAAACAGTTCCATAATCCACATCTACTTGTAGTGCGAAGCCATGCAACCTCACCATGCCATGATGAGATGGGTTGCATGGTTGGCCTCCTTCTACACGTAATGCACACTATTAGGACCTCAGCCAACAAACATCTCACAATTCCATAATCTCATACCCCCACAGAAGCCTCACCCAACACTATACAAATGCAACCTCCTACATGACTCCCAAAAAACCACTCAAGTAAAACCTTCTAGTTCTCCCTCTGTCTAGTCTAAAATCAGCTTTACTGGACGGTAAACATACACAATTCATTCTATAGCCATCAGAAACAGAAAGGAGGAGTTTTGGTCACAAGGTAACTTACCCAACAAACCCAAAGCCTATTCCAGACATAGGCTAAGTGCAAGAAGCTACTAACAGCCCAAATATACATAATAAAATTAGGTTACACGATGGTTTTGACTCCATTTAACAAATGATAAAAAGAACGCCACCTTGTATCCTCACATTCACACATAGAAAACCGCGATATCATTCGAAAGAGGAGAGAGCGACAGAAAGGTTTAATTTCCCTTACGTTCCTTACTGTTCATTTTTCACGAGTGAACCCTAATGTGCTTTTCAAATCCAAAGAAACTGCAACATAACGAAAAAGACCCACAAAACATGTACAATACCAATTCAATGACCCAGATAAGTCAAGAAAATTAAAATTCTACGGTCAATTTGTACAAAACGAGAGAAACAGTTTAGTTTGAAAACGAGCAAACAGAAACATTTGAGCGACAACGAAATTGGACGGCATTCCAAAAGGGTTTGAATAAACCAATTGATAAAAGTGAAATTAAGAGGGAAATAATGACGAAAAATTAAGTGAATTGAAAAGAAAACAGGGAAAGTGATAGATCGATCAAACGCGACAGACAAGATAAGGAAAACGGAAAAGGAAAGAAAGAAAATTGCAGCGACTTACAGATTGTAAAGCGAATAGGTGGAGAACCCTCGTCTTCCCAGAATCGGATACAAGCTTTGTCGCCTTCGATTCTCTCTCGCGCAGTCGCAGGTTGCAAGAACCCCAAGTTCGACGGTTCTTTGTTTCCCCCCACACTTTTTTTCCTTCGTGTTTGTTTTTTCGCTCTCTCACCTTCACAGCATAATAATATGATTATCTTACACAAATTGTCCAATAATCATTAAAGGCATTAATCGGAATATTGTTACTTTTTAAGCTATTTAGTTACAATATAATTAATGTTTTGGACAAATATTAATTATTCTAATAATTATTTTTTGTCACTGGTTCAGGGTTTCAAATATAAAAAATGTAAAATATAATCAATTTCCTGAAATTAATAAAACTTAATAATCATGACAAAACAAAATTTTTATTTTAAATCAATAAAAAAGTATAATAATATAATTATTATAACCTTCATAAAGTGGTGTGTTCCAGATTTTTATCATATTAAAATAATGTAATTTAGAAAAAGAATATATATATATATATATATATATATATATATTAATTATTTAGAAAAATATACATTGTTATTATTATTTAAAATATCATATTAAAATAATATAATTTTAAAATATATATATATATATATATATATATAATTTATAAATATATAATATAATTAACAGTTACATTTTATAATATAATATAATATAATTTTATATAACTAAATAATATAATATTATATTTTCCTCATTTGTATTTCCACTTTACAATATAAATTTAACCTTTTATAATATAATTATTTATTAAATTTTTAAAAAAATTAATAGTTAATTTTATATATTTTTTATAAAATTATCTTTTCTCTTTTTTATTTTTTTTCTATTTATCAATAATTATATTATATTTTTTATTTCATTCATCTCATTATATTTTTAAAAAATATAAATTTATTTTGTAAATTAACTTAATGACATTATAATATCATCATCTATTATTATAATATTATATATAATTAAAAAATAAGTATAGATAACACTTGTGTTTATGTCAGTTATATTAAATTATTTAGAAACATGTACATGCTTATTATTATTTAAAATATTATTTAATTAGTTTTGATAACAAATAAATAATCGTATTAATAACGTATTTAGTTATACATTAATTAATGAAAACTTGCGTGGGTGTATTTTCTCTACTTTAACGTATTAATAACGTATTTAGTTATACATTAATGTATTATTAGTTTTAAATCTATGCATTGTTTGTATTTGTTTATGTAGTTGTGAAAAATGATTTATAGGTTTAAAAGGTTAATGTTTATGTAATTGTGGTATAAAAATGATTTAAATAAAAAAATAAAAAGTTTTTTAAATTAATAAATTATATGTAAAAAAATTTAAATTGGTATCTCTAAAATTTTTGTCCATGTTTCGTCATTAACTTTTTCAATCTATAAATCTAGGAGCGCCAATTTAAATTTTTTATATATAATTTATTAATTGAAAACATTTTTTTTATTTAAATCATATTTATACCGCAATTCACACTTTTCAATTTTTAATCTTTTTAATTGATTTAATTCACGTAAAAATAGGTATTCTAATTTATATTTCAATTCAAGATTATTCAACTAATTCATTGTATGCGGTGAAAAACATAAAATTCCAACATTTTATAATATAAGGTTATACTAATTTGAGAAAAGTATAATTAGGATTCATGTCAATCTCATAAAAAAATCCATAAAATTTAGGGAAAACTTAATTTAAGATAAACACCATAATGAGATAACCATAAATCTAACTTACATAAATCATTCATATATTGATTAGACGACTCTAACAATATACATTAGATAAGTCTTTTCATACACAATTTTAATGAGTCTATTAATGCACATTGGACAAGTTTGTTCATTAATTAATTAGATGAATCTTGCAATACATATTAAACGAGTATGTTCATACATTGAGTAGATGAGTATAACAAAAAACATTATATGAGTTTAATAATAAACATTAGATGAGTCTGTATATACACTAATTAGACGAATATAAAAAAATCATTAGAGGAGTCATTCCATATATGATTATATGAGTTTAAGAATACACATAAGATAGGGTATGTTCATATGTTGATAAGACGAATCTTGTAACCTACATTAGATGTGTAATTAATACATTGACATACTCATATAATGTTTTTTCTTTATTCATTTAATTAATGTATTTCTATACTTGTCTAATGATTTTTATTATACTCATCTAATTAATGTATGGAAGTGACTTATCTAATTTTTTTGTTATACTTGTCTAACTAGTGTATGGACAGTCTCATCTAATGTATTTTATTAGACTCATGTATTTTTCTTTGTTATATTCATCTAATTAGTGTATAGAAATACTTGTTTGATGTGTATTACTTGACTCGTCTAATTAATACATCGATAGACATGTCTAATGTGTATTACTGGATTTGCCTAATTAGTATATGGACACACTCGTATAAAGTGTATTGTTATAATTGTCTAATCAATTTATATTAACGTGTATTGCAAGATTTGTCTAATTAGTGAGTGGACAAACTCATCTAATATGTATTAATAGTTTCGTCTAATTTGTTTATGGAAAAACTTGTCTAATATATATTATTAGACTTGTTTAATCAATGTATAGAAATACTCGTGTAATGTTGTGTTTGTTGTTATATTTGTTTAATTAATGTATGGATAAAGTCTTCTAATTAATGTTTTTGCAAACTCCTTTAGTGTCTCTTTAAATTTGTTTAATCAATATATGTATAATATATATTCCTAAACTCACATAATTACCATATAAATACATTAGTAGTATATAATTAGACAATTATTTTGTTAGCTTTTACTTTTTGTTTTAGTATCATTAAAGTCTCAACTATGAGAATTTGAAGTTGAAAATAATAAAAAATAAATTCAATTAATATAAAACAGATTTTATAATATTAAGTGTGATTTTTTTATTATAAATGTATATTTTAAATTTTTGAAGTGAACTATTGAGTGCAATATTTTAATTTATTTTTATTATAAATATAATTATTTAAAATCTCATACGAAGTTAATAAGTAAATATGAGTCATGCTAATTTTTTATTAAATAATATCAATTTAAATTTTACTTTACAAAATTATGAAAAATATTGCAAATATAATCATGTTAAGTACCATTATGAACTTTGACATTTCAACTAAACTAACACCAAAAACTTATCAATAATTTGTCATCACATAAAAATTTAGTTAAAAAAATATAAATTAAAAGAATAAAAAGTATGGGGAGATTACACAAAACCCATGATAAAAAATTATACTTCACAAAACATAGACAAATTATACTTATTACGAAAAAATCTAAATAAAAAAAATCTAAATAAATACATACAGCTACAATACTACACCACTTATAAGGTTCTTTATAAATCCAATAATAAGAATATTTATATAATAATTTAACATAAAAATGATAAATATAATTTTTTATTAACAATTTTTTAAGAGAAAAAAAATATTACATGAGAATATTTTTTATATGACGGTATAAACAATTTGTATTACAATAACGATATATTATATTTAAAATAATAATATTTTGAAGAAAAAAATAAAATATTTTTCTAAATTTTATTTTGTTAAATAACCAAACAAACACTACAAAAGTACTATAACAAAAATCATTCTTTAATAATTTATTAAAGGTTAAAATATCTTTTTGTCCCAATTTTCGTCAAGTTTTGTCAAATCAATCTTAATTTTATTTTTGTGCTTAAAATAGGTCTTAATTTTTGTCAATTTTGTTCAATTTGATCTCTTTTTGCTAACACCGTTTAAATCATTAACGGTAATGAACAGTGACTACCACGTGTCATTTCATGATTTTTTAATTTTTTTAAATTTTTTTAAAATTATTTTAAATGTTCACGTGACACCCAACAACGTGTCACATGTCAGAGTCCAGAGTCGGTGTTTTATATTTAATTTGGTCCTTATACACTACAAAAATATATGATTTTACTTAGGATTTATTATTTGGGGTTATAATAACCTCCATTAAAATATACCTTAGTAGAGGTTTTATAAACCCTTAGTAAGTATTTGGGGTTTTGGGAGAACCCCAGTAAAATTATTCTCCTTATTTTATAATTTTTAAAATTTGAATTTGGATAGAAATTTTTCTCTTTGCCCAGAACCTTTTCTCTTTCTTAGTGGTTCATGAGACTTTTTTCCTCAAGGGGAAGGAAGAAGGTGCTCGCTGGTAGGAAGAAGTAGGCTTGTGCTCTTCGCTCAAGCTAGACTGTGGCTTTCGATTTCATTTTCGTTCTTTCTGATTTTATTTTTTTCGATTTCAATTTCGTCTTTTGCTTTCATCCTTCGTGCTTAGGAGTTGTGGCTTCACTACAAAATAATTATTTTTTATTAATGATTTAATTCTGTTGGTTATCCTGCACCATCTGTATTCATTTTATTTTCAATAAGAATACTTCATTCAATGTTTTCGTTGACGCATGTTCTTTCGCTTTCGCCTTTCGCTCAAATTTAGGGTTTGGGTGAGATTTTTGAAATCGTGTGCATCGATTTTGCGTCTTCGCTAGGTGTTTTCATTTCTTTTTCTTTCGTTCGGATCTATGGCTTGACTGAAATTTTTGAAAACGTATGCAGAAAATGGAGAAGAACCACTTCAGATCGATTTTAGAGCGTTCTGTGTGGGGTGCTCACGAGGATGATTTCAGCATCTCTTACGAAACCATTGGACGTGGTGAAGACGTGGTTGATGATGTTGGTGCGCGACCATGGCGTTTCGTTGATGGTGAAGAAAATTTTGGAGGAGGGGTGGGTGAGGTTGGCACGTGGCATGAGACCTAGGGTCCTTCACAACGCGTCCCGAGTTAAGTTACTTCGCTTTTCAAACCACAAGGCTTAGGATTTTGCGGGAGTATCTTAGGAGGATGGAGTTAAGTGAAAGGGAACTAAGTTTCTATTTCCACTACGTAACAGAAAAATACAGAGATAGAAAAAAGAATCTCTTATTTTATTTATTTTGTCCAAAACGAGTAACATTTCTTCAGTTATATGTTGCATAACAAACTGGGTATATATGATCCATATATGATATAGTTTATTGTATCTTATTTTTATTTAATTTTACAATTTAAATTTAATTTTGTTTTACAAAATACTAATAAATCTCTAATACAGATAGATTTATTTTAGGTTAGGAGAAATCCTATCTCATTATTACTTCGGTAATCTCATTCAGTAGTTGCTTTGATGATTAATGTGATGTTTTGCTAGTCTAGGCAAGTATATCAAATGAAAACTACTGCAGTTTGTGTAGAATGCTCATTTTCATTTTCCATATTTATTCATGCATTTTTTCTGATGTTATGGTAAAATGTCTAATCCCGCGGTTTGCAACCTTAACATTGATAATATGATTTTCTCACATTTTCCTAATCTACAACGCCTGCGAGATGATTTCAAGTCCAATCAGGAGCAACTGGTTGCAGTTCTTATGTTTTTACTCTTTTTCTAGGAAAGTGAATAGAAAAATAAAATTATATATTTTGGAACAAAATTGCAATTTCAAGAGACATTGCGATCATCTATTGATGATTTAAATGATATTATCTCTGTCTAATTATTTCTTAAAATACTCAAAAGTTAAAACACTTCTTTTTTTGTTTTTCTAAAGCCGTTTTTTCATCCATCTTGATATATACACACTACTTAAATGGATGCTCAATGTAATAATGAAGCTTTGAAAATAATGGCCAGTATTACAACATGTCTTTATGAGATAGTTCTTGTCAAGCTCCTTCGCCTGCCCCAATATTGCCATCTCCATCCAATTTCACATCTATTTTATCTTTATGTGAACCCCACTATTGTTGAGTACAAATAAAATACCATATGTACCCAAAAAGTCACCAAAGCGTGTCGATGGAGAACAACCTTCAAAGTCAACAACCTCCATTAAATCAAAGGTAAATCTAACAAGATGTTTTATAAGTCACATACTTGAGACTCTGAATAACCTTTATTTCATCTGCAAACAATTAAATCTGCTATAGAGTATAGACTTTTATGTTTGGTGCGTATTCCAGGGAAAAGGCTTTGATATTTCTAGGAAATGCTTTGAGCCTTCGAAAGTGAAGGAGTGAGCCATTGATGACTTGAATAAAACAATACAGTGGCTGGAGAGTCAAGAAGAAAAGGTTATGATCTTCCATTTTCTGTGTGTTTTCAGTTTTTGTTTTCTTCTAGAGGTTGCATAGAATCATAGTTTTTGACTTGCATAGAATCATAGTATATGAATCTAAATTATGTTAATCATTTCAGCTAGATCCAAGTGAGGTGACAAAAATAGCCGCAGAGGGAATTCTTACTTGTTTGCAAGATGCAATTCGTTCTCTAGAGGAAAAACAAGTAATGTACTAAAAAAAAATTGTATCACTCTTGTCAGTTAGAAAGCATAGGTAAAGTTTCTACCTTCATAGAGATATGTCAGAATAAACATAAAGAAAAAAGTTACCTTATTTGTGTGCTTTCACCTAAAACTTATTTGTGAAGATAAGTTGAGGAAAAAAATGTATAGGTATGATACATGATATAACTTGTCAGGAAGTGGGAAAGTGGGAGATAGATGATAAGTATTAAGTAGGTATTTGGAGAATGGAGTATTGAAAAATCACTACTCATTAGTCAATTTCTTCTAGCGACTCGGCTCCATGCATGACCTATCTTATATTGAGAATGCATATATATTCCTAAGTCTCAGCAACCCAACCTAGCTATTTTCTTCAGAAAATATTAGAAATTCTGCTTAACATAACACCTATATGATCAAATCCCTTTTAGGATCCCTATCATTGACAAATGCATGCATCGAATAAAGTGATGTCACCACTAATTTTGATATAGACAACCTTATCAAGTAATTAAAACTAGCTATCTAAGTAATTTTTTTGGTAGGTTTCTCTGCCATCATCATATAACTAACACTTTTTTACACCAAGCAATAATCTCATATTATCATTTTAAACTAATTTCTCTTTTTCCTCATTCTAAAAACTTTTGGAGACAAATTACTAGAGTTAGAAAACCTAATCGTAATTGCCTTAGCGAATAGAAATGAACTATGGTTTGTGATATGCTGATCTTTGTTTAGGAAGATTTTGGAAATCTCAACAGAATATTCATATTCTCAGGTAAGTCTTTACTCAAAATTGGTGGAAGAATGGTTTATTCAACCTACTAAATGAATCCTATTGAGAATGAAGCTGTGGTTGCTGAGGTAATCTACCTTGAATGCTCTATACTTAGATAATCTCTAGTAGTTCTTATGTTTACTGATAAAAGTACTTTCATATTTTAAGATCAACAAATTGACTTAGATACTTGCTTTCAAATATGTACCCTACATAAATTGTATATAACTTGGTCTGATATGAATTTAATTGGAGATCTTGCTACTGTCACAAGTCTGATTTCTTTGCTTCCAATTGGATTCATGTACAATTTCAATTAGCATTGCACTCATTACATTAGGAATTAGCTACATCTATTGTTGCACAATTCTGATTCTGCATTCACGTTTTGACCATTGCTGTCACATATGGGTTTAATGTAGCAACCTGGTTTCATGCATAATTGAATTGTCTTGCTGCTGCTAGGTGCTTACTTTAATGTTGTCACATATATGTTTTAGGCTGATTTGTTGTTGTGTTACTCAGGTTTAATGCTCACATAATTCACATAATATCATCCAGTGTAGCATCATTTTCTTATTTCCATTCATGCATCCATCTTAGCCATTATGCATTACAATCATTGGCTATCATTATAAGTGCTTTTCCATCAATTCATTTTCCATTCATCTATCTTAACACAACTGCATTGCATATGGATTTGAATTAAATTAGGTATGTTGCCGAGTTAAAATGCCTGAAGTGAATATGGGATGATTTATTTTGTTGTTGTAATTTGAATATCAATTCTATCTAGAGTTTGTGTGCACATGTAGCTGAGTTAAAACATCCAGATTTGGCATTTAGTTTTAGATATTGCATCATTCAATTTTGCATTGCTTTAGGTTGCATCTGCATCAGATTTCTACATTATTTTGGTTGTAGTTCCCACATCATATAAGCATTTTTGTTCTCAGTTCAACCACTAGCATTCTGTTTTCACGTTATACATCTACATAACATTCATGTTCCCCCACATCCATTGCAGTTGGACCTTAATCCATTTACTAAGTTGTTCTGCATTTTATAATTGGTCAGGATAAACTTTTGTGCACACTGGTTAACACTTACATCTATTCTCCTGCAAGTTTCCATCAATTCAATTGGCATTCTGCACTTCTATTTTTCTGATTAAATTGCTCCAACCATTATTAAATACATGCTACCAACATCTGACTTGTTTGATGCCACATGATATCTAGATTTTGATGTTGTTCTTGGTCTGTAGCAGCATTTTATCCGAGCATGTTTGCATATGCATGTTTCATTCATATGACTTGTTTCATTCATGATTATTCTTTGTTGAAGTAATTGTTATAAAGAATTGTTCTTAAACAATATTTCTTTGCAGATGTTTGCAGAAGAAGTTATGAACTTTGTTGAGCCACAAGGTATCATCTGGTCAAGGAAATGTTCGTAATATCAAGTACTGCATTAGAAGGATGTTATTTAATTTTTCATTATGTTTATTTTTCTTAAAACAAATAACATTGTAATGACTTGTTAATTTTAACTTTTACACTGTCATATTGTAGACTTTGTTCTTTGTCCCTTTTATAAATGTTATACGCACAAATTATAATTACCAAAAAATTAAAATCTTTTCCTTTTATAATCTTTCTTTTATTTCAGAATTTATGTATTATTAAAAAATACGAAACAAACAAACAAACAATATTGGAGTTTTTAAATTGTAGGCATTAACAGATGTTTTGAAAACCCTGACAGTAGTGGGGGTTTAGAAACCCCTAACAGTAGCGGGGTTTTAGAAACCCCTGGCAGTAGCGGGGGTTTTGTAAACCCCTGGCAGTAGCAAGGGTTTCGAAAACCCCAAGCAGTAGCGGGGGTTTCGAAAACCCCAAGCAAGTTGTGTTTTTCCAGGGGTTGCTAAAAACCTCCGATAATCTAATAGGGACGCTAGTTCTTCTAGGGAATTCCAAACCCCGGGTAAACCCATTAGTGGGGTTAAAACCCCCAGAAATGCCAAATATAATCCCCACTAAAAATAATTATTTTTGTAGTGATATTTGTTAATTTTGTTCAATTTAGTCTCAATTTTTGTTAATATGAACCAATTTTGTCCCTCTCCAAATTGAAACTAAATTTAATTTTTATATTAAAATTCACATTTATTTATTAAATATTTTTATATAATATATTAAAATTGACATCATTATAACTTTTATATGAAAATTAAATTTGGTCTCATCTTCGACAAGGAAAAAATTTGTCAATTTAAAACAAAACTAAGACTAAATTAAACAAAAATAACAACAAATATAGGACCAAATTGAATATAAAGCATTGACTTTAACATGTGACACATTTTTGGGTTGATACTTGTATATTTAAAAAAAAATCACGAAGTAACACGTGGTAGTCACTATTGTTTAATGATTTAAACTGTGTTAGCAAAAAATGACCAAATTGAACAAAATTGATGAAAATTGGGACCTATTTGAACACAAAAATAAAATTAGGACTTATTTGACAAAACTTGACGAAAATTGGGACAAAAAAGTATTTTAACCTTTATTAAATGATTAATTAAATAAAAATTATAAAAAAGATAAAATTAAGAATGAAAGAGGATTTCATCATGTTTGACTAGTCAAAATACACGTGTTACATACACACATGTATGGATTTTTTTTATATAATAAAAAGTAACAAAATTATACATCCTAAATTAATAGACATTACCTACTAATTTAAAACATTTCAAATATTTTATATTAAACGCAATTCAAACAAGTAATGTCATATTACAACATTCCTCAAAATAAGCAGTTAAAGTTTTTAGAAAGAACTAATTACATTGTTCAACAAAAAGATGTGGAAGCATACAAAGTAACATAACTTAAAACTATATACAGGTGCTAGTTTATCATTCATTTCACTCCACTCCTGAGTTGCACCACTATTAGGTACTTCACATGTACTTCACCTGTAAGATCATCTGCTCACATGAAAATCACGTTCATAGCAGAACAAACATACATCACAACAAGGATAAGCTAATATACAAAAGATGATAGAAGGAAAATAATTTATTTCAATTCGACTGTGTTTTTAAATTTATCCATTTTTTTAATTAACAAATCACTTATAAAATAAAATAAAAACTATTTACACTAACCTAACTTGAATGATCTTGTATTAAGAGCAAAATTGGCTAAGGGAATGGGTCATAATTATTATGGAGAATTAGCATGGCCTAACGATCTTTTATATTATAAAAATTATTTATATTTATTAGAATCGTGTAGTGAAATGTTCCCATATGGACAAAACCAGAAGGGGTGAATTGGTTTGATTAATAAAAATTAATACTTTAAAATTTTTTCCAAAATTTAACGTTTCAATTAAAAAATTATTCCTGTAGATAATAAAATAAAGTAAGGAAGAGAAGATTGACACACGTTTGAATAAAAAGACCATACGTCCAATCGTTAATCTCTTAAAAAAGAGATTAGCTCAATCACTCAAAATAAATAAACCAATTACATATAAGAATAATAATAGTTTAGAATAGAAAACACCTATCTTGAAGTCAGAAGAGATGAAAACAATTCCCTTGAGATCCACAAGGGATGAACACCTCATTTGAATCATACAAGAGATGGATAAACACCTTCATTTAATGACACAAGGAATGAACACCTCCTTTGAATCACACAAAGGATAAACAACTTCACCTACCAACAACAACAACAACAGTTAATCACTTAATATCTTATTTGATGAAAGTTATCGCTCTACCCACACTAGGTTCAAAGCCTTCCACAAAGAGTTCTCAAGTACTTAGACTTCTTTAACTTATCTATTTTGTAGAAAGAACTCTCTCTATCATTTATAGACACCACTTTCAAAATTAGGTTAAGAATATGAAAGGTCAAGTCACAATTGTCGATGATTATTGAATATCATTAATGATAATCGAGTATCACCTAATGTAATTGATTATTCCAGTGAGTTTTGAAAAAAATTAAAAACCTCTTAATGCTCTATTGCTTGGGTTCTACCTTTTAACTATTGACCTAATAATTTAACTATTTTAAGTATGATATACAAATTACAAAACTTCAACAACTAAACTACTAAAATCTTAAGACTTCAATGTAACTCTTGAATCCAAAACATCCTTTAAGTCTTCAACATTTCTCCATGAATTATCATTAAGGCTTCCACACTTCTTCGTAAGACATCATCATCAACACTCTTTATTGAAGCAAGATGTTCATCTTCTTCTTTTGTCAATAATCTCCCCTTTTTCGATGATGATAAAAAAATGTTGAAGACTTGTGCTATGTCTGTCTTGTTCTTAATCAACAACTTAAGAGAAAATAATAGTTAATCCATAAGAGAGATAAATAACTTTTCTCTCTCTTTTTTAAAACAGAAGGTAGTACAATATTATCAATTATCATGCACAATAATCGATTATGACTTGAAATAATCCATTATTACAGACAACATCCTAAAATTTCAATTAATAATCGATTTTCAGTAAGGTATAATCGATTATTTGCATGGTGATTTCTGAAAAACAATAAAAATGATCATTTTTCACCATTTGAGACACATTACTAACTCTCAATATGCCTAAATCTTTTTTAAGATCATAGAACTTACTAAGATACCATAGAGATGTTATTGATTTTGAAATTAAATGGTAAAATGAAAAATTTTTGGTCCCCAAATACTTTTCTGGGTCCTTTGAGGTTAGAGACAAGTTACTTTATAATAGGAATCCAAGCATATATTCCATTAGGAACATCAAAATGTTTGATTATACATTTGTTAGAAGTATGTCCCTTTTGCATACAATAAAAACATGTTACACAATTTATATTCCTATAATTAATTGTTCCTTTCATTACCCATACCCTACTAGTTCTTTTATTTTTATTCTTAGGAGCTATATTGTAATTTAAATCCCTTCTCTTAAAATTTGGCTTTTCAACATTCTTAATTTTAGAGGCATAAACAAAAGATTTTCAAGATTTCCAATTTTTAATTCATGTTCCTCGCAAACATTCACATTCAATAGTTACATTTCTACCATCCTCCAAAATTGAAACTTTGCTTTTTAAACATTCTTCTCCTTCCAAAGATTTTTCAAATTTCTTTTCAAAACTTTATGTTATGATTTTAATTTATTATGAAAAGAACTTAATTTTTCATATTCATGATATAATTCTTGAAATGCAAAATACAATTCATTATAATATGTTTTTTGTCCCTGTACTTTCATGCGTAAGTGGAATTAGTCCATCTTTGGAAGTTCATATGAAAAACTTCTTATACTTTTAAAATGTTTAGAATTCGTCCTCCATCTTAGACGGTGTTGAGTGATTGATGACGTGTGTAACAGAGTTGGTGATGTGGATATAATTAAAACGACACATGTTAATTAAATTTTAAAATACAAAATAACTTAAAATCAAATTATGTGTTGGTTAAATTTTAAATGTGGATTGAAGTCATTCAATATATTGAATTGTAACGCATAATAAGTTTATATTATTCTTTAGCCACAATCAATTATGTCACATTAATGATAATAAGTGCATATTATTATTTAGCCATAATAAGTGCATATTACTCTTTCCTTCAATTTCAAAATAATAAACAAGTAATAATAACTATATATTACAATGGTTTGAAACCCTTTCGTTGTAGATCTATACCCATACACTAAGTTCTCCCAAAGTGTTATAGAGTGAATTAAATAGCATTTCCAAGTGGTCCTTAATAGTGACATAATACAGTGCACCACAACTTTGTGAATTGTTTAACATAGTGAAATCAACTATCCAAAAGCAAAAGACATAAAAAAAAAGTGAACCACTCTGTGACAATTGTTTAACCGTCAAATACAACTGTCCAAAAGCAAAACTCCAAAAAAAGTGGACCACAATGTAGCAACAGTACAAAAGTTCAACTAAAGGGTTGATATCCACGACTTGGGAGGCTCAATTACAAGACTGAGGGTTGTTAGTGTTGGCTTGGGAGCATAAATTATTGTTCACTATGCCTTGTGGTTTCCCTCTCCTCACTCTTGGTGTAATGTTGGTGGTAGATCTGCTATTTCTCTTCTCCACTAGTTCAATAGGGGTGGTGATCTTCCTAATTCTCCTTCCATATGTAGATGGTTGTGTCAATTATGGTGTAGTCTTTGATTTCCCCTATTTTAGAACAATAACAAATGACATTAATCACATGCAAAGGTAAACTACCTAAGTTAAACATTAGTAGTAGGAAGAATTTGGTATACCCATGAATTTGTGTTTGGTTTCTTTTTGCACCCTCTATTATTGTGACCATACTGGTGGCACCTACTGCACCTCATATGCATATTTCTTCTACTAATTTTTGAATGTCTCACACTTTTATTAGTCTCCTTCCTTCTTAATTTCCTTGGCCTTCCAAGAGGTGTCTTGTATGTTGGAGGTAATTTAGGCCACAATTCTTGACCACTAATAGGCTAATTTGTTCTCTATAAGTGCATTGGTATGCTTCCCTCTTGTAATATTTGTGGACGTAGTTTTCTGGCTCTTCTAACCCATGATTAATTGCAACCACATCATGTATACAGGGGCTACCAACTAATTCCCAAAAATTGCATGTGCGTGAATTATCTTTTAGGTCAACTATAAACTTTTCCATTGTAAACCCCTGTGTAACCTCAAACTTATCACCACCAGCCTAAACAACTACCTAGTTACCACTCCTCTCAATTTCCCTATCTAATCCTTTTATAGGTTTGGATATTATAGTTCCACGATATTTATATAATTTTTCTCTTAACTTTGTAAATCTACTCATCAAATAAGTTTTTATCCCCACTCCATCATTGTTAAGATAGGTTTGTCTCTAGCTAATAATATGGTGTTGTTAAAGGATTCTGACATACTATTCATCATGCTTGGTAATAGGTAGCTTTAGCAACTGCTATCATCAAGTCTTGAATCAGAACTCCTCCACCAAACTTTTTTTTTGGTAGTTGTTGTAAAGATGACGAAGACAAAATATGTATTTCACACCTAATATTTCATCGAATACATGCATAAGACCCTACAACAATAAATGACATTAGTTCCAACTTATACATGTTGTTGTTTATACATATTGGTCATACCTTTTGTTGATTATAAAAGAATACCCATCTAGTTGTGCACATATCCCCAATATCATCAATAACCAAGTAAGGAACCACCTCCATTTTTCTTTGCATTCATTTTCAACTACCGCAGAAGCAAGTGAAAATTATTAGTCATTGGGATCTCTTTCTACTACAACTAGTAACTTCCCACCATATTTAGTCTTCAAATGACAACCATCAACTACAATAAAAGGTCTACAACCAACAAGAAAACCCTTTTTGCAGCCATCTAAACACATATAAAAGCTTTCAAATCGTTGTGGAAAAGTGAGAATAAGTTCACTTAGTTTAATCTTACAAGTTGTTTTACTACCAACTCTCTTAAGTTCTGCCATGTAATCAAATTTCTGAACTTATCTATGATAACTTTCGAAACTCACTCTACATTTGCATTTTTGTTGGAAAAAATCCTTGCACACTTATGTACATCAATGAGGGTTTTAACTCTAAAGGTATGACATGAACCAACTTTACTCACCAATATCACAAACCCACACCCTTTTTCGCAAACAATTATAATTCTCACTCTTTTATTCTTGAAAAATTCAACCTGTCTACCATTCAGTACTACATGTTCTTTAATTGCTTGTTTAGCCTCTTCCAATGAATAAAATTCCATGCCTAGTTTAAACTTAAAGCTGTTAGACATATCATGACTTTGTACTTTGAGAAGTTGTCTTGCCACTCAACCTCACTATCCAAACCTTCACTGTTGTATTCATCGTCAATCTCATGCTCCTCAATACTTTTATTTGGTTGGACACCCTTAACAGAACCAACCTTTTCACCCCCAACTGCAGACGTTGTCTTCTTGCTGACAAATTTTTTTTCCATCTTTTTATAACATATGTAATGTTTTTGGAGGACAAATTCCAAGCATTTTAAAAGTATAAGGATGTTTTGTGTATAAACTTCCAAAGAGGAACTAATTTCACTTTCGCATGAAAGTACAGGGATGAAAAACATACTTATCCCTAATTTTTATTATTAGTATTGTTCTAGTTGTAAGGTTTAGAGTCTCATCAGCTAGAGCACTCAAAGTGTCTTCTCCTTCTCCTCTTTCGAGGTTCTTCTTTATGCCTATCTTTCTGACCCCTTGGATTCTCATTCAATGCACATCAAATTCCTCTATTTAATTTATGTCTCTTGCCATGTCATGGACAATTACTTGAGTTATCGACATTAAAATCCTCATTTACTACCTCATACTCTTGTCTCACCAATCCAAGTGATTTAGTGTTAGGGTAGATCTGGTCTTTAACTGTCTAAATGCTAACCTGGTCGATCTGATCTTTAACTGCCCACAAGCCGATATGGTCTTTAATTGTCCAAAGGTTGATCTAGTCCTTAACCGTCCAAAGGTGGATCTAGTCTTTAATTGCAAAAATTGTTTAATTAAAAAAATACTTAATTATAAAACTTTATAAAATTATAGAATTATAAAATTGTGAAATTATGAAAATACAAAAATATTAATTTATAAAATTATCAAATTGTAATTTATATGACATAATTTTGTAGTTATATATTTAATATTTTTATAATTTACATTTATTTATTTTAAAATTTATAATTTTAATTATCAAGTTTAATTTTTTTAAATACTATTTCTAAAAAAATAACGATTTTTAGAATAGTGATAGACAATTATAATTTTATTATTTTAATTCAAAATTATATAATTATAAAATTATGATTTTATTATTTGAATAAAAGTTGAAAATATATTATAATTTTATATTTCATAAAAATCATGATTTTATAGTTATACAATATTAAATTAAAATATTAAAAATGTAAAAATATAAAATTATGACAGGTGGTAACAAGTAAACATTATGTTGGCAAGATAATAATGAAGTCACCGCTTAACACCCGCACCATCCCATCCCAATTAACAATAAAAGTAAACCGTGAAAGCAAGGACGATAATAGTGGTGGACTCAATTAAAAGAAATAAAAATATTAAGTACTCAATCTACCACAAAAATTCACCAAAATTTATTTGAAAATTTCCAAATTTATTAAAGAGTGAAAACATAATCAAACCTTATTTTATAAATTTTTATAAATAAATTTGAGTACTTATCTTAAAGAAAAATATCTTCAGGAAATATTCTTTAATAATAAAATTTCCAGAGCTTCTCTTAATAAATAGTTTTTTAATATTGTTCAAATTATTTCTTTTAATTTATCTTTTTCATTTACTTTTAAATTAGATTTTTGTTAATATATATATATATATATATATATATATATATATATATATACAAATGATAGTATATTATAATATAAATTGTTTTAACGTGAATATAGGATATAATTTAAATGTTTAAAAATATTTAATTAATGCAAATTTTAATCATAAGATTTTATATATTTAAAATGTTTATTCGATATAAATTAATTATCTAAAGTAAATATTTTTTATAAATTAAATAATTAGCTCATGGATGAAAATTTTAAGATATAATATTTAAGATCCAATCAATCGAATATCATAATTAAGGACGACAAAAAAATTCGTATCCGTAGATATTTGTAGGTAAAATTCGTTGTGGATAGTTTGTATTCACAAGTATTTATTACTCGTGGGTAGTAGGTAGCGGAAATTTCAATACCTACTTATAAACATTTTGGGTGTGGGTATCATACTATCAATAACAGCAGATATCCGTTACCTGTTAAAAATAAAACAAAAAATTTAAAACTCATATTTATGTCTAACCTAATAAAATGTAGGTTTTCTTCTTCTGCCTAATTCGAAAAAGTAGTTGATTACTTCTTATCTCATTTTAACTTCTCATTAAGTTGGTTCAACCCACATTCATTCACCTTCCTATTCAAGTTGCTGGTGATTAGATCTGCATATGTTCATGTGTAAGACTGTGTTGCTTCACTTCGTGGACTTCTCTTACCATCGAAGCAAAATATTTGTTCACGTTTAAAAGGTAATTTTTTTTCTTCTTCACTGCGACGCTTAAAGCATGTATGTTCTTCCTTCACATGCCTAGGATTTTGAAACCAATAACATTCATTGTAAATGGCTCGTTCGAAAGTCGTCGTGTTGTGAAAAATTAAGCATGCATTTAACTGTGTGGTGGCAAAGTGACAACAGGAAAAAAATATAAACCAGAAAATGCATATGATTTGTAAAATATCTACTCCTACAAAATGGGTCCAAATGGAATGCACAAATCTGGAAAATTTTAGAAATTTGTGGACGACGACTTTAATCTAAGAAAATAACGTTAATATCAACGTTAATGTCAATCTAAAAAATAACGTTAAGTATTATTTGTTCTTTTTTTATTCTGTATGAAATTTTATTTTAATCTCAATTAAAAACTAATAAAATATATTGTTTTTAAATATTCACGAATATCCATAGATATTCACAAATTTAAAAAATTTGCAGATTCTTTATATATGGGTAGCAGGACGAGTTTCAAGTAGGATTTTTTTTGGACAGGTCAGATTATGAATAGGCATTATTTGTACTCGACCTGACCCGTTGTCATCCCTAATCATAATATTATTATTAAGGTATCAATCTTCTTGATAATAAATATAGCTAACAATTAAAATAATTATTTACTATCATGATATTGGGTTAAATATATCCACCTATTTATATTTATATTTTTTAATAACTTTAGTGAGTATTTATGTTTAAAATAAATCCTTTATATTTGAACAAGATAGATATAATTTGAATTTGGGAAGCATAAATAAACTTTTCCAAAGTTTGAAATTTCCTTCCAGAATTCACCAGGCCCTATCAGAAAGACCAATGCGACCTCAATTGGTGGTGTAAGAATGAAGGTGACTTCTAATTATGAAGATTTTCACTTATGGGATCACTTCACCAACTAGATACACATTCTCTATGCAGTTCAGCCTCTTGCATATTATGGCAAACTTTATCTCGTCTATTTGATTAAACAATAGGAGAACTCACACAGTTGTGAGAGTCTACATCAAGAATAGGAATTATGCAATTTGTTTCGGGTGTTTTACATAGTGGTAAATACAGAAGCCTAAATATGACTTTCCGGAAAGTCCATCCCACAAGTTTAAAATGTCTATTTCACAACAAGTTTTTTGTAATGTAAAAAGTTTGATAGGGTATACCTATTTCCTGGAAAGTTTTTTCAGATACCCATTCTCGGTTTTTCTTTTTTGGTTGCGTTTTCTCCTTCCTAGTTCAAGCCCCTCCTAGAATCTCCTTCTAGTGGCTTTGTAGACTACCCTTTTTCGGAAAAGAGAATAGACCTTGCCGGTGGAGGAAACTACCGTGCACCACCACAGTTAGCACTATAGTCAGAAAGAAGAATAGAGAGAGAATTAAGGTGCTGAGATAGAAATAAATGTAATGAAAGTAACATGTAACCGAATGGATCACTATAAAATCTTTATCTATATACAAATGGGAACTAACAAATAACAACTTTTTCAATTAATATATCACACACTTCAATTCAAAAAATTTTATCTACAAAAAGAAAAAAGCTAACGTGTCACACTCACTCTTAGAATTTTGACACTTCAAAAAAAAAATTTAAAAACAAATTTAATTCTTTCTCTTTCCACTTTCTCCATGTATCCCACCGCTTCTTTTTCCTCTCTTTCCACTTTCAATTCTCCGCTTCTTTCTCTCTCTTAAACTCCTTCTCTCTCTTTCTGACTTTTCGTCTCTCATCTTTCAAACGTTTCATCTTCATCTCATTCTCACTTTCTCATTCTTTCTTGCACGAGTTTCTTTTGATTTTTGTCTCTCTTTCTCCTAATGTTCATGGACTCCACCTAATGTTCATCTGCAGATCTCTCTGTATTTTTGCTTTTTTTCGATTCTTGATCTCAATGTGTTTCTGTACAGGTTTCTGAAGGGAACAATTGATATTTTTTTTGTACGCATGTTTTGTTGTATTGTTTCAGCTTCTTCTTTGCCTTCCTATTTTTCTAACATTTTATCTTTTTTGGAAATTTTTTCAGATGCATGAACGAAGTAGAATATTGTTCACGGCCATATTTCAGTTGATTTAACTAAACATTTGATGTTTTCTTTTATTTTTTACCTAGGTTTCGTTGTATGGGTTCAGCTTTTTCTCTATCCTCCGATTTTTCTTTACGGCCAGGTTTCGTGTGATTACCCAAATTTCGTTTTTGGTTCAGCTTCATATTCTTCTTATGAAGCTATTTCTTAGTTTTCGTTAATGCTATTTTTTAGAACTTACAGGCTTGAAATGAAGAGTTCCAAAACATGCAAGAGTCTTAAAGACCAAAAAACAGTATGCCTTTTTCTCTGCAGATCTCTTTGGATTTTTGTTTTTTTTCGATTCTTCATCTCATTGTGTTTCTCTAACATCTTCGCATCTGTTATTTTTTTTTGTTTTATGTGTGTTTTTGAATTTTTTGGTGATCAATGAATTGACTCTTCATATTCTTCTTATATTTTAACCCAGATTTCGTTGATGCTATTTTTTAGAACTTACAGGCTTGAAATGAAGAGTTCTGAAACATGCAAGAGTCGTAAAGACCAAAAAACGATCATTCTTTTTCTCTGCAGATCTCTTTGGATTTTTGCTTTTTGTCGATTCTTCATCTCACTGTGTTTCTCTAACATCTTCACATCTGTTATTTTTTTTTGGTTTTATGTCTATTTTTGAATTTTTTTGTCATCAATCAACTGACTCTTCATATTCTTCTTATATTTTAACCTAGATTTGGTTAATGCTATTTTTTAGAACTTCCAGGCTTGAAATGAAGAGTTACAAAACATGCAAGAGTCTTAAAGAACAAAAAATGGTCAGTCTTTTCTTTGCATATCTCTTTGGATTTTTGCTTTTTATTTTCGATTCTTCATCTCACTGTGTTTCTCTAACATCTTGGCATCTTCTATTTTTTTGTGGTTATGTGTGTTCTTGAATTTTTTGGTGATCAATGAACTGGGTATAACAGTTGCTCCATGTTTTTTATCTTATTCTTCTATTTTTATGGAGGTTTCTTATTTATTTTATCTTTTTCTTCTACCTTTACCCAAATTTCTTCTTTTTTAAAGCTTTGATTTAGTTTTTTTTGTGGTTTAAATGCTTTTATTCAAGACTCTTGAAGACCAAAAAACCGTCAGTCTTCATGTCAATGTGTCTTCTTTAATTTTTTTCTTAATGAATAAACTGCGTATAACAAACAATAATCTTCTTTTTTTTGTTAGCAATTTTCTTCTTTTACCAATCTTCTTCATCACCACTCTATTATCCTACAATGGAATCCATGCCCACTCCACAATCTATTGATCATAAGACCAAGGTCTGTTAAGATAGGAGCTGGCTGAAAAAAATTTTGTGCTTTTCATGAACTGTCTGCAGAGGATCACCGTCAAGTTGTTTTTGAAGTTGAAAGTGAAAATACAAGCATAGACATCAAAGTTCTCTATCCATTAAATTTCTTTTAAAGTTTAGCATATATTTATGTAATTATAATTTAAACTTCTTATATAGATGAAGTTATGCGTGTTTTAATGTAAACTTTATATATATATATATATGAAGTTATGTGTTTTTTTCTCTTCATGTTATATACTTTTCTCAAAATCATTAATTAAATTGAAAACTTCTTTAATCTAATCACCGAAAATCAAAAGTTATAAATAGCTATAAATAATTTTTAAACATATTTCCAATTAATAATAATTAATTATTTTCCATTTAAATTCAAAATGTAAACGTTACTAAAATACATTAAATATTAGGTATTAAATTATTTTTTTAAAAATCATTTAACGACAACATTATAAATCATTTGATGTCAAGTTTAAATATTAAAAATGTAATAAATGTGAAATAAAAATGAAATATTGCAACACATTGGAAATGAAATTTATGAGTGCAAACCTCTTCCTATTACAACATCCTTTTTGTATTCCAACGCATTAAAACAAATCTTGCAATTAATAAAAAAATAATAAATATGAAAAAGAAAATGAAATATTGCAACGCATTGGAAATGGAATTTATCATTGCTCACACTGCTCTAGATAGTGATCATTAAAGCACTGTTATAGATACCTGAACTGCTCCATCATCTCCCACGCGTTTTTATGATTTGTCTAATTCAAATTAAAATATTCAAATAATCCATTATTCAAAACGAAATTCGAATATGTTTGACGGTGCAAGTGTGTATAATTTGATTTCATTATCATTTTCACTACCATAGACAATAATCATTTCACTGCTTTGATCTTTCAACTGCTACTTTTATTCTGATGAAGGATTATGTTGTTTTCTTTTAAGATTATTGAATATGGTGTGAGTTGATTAAGAAAGCTAAGTGAAATTCCCACTGGACATTAAGATAGCAAGCTATCTAGATGTGAAGGTTCCTTTCACAAAGCTCAAGAGAAGAAGATGATGGATTGATTTAAAACAAAAATGAAAAGCACATAAACCATAGAAAACTAAGAATAATTAAAGGAAGAAGAAAACATAAAATGGAAAGGAAAGAAATGGTAAAAATGTGAGAAGCACGCCACTACAAGGCTAGGTTAGAAGCCATGACAACCTTGAAGATGAGTGGATGTGTGCCG
>Ga0214545_1002292_pt1 | contig 36883 bp, 23 predicted proteins | sample CNSS4metaG_FD_160064 | JGI IMG/M metagenome (GOLD analysis project Ga0214545, IMG submission 160064) | Root nodule microbial communities from cowpea collected in UCLA plant growth center, Los Angeles, California, USA - CNSS4 | ecosystem: Host-associated > Plants > Roots > Nodule | place: USA...
AAGAATCCTTTCACCTACACCAAACCAAACACCTTAAGCTTCTTTCCTTCATGCTTCCGCATCCAACACCATCCATGGAGCCTTCATTCTTCATGCAAGCTTCAATGGAGACAAGAAGAAGCCATCAAATACTAAGTAGACAAATCTAGATATGTACTGACTAGATGATGCACTTCTTGGATAACTTGTCTTTTATCATATTCTCTTCTCCATTTTTAAGAACACTTTATTTTCTTTATTAGGCTCGCAAACCTTAGTTTTTTCTCAACCTTTAGAAGTTGTCCAAAATTTACATCGTCTATAAAGTTATGAAGCATTAGACAAATCATTCTTGTGTCTTCTATTGATGTGTTATGAGATTTTTTTTTACTTCAGCAACACAAGAACAAATTAGAATGTCCAAGAAACATCTATGTATCATCAAAACTCAACTCTAGATGATTTATTCAAGTTCTCTATTGGATTTTAACATATTATAATATTCAATTAAACTCTTTTAACTAGAGCATCTAACACATGTCATCTGCCTAGAACATTTATCTTCTAACCAAGCTTAACCACACAAATCCTTTCAAAGCTCATTTTACCCGATTTGAAAAAATCCTAATTAAACAATAGATTTATTGCTTTCATCTACCTATCGTCAACTCAATTCATCCATCTAACCAATCATTTGATCAAGTCATTCTTATGCAACGTTTATTGCTTTCATCTACCTATTGTCTGATAGGCCATGTCTACATATTACTTTTCTTTCATCTAATGTTTCACCTACTAAGTGTATTTACACATAACATTTGCTCTATGTAACTACACTCATCATCTACCATTTTTAACCTTATAAATTCCATACTTACTTCTTCATATCACATATTATATCATACCTAGTGCTTTCTTAGTTCATTTTTGTGCATCTTTTGTTCTATTTTGCCATGTAAAATATAGTCTATTTAGTTTAATTACAAATATCGTCTAATTTGTGTATTTACAATTTTTGTTTACTACCCTCACTAAACACATTTTCCCTTCTCTTCTATACCATTCATCTAAGTCATTCTTCACTATATTTTATAAGATCTTACACCTATCATCTGAAGTTTTCTCTAAACAACTGCATAAACCCTTTAACTATATTACCTTACCCGTTTGGTTTATTTAGATGTTCTTACTTATCCCTTAAGCAAAATGGCATACACTCAATTTAAGATTTACCTCCAATAAACCACTTGGCTCAACTGATATATTTCAAGGATTTAAACTTGTTCATTAGTTCAAACATCCAAAAAAAACTTAATAGAAAACTTCCAACCCCACTAAATTCATTAAACAAATCACACACAATAATCAATCGACATATTCACCTCTCATCAGAAAACATTCAATTCATAAATAAAGAATTAAGCTAATTTCACAAATGAAAAGAACAACAACTAGCTTTCCTTGGATTAAGCCTTTTTTCTTTACCAAGCACCACAACTCGAACTCTCACAAGATATTCTATCTACACAAAGACAAACTTAGATTAGGAATCTGAACACATCCTAGTGACCACTAACATGTAAATATTATCTTAAACTCGAAAGAGCCACATGCAAACAAGTTTTCCCTACATTGAAGCATATCACCAAACATACTCAAGAGAAAGGTTAATGATGAACTTACTCTGATCCAAACTTTGATCATATACAATGAAAGCCCTCTAAACCAAGATTCCTATAATGTAATTTGATTTTCAAACAGATGAATATATTGGTTAGAATTCTACAAATATTATAGAGGAAGAGAAAATAAATAAGTTTAGAGATATGAAAGCTTTTATAAAATGAAACCCCATTTGTTAGTTTTCTATTTATAGTTCAAGTTTTTTAGTAATAAAATAATCGTGTTTCACACAAATCTGTTGACAAAAAGAAGAAGATGGACATCTTCCTCCAATAAGGAGTTTTGATGATGATGATGACTTATACAGAAGTATGAAAGACTTGATGATGATGTATTGAAAAATTTTGAAGAATTAAAGAATGCTTCGATTCAAGAGATTAATTGAAGACTTAAGAGTTTAGTTGTTTAAAGTCTTGTAATTTGTGTAAATTATTTAAGATAATTAAATTAGTAGGTCAAGAGTCAAAAGGCAGAACCCAAACAGCAGAGCACTGAGAGAAAGTCTTATTTTTACAAATCGCATTGTGATAATCGATTATCACTTATGATAATTGATTATCATAAGTATTCTTCAGAAACTACTCTGGAATAATCGATTATTTCAGAGGATAATCGATTATCAGCACGAAACAATATTTTTCAGAAACTGCTCTGGAATAATCGATTCAAGAGAGGTGTTTTCTAAACCTAATCTTTCTTATCATTGATTGTAAGTTTGGTTTATTTTAGTGATTGAGTTAATCTCATTTTTTAGAGATTAACAACTGGACGTAGGGTCTTTTGATCCGAACCAGTATAAATACTTTGTGCAATTTTCTCTTCTCTACTCTCTTTATTTTATTGTGTTTATTAAAATAAAGAAAATAATTTTAATTGATCTTTGATATTAAAAGGGAAAATTTTAAAAGCAAAATTTTTATTAAGAACCCAATTCACTCTCTTCTTGGTTTTTGTCCAAACCCCAAACATTCCGCTGCACGATACCAATAATTGGTATCAGAGCTTGCTTTGATAGTTCTTCAAAATTTTCGAAAATGGTTGGACAAAATCAAACCTTTGCTGAGTGTGCGTCTATCAACAGACCTCCTCTTTTTACTGGTGAAAATTATCCTTTCTAGAAAGTTAGGATGCAAATTTTTCTGGAATCTGTTGATAGAGGTATTTGGGATGCAGTGTTAAATGGATCATTTGTGCCTGTTAATGTTGTAAATGATGTGCAGGAACCAAAGCCATTCTCACAATGGACTGCATACAAAAATAGACGAGCTCAGTACGATGTAAAGGCTAGAAATATTATTCCATCTGCTTTAACCCTTGATGAGTTTTACAGGATCTCAATATGCACCAATGCACGAGATATGTGGGAAATTTTGCGTGTGACTAATGAAGTAACAAATGACGTAAAAAGGGCACGCAAGAACTCCTTAATCCAAGAGTACAAAATGTTTCAGATGCAATAAAGAGAAACCATCTACGATGTGCAGAAATGATTCACACACATTGATGAATTAAATATAAAAATTCTTAAATCCTTGAACAGGACTTGGCAGCCAAAGGTGACGGTCATCACAGAGTCACAAAATCTTGCAACAATATCCATGGCGGCTCTTTTTGGTAAATTGAGAGAGCGTGAACTTGAACTTAGGCGTTTAAATGAAGAAGAGGACCAATGAAGGAAAAGGAACATAGCTTTAAAATATGAGATTTTAAAAAGCAAAAGCCTCAAAGAAGATGATGACTCTAACAATGAGAATATGAGTCTCATGATAAAGAAATTCACAAAGTTTATGAAGAGCAAAGGCAAAGGACATCACAAAAGGTATAAAAACAAAAACCAAAACTTTGTTTCAAATTTCAATTGCTATGGATGTGGTGAAACAGGTCACATAAAAGCAAACTGCCCAAATGCTAAAAAGGGTAAAGAGAAGAAGGGCAAAAAGGTTTTCAAGAAAAAGAAATGGGAGGATAACGATTCAAGTTCTTCTTCAAGCTCAACCAACTCTACTGAATCTGATGAGGAAGCAAATATGTGTTTGATTGCTGACCATGACTCTTCTGACAGTGAGGTAACCTCTTGTGGTGAAAATGATTATGATGCTCTATATGATGCATTTCAACAATTTCTCTTTAAATCTAGTAAATTAGATGTTGCTCATAAGAAATTAAAATTTGATTTTAAGGAGTTACAAAGTAAGTTTGAAAAGTCTCTTGAGGAAGAAGAAGTCTTGAAAAATAAAATTTCAATTTTAGAAAATAAAGAGAGTGAAATTATTGAATGTGCATCTTGCAAAAGTTATATGTTTGATTTAAATATTCTATAAAAACAACTTGAAGATACATTAGAAAATAAAAGTGTTAAAAAGCCTAATTTTAAGAAAAATGATTTAAGTAACAACAAGCAAGCTCCTAAGAATAAGAATAAAAGAGCCCATAAGGTATGGGTAGAAAAAGGTAAGCCTTATTATAGAAATATAAATTGTGTAACATGTTTTTATTGTATGCAAAGGGGCACACTTCAAATAAATGTAGAATCAAACATTTTGATGTCCCTAATGGAAGATGTGCTTGGATTCCTATTATAAAGTAACATGTCTCTAACCTCAAAGGACCCAAAGAAGTTTATTGGGGGCCAAAATATTATTGTTCTCTATCTCACAGTTTATTTCAAAATAAAAAAAAAGTCCCTTTGGATGTTCAAGAGCTAATATATTTATCAAAGTTTTAGTATCTTGGTGAGTTCTGTGATTTTATAATGGGTTTGAGAATTTTAGATATGTGAAAAAGTCATAAAAATCATTAATTTCAGTGTTTTCTGGAAAACTCTGATGAGATAATTGATTAGATAATCGACTATCTCAGAGGATAATCGATTATCAACAAATCTGGAAATTTTTATGCTTGGTTGTGAAACAATAATTGATTATCTTAAGTTGATAATAGATTATCTTGCATAGTAGGACGCATATTTTCAAATTCTTTACCATTTGAGTGAGCTTTTCGAAAATTTAGACCATGAGCAACAATTACTTCATAAATTCAAATTAGTACGCCGGAGTTCATTTTGTTAATATAACATTTCCTTCTTTAAACCTATATTTTTTTAATCTTTATAGTCTCTCTTTGATTGAGGGGGAGTCTTTGATTAAGGGGGAGTATTTGTTCTTGAAATGTTTGTATCAAAAAGGAAAAATATTACATGTAGGAGGAGTTTTATATCTTAAACAATTTTATAAAAGGGAACTTAAGTTATCTAATTTAGAGGGAGTTGTCTAAAGAATTTCATTTTTGATTATGATAAAAAAGGGGGAGATATATTTGTGTTATTATCTTGTGATAAGTGGTACCTATTTAAGGGAAAGATATGTGTTATTTGATATCTTGGAATACCTTATGTTTTAAAAAAGGAGAGAAAAATTAATTATCTTTTATTTGGATTAACTACTATTTTCTCTTAAGTTGTTTATTAAGAACAGGACACATCACAAGTCTTCAGCAATTTTTGATCATCATAAAAAAGGGGGAGATTATTGACAAAAAGAAGAAGATGGACATCTTCCTCCAATAAGGAGTTTTGATGATGATGATGACTTATAAAGAAGTATGAAAGACTTGATGATGATGCATGGAAAAATGTTGAAGACTTAAAGAATGCTTCGATTCAAGAGATTAATTGAAGACTTAAGAGTTTAGTTGCTTTTGAAGTCTTGTAATTTGTGTATATTATTTAAGATAATTAAATTAGTAGATCAAAAGTCAAAAGGCAGAACCCAAACAGTAGAGCATTGAGAGAAAGTCTTATTTTTACAAAACGCATTGTGATAATCGATTATCACTATGATAATCGATTATCATAAGTATTCTTCAGAAACTACTCTAGAATAATCGATTATTTCAGAGGATAATCGATTATCAGCACAAAACAATTTTTTTCAGAAACTACTCTAGAATAATCGATTATCACTTGTGATAATCGATTATCTGTGACAATTGTGACTTAACTTTTCATATTCTTAACCTAATTCCTAAATAGGCTTCTATAAATAAAGTGGTAGACTTTCATTGTAAAAGAAACAGAAGTTAGAGAAGTCTGAGTACTTGAGAAATCTCTGTGGGAAGGCTTTAAAAAACCTAGTATGGGTAGAGTGATAACTTTCATCAAGTGGGATCTTGAGTGATTGAGTCTTTTTGTTGTTGCTAGGAGAAGCCAATCATCCTTTGTGTGATTCAAAGGAGGTGTTCATTCCATGTGTGATTCAAGGAAGGTGTTTTCATCCCTTGTGAATTTCAATGGAGGTGTTTTCATCTCTTGTGTGATTCAAGAGAGGTGTTTTCTAAATACTTTAGGCAATTTTCTATTCTCTACTCTCTTTATTTTATTATGTTTATTAAAATAAAGAAAATAATTTTAATTGATCTTTGATATTAAAAGGGAAAATTTTAAAAGCACGATTTTTATTAAGAATCCAATTCACTCTCTTCTTGGTTTTTGTCTAAATACTAAATATTCTGTTGCGCGATACCAACAATATCATATTATCTCACTACAAGAAAATTCTTAAATAATGACCAATTTTAGTGACCAAATAATTAATCACTATAATGACCAATTTATAAACTAAAAATTATTGATAACTAAAATAGTTTCTATTATGAATAAAAATTTGGAATTAGTTTCTAAATTGGTAACTAAAATAGTTTCTATTATGAATTGGTTCTTAATTGATCACTAACATTAACTAACAAGATTTTGACTACCAAAAACATTGATCTCTATTTAAAAAAATAATTTCTAAATTAGTCTCTAATTAAAAAATTAGTCTTAAAACATATTTTTATTATTAAAATTGATCATTATTTAATTTTTTTAGTGTATACTCATTTGTTTGTCATATCATCTTTTCTTACTCTAATTTTTCATGTCCTTACAATATATTTATTTCTTATTTATATTTGAAATATCGATAATAACATGACTATGTTAGGTAGGTATAAGGTTCAATTAGACGAACATAAAAAGAATCATAATATATGCAAAATTGAGAATTTTTATCAAATTTACGATTTCTTTTTAATTTAAGGACCAAAACAGTAAAAATAAATAACTTCATAAATAATATGCATAAAGAAACTAAAATTACAATTTAGCTTAAAAACTTCTAATTTTAATTGCATATTTTACAATTATTATTATTCACAAAATTTACCATGAAAGATTTTGTACACAACATCATTAGATTTTCAATTTTGTCTAATAAGGTAGATAAATTAACAATAATGGTGTTAGAACAACGTTATTTTTAAGAAATTAGTAAGATATTTTGAATGAATCAATAAAATGTAGGGAAAATAAAATAGAATTTTTTTTCACAATTAAATAATAAAATATACAAGTAAACTAATTTTTTTAATTTAAAATTTTAAGATCATGACTTTGAAAAGTGACAGAATTTAACATTAAATGGCACAGAGAGTTTGGGACCATAGCTTGAGAGGAAGGTGTAAGGAATATATATTAAATGAATATATTAAATATAATTTTTTATTTTATTTTATATATATACCCCATTCCTCTTGTTTTTGTATTCCACATTCATTTTCCTTCTCTCTCATTTTCCCTCACTTTCTCGCCTCCCAAACGCCCCTCTCTCTGCTCCAATGGCCGACCAGCTCACCGACGACCAGATCGCCGAGTTCAAGGAGGCCTTCAGCCTCTTCGACAAGGATGGCGATGGTCTCTCTCCTCAGATCCCTCTCTGTCTTTTTTCTTTTTTCTCTCTCTTCTCTCTCTTTTTTCCCTCTTTCCCAGATCTGCTTTCCGCAATTCGTTTGTTCTTGGGGGCATGTTTGTGTTTTTTGTGTGTGCAAATTTTGATATTTTTGGTAGATTGGGGGTGGGGGGATTGAATTTGTATGACACTTATACTTGGTGATATAGGGTTCCGGTTTTGTTTGACCTTTTGGATGTTGATGTGGAAATTTTTACGATTCTCGTGGTTTTTTGTTTGTTAATGAAGTTTTGTTTTGTGTGGAGTTATGATTCCGGGTGTGGGTGGATTTGGATCCTGGGATTGGAAATGGATTTTTAGCGATTTTGGATTTTGAACTGGGGTTTGCTTTTTGTTGTTTGTTGCACGTGTGGGAAATCGGAATGGTTTTCGTAGATGTGGAAATTGGTGATGTGGATTGTGATTTGCAAAGTTGAATTGGGAAGGGTGGCAGTTTGTTGTGTTAAATTTGGCGATTTATGTTTTTTGTGGTGTCTGAGAATAGAATGTTAGCTTGTTGGACCGTTTTGGTTGGTGGATCTGTTGGTGTCATCCTATTGGGTTGTTGATGACAAGTCTTGTTTGTGTCTGATTAGAATTAGAATACGGGATTTAGCATTTTAACTTGTGTATGATTGTGCTTATCGTTTTGGGAAAACATCTGTATTTTATATTATGGATCTGTTTTTTCCGTAGGAGTCTTATGTGATATGTAGATTCAGAAATGTGTAAGTTTGTCCTTTGTAAATACTAAGAATACGGGTTTGTTTTGGCAACTGAAGTAAGCAGTGTTAGTGAAGCATGTGCATATTTATGGGATGAACTCGGATATTTGGATCATTTGTTTAGCTAGATATTCTTGTTTGGCTAGATTTTTGGTTTTTAACTATGTATTTCATTCTGTCTAGATTCTATGCATGTTTCTGCTATGAGTGTCTCAGTTGATAGGCAAACCCTACTACCATGGATACTCTTGTCCGAATTGTTAATTAATCATTTCTTTGGAAAATTGTTACCAAATATCTAGGATGTGTATGATACTGTATAATGCTCTTCACTTTCCGTTGTTGTACGTGCTTCAAATTATATTTTTCTTCTGAAACTTTACTTCCAGTATAACGTGATTTGTGTTTTTTATTCCTTCATGTTTTGAAAACTTTGACCTGCATTTCTCTTGTGGGTTTGAATGAGTCATATTTCTGTTGAACAGTTTTGTAATGTGGTTTAGGTTGCATTACCACCAAGGAACTTGGGACTGTAATGCGGTCACTTGGGCAAAACCCAACTGAGGCAGAGCTGCAGGACATGATAAATGAGGTTGATGCTGATGGCAACGGAACCATCGATTTCCCAGAATTCCTGAACCTGATGGCTCGCAAGATGAAAGACACTGATTCAGAGGAGGAGCTTAAGGAAGCATTCCGTGTGTTCGACAAGGATCAGAATGGTTTTATCTCTGCTGCTGAGCTCCGCCATGTTATGACAAATCTGGGGGAGAAGCTGACCGACGAGGAGGTTGATGAGATGATTCGCGAGGCTGATGTTGATGGCGATGGGCAGATCAACTATGAGGAGTTTGTCAAAGTGATGATGGCCAAGTGAGGACAAATCAACCATAACCAAAATTTGAAAAGCATACAAGAGGGATAGGGCAGATAAGTTTTGTTGGGAATTCTATTTCCACTAGGTCCATCTTCATTTGGGATTATTAGCTTTTGTTAGTTGAGTGTCTATTTTCTTGTTTGCTTTAATTGGTACTACTGCTCCTTAGTATCCTTACTTGTTTCCTCTGTCCCTCGTTTCTTAGTATCCTACTTGTTTGCTCTATCCCTTGTTTTAGTAGCTTCCTTTAGCTGTGTCTCACCATGCTTTGTTACTCCATTTTCATCTTTTTTTGGCTATTATTATGAAACCTAGAACAATTGGATGCAGTTTGTGTTTTTTACATGTGGGTGGCTAATGCTGTTAATATTTATATCTTCTGCCATGTTATTGTTTCTATGATCTTTTCAATTCAATGAAATCTGCTTTCAGTTTAAATTGCAAAATGTGGCACTGCCTTCTTTCTCCGAGTTTTAAGTTACTGATGCAGTTACAGAACTATTGTCTGAGCTGTGGAGACTATATATATATATATATATATATATATATATATATATTAATCTCCAATGCCTGAGCGAAAAACATTATTTTTATGAAGTAGCTTTAGTACAGGAAAATATATTTTAAAAATTGAAGTTCACAGTAAGTGTTTTAATGATAAACAAGGTAGAAATTGACAGTTTTCATCTTTTTTTTTAAGAGACTGGCATGAGTGTGGAGAGAAAGGAGGAGAGGACACGTGAAGGAAATAGGGACTCTATTTCTAGTTCTGTTTTAATATTTTATTTTGGCAAAAACTTTTCGTTTTTTAGTAAATATCAAGTGTTTTTTCAGAAAAATATTTGTTTTTGGGATACATGATACCTTAACTCATGTTCATATCACATGCAAATCTCAAATTTCAAACATTTACTTAATGATTATAAATGGTGCGTTGAATAAGGCTTTGTCTTTAGTGAGGCATTGTTCAGTGAACCTTGACATCATCACTTTTACAGAGGTCCTAACTTTTATAAAATAAAATTCAATGTTTTGCTCAGATCTCGTTCCTGTTAGCCAATTAATTGGAGCAAAAGGGACATTGCTTTGCTTTCATCAAAATTTCAACCATTTGTTTTATCAGTTTTATCTAAATTGCAAATAAAAATTAATTCATCATATAACTTATGTCTTTTACTGTTTTGTGTCATTACTCATGACCATAAGTAAACGGATACATACAAATACTAAAAAATTCTGTGACGCTTTTAGCCCTTTTCTTTGTAATCCGTCGAGAGTTTAAATACTCACTACAACTTACAAGTCATCTTAGTAGATATTTTTTTCGCCGTGTATGAGTTATTTTCTGGTAGCATTAAAAATACATCATCAAATATTTTAAAACAACACAGAGGAGAGAAACTAAATTGGATTGTAATGACTTGTGCCTCTTTTTCATTTTGCGTTCTCTTTGAACTTTTTTTAGTCCCGTCACAGTAACTAGCAAATAATTGGGGATCTGGCCTGAAGGAATAAAGGTGGCAACATGGGTTGTTTAAAGCTTGTGGGCGGTGAAAAGTGGTCAAAAGAAAAACAAATATCTAGAATGAAAACAAAACAATTCCTTACAAAAATTAAAGAACGCGAATAAAGTGGATTGCATCTCATATATTTTGGTACCGACTTAGGAAGCAAAAGGAGTTAGCATCTGGTGTAAATGATAGCCACACAGAATCTAAGTGTTTTGATTTGATTGATAGACTAGTTCAATCAACAGAATTTTTTTCTAAAATTGAAAGCCGAGTAAAATAGGATCCGATATAATATTCAACACTTGGAGTCTTCGATTAATAAAATTTGACTGGTTAATTTGACAATTCTATATAATTAATATGGACAAAAAAGTTTCCCCAATGTCATAGAATTTGACTGGTTAATTTTGATCAATCTTTTCTTAACGTGTAATTAAGTAAATTTAATTATTTCGTCTTTTTTTAAAATGTTAAATAAATGTCACTTCAAGATCGGTGAGAATTATTTTAAGTGTTTCTCTGTGCTTTTATATTTTCTTTCTACATTTTTTTCTTACATGTTTCTTATCTTAAAAATGATTTTGGACCAGTTCTTTCATTTCTTTTACATATCCTACAAAAAAAAAAAAAAACTAGTTTTCAAAGGTAATTAATTACTAAGTAGAGTAGAACACATGGTCTATTCAAAATGAATTTGGATAGAGTTAATCAACTCAAGTCATTTCTCTACAAATTCAATATAAATTTTACCAAAATAACACTTATAAGAATTTATAGTAAGGTTGAAAGGATGAAAAAACAATAATAGGGGAATTGCAAAAGACAATACAAAGATAACGATATATAAGAGAGGTTGATTTTCCGGCCCTTTCATAGTTATATTTTTTATGATTATCATTTATCTAATTTCTAAATAGATATTGAATTAACTAAACAAACATAAATTAATTATTTAAGACTCTCATTCGTTCTAAAATGTATAAGAGTGAGATTCTAATTATATTTTGATAAGTGCATTTTATACACCATACATAATTCAATCCTAGTTTTATTGAATAATAATTGTGTTTAAATATATTCTTTTAACAAGGATTTATTAAAATGAATTTTAAATGAAAATATATGCTAAAATCAACTTTTTAAGTCTTGTACAAATGATATGCACCTAGAAGTGTCCAATTAGAGAGTTAAGTTTTATGAAATTTGTCTAAACGACTTGATAAATTATGTGTTAAATTTTAATGATATTATATAACTACATAGATTTTTTTGTGAGCAAGTGCTTTATGTAGCTGAAGTGAAATCAAACTCATAAGTTGTTTATAGATGATCCAATTTTGAATTATTTAATGTTTTATGTATAATACAAACATGATTGAATTGGAGATTTCCTAATGATAAAGAGAAGCTAAGATCCTAAGCTTAATTCAAAGTGAGTTGGAAGACTAAAAAAGATAATTCAAGAAAAAAAAAAAAAAAGAATGTTAAACACATTTAATATATGCTTTGCCATAATCATCTGATTCAGGAAGTGTCTAATGTTTGTATTATCTTATAGATGAACTTATGATGAGTATGTTTTATGTAATTCATATTTGACTTAATTCCATCTTTCTTGAAATTTAATTGTCTTTAAATATGTTTTAATTGGAATTTGTCTGAATGGGGTAAAATAAGTTTTGAATATAATTGTGTGCTAAAATCAACTTGTTAAGCCTTGTTAGAGGATAATTGATGAGTGCGTTTTCATGACTCACTAAGCTTAGCTTTCTTAGTTGATTATTGTACTTAAATTTGTTGTTTAGACTAAGATGTGTTCCAAGAAGGTAAAATAAGCTTTCATGAATGTTAAGATAATCTTTCTAAAGTTTTGGAAAGTTGTGTCGAAATCAATCTTATTCTTCATTTAAAAGAATTTCACTTTATGGTAGAAGAGAGTTGGATTTTTGTACATATCATTTTTAAAAAGGTATTATTGAGGTTGATCCAACCAAAATTGATGTTATTACTCAATTGTCTTACCTCTCTTATGTAAAATAAGTTCGTTTTTTTCTTGGCTACACAGGTTTTCATAGGTAGTTCATAAAAATTTTCAGAAAACTTCTTTCCAATCTGCCGCAAAAGGACGATACATTTGATTTTGGGGAGTAGTGCAGGAAAGTTTTTCACGATTACCGCCACCCATATATAATCCAGTTACCAGATTGGATACAAACTTTTGAACTTGTGTGTGATGCGTCCAACTATACTGTGAGAGCTGTTTTGATGTAGAAAATTGACAAGTTGTCCCATGTATCTCTATGCATCTAGAACTCTTGATACAACTCACGTCAACTATATAACTACTAAAAATGAGCTGTTAGTTCCAAAAAATTCAAAAAAAAAAAAAATCCTGCAAATTTATCTAGATTCCTTTTCGTTCTTATTTCCATAACTTTTGACCTTATCATTGCACGAAGTTTTCTTGGATTAGTGCTCAAACTCAAAAAACAATGCTTTAAACATTTATCTTTATTCCTATCTGTTCTTATTTCTATAACTTTTGATCTTATAATTGCACTAAGCTCACCCTCAATATCCAGAATTAGTATGCTGAATATAATTTGAACTGGCAAGGCAAACAACAATGTTCTATCTGAGGCCTCCTGTGTTGAGTCAATAGATATCTACACCAGAATGACAAAACTCTCCATTAAAAAAAAAAAAATCAGTTTTAGGCATCAAGGTCAGACTTGAATATAGGAGAGAAAAATATAGTACAAACACAAACATGTTCTACAATCCACAAATAAAGTCCAAAGTTTAACAAGATTTCTTTTGTAGTTTAGAGGGAAAGCTTTTGGAAAAAATAAAAGGAATTATTACCAAAAATAGAACGAATTCCCAAATGAATAAATAATATATGTACTGATAATGTGCATTTTATTACAATATCATTCATCATAAACCATCATCTATAATAAGTGCTGACTTTCATAATAACTATATTAAAAGTCACATCGAAGAAACTTTGATTTTGTTCAAAGTCATTTCAGTGCGTGTTTGCTTATTTCGCCAAAATTTGGTAGTAACCAAACAATAAAACACATGTTCATGGTGACAAACTGCACTAGAAAACATAATAAACAAACGTTTCTTTTGTTATTTCATCTTTTCTGGAAAACTATCTCTATAGAGCACACTAATTCTCATATCTTGATTTTTTTTCCCTAAACACTTACAGACAGATATCAACGTAATCTAATACAATATTGCAGTTCAGAACTGCTAACAATACCTATCTTACCTAGTTTCAGCTTTTTTGCTAGTCACCTTTCAATAACTTAACTGCTTAACAATTACCCTAATACACACAGATAACCATTATACAAAAAGGTAACTAACTTTCAGATTTTCATTGGCTTCCAATATTTCCTGATAGCGTTTCCAACCAAAGCTAAAGCTTATGAACATCAAACCTTTGCTGCGTATGTACCCTATAGTTAGTTAATGATAGATATAGAGCAAACCCTCCTTTTACCAGAGAAAATGCAAAGCAGTGGCAACAGCAATGACCATTGCAGTGCTATAATGCTGGACATGTCCTCATCAAATCAAGAACATGAATAGCCAGAATACTCCATTGCAGATGTCAGAAAGGGGAAGAGTTATGTCTTTGAAGTTGATATTTTGGTTCAGGCAATGGATCGGGAGTAAACCTTTCTTCAAATTCCTATTAAAGGGGAAATCCAAAATATGAAATCAGATTCATATTGTAGCAAAAATATTGAAATTATCTAGTAACAATTGACAGAGAATGGTAGCTCTCTAATTTGAAATCATAAAATAATGCATTAAAAATCATCATGCTTAGAATAGTATACAATGTTCTTGGCATAAAATCAACAATAACAGCTATAAATCAGTAAAATAAATTTGTAAAAGAAAATTAAATTTCTTTGAGAAACAAAGGGATATTTTGACAGCCAGAAGTTAATGGAAACGCACAACACTACCAACCAAAGTTAGGCGTGCAATGAATCTGTACAAAACCATCATCCATAGTGAAAAGAAGATTGCTAGTGTGAGAGAGAAAAATGGCATGAAATATTGAAATTTGAGTAACTTTCTTCAAAGAAAAAATAGGAATATTTAGCAGCTATAAAGAAAAGGATGAACACATGAATACCGCGGTGTCCATAACTAACATAAAGCTGAAATCTAAGGCTGTAGCTTAAGAAAAGCCCAACCTCCTTCCTGAAATGTAACATCTCTTTGATGCTTATTGGCATGTACCCAATCCTGATCTTGGGCTTTCAGCAAATTACTCCTTAACTCATCTCACAATTCATCTCATTGCTGCACTAGCTAATTTACTTCCTCAACCTTGGTAGAAATGGTAGTTCCCTTCAATAGTATTGGAGACTCATGATCATATTAGCCTTGGAAGGAGTCATCTTGGTAGAGGCACTGTAATTTGTATTACCAAAAATCTGCCCAACATAACCATTATGGCTATTGCTTTGGCTTAGTTCCTGTCAAACATCTCATATAAGTCTCCAAACAGTGGTAAACTACTTTAGTTTACCCATCAGTTTGAGGATGATAAGTTGAGTTATATTTCAGCTGTGTTCCTGCTCCTTAAACAACTCCTTCTTGAATCTGCTTTAGAAAACTTGATCCCAGTCTACAACTACAGAGGCAGGGAAACCATGCAGTCAAACTATTTCTTTGAGAAAAACAGAATCCATTTTGCTAGCTGTTCAGGGATGGCTCAATACTATGAAATGTGAGAATCTGGTCAGCCTATCCACATTGGGTTGGGAGAGGTAAGAGTTGTAAAAGCCCTTCTTGAGTTAGTGTTTCATGCTTTTCCTGGTAAATTTCACATTCTGCCAAGTAATCCCTGATATCCTCTTCATGCCTTTCCAATACAACACACCTGCGAGTGTCTTGCATGTTCAGAAAAACCCTGAATGCCCCCCTGTTGGTGAATGTGTCTGGCAAAAGTTTATGGCTTCCAGGGAATTTCTTTGGTAGGAGTATCCTTCGCTTGTAATACAATCGTCTCCCCTTCATATGATATTCTCCATGCGATTGAGGTATGTGAGCTAGCAAAACACAAATCTGTACCTTTGCCTATGAGTAATAAAATCAGTACCTCTCCTTTTCATCTTGTTCATACAGATGTGTGGGGTCCTTCTAATGTTCTTAATATTTCAGGGGCTAAATGGTTTTTCACCTTTATTGATGATTGTACAAGGATAACAAGGCATTTTCTCCTTAATCTATGAATCCTCATGTGTTTACACACTCCAACAAAATGAAATTGCTAAACAAAAAAATGGGCACTTACTATATAATAAACTAGAGCGCTCCTTTTCCAAAACAAGGTTCCAAAAGAATTTTTGGTGAGAATCCATACTTCCAATTATTTAATTATACCTTCTCCTGCTTTGTCATTAAAATGTTCAATGGAAGTTCTCCACACATTCTATCCACATATAACTCATACACTTAGCCTTCAGCCTACAATACTTGGGTATGTATCATTTGTACATATTCACAAACAGCAAAGGGAAAAAACTAGACCCAAGGGTTGTTAAATGCGTTTTCATAGGTTACTCTATCATACAAAAAGGTTATAAATGCTTTCATCCTCCTTTTAAAAAATTTGTGTGGATGTCACCTTTAATGAGCAATTTAACTATTTTAACCATCCTCACCTTTAGGGAGATAGTTTAAGATAGGAAGATGATGAGTCTTTTATATTCCCAAATTTGTCTTTTGGATCAGAAAATGAACAAAAATAATTGAAAGGGTAATATAACTAATGCTGAAGCTGAGAGGGAAAGAGTAGCGATGAATTGAAATCCTAAATCTGCAAGTCAAAAGTCTGAATCTGCTGGACCTGATATTAGATATGATGATACAAAATTTGGAAAAAATACGGTGTACACAGGAAGAGGAAAGGTCATTCCAAGATCTACTCATGTTCAAGAGTTCAACCCTATATCATTATATGAGGTAAATATGTTTGACCCTATAAATACTGACTCTACTAACTATGATGAACTTCTTTCTGTAAAACCAATTGCACAGGTGGACTTGAATTTAAATCTCCCAATTGCTCTTAAAAAGGAACGAGAGCTTGAACTAAACCACCTTACCCTTTAGCAAACTATCTACCTTTAAAAAATTCTCACCTACCCATAGAACCTTTCTCACATGCCTAAATACCACAACTATACCTACTGTATCTAAGGCATTAATTAACAAAAAATGGAAACAAGCCATGGATTTGGAAATGGAGGCATTGGAGATGAATAGTACTAGAACACTAGCCACTCTACCACCTGAAAAAAAACACGTTAGGTGCAAGTGGGTTTACATAGTAAAATATAAGGTTGATGGGACTATTGGGAGGTATAAGGTAGCCTGGTGGCCGAAGGGTTCACTCAAACTTATGGAGTGGATTACTTGGAGACCTTTGCACCGGTTGCAAAAATGAACATGATTAGAGTAATTTTGTCTTTGGTAGCAAATCATGATTGGAACTTGCAGCAATTTGATGTAAAAGAATGCATACCTACATGGGAGTCTTGAAGAAATAAATATGGAGTTACCACCTGGGTATATAGGGTAGATTAAGGCTAACCCAGTTTGTAAGCTGAGAAAAGCACAATAGGGGTTGAAACAGTCACCCAGTGCATGGTTTGGAAGATTCACTAAAGTCATGATAAGCCTTAAATATAAACAAAGCCAAGGGGACCGCATTATATTTGTCAAGCATCCTGGGGTAGTAACAATTCTGGCTTATGTGGATGATATGAGGTTGAGCTAAAGCCTCGCCAAAGAGTTTGAAATCAAGACTATTTTTGGGAACTGAAGTATAGCCCATTCCAAGAAAGGGACCTTCGTATCTCAGGAAAAATAGATTATTGACGCGCTACCGAAAACAGGTAAAGTAGCCTGCAAACCAGCAAGTAAATCTGTTGATCCAAAGACAAAGTTGGGAAGTGAGAACCACGAAGTAAATGTGAATAAAGAAATGTATCATAGACTTGTGTTTGTTCTTAACTCTGTTTGTTCTTAAGTCTGCAATCTTCTTCCTCTATTCACTAAGCAATTCCTTTATTTCTCTCATGTCTAGTAGTATGCTTATTTTACCATAATCATGTCTGTTCTCAAGTTTGCAATCTTCTTCCTCTGTTCTAGCCCATTTCTCCAACGCACTCATTCTACTTTCCATTATGCTACTTTGGGATCTGACAAGTTAGACCACTTGTCACGTGCCTCCTCAAAGATTAAAGAACAAGATAGAGAAAAATGTAGACTAAGACCATTTTTCTGTACTATTTCAGCAATTGTCAACTCTAAATATAAACATCAACTTACAAAAGAAATCTCTTCCTTTCACACAAGGCATTGCCTGTCACAACAACTAAAACTCTTCGTACATCAACATCCCATTGCGACCAAATTTTTTTGTACAATCATACATAAAGTATTTTGCAATAATGGTTTCACAATGAATAATAGAAAATGTAACCTCAACTATTAGACTAATATTATCATCTACAACAGGTAAAGGGTAAAGACACATGCACAGATTCTAGTGAAATTAGTCACAATCAGATCGCCTTTGGAAGCGTTTGCCGGTAACCAAAGCGTCACGACTCAACAAAAAGGAAGGAGTGACGCTGACTGATTTGATACTACACCACTGCTCAAAATACCAGGGGATCCTTTTTATTACATAAGTGGATTCCTGACTTCTTTATTTATCATGAGATAAGGAAGCAGTTTTGTGAATACTATAAGTGGATTTAAGCTTAAGGTGCTAATACAAAACAGAGCACAAGAGGTTCTTACCCACATATAGCAAACAACTGAACAAGTGTTTCAATATTATACCAAAAGTATTATAAGCAAAAAGAAAGTATGTGCATATCAGTATAAGATAAAATTGTACATTCTTTAACGTAGTACACAATGATTTATATTTTTGTAATTATATAAATTGTATATATTTAAGAGGCTTAGTAACTTAAGTATGATCCACTAGAAGTCATTATATTGCTGTGAAGAATTTCATGTTTCTGCCTTTTCAGTGTAATAAGTTAACAACTCACTTAGCTTGGTATTAAAGTAACATTTCACCCTCAACCTGGTTACCTGGGAGGTTCAAATTCCAATTTATTGAAATGAAAGATACTTTAACACTCAGAAATAACTGACAGCAAGGTTATCAATGGAAGACGGCCTAAATTCTACCATATAAACACACCATTGTCTACAGTGAGCCTCCCTTCATAGATTGCCCAGGATGAAGGGGTTGAAAAACGCAATGCTATAGCATTGTTGCGGCACTATAATGGCTATTTAACAACACTAACTGAAAGTACAGAAGATCATGTATTCATATCTCGAATATCATTATATACTCAATTAAAATTTAAATATTAGAATTTTGACAAATCTGCAAGTTCCCATTTCCCCAAGGATGATAAAATCCAGTACAAGGCCACCAAATAGTCTCTTAGTTGCAAAACACATTCAATCCACACAACACATCCTAAACTTTTCAATTAATCACAAGAAACAACAAATAAACTCAATAGATTTACTAATAAAAGAAAATACAAACATCTATACAACAAATACAAGGAACGTTGAGTGAAACAAAAAATAAAAAACAAAACGTGAATGGGGTTTGATACCTTCTCTTTCTTTAGCTTTACATTTTCTTCTTCGAGACGGGAAACCTTGCCAACCAGTTCATTATGGTAAGCCTGAACCATGAAAGGTTGATATCGTCGAAACTAACATTTTCAACATGTAAAAGAATGTATTCAATTCACCAAAGCAAAATTTGTAGCACATGTTAGACCTGTTTACGAGCTCGTGACCGAGCAGCAGATTCCCTATTCTTGATCTTCCTCCTCAACCTCCTCTCCAGGGTTTTCTCATATGCATCAGGAGCATCCCTTTTCCTGCCCGGTCTCGTGTCTGATAAACTCCCAATAGAAGGGGATGATGACAACCCCGTTTTCTGCTGGAAACCTTGAGCTGCTGAGAAATCCATTGTATCCAACCCCACAGCTGGACTGATAGAAGCTTCAGCAAAAAGCCCTGCTTGCACCAAGAAATCTTCCAAGGTTGTCTCACCAAAAGTCATTTCTCCCTCCTGAGTTTTCACTTCCCCTCCATATCTTTTCTTCTGCCCTTGCTGAATTTCCCTCCACACATCATCCACCGTCTTCCCACTCAAAGCACGAGCCAGCGTAAGGCTGGCCTGCCGCTGAAGCGAGGAAGAGGACGACATGTTCTCACTATCCGCACCTATCACCGAAGACTTACTTGCTTCAGCAGTCCACACATTTTGAAGAAGCTCGTCAAGGTTCATGCTCCCCAATGGCTTCCCTAAGTCCCCTAATTGACTATTAACCTCATCAAGAGTAAGATTATACCATGAGCCTTGCCTAGACAAAGATGAAGACTGTAAATGAGACTGTTGCCCATTACCTTGAGATCCCATTGTCTGAATCCCCATTCAAACTCAAACCTGTAAGTTGTAACCACAAAGCAACAATCAAATAAATAAATAACGAAAACATTAACCATTGCACTTGGATCCTATCTCACTTACATCCCAATCAAAAACATCTCACCAAAGCTTTTCCCTAAACAAATTTCCAAACTTTTTCAAAATCCCATCAGTCCACCCTATCTGGGGTCCCCAGAAAGACACCATCACAGCAAGAGAGTCGGGATTTCAACCAAAGGAACAATAAAGACTCAAACTTTATAATTCAAAAATGATGATCAACCCCACTTGATCAAAAACCATCACACAAGATCACAGCAAAAGGACAGCATCAACAAAATAGACTTTTACCTGAAAATAGGACAAGAGAAAGAGAAAATGATCTGAAAGAACACGTAGAAAGACCCTATGAGTTCGGGGTTGGCAAGTGGAGAGGGAAACACATCATTTGGTGGGGGTAAATCAGAGTGAAAATGGGAACAATTTGAGAAGAAAAGTGAAAGGAAAAAAAGGGTAGTTGGTGTAAACTCAAGTTGTGATGTAATGTGGGAGTGATTCGGAATTTTGTGGAAATATGTTGGCAAGTGGCAAACATTGATAGGTTCGTATAGGGCTTCGTATTGGGAACCATCCTCGTCTTCTTTTGCCTCGTTCACACTACGTTGGTTAATGAATTATTTTGAATCATTTTCTTTTTATCCCAAATTATATTTTAATAAAATATAAAAGGTTTAAATAATGATTTGATGAGTTAAAAAAAATAAAAAAAATAGATGTGATATGATATGAATTTGACATGGAATTTTTTATAAGTAAAAAAATTAATTTTTTTAATTAAAAAGTTTAGAAAATTAAAAAGAAAAATTATAAAAAATCACGTGATAGTTACTGTTCACACTCCGTTAATTATTTGAATGGTGTTAGCGAAAAGGACCAAGTTAAATATAATTGATGAATATTATGATCAAATTGAAAACAAAATAAAAAGTATGACCAAATTAAAAAAACTGAACGAATACTAGTACCAAATCATTATTTAAACCAATATAAAAGTTAAAAAAATCATTTAAAATTGTTTTTTACATGTGATTTTTACTCTTTTTGATCAATTTTTGGAAATAGTCTTTTTGAATGGTTTTTTTATCACATATATAACTAGTAGAAGAAATATAATAACTTGTCCGTGTATTGTAACGTCCTAATTAAATAGATAAAATCACTTTAATAAAACGCCACATATATATAAATATCCAGAGAGTACGGAAATTTGGGATATGACGTACACGGTACCCCAAACATATTCATAACCAAAGGAAGAGGCTCCACATGGCCTAAAACAAGGTACAGAGTCTCGTCAAGAGCGAGAGAAACTTAAACTACTAAAACTCCAATAGCGGTGGGCTCCCAAAGTGAGCCCGATACTCGTCCAAGATTCATCAAGCTGTGACATCTAGGGATGGCAAAGCGGGCCAACCCGGCCCGTTTTGGCCCACCCCCCGTTTTGGCCCGCGAAATGCGGGCTAGGTTGGCCCGCCCCGTAGGTTGAAATCGGGTTCGTTTATATGGCCCGCCCCACCCCACTGCATGGCCTGCGGCCCGCGGGCTGGCCTGCGTATTTAAACAAACATAAATCAATTCCTGCCAACTAATCATGTAATACTACATATCTGTTACAAGAGCTAATAAGCAATGCTGATAACAAATATAATTCCCTGCCAACATAAACAAAATACAACCACATTATTCCAAATCAAAGCAATAAAATCCTTAAACAAAATACAACCAAATTAAACCAAATCAAAGCTCATAATCTTTAAGTTCAACCAACAAATTCAAAGCTCCTAATTAACAAAATACACAAGCTCATAATCCTTAAGTTCAACAAACAAATTTAAAGTTCCTAATTAACAAAATACACAACTAAATATGGAAATCATTCTTCATCTTCCATGTTAATAACATTGGATGCAACTTTGGATAAACCTTCATGTAGCACATTTTGGAAATTAATATCTTCTCCCTCTTCTGCATACATTCAAACAAGACAATAAGTATCTGATATTGAATAAAAACAATAGATTGAAAAAATACAATAACAAAAATAATTACCCTCAACAAATCCATGCTTTCAACTAGAACTACAAATAATTGCTTCCACATTCTCAGGAAAAAGGCAATTCCTATATTTGTTAAGGATCCGAGATCCAATATTAAATGAAGATTCAGATGCCATAGTGGTTATTGGAATGCTTAATACATCTCTAGCCATTAAAGATAGATCAGAAAATCTTAGACTATTATTTTTCCACCATTGTAAGACATCCATTTGCTCCAAAAAGTCAAATTCTAAAGTGGGTTCATCCAAATATATGTCAAGTTGTGTCCTTCCAGGTTTATTAGTTACTTGTTGTTTACACTCTTTCAAGTCCTATCATAATATTTGAAATTAGTCAAATGCATAACATAATGAACAATTGCAACAAAAATAAAATTAAGTGAACTAAAAAGAATTATTCAAACAACTTACATCAAAAAGGGTATCAATGTGTGAGGATGAGGATGAGGATTGTGCATGTTTGCGCTTTTGAACATTTGATGATGTTGTCAAACCATTAGTATTATTTCAGCAAATAGGTTGTACAAATTTCCCTTGATTTTTTCCACTTTTGACTCCCAAGTAAGTGGGTCAATCTTTTTAAAACAAAAGGATAATGTTTCCAATTTCATTCTTGGGTCTAAAATTGCCCCAAAAGCAAGCACAATGCTATATTCATCCCAATATTTTTGAAATTTGAGCATCATCAATTCTGCCATATTCTTAATTACTCCATCTTCATCATCTACATTTTCCATCAACATCCTTTGAATATTCCAAACTTGTAGAAAATACAAATTAGAGGTAGGGTAGCTTGTGGCAGAAATTAAGCAAGTGATATCATAAAAGGGCATTAAGAACCTACAAATTATTTCAGCCCTCTCCCACTCTTCCTCCAAGGGGCAAAATTTGTAAGATTCATCAATCAAGTGCAAGTTTAGAAAAACCTGTCTATATTTAAGAACACTTTTGAGCATCAAGTATGTACTGTTCCAAGGTGTGGGGACATCAAGACACAACCCACGTGATGTATCAATATCAGTAAACCTCTCACAACATTGTTTGAATTTTATCATTCTAGCCTCTAAGCCCTTAACATATTTTATGCTAGTTCTGATTTGATCTAGAGCATTGCCAAGCACCTTTAATCCTTCTTGAACTATTAAATTCAGAATATGTGCACAACAACGAACATGAAAGAATTTTCCCCCACATATCAAACCATTTGGTAGCATAAGTTAACTTTTTAAGCTATTTTGGAGCACATCATTAGCCGAAGCATTGTCCAAAGTGATTGAAAATATTTTTTTCTCTAATCCCCATTCTTGTAAAAGTTCATAAATCTTTTTGGACAACTCAAAACCTGTGTGAGGAGGAGGCATGTGACAAAAGTTCAAAATCTTGCTTTTTAACATCCAACTCCCATCAACATAATGGGCCGTCAAAGATATGAAACCCTCAATATTAATTGAAGTCCACAAATCAGAAGTTAAGCAAATTCTATTAGGAATGGAAAGAAGCAAATCCTTAAGTATAATCTTTTCTTTCATGTACAGTTTTCCAATATTAGCCTTAATTGTGTTTCTAGAAACCATAACTGCATCCAAACACAAGTAGCTTATCCATTTCCTAATTCTAGAATACTAAACAAAATTATAAGGCAAATTGTGTTCCACAATTGCTTCACACAATAATTGATGGTGCACTCCTTGATCTATTTTTTTCGCCTTCAATTTCCCATTAATGTCTAACATCATTTGCCCAATGTCCTCAGTTTTATATTTATCACATTTCACAGCATGACGATTCAAATGAGACGTACCATATTTTCTTCCACCACACAAAAATATTTTGTTGCAACCAATGCACTTTGCCCTTTCTTTTCCATCCTTGTCAACCTCAATCTTGGTGAAATACTTCCAACACTCAGATGTCCCAATCTTTTTCTTTTTATCAGTTTCAATAGTTTCAAATTGTTTTTCAGAATTTTTTTCAGTTTGCTCTTGAACAACCTCATTTTCACAAAGGGGTAATACTAATTTCATCCTTGTCCATTCTAACTTCTCCAAACAATTTGACAAAATCATAAATATAATGCACTCAGCCATAAGATAACATAATATATAATACACTCAACCATAACTTAAAAGTTTTAACTTTCTATGAACCAATTATTACAGTGCATGTCTGTTGTAACTTTTTCTATTTTCCAATGGTTATTATTCTAGTTTCTTTTGCTTACTTTTTTTTTCATTCTATTATTTCAATTATAATTCATTTATGCTATCACCATGACAATTAATTATTAATCACAGTGTACTATACATGACATTTGATAAGTGTAACATCCCTAAGGAATATTACTAATATTTAATAAATACAATCAGAAATAAAAATAAATACCTCATTTAATATAAAACTATTTCCCAAACACACGTGAAATTTAAAACTTTGATATACATGTAATAAAAACAGGAGTCCATAATTTATAAAACTAAAATAATATTCACATGGCTCCCAAAGGATTACATATTTATCTCAAAATCAAAATAATAACATATAAACAAAATCCCCCGCTATCCCTCACTCCGAGTCTATGCATCTCCTGACCCACCTGTCAAATCATCTGCTCTCGGATAACGAGTTATCCAATCATCGCCACACACACACAAAAAGGTGAGCTATGCATAATATATAAACAGATACATGAAATAAATATGTCACCCATCCCAAAATAACATAACTAAAATTTCATGATTTTCAAATTACCCAACCATGACCTCATAGTCCTTCATGAGTCATATACATGAATTAGGTCTTGGGACTTCACTGTGCTCCCACAAAACTAACTCATTCATGGTCCAACCCTATGAGCCTATCCCGCTCATAGTCCTGCCCTACAGACTCCTCGTCTGTAGTAAATCATCCAAGCCTTCTCGACTTGGACCCTAGCACGCACGTAATCACCATACTATGGACTCCTCGCCCAATAGTAGCCGACAGGAACATCGCAGTTCCTTGCCCATCGTGCGTCCAACACATGTAATCACCATACCAAGGACTCCTCGCCCAATAGTAGCCGACGGGAACTCAACCAGTTCCATGCCCATCATGCGTTCAACCATTCAAGCACATCCCAAACCCCTATTGGACTTAGTCCTTCAAGCCCAAACATCACACACACAAGCATATACTTCCTATCCTTTAGGAAATAACAAGCAAACAATCCAAATAGTACACAAACACATGGCAATTCACATAAACTCGCTTAAACCAGAGACCCTCGCCCAAGCTAACCCTCACTCTCTCTTAGGCTAGTTCACCTCGCCTGAGCGAGCTTAAAACAGTGGTTTCCCCACTTTATCTCGCTTGGGCGAGCCATACCATCGCTAAAAAACAACACACACCTCGCCTAAACGAGGATGCAATCAAACAACCGTCAACTCTCATCGAGACCTCGCTTAGGCGAGCCATTCTTGCCTAAGCAAACATACCTGTCGCTTAGAACCCCAAAACCTCTCACCGGGGCGAGAAGTCACGCTCAGAACATCCAAGTTTCCTCGCGACCTCGCTTGGGCGAGTGTCTCTCGCCTGAGCGAGAGACCCAAGTCGCTCAACCCCGTCCAGAGTCGCCTAGGCGAGATACACGTACCAGAACAAAAAATGAGACTCTACAACTCTCGCTTAGGCGAAATGGACTCGCTTGGGCGAGACTTGCAGGGTTCCAACTCTGATCACGCATTCAATTCACCCAATCTTGCCCAATTCGCACAACAAAACATACCAAAACAGCAGTCGATCATTGCCCGACATAAAACAATGGCTAGCAAACATCAAACATGTTATTTCATCCATTCATATTACCCCAACTCGAGATTGAGTCATCCCTACCCAATTCCATACCAAAACCCTCATTATACCCAATATAAGCATAAAAGGCTTTGCACCCAAATGTCAAGCCAACCAATTCACAATTACAGTACATAGGATACAAAATTTACATCATTCAGAATTCATTTGAGAAGGGCAATAATCCATAATCATAACACACACATCAGTTAATTTACACGCACAAAGACAACTCCCCTAACCTGAATTCTTGATTGAAATTGAGAAGGGAATAGGGATTCCTTGGTTCACCAAATTCTTTGCTTCCACCTCTCTCTCCCAACTTAGTCCTTACACACCCAATTCAGCCTCTCACTCTTCAATTTTCGCTCTCCTCCCAAGCCAAAACGAAAAGAATTTCAGAAACCCTCCTTTCCACCTTAAATTTGCCTTTTATATGTTTCTTACGATTGGGTTAAAGGGCTAAAACGAATTTAGGCTTTATGGTATGTTTAAGTCTCATTTAATTATTATTATAGAATGATTTTCAGCCCCCTCTTAGCTTCCCCTTCTAGGTTTTCTTTTGCCCTCTCATATTCCCTCCAAAACTACACTTAAAAAAATACATATTATTAAAAATTAATAATAAAACACAACACATAATTGGCATACATAGGACTCAAACCCAAGTCCTCTCACACAATTAAAGTACTCTCAACCAATTAAGCTAGTACTTTTCCACATCACATCAAACAATAATTAATGTCATAAAGGCTCTTTCTACCCGCATTTATTAATTAATTAATTATTTAATTAATTAATTTTCATGGGTCTTACAATAAGTATAACATATAACATAAAATGAAAAATAAATGCACGAGAACATTCAAAGGTGTAATATTAAATTATGTAAAACTTTAAAACTAAAAAGGATAAAAACAATAGTAATTAAATATTTATCACAGAGGAGAGAAAAAACTCCAGAATGTGGAAAGCTAAAACACCATAATGTACCAAAGGAGGACACACAATCACACAAAAAAAGCTCCAACATTTAGTAGTAATATAGCACAACAGCAGATTAAACACCCCACTTTTATTAATTGAGAATCTCAATCAAATCATGTTTTGATTCATAAAATTCAATCGGTACCACAACAAATTCTGGCATAATACATAATTAATTCACTATCCGTCGTCCATTTGATCAACATTAAATTCAATAGCACAAAACAAGGACTAGGTTGTAGAAGAGGAGTCATATACATACCTTGAAAAGGGATCGCTGCCTTTGTTCGAGGGTTGGAGGAGGAAGGGCTGCTGGCTTCGACGGTGGAGGACACGTCGTGGGCTTCGATGGTGAAGGAGGCGTCGTTGGCTTAGACAATGGAGGAGCCGCTGCTGGTTTCAACGGGTGGAGGATGCATTGTTGCCTTCGACTGGTGGAGGAAGCACCGTTGGGTGTTTGGAGAGTGAAGGAGTTGAGAAGGCGCCACTGACTGTTTCTATTTCAGGGAGGCACTAGGTCTTTCGTTGTGTGTTCCGCGAAGGGAAGAGAAAGAACATGATTTTTTTGTGAGCACTCACACACATGACCTAACCTAAGTACTACGCCAACCATCCCTAATTGCTCATTCACTATTTATTTTAAATTATTAACGGGCTATCGGGCCACTAAGGGTCAACAGGTTCAATATTTTAACCCACCCTGCGTTTTTTCCTGCGGGCCAGCCCGCTTGGCCCGCCCCGAATTGCCATCCATAACGACATCTCTATTATCGTTACCACTGCCAGGGGTTCTCACATCTGCTCACATCAATAAGATTGATGATCATCGCAAAGGAGGAAACCACACACAATCATACAAACAAGCAAAGGGTAAGCTAGTGAAAAAGTCCTCATATCATACACTCAACATACAATTACATATTCAAGCATAAATAATGGGCGATATACCAAATCATTCAAAACTTCAAGACTAGACTTTCCGGATACGCATAATGAGGCACCACCACGAGACAGTGGAATTATGTCCTAACTATGAGGCATCACCATGAGGTCTTCACAGAATTACACCTTTACATGAGGCACCACCACGTGGCCTTCGTGGAATTACGTCCTGACCTTGAGGCACTACCACGTTACCCTCGTGGAATTACGTCCTGATCTTGAGGCACCACCATGAACTCTCACCTTGAGGTTCATGGAATTAGGTCCAATATCTGAGGCACCACCGTGGAATCCCCCCTAGAAGGGCCCACATAATTATGTCCATATGATGAGGCACCACCACGAGCCCCCGCTACAAGGGTCATGGGATTACGTCCTACACAAACCTTACTCATACATTATCAACCAATCATGAAGTTCCTATGCATACCATTAACATGTCATTTAGTATAATGACCAACCATCAATCATATCTCATGCCAAGCTCATTACCAATTCATTAGTTCCTACCCATAACATACATAGTGCATGCATATCCATCCCTTTTATATAATAAATCAGTGAACCAACCAATCAAACAACCAACAATATTCATGAAACGAAGCACAACAAGAACCCAAACTAGGTCTCGCTTAAGCTGGGAGCCCTCGCTCAGGCTAGAGGAGTGCTCTCGCTCAAGCTGCAGACTCTCACTTAGGCGAGACTGCAACAATGGCCCTGGAGGATTTCGCGAGCTCTCGCTTAGGCGAGGCTGTCTCGCCTAGGTGAGACAGTTCGTCGCTCAAAAACACAGCCCCTCGCCTGGGTGAGCGCTCGAGCAGAAAACTGGGCGAGTTCCTGCTATTCTCGCCTAGGCGAGACGAGCTCGCTTGGGCGAGAATATCAGTTCTCTCCCACTGTTCCACGCGTGTTCAACCAGGAACTCATTCATAACAACACCCAATGCATTTTCACAGTATCATAAGAAATACATTATCACCAGAAACATGAATCAGAACCAAAAGCATGCAAAAAGTGAATTAAAACATGAATCCTAGCTTCCCTTACCTGGAACTAGCTAGAAAAAGGGTTCAACTCCAACAGCAGGACACAACAGTTCCAGGAATGGATGAGCGAGCTGGAACAGAAAAGCGGAACGAGTCTTAACATAAGCTCACAATGAAACCCTTGCTAGAAAAGTGAACAATGAACGGAAAAGGGATGTATGAGTCGTAGAGTACTTACACAAATCAAGAAGATGAACTAAGCTCACTAGACCGAGAATGGGGTTAAACCCTAGCAGAGCTCTGGGGAAGAAGTTAGGGACTTAACGACTGCGTTTTCTGTGGAATGAAGTGAATGGATTAGACTAGGGCAGACTTAGGGTCTTGTTTCCTTTTTGGGCCAGCCCTATGCCCAACCAACTTTGGGGCAGCCCTTAAGGATTTAAGTAGAAAATAAATGGGCCTTACATGTATTTTATGAAATTAGTTAAAATATTATTATAGTTTTTCTTGTTATCATCGTTTCTTGTTACTGTTATTTCTTTTTTATGTTAATTTATTTTGAGATATGCATGGATAATATCTTAATTTAATTTTCAATTTATTTTTAAATCTCTATATCTTCATTTTATTTTAAAAAATATATTTAAAATTGAATATAATTTAATATGGATCATATATTTAATATGCTTTTATTTCACCTACCACAGTGAATGATCAAATTGGTGTTGTTTTCATATTGTTTTGTCCATTTTATAGTGTTCTCACAATTTTTTTTAATTCTTGTTGTTTTTAATTTTTTTTATTATTATCTTTGCTTTTTATTTGTTTTTGTATTTTTTTATTTATTTATGCTTTTATTCACTTCTGATTTTTTTATAATTAAAAGAAGGTATATATTTATTTCTTTTTTCTTTTGATTTCTATTTCCGTTTTTATTATTGTATTTATACTATATTGGCGTAAACACACACACACTATCTCACTAGCAACATGTGTGTATGCATTTTTTAAATATGCATAATATTATAATAGTGGGTGATGATATTGTAATGTTATTAAGTTAATATACAAAATAATTTTATATTTATTAAAAATAAAGTGAAACCAATGGAAAGAAGATGAGAAATAACTGGTGATGAATAAGAAAAAAAAGGAGAGAAGATAAATAGTTTTATAGAAAATATGTAAAAGTAAGTGTTAATTTTTAAAAATTTAATAAATAATTATATAGTAAAGGGTAAAATTGGAATTATGAAAGAATCATCTTTATATATAGGCTTAATTAGTCACAACATACCCACTTTCGTGGGAATGTTTCAAAATGGTACCCACTTTTAAGCTTGTGTCAATTTAGTACCCAAATTTGTTAATTTTCATACCCATAATTATACAGTGGCATTTTTTTTGTTACGTGTGCATTGGTTTTCTTTAAATGGATATTTGCCTTTAGCCCTAATCTCCATTTTTGTCTTCACCTTGATCGCATAAGAAGGGATTTGTTGAAGAGTTGGTGGTTGAAGTAGAGAATGTCTCGTAGTCACAATCATCCTTGGTCTTCTTTTTCGTATGCATGTTATGTATTATGCAATGTGGCACAAAAACCACTGGACAATGTAAGAATAAGGTGTGATGACGAGTTTGTAATGATGGATCTTTGATCTGGGAAGAATGACACACAAGTTGACCAATAATAAGAAAAGTATTTTGTCATGAAGAAACATGAAGATTTAAGTATAAATCCTTTGTAAGAGGGAGGGGATGATGGCATACCCCCTAGCCATGACCAAGCAAATACAAGAAGAATGGACTTCGTCTATAGAAGGTGGGCCCAAGCTCTTATCATCATGGCCCATTAGTGAGTTCTTAGTAGATTATGTGTATTTTGGAGCTAGTAGTACAAGGTTTTCTTTTGGATCTTCAATAATGTGCCAAATAGTCTAAGATTTATTTTGGGCCTTATATTTGGGCCTCAGGTTGTAGTGTAAGGCCTAGAGCAGATGGGCCCTAAGGAGACACTTGGATTTAGGGTAAAAACCTAGCTTGGAGCATAAATCTTCTAGAAGCTTGTGGGCCCTCGGCTAAAGTGGTCTCTAGTTATTCTCTTTTGAAAGACACATGCTCTTGCCATTGGCATGCTCCTAATAGAAAGTATTAGTGGCCACACATAATGCTCCAAGTGGAAAGGATTAGTGGCCATGTGTCCTCTTCCTAATGGAAAGGATTTTAGCATTGGTCTCCAAGTTTGTAGAATTAGGGTTTTGCTTCTCCTTTTTGTGAGACACCTTTAGGGTTACCTAAGCTTATAAATAGAGGTGTCCCCTATGTAAAAACTACCTTTGAATTTAGTATTTTATGTTGCCAAATTTGTGTCATACTACTCAACTTAGATCACCAAGGCTAGAGTACCCCTCTAGGTTTCCTCTAGCCATCATCTCTTAAGAGTTGGCCTAACCTCTCTTGAGAGCACACCAAACACCATCATAGCCTTTCCCCTTGCTTGAATCATATGGCTTGGAAGAGGAGTCATCATCTCATCACATTAAAACCAACATATGCACACCATATTTCCACCACCATTAACCTTTCGCAAACCACCACCCATATGAAAGTCTCCCCTTGGCTTGAATCATATAGCTTGGAGGAGCTTATCCCATCAAAACCCCTACTTGCAAAATGTAACATCCTAACCGGATATTACTAATTTAAATAAATAAAGATAGAATATTATTAATTAATTAGCATTTAATAAACATTTTCCCAAAACATGGGAATTTAAATTTTTATTTATCGTGCCAATAATACAAAATGTTTGGCTCTTACAGTATTACCAAAACCATGTTCCAAACCATAATAATTCAAGTTCCAAAATACTAAAAGCAATACAAAGAAAAAAAAACCAAGTCTTTAGTAAAATCCCCACTAGCCCTCTCTTTGGCGCTAAACATCCACGTCCTCACCTTCAACACCATCTATTACTGTGTAACAAGTTACACAACCATCGCTAAACACAAATAGATAGGGTGAGCTCAAGATAATAGAAATAAATAACAGTATAATTCAACCCAAATCGTGATTGTAACACCCCAGATGGATATTACTAGATAAAGCATATATCATATAAATTTCCTTTGGAATTCAAACATTATATAAAGTTCCCAAGCGCAGGAAAATTTAAAACTTTTCTCGCGATAGTCCGATCATACTACTCCATCTTTACTACATGTTCATAATAGAGAAAAGCATCATAAAGTTTGTTACAAAATGCATGAAAATAAAATATAACGAAAAATCTCCCATCGTTTGCCCCGCTCCGTTACTATGCATCAGCGTTCTCACCTGAATTCACATCTGCTCCCACGTAACAAGTCACGTGATCATCGCCAAACACAAACACACAAACAAGAAGGGTGAGTTGAGAAAGAAAAATATACAGTTAATAAAATACTAAACATTAAGCCTCACCCAATATATTCCAATTATTAATTTATTGACTTCTTTAGAACATTACACCCTAATCTCATAACCTATATGAGAAAAATCCATTTCCTACCTTGGTCCTTAGGGATTATCATGCTCCCACGAACCTGCCCGCTCGTGGTCCAACTCTACGGACCTCCCCGCCCGTAGTCCAACTCTAAGAACCTGCCCGCTCGTAGTCCAACATGCGTGAACACCTACTATGAACCTTCCTGCTCATAGTAGCCTCAAGTGTGAGCACGGAACATACGAACCTCCCCGCTCGTATCCTCACACAAGAGTACAATAGATACGGACCTTCCCGCCCGTATCAATCACGCATCTCACATCTCCGTTATGAACCTGCCCACTCGTAACTAATCCAACATATCCTTGACCAAGCCATCACAATCGTCCATGCAAAACCATCTGCAAAGGACCCCTGCCCCTGCGCTATCGCCTGACGCTTCCCAAGCGCCGCTAGGCGAACAGGCTCCAGATCGCCTGGCGATGTCTCTCTGCCGCCGGGCGCCACTCTCCCAGTGATTCCCCTATTCGTGGCTCATCGCTTGGCGGAGCTTCTCCTACCGCTAGGCGCCACACTAGTAAAAACAATCTTCTACTGGTTTAGGCACTTCTAGGGATTTCCAAACACATCCAATCATTCAGTCTTACATCCAGATCACCAATTTCAAGTATTTACAATACTACAATCATCAAATCATCAAACATCAACCAAAGCAAGTACTCATATATTTATGTTTGGAGTTTAAGCACACAAGGATCAATCCCCTACTTATGCATGTGACACTAACAACCAGTATTCCAATAATACCATTACCTCACCTCTTCACAGGAACACTACTTTCATATCACAAAATCCCAACATACAGTTTATTAAGGACACTCAACATCAATCCACACACATTCTACTTCAATACTAATATGTCACTTTAAGCAGTTAAATAACAAACACTCCAACTAGGCACAAATCTCATACCAACAATATAGACATACAAGAACCCATACAATTCTATCCTACTATGATACTCATTTCAAGCTTTCTCATGACCCCTTAAATATGGTTCAAAGATCAACACAACCCATTTTATAATTCTTACATCATACAATCACCCTCATTTTCATACTGTCAGTCATTCACAACACCCATAAATTTAATTTGTTTCCCACTGAGCACGCCAACCCACTACTGGCAGCTCAGTATCGCATGGCGGCATAGTGTATATCGCCGGGCGGTGCATTAGGAACTTGAAAACCTCTAGTTTTCCTCGCACCCGCAGGAAGAACTCTAATATCCCTAAGTTCCCAAATCAATATTCCATCACAAATTCAATCATGTGCATTCACATATTTAGTATGCACTGCTCATTCATTTTTCTTTTTTTTTAATTGAGGTTCCCAATAACATATTGCTGATTCCTGTGCATTACAATTAGAAATCAAACATAATCCATAGTAGTCATGCATTTGTACACGACCCAAATTTTATCACATCCCCACCCATAATTACATCATCATCCAATCACGCCAAAAATCTATTACTGATATCGTATAATTTCAGGAGGCCAAACATATGACAGAAGCATAAAAAACGCAACAAATTACGCAATTCTAGTGCATGTCGCCTGGCGGTTCGTCACAGAACCCAGAAATCTATTCAGAAATGGATGTGTCGCCTAGCGGAGCATTCTTAGCCGCCAAGTGGTTTCTGGGCAGATGTCCATAATTTACGAAAATTCACGTGAAATGAAAGGAACTCAACTGTCAAGCCATTGAATCATTCCAGAACAGTAAAAAACACGAGTACCAAGCATGGGCAGCTCCCCTTACCCGGTTTCCTTGGTCCTAGTGCTCTCCCAATGATCTCTTCTCGTCCCCAAAGCTTCAACTCTTGCTCCCACTCGAATGCTCCTTTTCCAGCACCCCCTTTCTCTCCCTAAATTGAAATTTTCGTTTTCTCTGCCTTCCCTTACTGCCACACACTTAGACTCTTTGCTTTCTCACTCACTCTTTTCTCCCTCTCAATTTCCAACCCCAAAAGTGCATAAATAAAATACCAAAACGAAATTTAATTAATAGCAAAGGTCTGTGGCTATTAACTAGTGTTTTTACTTCTCCAACAGCTGCCTCTATATTTTCTTAGAGGATTTCTAGAGTTTCTAGCTTTTCCTTCTTTAGCAAAACATTAAGCATAAAAAAATTATAACTTATACCAACCAAGGTTCGAACTCGCACCCTTCCACCCACCAAGTCTATGCACATCCAACAAGCTATCACATAATTCACGTCAATTCTTACGTACATGCCACCTTAAACCATGCTCCCGCATTCACAATATATTTGTAAAATAAAATAGAATCAAATAAGCATACTAATGGCATACCCAAAACTTGAACCCAAGTCCTCTCATAATAGTCAAGTACTCCTAACCTCTTGAGCTACCATTAGTCCTTGTCTAGGGTTTATCAAAGAACTCCCTTAGGGTATTCTCAACCCACCCTTAATTATACTTTATTATTTATTATTTGTATAAATTTCCTGGGTCTTACAGTGATTACCAAGTTAAACCCATAAAACTTCTGAGGACTATAATCCAATGACACACAAATCGCAACCACTATTGTGTGCATCCCGATTCTACACACTTTGATGACATCCTTAAGATGACTCTTGTTGCCACAAGCTCCAACTCGTGGTTCCACCATCTACCAGCCACCACCTATAGATCGCACGTAGGAATTATCTAGTTACAGACTATAATCCGCAACACCGAGTGGAGTTTCCCAATATGAACCACAATTTATATTTATCACGAGACAACTAGCCTCACCAGCTCCGATCGTGAAGGGCAATCAAGTGAAACACTACGTACTAGCCACAACTAGCACGCTCACACCGAAATTCCAATTACCATCAAGCTGCAACCTAAAATGGTCACATGTTTAACTTTCCATTACAACATACAACTCGTAAATGGGCCCCTAGCAAGTCATCTCCTCAAGGCATCCATCCAAAGTTATGTAAAATCCTCCAACGCAACACTATTTTGCACGCAGAATCGCCTAGCGCAACTCTAGCGTCATTAGGTGAAACATCGTTCTAGACCACCTGGCGACCAGCACACGCCGCCAAGCGCCACGCATTTTAGTACCACTGTCCTGGCCGCTATCGCTTGGTGGAACCTTCCTCACCACCAGGCGCTACACATTCCAAGGCTTCCTTAGTTCCTTCTATCGCCTGGTGGCTCACCTTATGCTGCCAGGCACCACACTAGTAGCCTCACTACAACTGATTTTTGGCACTTTAGACAGGTTCCAAAGAACCCAATCACCATGCATGCAGTCCATAACACCCATATGCTCATCCAGTCGTAATAATATAACTGAATCACACTCTAACACAATCCTATACATAATGAATTCACAAGTAGAGATCATATCATCATTTAAATGTTGAACAAGCCTCAATTGCACATATTCTTTTACCAAGTAAGCATGCCATATTGATTTCCAGCCAAGGTACAATATGCACATAAAAGAAAATTCCCCAAACAGGAACTATAATCCGCCAATGTCAAAATACAAATAGCCCTATTATACTCTTTTATTCCAATTTAACACATGCTCAACTCACTCAACATTTACATATAAACATGGTTCCATGCTGTAAACTTTCCATAGTTCCCTTAGGACCATTTTTACATTAATATCTAAACTAAAGAGATTAAACTCTAAATTCAGAAACCCCACCTCACCACAACACAGAACCAACCACTAAAGGTGTTAGTTATTCAGTGTCGCTTGGCGGATGCCATCCACCTTCAGGCAATGCATCAGTTCCTGGAAAAACACCAGGTTCATCAAACCCACACTCATCATGCCTCGTCGTCAACAAAGAGCCACTCAATTTGATGATGAACATTCCACTCCTCCTACCCCAAGGTCTCCAAACCAAGAAAATCATGGGAGAATGGAGGCATGGTTCGAAGATCATGAGGATAACATCTAAGTGTTCCTCATTGAGATAAACATGAAGCAAATCAACATTCCTAAGGTGCTGAGGTTTTCATGGCTGAAGGCTGAAGGCTTTGAGAGCCTATTTCAACAACTCAAGCATAAAAGGTTGAAGTCCTTCCTTGAACTTTCAGGGAAAATTTATCCTGACTTGGTGAAGGTGTTTTTCACCAACTTGGAGTTCAAAAATGATGTGTTGCTATCAAGTATCAAGGGTGTCCACATGGAGATCAACAAGAAAGCATGGAAAGATGTGGCTTGACTCAAATCAAGAGGTGTGCAAGTGAGGAAAGGTGAAACTAGGGCTGTTCTAGAATTCAACAAGGTCTAATACTATGGCCAATTGATGAGTTCAAATTTTTGCCCTCATTTAATATTTAAATTTGGGGATTTAATTGAATTTTCTGTGCTTAAAGATTGATTTAATTAGGATTTGTGATTATTGGATTTATTGAGTAAGTTTGG
>Ga0214545_1002294_pt1 | contig 36840 bp, 9 predicted proteins | sample CNSS4metaG_FD_160064 | JGI IMG/M metagenome (GOLD analysis project Ga0214545, IMG submission 160064) | Root nodule microbial communities from cowpea collected in UCLA plant growth center, Los Angeles, California, USA - CNSS4 | ecosystem: Host-associated > Plants > Roots > Nodule | place: USA...
TTCGTGTGAGCATCAGATTCCCGAGTCCAAGGCTAACCAATTGTATGACTTGAAGACTGTTAAGTCTTGGGGTTAGGGTCTTGGCCAAGATTTATAGATAATGATTAAGATGGGTAAATGATCTATCCTGTGATTACATGCTTATTATTTTATTTTCTCAGCTCACCCTTTCTGTTTGTGTGTGGCGATGATCGTGTAATTCGTTACACGGGAGCAGATGTTGATACAGGTGGTGCTGAGGATGCTCAGATGGCGGAGTGAGGGCTAGCATGGGAGTAGTGCTAGGATTTTATTAAATTGTAATTTATGTTTTAAATGCCATTTTTGGGAACTTGTAACACTTTATGAATTGGCTATGAGTTTTGGCGCGCTAACTTAATGAAACGAACTTTTCCCGCGTTGGGATTTTTATCGAGATGATTATTTAATGAAATTATTTATTTTAATATTTATTTTTTTAGTAATATTCCCTAGGGATGTTACAAGGCCCGCCTGGCCCGTTCGGTCTTTGGGCTCGCCTAACCTATTCGAGTCTTTGGGCCCGCCTAACTCATTAAGGTCTTCGGGCTCGCCTGACCCGTTCGGGTCTTCGAAACCGCTTGATCTGTTCGGATCTTCGGAATCGTCTGACCTGTTCGATTCTTCGGGCCCGCCTGGCCCGTTTGGGTCTTTAGGCCCGCCTAGCCCGTTCGGGTCCTCGGGCTTGCCTAGCCCATTTGGGTCTTCAGGTCCGCCTATCCCGTTTGGGTCTTCGGACCTGCCTATCCCGCTCGGGTCTTTGGGCCCGCCTAGCTTGTTCAGGTCTTTGGGCCCGCCTAGCTTGTTCAAGTCTTTGGGCCCGCCTAGTCCATTTGGGTCATCGGGCCCGCCTGGCCCGTTCGAGTCATCAGGCTCATCCAAATTTTTCGCGTCGTTGGGCCCGATCGACTCGTCTGGTTTGTCAAGCCCGCCTAGCCCGTTCATATATTTAGGCTCGTCCAACCTCTTATGGTCGTCGGGCTCGCCAACCCTTCAGGGTCATCGGGCATGTTCGGTCCGTAGAGGTCGTCGAGCAAGGTTCGTCTTAGTCTGAATTTAGCCTAGTCTATCTCAACCTTTAGCCTAACCCAACTAAAAATTTAAACTTAAAATTTAGATTGGATTTTTTGGATTATATATATTTGAAAATCTTGATTTATAGAATAGATATCCAATCCATAAAATATATAAAATGTAGATTAGATTGAAATCTATATCCATTAAATGGATTTTAAATGAATTGGATTTTTAATAAAATAGATTTTAAATGGATTGAATCAAAGCAAAAGCGGATTGGATCAAGAAAATTAGATTTTTTGCCCACTCCTACTTTTTCTCTCTCATCTTTGTTATTTAAGTCTACTACCCATCTAATCTCGCAACCCTTATTATTTGAGCATATTATATGTGGGTCACGGTCTCTCTTACGAATTTTATTTTTCATGATTAAAAGTATATTGAATGTCAAAATTCGATATGCATAATCACAGATTTCGAAATCCAAAATAAATAAAAAAATTAAACTCACCCAAAACATCCGATAGAAATATTAACCGAATATCGAAATTCGATATATGAAAGAAATTTTATGATGTATACCGAATTTTAATTAACATTTTTAACTTATTAATTTTGTTTTTAATTTTTTATGTATAATTATACAACATTTAAAATATACTTATAAAAAAATAATAAAATAATTTAAAATTAATTTAAAAAATATATAATATTTTAAATATCGAATATTGAAATCCATAATAAAAAAATGAAATATGTTTTTTAGAAATTGGACGTTGACATCCTGTGTAGATATAAACTAGATGTCGATATCCAGTAATATAAGTTGAAATCCGTTTCTTTTTTCTGGACGTCCGTATGATTCAAATCCTAGTATATAATCTTTTAACCATTGAGTACATGTATGGTTCTTTGTCTTTTAACCATTAATATTGTTCTATGACTGGATTCTTTTAACTCAGGAAAAATGATTAGGCAGCAGAGGACAAAAGTGATGTGCCAAGAATGAATAGGTCAAAAGTTGGATCGAAAGCTATGCTCTTGTGACACTATTCAATTTCAATCTTAAACCTCCTATATATAAGTAACACACTCCCCTCCCTCCACTTGCATTCTAAAGGCATGTTCTCTTGCATGGATGTAGCTGTTGAAGGGAATAAGCGAGCGCGAATTCATTTTCAAATTGTGTTCCATTGCATAGATGTGGACCGATAAGCGAGTACGGATTTGAGGGATGCACAAGTTTTTTCATCCATTATAAAAGAAGAAGATTAGCGAGTATTATCGACCACATTATCATATTGCCCTCGTTTTTACTTTCACTAACTTTCATACAACTTATCTCCAAATCTACTCACTTTACCCTCTAAATCCACTCAAAAAAACACAAACATTCATTCACCCACCCATGAGATGACAATCATAGTAAAATCAAGAATCAATGTCTTGATCATGCTCACCACTAATATATGAAGAATTGTTTCCAAGAAAGTATCCATATAGTCTAAGAAAGCATGACTAATATTACAAATTTTCTATCATGTTATTCAACAAAATATAAATAAAAAAAAACTATACATTTTTGTCATGTTAATTTAGAAAAAAATTGTTTATAAGACGATTACTTGAGTAATTTACTATAAAGATTATAGTTAAAGATTAAAGTATCAACATATATAACTTGACAATCAAATTAATTAAACATTCAAACTATTCAAATATTATTGAGCAACATTCTAGCATTTAAAAATATGAAATTGTGAACATATATAATAGTAGTAAATAATTATTAAAAAAAAAAATTTAAAAATTAAAAGAAAATTTAAACAAGTTAAAAAAAATTGTAAAAAAATGTTGGTGGGTTAAGTGAGCCAACCCACCTTCAACCCGGCTCGAACCCATTTAACCCGTGGGTTAAGTGAGCCGGGTTGAGTTCAACCCATTTTTGAAAAAATTGAATTTTTCCCAACCCAACCTGGTTCGAACCCGTGGTGAGCCGGGTTGGCTCACGGGTTGAAACCCATTTTGACATCTCTAACGTTAAGGCAGCCAAAGGGGCTGAAAAACAACTCCATAATGACCTTGAATGGCAATTATCATAGGCATTAAACCCAATTTTCGTTTTTGGTTAATAAACTCTCATTTAGACCTAATTAAAAGGAAAATTGGAGATGATAAAAAGGTTGTGCGTGGCCTTTGATTATACTGCACTTTAGGGAGAGAAAAACCAGAGAGAAACGTGAGATTAAGTGCTAGCCAGGAGCTGAATTGGGGGAGAGAAGAGAAGTTATTCTTTGATCAAAGGAGGAGGCAAGAATTTTCAAGTTTAGCAAAGGAAACCAGGTTAGGGGAGTTGGAAAATCGTGCTTTATTGTATATTATATAATTGCATGAACTGTATGTTGAATAGGTGTATTTGAACTGTCTAAATTGTATGAAATTTTACGTTTCTGAAATTTTTCCAGAAACCGCCTGATGGGTAATGACTGGTCGCTAGGCGACTCATCCTTTCTGTGTAAATTTTGGGTTCTAGAAGAAGAACCGCCTGGCGGTACACTCCCGACCGCCAGGCGACGTGGGATCTGTGTGCCAGTTCTGGATTTCTGTTTGAACTGTCTATCGATGATGGATTTCTGCTAGGCGACACGAACCATTTTGGGGTTCTGGGGCGATTTTGATCATGGGGAAACCAGGGTTATTCATTGAAGGATGGTTTGATGTTGAACTGACGTCGAATTTCATGCTATGGATAAGTTAATTCGAATGAAACAGTGTTAAGGTTGGAAATACTGAGGATTTTTGTTGCTAGACAAATTAGGGTTGTAATTTTAAGGGAAAATTTGTAGGCAATGATTGAAAGAATGCAATTGGGACGAGAATCGTATGCCATGAGGGTGAGAAATGGACTGAAATCATAGTTGCAGCAGGTCTTAGGGTTCATAGAATTTGGAGGAATTGGTGTTCCTGGAAAAAAATGCAGGAACCGCCTGGCGGCTCTTAGTTTGCCGCCAGGTGCCGTACCAGAGTGCAGGATTTGGGGGTTCTTGGTGTGTTTTGGTCGGAAGAAACCATCTTAGCTCATGAATGATATAAGTTTGGGGGTTGGGAATGATCTAACGGAAAAACTGAGGTACAAACTTAAATGGTTTAGGGTGATGCAATAGAATGATCCGGACTCAATTGAGGTTAATGGTATGAATAGAAGGTGCATAGAGGATACTTAACAGAAGTAAAATTGTAAAGGATTGGTGAGACAAGTATTATGTACTTCAGCACATGTATAGGTGAAAGTTCATAGGGTAATTTTGGGTTTGGTAGTTATGGAATAGAATAAGGTATAGAGACTCATGGAATCATGTAATAAGAAATGTGATATCAGTAGTGTTGGAAGAAGACCCTATAACAGTAGTAACTGGCTTGGCATTAACTTAAGGATAAGGAATTCGTGATTAACAATAGTATGGAAATGAGAAAGCTTGATTTGGTAATTGTGATGGTAGTAGTAGAATATGAAATGCTATCAAATTAGGGAGTGATGATTAAACCTCACAGTTGTTAGTAACCATCTAAGTTATAGGATACAGGGATAATGACCAGATGAAAATGATGTGAGAAATTGTGCCAGACTAGAGCAGAAACCAGCAACGTGAAACACTGTCATGGCGCTTGGCGGTGATGTGCGAACCGCCAAGCGATAGCGGTGACACAGTAGGTTCCCTGGACTTGGGACGCTTGGCGGCAGAGAGCTTTCCGCCCGGCGATAGCTGCTACAATAATGGCACTTGGAGCTCGTGCGCCTAGCAGTAAGGGAGGTTCCGCTAGGCGATATCTACAACGAGGATGAATCAGAGGTGGTACGTGTCCCTCGCCAGGCGGTCTGGAAGTTGGTAGTGCCTGGCGGTACGTGTCCCCCGCCAGGCGATTTTGCTGTTGCAGCCTAGAGTTGGTGGATCCTACATGTGTGATCTTCAATGCTTTTGGTGATGCTTCAAAGGTGGGACTGCTGGTGTTCCTTGAGTTGAGCTCGAAATGGCATCCCTCAAGTTGGGCTCGGGATGGCAGATGAACACGAGGAACCCTTGAGTTGAGCTCGGATTGGCGAGTGTTGTCGGTGTGAGTGTGCTAGTTGTGGCCAGTACGGATGGGTCCAGATAGAATGCCCTCCTCGGTAAACAGTTGACGAGTTTGGTAGTCTTGGGACGTTGCAAACTATGTTCGTATTTGGGAACTCCACCTGGCGTTACGGTGTATGATCTGTAACAATGGTTTCCCGCACGTGCTCTGTTAGTTGTGGCCAATAAGTATGACAGCAGGTCATCTTGAAGTACTCACTAGGAGGTGTAGAACGCGAATGTCATGGTTGTGGCCATGCGAGATAGAGTCAAAGGAGAGTATTTCTATAATGTGATTGGGTGATATCTATATATGGTTTTATGTGAGATTAACATATGTATATGTGTTTTATATGTTTAATTTGTTAAGCTCACCCTATCTACTTGTGTTTGGCGATGATCGTATACGCGGTACACGTGAGCAGATGGTGTTGATGCAGGTGGTTCTGGTGAGGCTTAGCCACGGAGCAGGGGAGCTTGGGGATTTTATTTTATATTTTTGAATCAGTTTTAACATTTATGTTATTGGAATTTCATTTTATAATGGACGAATATTTGTTTTGGATTTTCATTATTGATATGTGAAATAAAGTTTTAAATTTTCCGCGTTTTGGGAAATGAGATTTTATTAAATGCGACGCAATTAATTATTTTATATTTTATTATTTTTAATCTGTAATATTCGGTCGGGATGTTACATCAATTCCTTGTTTGGGTTTGGGTCATGTCTTATTGTTTTTGATTCCTTGTACTAAAATTATTCCTAACATGTATTTAGGCAAGTGTGTCTAATTAAGATAAATGGTGGTACAACTAAAGGTCAAAATCAAATGGAAGTGTACTATTTTGAAAGGACTCACATTTGAGGAATGGACTATTGGGAAATCAAATATGATTTTGAGTCTCACATTGAGTATAAATGAGAAAATTGAAAAATATGTAAGAAATAATATCCATAAATCCATCGTTACCTTGAGGTTTGAGAAAGAGATGGTGTCAGGTCTCTTATATGAGTTGACTCACAACTGATTGGTATTAAATTTCCCTGTCTATCCTTGATAAGTGTCTATTTTACTTAATTTGATACATGTTTTTTACACTTAAAGTAAATGAATTTTATAAAGCTTTGAGTAAATCAACCTCTTTTGGCTTAGACTGCATAACATTGTATCGAGAATTCGTTTAATGTGAAATTAATATGTTTTTTTATTAAATTACAACATTTTTTTGCAAGAATATAGGAGTTATACAATTGAGCTCTATAATTATGGCTAAAATGTTGAAAGGTGGTTTAGGAAAAGTCATATATGGTCTGCATAGCTGAAACATCAAAGCATGGTACTGAAGTCAAGGAGGAAACCCTCTAGTGAAGGAAATCCCGAAGATTGTATCTAGAGAGCTTGAGCTTCACAAAGAAGAGTTGCAGCCTAAAGGAAACCCTCTTAGGAAGGAAACCCATGGGTTGGATCACCAAAGTAGAAGCTTGAGCCATGACAAAACACTGCATAGGAGGAAACCTCTATTGTTAAAGAATTGAGAATGGAGTTGAGCCATACTTATATTTTCTATAAAAATAGAGTGCTATTATGTTTTAGGAGCTCTTCTTTTAGACTTTTTTCTTAAGATTTCTCTCTAAATTTATTGTAACATTTTAAGAGAGTATGAGAGGGGGACAACTACTCCATATGCTTATAAGTATAATCATCAACATAAGTAGCTAAGCTCTTTTGTATTGAGGTTGAATATAATATATTTTGATTCTCTATATTGTTATTGTTTCATCTATAATATTTTTGTTATTCATTGTTAGTGATTTAGTCTATGCTTTTATGTTTGGATGAACTAATCACTCATCTTGTTTAACTAATTTGGATTGAATTGGAAAACCAATCTTGAATCTAGGGTCCAACCAAGTCATCTAATGTGTTTGAATGCTAGGAATAAATTTATTTGCTTTAGTTGAGTTAAAAGTCTAGTACTTAAAGTAAGGGTTCATGCATTAATGCTTGAGGAATCATCGTTGTGCTTGAGATCTTTAGGTTCTAAACTCAAGAACTTGATTTAGATCCATCTTAGAACTTTCTATGACAATGAATGATTGTTTTGTTTTATGTTAAAACACTAAAAGTGCAGTTGAAGAAGATAGGTGAAACTCAAAATCAATACGCATTTATATATTGGTTATTTTCAATCCTTTACTGCTTTGTTTAAAACCCTAACATTACCATCAACATTATTTTTTTAGCAAGTCATAACATATTTAGATTACTTGAATATTTTCCTAAGTTCTTATGGATATAACACTTGCTTGGTACTACAATTGACTCAATACACTTGCTAAAGGTTAGGAAAGATTCCAATAATCCCCTCTCAAGACCTAACATACCCAAACTCCTATTCTTCAATCTAATGGTCTTCATCGATTTTGAGATGACGTAATACTTACTATGCTATCTCATCAATCATGTGTCTCTTTATAGTAAAATCCCTCAACAAGCTATATATCTTGACCACTCTCTTCTTCCTTTACTCATCCTTGTTGATTTCACCTTCCTCAAAACAATTTCATTTTTGGGTTAACAACATCTATATCCAAGATTTCTCCTTCCATACTAACATGTATCATGTTCCATCCTTGTTCTATATTGTTGTCACATAGCACCAACATAATCACAAATTCACTTATGGTCCCAATTCCTTAGTGAAGGAACCCTTGCATTAAGAACAAGACTCTTTAAACTAACTAAAGCCTCATATTAATGTATGGTATATGTCAAGCAATAGGAGATTTAATTGGATCTAAACACTAAACCAGATGTATATGCTATCTAATGTTGATGAAGTATGATGAGTGATCAAGTCATCAAATCAATGAAAACAAATCAAATAACCAACACGTAAAACAAGAACAAAATATATATATATATATATATATATATATATATATATATATAATCAAACCAAGTGCAGTATAGAGTTTACAAATTACATCCAATCCCAATTGAGGAAGAGGTTGGTTGCTCATAATGATGTATACAACAAAAACATGGAGTAACTTTCCTCTTTCCATAACTTACAAAATATATACAATATAAACCTAAGCTAACTATAGAGTGTCTCTCTCTAAAGTGATTCAAAAAATCAGCATGAAAATAATAAAGACATGCTCTGTATTTATAGAATTTTGAGTGTTGCTTAAGCTCCATTCCAAGTAGGTCAACCATGGAGGTTTCCTTCATGAGTGGATTTTCTCCCAAGCTTGGGCAGTCATCTTGGAGATCAGTCATGGAGTTTTCCGTCCCATGGGGTTTATTGATGCTCAACTGTCATTTTAGATCTCAAGGTTTCCTTGCACTGAAGATTTTCTAAAATGTGGCTCAATGATAATATTGTTGCTCAACCGTAGGCTTGTATTCTAGATCTTCTTATTTAAATTAATCTGGTTGAGTTGCAACTTTGGGGCTTAGCACTAACTTTTTATTTTCCTTCATTTTTCCTGCAAAAATAGCATAAATACATTAAATTCCACTTTTTATTACGTATTCTCTCCTCATTTTGTATTTTAAAACAAAAGGAGTTGTTTTAGTGATTTTTACATTGAATTTATGCAAGATAAGTGTCTAAATGATATGCAATTTTACTAATACTAGGCACTTATCACTTTTTCATTAAGATCTCCAGGAAAAAAAGGTGTTTTTAACATCTAATTTCTTGAGGTGCCAATTATAAGTTGCAATTATGGCCAATAAAATTTGAATAATGGAGTGCCCAAGTTATCTTAACCCTCAACATGGCATGCTTTATAGCTTTGAATACTACCATCAACATCATATTTAATTTTACGAACCCATTTACATCTTATAGTAGTCTTATAAGTAGAGATGGCAAATGAACTTGTCTTTGTGGGTATTGCTTGAAACCATCTTCATTTTGACAAGGAATCCCCGCATTGAATAGTACGGGTATGAATATAGTAATACCTAATTTTTTCAATTAGGTCCGTCTGTCCCCGTTCTTATACTTGTGTCGATATATATCCCATCATCATCTTGTTCCTATTTAAATTACTAAAATATTCATAACTAAGTAACCTAATATATATATATACATATATATATATATATATATATATATATATATATATTTTCTCTTGTAATACTTGGCTTGTTTTATATTTACAAAATCCACACATATATCTCTTAGGTATTTTTCCTATTGTCACAACCTTGATTACACTTTTTTTTCTCTTTGTCTCGTTGTATTCAAATGGTATATTATCAATTTCAATAAATAAAATAGATTTTGTCTCACATTATATTATTTTTACTCTTTAATATTATTATTTATCTTTTTCACATAAAAAAGTTTGACTCTCAAGTGTTCAATCACGTAAGTCATTCATTTACTAGATAATATAGAAACTTATCTCTTTTTATTTTATTTTATTTGATCTTTAATTTTTGTTTTATTTGAAAAGCTTTTGTTGTTAAAACAACTTTCACTATCTTTCAACGGTTTGACTATTCTAATATTTGTAAAGTTTTATCATATCTTTAAGGTATTTTCCATCTTATCATATCCTTAATTATACAGTTTTCCTTTATACAATTTTATTTAATTGTGTATCAATTCATTTTGTCTTTTTTACTATTTTTCAATATTCTTATATTATTGTTTAATTTTAGGATTAAATATACATTTGGTCCATATTTGTGTTGTTTTTATTCAATTTGGTCCCTATTTTTGTTTTGTGTTCAATTAGGTCCTTATTTTCGTAAAATTTTGGTTAATTTGGTCATTCTCACTAACGGTGTTTAAATAGTTAACGTTTTTTAACAATACATGACACGTGTCAGCTCCTGCTTTTTTTAATTTTTTTTTAAAATTTTTTAATTTAAAAAAAAATTGTTCAAGTGTCAAGTTACAATTGTATCACGTGTCAATGCTAGTGCCACGTGTCAGTTTGTTGTATTATTAGTTTTTTTTTTTCAATTTAGTCCCTATATTGGTTATTTTTGTTCAATTTAGTTCCAATTTTTGTTAAAATAAATCAATTTTGTCATTTTTAAATTGACACTAAATTTAATATCTTTTATACAAATTATATTAATATTTTTTCTAAAATTTACATTTGAATTTATTATTTTTTAAATTCAATTATAAATTATTTAATTTAATTATAAATTGAATAAAATTCTTATATTTAATTGCTAAATAGAATATAATTATTTAAAATATTATAAAAATATAATTATTAAATGTTTTTTTCTAATATTTATATACTAAAATACTTTTAAAATTGATATTTAAAAATATTTTAAATATTCAAAATAGTTTAGAAAAGTAAACTAGTATTTTTAAAATTAACATTTAAATATAAAAATTTTAGAATTTAATATCTAAAATGCAATAAAAATATTAAATATATTAGAATTAAATGTCAATTTTACAAATATTAATATATATTTTTAAAATTTTAATAATTATATTTTAATAATATTTAAATAATTATATTCTATTTAACAATTTAATCTAAGAATTATATTCAATTTATAGTTAAATTTTATAATTTATAATTGAATTTCAAAAATAACAAATAATAATGTCAATTTGAAAAATTAAATTGTTCCATTTTAACAAAAATTGGGACTAAATTAAACAAAAATAACGAATATAAGAATTGAATTGAACAAAAATAACGAATATCAAGATTAAATTGAACAAAAAGAAATAATACAACCACAAACTCACACATGGCACTAGCATTGACACGTGACACAATTGTGACTTGACAAGTGGACAATTTTTTGAAATTAAAAAAAATTTAAAAAATCAAAAAAATTTAAAAAACTAGGAGTTGACATATGGCATATACTGTTAAAGAACGTTAACTATTTAAACACTGTTAGTGAAAAAGACCAAATTGACCAAAATTTGGCGAAAATGGGGACCTAATTGAACACAAAACGAAAATGTGGACCAAATTGAATAAAAACAAAAAAAAATAGGAACCAAATGTGTATTTAAGCCTTAATTTTATTACATAAAATATTGTTTTGAAATTTTTTTTATATAATTATTTTTTATTTTCTAATTATTTCTCATAAGTTTCTCAGAAGTATAATTTTATCACCACAATTGTATAAAATTATTTCATTTACTATCATACAATATGGATTGAAATTTAAAAAAAAAATGAGAGATTTATGTCTAAATTTAAATTATTATTAGTTTAATATTTTTTTCTCTTTGCGATTTCGTTCAATATAATATTAATTTGTATATAATAAAAGAGATTAGTGAAGAGACATTTGAAATATTTTTAATCTTGGTTTTTTGTTTTCTTTTTATAATTTTTTGAAAATACTTTTTAGTTTTATCAACTTTGTTTCATTATTGTTTGCAAAATTTATAAATATTTCGGTTATGAAATTGTATTTATGTTAATTATGAAGTATTTTATATGATTCTTTCACTTTTATCCAATTGGTATTTGATAGGGTTAAGTATATTTTTAGTCCCCGAACTTTGACTCAAAATTGGAATTCGTCCCTGTCTGAAACTTCGATATATTTTGGTCCCTAAACTTTAAAAATGAATGAATATAGTCCTTTTAACCCAATTATGTTAACTTTTTTTTGACGTGTCAAACGATTTTCATATTAGTATTGAAATTTTTTACATTGTTTGACACATTCTTGGTTCAATATCTACTGAGAAATATGTTCGACACTTCAAAAAAGTTAACATAATTGAGTTAAAAGAACTATATTCATTCATTTTTAAAGTTTAGGGACCAAAATATATTAAAGTTTCGGAGAGGGATGAATTCCAATTTTGGGTCAAAGTTCAGGGACTAAAAATATACTTAACCCTATTTGATATTATTATTTGGAAACCAAATCGTTAGACTGAAGGTTAAGCAAAGTAGACCCAAGCTTAAAGTCAAATCAATTTAGATTGAACAGTAGTTTAAGAAGAATTAGCCTTGGCCAAAGGATGAGATGTGTCAACCTGAGCCAAAAATTGAGACAAGTCGGTTGGATCCAAGGTCGAGACAAATCAACACGAATAAAAGGTCGAGATGAATTAATCCGGACCGAAGGTCAAGTCTTTTTAGCCCATGTCAAAAGTCGGGCCAAAGGTCTTGTCGAGTAAGACAGGGTTGAAATTCGAGTTAAGTCGAATGAGCCTATGTTCGAGTCGAGTCAACCTGAACCGAAGGTAGGGCCAAGTTTGTACGGGCCAATGTCTAGCCAAGTCGATACGAGCTTAAGGTCGAACTAAGTCAATTCAAGTTTAAGGTAAACCCAATTCAAACTAGACCAAAGGACAAGCTACGTTAGCCCGAACTAAAAGTCGTTCCGAGTCGATCCGAGCTAAAGGTCCAATCAAATCAATTTGGACCAAAGGTCTAGTTGAGTTAGTCTGGACAGAAGGTCAAACCAAGTTGGTTTGAGCCAAAAGTTAAGCCGAGTCAACCTAGACTCAAGACAAGTCGACCCAAGTCAAGCAAAGTTAAACCAGACTAAAAGTCAAATTAGATCCGATAACACCAAAGTGTAACTAAGTCAAACTAGACCAAATGTCATGTCAAATCAAACCAACCGAAAGTTAAACTATGTCACGTTCGTGCCTATGGTCAATCATAATCAAAATAAAAGTCACATCAAATCAAAACAGCTTTGATAATTGTCATATCAATCAAATATCAAGATACATCTATCTATGACTATAAAGATAGAGACAACTACACACAAGTCAAAAGTTATGTTAACCCATATGGAAAAAGAAGTTAAGTCAACTTAAATCTAAAATAAAGATAAGTTATCAAAATAATTTTAAAATAGAATTTTCCGAAAAAAAATAAATTACTATAAGAAAATAAAATCTAAAACTTTTCAATTACTCTGTCCAAACAAATTAATAAAAAAAATCAATTTTAAATAATTCAAATATTTCAATTTCTTAAAATACTTTCCATTCAAACAAAAGTATGTATTTTAAAAATACTTTCCATTCATGCACAAGTATGGGATTAGGAATTAGAAACTTAAAATTTAGAAAAAAAACGTTAATCAATGTATCCAAGATCCAAATAATTCTCTTATTATAATTATCTAAAGAATTAAAAATATGTTTGAATAATAGATTCAATGAATCAACTAAATCAGATACAAATTGAATTAAATTGTCATTCAATCTAATTGGGTTTCAACTAATTTGTAAAAGATATAAAACTGTAAATGTAGAATGATTATGAAAAAAGTATGTATATGAATCTTATACATACCAGTTCTAATTTAAAATATGAAAAAGAAAAAATGAAAAGCTTGAAAATATCAGTTCAGGACTGACATTTTATCGAATTTCTTACTAGTTCCAAGATCGGTCGGTTTTTAAGGTAAACAGATCAGTATCCAGAACTATTTCTGGTCAAACCAACCATCAAAGATTCTAAAACTATGCTACAGTTAAAAAAGCTGAATCTATGTTTACTACCCTTAGTATCTTACAATTCACTACTTTAGAGTTGGCAATAGCCCCATACCATTAGTCCAGTAGTAACCAAGAAATAAACTCAGAAGGAACCTAGGTTACAATTGAATACATTGGAGATCAAAATAAATTACTGGTCATGAATATCACACCACCTGGACAGTGAAATTTCTGTAACCATACATCTAATAGTACAAGTCACGAATCAAAATTTATAAACTAAACTCAATTTCTGAGAACTACTGTGAGAAAAATATGCAAACTATCGTCTGAGAACTAAAAGGTGTATAAGCACTTCTTCAAGCGTCGCCTTTAAACTTGGCTTCGTATATCTGAGGTTGCTGCAAAATAAAAACGAGTTTGAGATACCCACTAAAAAGAAAGTGATGCAGCAAAACCACAAGTTTGCTATTTGAGAATCAATGTAGGCACACCATTATTACACACAGTTGCACATACAGAGTAGCAGTTGAAGTTAACTTAACCCACTGCGAAAATCATTCTACACAAATGTTCAATGAGGCACAGTGAATTAAGCGCCCATCTCCTAGAAAACTATATACTACCAATAATACCTAACATGCAAGGCAATGTCAATATAATACACATCTCAATCTTTCACACTTCACTTCAAAACTACGTACTTAAGGATTCTCTCATTTAAAAAAACGAGTTTGTCAAGTGTGAGAATGTCAACATTTAATTGTACAAGACTTTATCAACAAAATTTAAAGGTCTAGTTTCTATTGTGTTAGATATCACACATCAACCAGAGATATAATTAAACTATAATGTACAAAAGTATATGTAAATTTCATCTTCAAAACCCATTTTGCAAGTTTAAGTTCACTTTTTAGATAGTATTAGAATTCATCCTAACAAAGGTTATTGGGCATATCATGTCACCCATCATTATTAGTACCTACAAATATTTAGTCTCACTTGATATAAGTCCAGTCCTTTTGAAGTGTATTAGAAATCTTATAAGATGGTTTTGTAAGGTTAGGTTAGACAGTAAAAATGTAATTGGAAATAATCATTTCCCAATTATGAGTGTGGTAATAAGGAATGCACAAATATGCACCACCAATCATAAAATATATTGTCAAAGGGGTTGGTTCAATTCCCACTACTTTTCAGATCCAAACATTCCCCCATCCAGTTATCCCATGTGATTTGTTTAAGTAACACTAGTACTTATTTTGTAAACTACATTGATATTAATCTCCCAAGTTAAAAAAACTTCATCAGACAATACCCAGTTCACAGACACAAACCCTCCATTCAAGACGGTTAAAATCAGAACATTAAAATTGCAAATCTCAAGAAACAAAGTCAGCGGGTAACTCAAGACAAAGTGGATAAATGCATACCATATAGATAGCAGAAATCATTCTTCCTGCAAACCACCTTGTGTGCATTGCACGTTGAGCAGCACTAGCTGCTTCAACTGTTTCAAACTGCAAATACACAAAACCTGCACTTCTTCTGTAAAAAAGATGTATCAATTATAAAATGGTAACTACACACTGCATATGTGGGAAAATAAGATAAAAGAAAGAATGTATTATTTATGGACAAGTTCTACGTGTTCATAAACTTACTTGTCAACATAAATATGTTTCACCCGTCCATATTTGGAACACTCTTCTTCCACGTCCTCTTTAATGTCTAGATCAAAATCTGGCTCTGTCTGCATCTTGTAATATTTGATATTAGTACTTTTTGAGTGAAAAAACAGAGGGTAATTGTAATCAATCAGTAAATCCTCACCTCAGTGTTGGGATCAAACATATTCTTCAACAGTAGACACTCACTGGGGTTTCCAACAGGTTCAATCACCGGGGTAGGCACAATTTGCGTAGGTACAGCTGGTGCTGGTATTACACCTGGATTACCAATAGGCATGATAGCCTGTTGAGCAGGAGTTGACCCATTCCCAACAGGCAGACCAATGCTGCAGTGTTTGAAATCTGTTAAGAAAAGGAATAAGTTCACAGAATATGATAAAAGAAAATATTTAAACAAACCTTGCTGCAATGCCAGAGCGGTCCAGTTTCTGCATAAGCAATGCTCTTGATTGGGCATTTAAAGCCTGTATACAGAAAAATGCATAATATATGAGCAACAAACTCATAACAAAAAACAGACTAAAGTAGCATTTTTGTTTTCTCAACCACCACACCATGTCCCAGAAGCCCGCCCACATAGAAAACCAAAAAAAAAAATGAAGTTTCTGGCCACAAAATAAGTGGGAGCATAAAATACAATTTAAAACTTCAGATTTTGAGCAGGATATACGCCTAGTGAATATGCAAAAACAGGCACAAGTAGCAAAACCTCAATTGGTATTTAATTTGTTTGACATCAACAATTTGTAATGCCTTCTCAATCCATAAGCGCTATTTACTCAGTAAAATAATAAAAATGGTCAACACTCAATTGAAATAAAGCTTCAATCAAGTATCTATCAAATAGTAACAATCAAGTCATCTATCTGTGTAAATATTTAAAGCTAAACTTTTAGTTACCAAAGTGCTACTGAAACAAACATAAGTTCTGGTCAAATGAGCAAAAAAAACTGGAAAAAAAAATCCACCCAAATAAAATTATCATACAATGAGAAATGCCAGTTAAAAAATGCCTATCAATTTTTGCTTTTATTCAACTGAACACTCACCAATCCACCCTCATCGTCATCAAAGTCTGCAGATTTTGCAGTTGTATCTTGATTTCCGACATGATCCGTTACAGATGAAACCTGTGTTTGATGAACAACATTAATTACAAACTCAAGAACAAGCAGTGCGAGAAAAACAAATAGACCCACACGAAAACATGTCTACCTTTATAGTCCTGCCAGCAATTTCCAGCTTTCCATTTAAACTCTGAGCAGCCTTGGCATGCTCAAGATGGGCAAACTGTTCCAGATAATATACAAAAGAGATGAGTAACATCATTATCATTGGAAACAACACTTCTTGAAGTTAAGCATTAGTAACAAACTTGAACAAACCCAAAGCCCTTGCAATGTCCTGTCTCCAAGTCAAGAGGCAGTTGCACAAGCTCCACTGGACCGAATGGCTCAAAAATCTAAAGAAAAAAAGTCAAAAGCTTATAAATGACAAGTTATCAAATTATTTTAATTAATGTCTGACAGCAGACTAGATTGCACTAACCAAGTTTAGCAGTTCCCAGTTCACTTGTTCTTAAGGTTTTATTTAAATAAAATCAGTGTTTGGTTCTCCTCTTTCATATTCCCTACGATGACCGCAAGTAATGAAAATTCATGCCATATTCACCACACAGCAAATTAAAATACCTCTCTCAATTGACTCTCTGTCATGTTGAAGTGAAGATTCCCCACATACAGTTTCCTGTCCACAGCTCCATATGGTCCTACTACCCCAGCAGCTCCACTGGTAGCATTAGATTGGACAAGGTTCTTTTCAGCCTCAGAAGGTTTGACCATTACAGGTTGTCCCAGAAGAAGTTGGCCAGAGAGAGCAATTGCCATTGGCACTGACATTGCATCATAAAACTCAATGTACCTGCAGCCTCATCAAGAACTTACATCAAGTTTTCAGAACTACAAAATACAAAGAGTTCAAACAAAACAAACAAAGCATACAGCAAAGATGTAGGGAAACAAATATTCTAGCACACGCAACTCAATCTGAGGGTATCTTTTGATGCATCTGACTCGTGAAGTAAATGTTAGCCCGACGTAATAAAAATACCGAACTAAAGCATATATTTTAATCAATAGAGAATAAGATACATGTCAGAACCAAAAACCATGGGGAGCCACTAAGGCGGGGAGGATAGTAACCAGCAAGCAGCAACTCTTCTTTACTTATATATGTGTGTTCAAGCAAATGAAATGCTATGAACGGGACCTACGTAAGGCTGGCCTGTAGAAGAAATAATTTCCATACTTACTGCCACCACCTATCCCCCAAAAAAGTAACAAAATGAATGGAGAAGAAATGTCCTTCCATATCAACCTCGTCCAGAAATATGAAATAACCAGTTCAAGAGATATAAACTGAAAAGGCTCAACAACAAACGAAAGAAATCCTCACTGCATGCATATCAGAAATGCAGAGGAAGAAAATTGGTAAAAGGACCAAAAAGGAAACCGGGATTATGTCATCTACCTTGAGTACGCAGCATGAATTGATTAAACATGAGTGCAAGGTATTCCCATCATCCCTCATCATTATCGCATTGCTAGTCCATTTAAGAATACAGTTAAACATGATTCTTGAAAGTTGATATCCTAATACCACAATTGTGCATGCACATGAAGAATAAATTATGCTATAAGAGAGCGCATACCCAACTCCTTTAGATCGTCTTGAGTTCCTATCCATGATTAGACGGACATCCCTTACCTGAAAATAAGGAATACTAGACGTAAATAGAGGAACTATTAAATAGAGCATACAGAAAACCACATCCAGTTGTTCAAAATAACATATGTGTGCAAATTTGAAGTTTACTGACCTTGCCAGCTTTTGAGAAGAATTCATATACATCCCTCTCTGACGCCTTTAAGGGCATCTGTAATCATCACATAGCAGATTGGCACTAATTAGAACGAAATACCAAATCCCAAATAGATCAGGTCTTTTAATATTTATAACAAAAAAGGCTCGATCAATCAACCTGGTATGCAAAAACAGTTCTCTGATCCCTTTCTGGATCTGCCTCGGGCTCTGCTGCCTCTTTCTTGTCCCTAAATCTCCTGCAATTGGAATTGAATTTTAGCATAAGATATGTATAGAGTAGTACATCAAACTTATACCCAATATTTAGATTGTATAATTTGTAGCATAAATCCAAACGTACATTGCTAATATTAGAGTCCCAAACAGCACCTAATCTTGAGAGGGAGTAATGTCTCAATCTCTTAACTGTAGCCATTATTCCAAAGTATATTGTTAATATAACAGTCCAAAGTAGCATTCATTCCTATAACATTCATATATACCAGTGCCCCTGTTCTAGACTTTATTTTCCCCCATAAATTTGTCAAAAATATTTCCAGGTTCTTAACATTTAAAATCAAATTCAACGTCCTAGCTGCATGTGTATCTCATTATTTATCCCCATATTTTCAATCTCAAGTAGCAGGGTGCTGTAGAAAGCAGGTTGCTATTTTAAATACTATATAATACAAACAACATAAATTATACTCCTCGTACAAAAACCAAAACAACCAAAAATTGAAGAAATTGATGATAATAACAAGTTGCTGTTCACGCACACAATCACCATCAACCAAACAAAGTAAAAAATGGGAGATAATAGCGGAATTGATACTAAAAAAATAACATATTAGATAAAACTAGCAGAACGTGAACTAGGAAATATAAAGAAACATGTAATCATGGACAAGGGAAAAGATAGTCCTCTAAAGTGAAAGAAACGTGGGCCAAAACAGAGGTAAGGTTTTGCGGGATAGTAAAGGAAAAAGGGTTTAAAATCTCACTATTTATATGAAGCAAGAAAACCATTGCAAAATGGGGCAGAAATCACAATTGCAACCCAAAAATTCAAACATCATTGTTTCTTGGGTAAAAAGTCTATATCATGGTAGCACCAATAGAACACATGGAAATGGTTGCTATCAAAAATCACACCCGTCTTTGAATCTCATAGCAGCTTAAAACCTCCCCCCTATAGCACACTATTGACTTTGTACCTTAAGAAAAACCCAATATTTACATTAGCAATGATGTAGAAAATTTAAATCTACATCCCGGGTGGAAGGCATCTGACAATAAAACACCTCGCTCACGAATACAAGATTCAGAGAGTAATGAAAAATAAAATAAAATTAGTGCAAAAAAATTGACAAAAACTCTACTTGGTTTCAGAAAAGGTTTGTGTATTCCCTGAAACAAGTACTCTTAATTTCCCTGACGCATCTCATTTTCTTAAAGTAGAGTGACTTGAAAGAGGGGACATGATGTTAATCATACCATCATGGACTACAGAATACCAAATACTATATCTCTTGTGATTTAATTACCCTAATATATAATGTATCCATAAATTAAAATGAGAATTGGCAATGAAGAAGAAAGATTAGAAACACTACCTGGTATCTCTGGTGTCGAAATCCCGTTCTCTTTCCCTTTCTCGCTCAGAACGACTCCTGCTCCTCCGAGACCTCTCCCTCTCTTCCCGTTCTTTGTCCCTTCGGTCTCTATCTCTATCTCTCTCCTTTTCCCTGTCTTTGTCCCTTTCCCTCTCCTTCTCCTTCTCCCCCTTCTCCCTCTTCTCTCTATCTTTGTCTCTGTCCCTCCGATCCCTCTCCTTGTCTCTCTCCTTCTCCCTATCTCTGTCTCTGTCCCTGTCCCTGCTACTTCTCTCGCCATCTCTGTCTCTATCTCTATCTCTGTCTCTGCTACTTCTGTGGCGCTCCCTGTCGCGCTCTTCGCGATCTTTGTCCTTCTTCGAGCCATTCTCGTCGTCGCCCCTTGACCTCTTGCTCCTCCTCTCCTCCGAGGCCTCGTCGATCTCCTCGCGCTTCCGGTAGCTCCTTTCCGTCTCTTTCTTCTTCCTGCTGGAGTCACGGTCATCTTGCTCCTCCACTGTCTTCTCCAAGTAATCGTACTCGTCAAAGTCCATGGCTCCTTTTCCTCCGGCGATTCTCAAATTCTAGGGTTTTGGGTTTTCAGTTATCTGCACTTAGATAGATAGAAAAAGGAAAACAAAGGACCGGTTTGGTTGGCTATTCCGTCTTCCTAATCTATAAAACCCTTTAATACTAACAAGTGAAGACACATAAAATAAAAAATAATAAAATTGTTATTATTGTTGCTATTATAAAATTAAATATAAATCATTTTTATAATTTTACAGCAAATAACTTTTATATATTGTAAATAATTTAAAGAATTTATCATTTAAAAAATTGATAAAATTAATATTTTAATTTTATAAAAAATTATTTAAAAGATAAAATTAAAAAACAATCATGTATCAAAAAGAGAATCTATGTTATATATTGATGTAAATAATTTTTATATTTTTATTGTAAATAATTTAAAAATATTCTTACTAAAGAATAAAATAAATAAAATAATTATTTTAATTTAAAAAAAATAGTTAAAAGATAAAATTAAAAAACAAATATGAACTTAAAAAAAATCTTCTGTAAAACTCATTTCAAGAAACTCTTGATTAAAAAGTAAAATTAATAAAACAATTATTTTAATTTTAAAAAAAATAATATTTATTCATAATTCATAATTCACTATATATATAATTAATCTATTATATTTATTATAAAATAATAATTTATTATCTATTATAATATAAGAAAAAAATTTAGAAAAATTATTATAATAACTATGTATTTTGTTGACAAGTGTCCAAAAAATTATGTAAATATATCTTATACTACATATTTATGATTCAAAATCATAATTCGCACAGAAAAGTATTTTATAGTGACGATAATTTTTTTGTAGTTTATTAAAACTGACGTTATGTTTTTAAAAGATTAAATTTAAATTGTATTTAGGGTCATTTTAAAATTGACGAGAAATTTGTTTTTTAATTCTTCATGTTACCTTAGCTTCTTCATCCTCCCACTTATTTATTTCTCTTTGTTATTTGAGCTTCTTCATCTTCCGGCTTCTTCATTTCTCTTCATCTGAATGTTTCTTTCTCATCATCAATAGAGAGCACATTTTCTAATAGAGACCATATCCTATCCTCTGGATTGAATCATCTTATTAAAGGAGCCATCCTTTTCTTCTCGTTCTTCTTATGTCTTTCATTGTTGTCTCAGAAAATTTAGTCCTAAGTATTTTCTCTCTTTGTTTTTTTTTCTTTTACTATCGAAAACTCTTTTCTCTCCCATGACCTAATTTTATGTGACTACCACAAGTACAAAAGATCTCTTTCTTTTATATCAATGGAAGTCATATTCTCAACTCTCAATTGAAGCCATCTTCTCTTGTCTTCGCAGCCATTTTCTTCTCCTTTCCATAAGTATTTTTTTCTCTTTGTTTTCTTTCTCTTCTCTGTGTAGGTTATTGAGTTAAACATATTAAGCTACTCTTTCAGAGCTTTTGATATTGTTACAGGGGTAAAAAACAAATTAATTAGTTGCTTCTCGGAAAGAATATAATTATCCTTTTAATTAACAGGATTTGTGGTGCAATGTTTGCTTTCTTCGTAAAGTAGCATCTAATCAGCTTTATTTGTAGTTCTTAATGTTGTTAAAAAGCTTTTAGATTTCTTATTTGTTTGAGAACAATATGGCAGTAAAAGTTTAACTCATTCATTCTTGAGATTTATAAAGCACAACATTGATCTTAGGCTCTATGGTTTAATTAAACGATCTAAATCTTCTTATGAAAACTAATCTGAAAACTTTAGATTAACAATACACTAATTTAATTGTACAAGATGAGTTTGAAGGTAAGCTTAAAATTTGATAAGTAACATATATGCTTATTTCCTATGTTATATATGAAAGATTACATCATTAATAAAACTCCTTTTGAATAGCAATGTAAAATAATTGTAAGATAACACATTATTGTTGGCACAAATAGCCTAGATGATTTGGTGCTTGAAGATTTGATGAAGACACATGAAGTCATTGCCTTGGAACATGTTGGAACCATGCTTACATTGATGAAGATATGGAGATTTGATATTTTACGTGTTGATCAAGCCTTGTGTACGTGCTCTATATCTGGATTATTCATGGGGAAAACAAGCTTGAAGATTGTAATTCATGTTGTAGACCATTTTGCATTAATTTGATGTATAGGGTTTGAGTTGTGTCTTTTAATTTGTTGAAATGTTTTTCAATAGGTTAAATGGTGTTTTTTCATCTGTTGAATGGGTTTTTAACAAATTAAAATGTTTGTTACAATAGTCTTAACAGGTACGTATTCAATCAGTTGATTTATTTCGTAATCGATTGATTTCACTTAAGTTAACTAAAATCAAGCGATTGATTTGAAAATCAACCTATTGAATTTCGAAACAGTCTAACTATAAAAGTTGTATTTTTCGAAAGAGAACTAAGAAAACCATTTTTTAGCGCAAAAACTTTATGGAATCTGTGGAACTCTCTCTTTCGTGTTCATACAATGTGCAGTTGTTGAAGATTGATCTTAGATCATTCTTGAAGCTTTTGCTTGGTGTTTTGAAGATTGGAGAAAGTGGTTTTGGTAGGCAAGGTTGTTACCACTGAGGTTTGGTCTTTCTCAAGCTTTTAGGTTGTGTCTGGTGATTTTCTAAGTTTGTAAGAGGTGTCTTGTTGTGCTGGTGTGATTCTTGTGTCATTCAAGAGTCATTATGTGGTGTTTTTGCATATTTTAAAAGTGTAGTGTTGTAAACTTTCTAAATCTTTTGAAATAGTTCAAAGGTTAGGCTCGGGTTGCCTTGACCAACTAGATGTAGCTTAGGTTTAAGTGAACTGGTATAAAATTATTGTGCATTGTTCTTGTCTCTATCTCTCCACACTTGTATTGCACTTTAAAGTTTAAAGAATTTTGATTTGAACCATCTTTTTGACATTCTTATGTGATATAGCATAATCTGAAGCTCTGATCATGTTTATATAACTCATAAGAATCAATCTTCTTTGATTTTTCATTTCGTTCCGGGCTTAAATTACAAATTCGCATTTCTGTAATTTTCCAAATTTTCCAGTCGACTGTTTTTGTGATTTAATTTGTTGATTCTATCAGTACTATATTTGATCGATTGAAAGTGTCTAGTCCAATAGTGTTTGCATTCATACTTCGTGGTTGATTTGATTCAATTGAAAACTATTTTAGACCTTTAAAAGTCAACATATTTTTTAACTAGCCAATTTAACCTCCCCCTCTTGACATTTCAACCATTTCAATACTTAAAATTACATTTAATTGTTTCTAAGATTGATAGTTGAAAAGGTGTAATTACAAATGTGCATTGCTTAACTGGTATTAGAGAGAAAAGAGAAACAAATATGAATGCAAGAGTAAGATAGAGATATCCAAAGAATATTGTTTAGAACTCTAGACAAGGTGTCGTTAACCACTGGCATATTCTAGATCACCCAAAGTCTCTCCTAAACTAACTTCTAGTTCAATTTGTTGCCTAACAATTCAGAGCTTTGCTTTTTAATAATAGGATCTCATTCTATTTAAACCTTTTAATATACCCTTTTTTATTACTGAATGCCTATCGGTTTAGGTTAAGTACTTAAGTTGCTCCTTATATTATTTCATTATCCATCATTATTTATTTTAATTTTTCAATAGCAAATATTTGATTCCTGTCAGAGGAAGCATAAAACCTCCACCTGGTCAACTTCTTAACTATTTCAGCAACCGTGATTTTTCTCTCTTAAATCTTATGCTTAGTACTTCTCTTCATCACAATATGTTTAGAACGTACCAATTATGACACCAATAGCAATCCTTTGCTAGCATCAAATGGAACCCAACTCAACAACAACATTTTCAATTCTAACTTTGAAAATCATTTAGTGAATCTTTGTACTGTTGGATATGTACAATATTTATTTGTAAGAAATATTTAAGAATGTGGTTCATTTCTGCACTTGGCTCATAAAAAGTCAGGGTAAATTTATGAGAAATTTCTTTAAGCTTATTGTAGTTTTCGGTCAAGGATGAAGTTGAAATCCCCAAATTGTTGACACTGCAAAGCCACTTTAACCAAAACCTTTGCTTCTAAAATATAATGTATTCATTTTCTTTCCGACAATCGAGAATTTCTCTAGTCAAAAGATTATGGGATATATCCAAGTAATATAATGTATTCATTTTCCTTCCCAATTTAGAGCATAATATACGGAAAATGGGTCCAAACGAGAAATTGTAAGATGGATCTAAATAGAAGGCATTTGATGATATAAATGGTAGCCCTCCTATAAAATTATTGTGATTCATAAGTATACATTTAGAATTTAGAGTGACATTTGATAAATCAACACTAATTTTGTTCTTGGACAATCTGATTGATTTGACATTGGCTAAAATGCTCCAAAATCTGTTTGCGTTTATGGATGAAATTCCTGAGTAAGAAACATCCAAAGTTTCTACTGTTCTTTATGTGTATAGCCATTCTAGAAAGTTGGACCTAGAATTGTATATCTAAATTCAATTTCATGGAGTTGAAAAGAAAGAATCCAGTTGGGATTCAAATCAAATGAAAAAGTTGAAAGCAAGACAAGTGATTCTAACCAATCTAGAATAGGTTCTGTAAGTCCATTGTCATCCAATCTTAAAGATTTAAGCTTTCGAAGATTTAACAAACTCTTAAGTATTTGGCCCCTCAAACCATTGGTGGTAACTTAACTACATATATTATTATACTGTATTATATATATATATATATATATATATATATATGTATATATAGTTTAGCCCTCATGTTTAGTTTCATAAGTAGATAAGACTACTCAAAGACATGTGTTTTGTGTTAACTCTGCAAATGCTTATTTTATTAAGTTTATTAATTTAATATATATGGGTTGATTGTTGAATTGATTTACTCTTTAGTATAGACATTATGAATATTTATTGTATTAAATCAATGCAACAATATCTCACTGTATTAAATCATTGGTCCTTTCAAAAAATAATACTAAGTTTGTGCCAAATTTTGATATTTTTCTTTTAATTTATATTTTCTTAATTTTACTTATATCAAAAAAGCATCAATGCGGTGCACATGATCCAATATGCTTAGTTGTGCTGACCAGGAATGATGCATAAGCATTTTTGTATCTATTAATTTTTTTTATGATATCATATTACATTTCTTGTGTATGTTTTCTCTCCTTCACTTTTTGTAGATCATCTATGTTCCACTATGAAAGAAAGAATACAAAAGATAAATATTAGGGGTGGAAAGATAGGAAAAGATAAATCTATACAAAAGAAAATGGAACTTTATATGGTTTAGTGTGTAAAAACTCTATATTGTGAAGTTGTTTGATTTGAATTAAAATGAAAATATTGCTTTACCGTTACAAACAAAGTTTGACAAATTTTATAATAGATTATCGAATAGGACAAAAATAATCAATACAAACATTTATTTCAATAGGATGTTATATGAAAACAATAAAAGAAGATGCTAATGAGATGTCTAATGTTAGTTCTATTTAATTGTATATTTTTAATTTTGTCTAATGAGATAATGTACTTTATATAATTCATTAATTTTTTTGTTGCCTATAGAAATCTAATTATATGGTTTATATTATACTAAGTTTTGCTCTACTAGGTGCGTTAGAACAATACTACAACATTAACATATAGATTGAGGTAATGTATGATATAAATTTTGTTGTATATGTAATTTAAATTGTTTTGCATCATCATATATATCTTATTTCTATATTCACTTAATGTTTATAATTCATTGTTTATATTTAGAGATGGATAAATCTTGGATTAAGTTGTCACACAATACACCAGAGTATTTAGTGGGACTAAATAACTTTTTAGATTTTGCCTTTCAATATGCTACCAGTGCGAATACGATAATATGTCCATGTAGTAAATGTGACTTTAGGAAGTGGAGAACTCGAGAAGAAGTATATGACCATTTGCTTTGTAAACCCTTTTCCTCAAGGTTACACATTTTGGTGTCGTCACGGGGAGCCTATATTGGTAAATGGAAATGACACAACAAATACAGAATATGAGGATCCAATGCAAATAATGATAAATGATGCATTTGGATTGTCTGACATGTACACTCATGCAGAGTCATTTACATCATCATTTGAAAATAGAGATGATGTTGAAGGAGGTGTATTAGAATCACAACATGGAGGAAATATTATGGCTCAAGAGTTGTTTGATTTACTTAAAGATGGGGAGCAACCACTCTACGATGGATGCGCAAAGTTTTCAAAATTGTCTTTCTTGGTGAAATTGTATCACATCAAAGTTTTGTGTCGAATTAGCAACAAAGCAATGGACATAATCCTTGAGTTGTTGCACAATGCCTTTAAACATGCAAACGTCCCTTCATCTAATTATGATGTAAAGAAGCTCCTCAACAAGATTGGCCTTCATTACACTAAGATTCATCTTTGTCCTAACGATTGTATGTTATATTGAGGACAAGATGAAGGTAAAAAGGAATGCAAAACATGTAAGATATCAAGATGGAAGCAAAAGGGTTATGAAACTACTAGTCAACACAATTTGATTAATGAGAAGCAACAAAAAAAAATTCCAACAAAAGTTTTACGGTACTTTCCATTGATCCCACGATTTAAAAGGATGTTTATGTCTTCAAAGATATCTAATAGCATGGTTTGGCACATTGAGAATAATGACCCTAATGGGTTGATGAGGCACCCTAGAGATTCAAAGGCTTGGAAGACTTTTTGATAGAGGACTATCCCAAGATTCCATACGAACCTTTACAATTTAAAGGACCTATGACAAGGGTAAGGAGCAAGAGATTGAAAGATCAAAACTATTCAAGGCTCTTAATGCTGCAAGCAATCTGAAATTCAAAGAATATGAAGATCATGACTTGAAGCACATTTGAAGGATAGTTTTTAGGAAAATTAGTTTATGTTTTTAGACTTTGGATTTCTTCTTAGAAATTAGTTATGTTCTATGTTTTTGGGCTTTGGGTCTTCTTTTATAAATTAGTTTATGTTTTTATGTTTTGGGTTTAGTCCTTCTTGTAGGGTTCTCATGTTTTCTTAAACTTTTGTGCCTATATATAGAGGTACCAAAAACAATGTAGACACTTTTAGTCATATATTGAATTTGATTTCATTAAAGAGAGGATTCTATTTGTTCTTGGCTTAGGCCTTCGGTTCTTATCAAAGATTAACATCTTTGTGGCGAATCTTCACTTGACTTATCAATCAGCTAGATTGTGGCGTCCTCCATCTCTGTCTTATTCCGCGTTCTTCTTTGATTTATTTGTGTCGTGCCTCTTGAGGATTCAAATTCAGAAACGATCATACTCTTTCTTGGATAGGATTGTATCACTTTTGAACTAAAATATCATGATTTTGCTTCGGATCTTTGAGCAATAGTTATAGTATTTGACCATTGGTTCTCATTCCATACAACACTCCTCCATGGATGTGTATGAAGCAAACAAACTTTATTCTCTCAAGCATAATTCCTGGAAAGCGAATGCGAGGTAATGACATTGATGTCTACATGCAGCCACTTATAACAGAGTTGTGGGAAAAAGGTGTTGAAACATATAATGCTTCAAAGAATGAAGTGTCCATTAGCGACTTTCAACCGCCATGAAATATTTTGACATACGGGCACTTTTAACTGCCACAAAATATTTCGACATACTGGCACTTTCAATCGCCACGAAATATTTTGACTTACTTGCGCTTACAACTGCCATAAAATATTCTGACTTACTAGTATTTGCTAGTGTCGCTAAGTATTTTTTTTTTTTAAATTTACTTAACGGCGGTTAAAACAAACTTTAACAATATTAATGTTGATTGTTTTGACAGTTATGATAAATTGACGTTATAATGACTTTATAACATTAAATTCTGTGACAGTTAATTAACTGACGGTAAGGATAATAGTGACGATTCTAACCACCACTAAATAACACGCAAACTTACGTGAAAATTTAAACTTTTAGTAGTGACAATATATATTATTAATCTATTATATTTATTAAAAAATAACAATTTATAATCTATTGTAATATAAGAAAAATATTTAGAAAAATTATATTATAATGAATGTGTATTTTGTTGATAACCGTCAAAAAATAGTTTTTTAGTTATTATCCATATTTTGTTGACAAACATACAACTAATTATTTTCAATTATTTGATAATGATAAATTTCTTTATTTATATCTATTTTATTGTCACATGGGATTATTTTACTTTCTTAACCACTAATTTTATTTTTAAACTCATTTGTTCTTAAAATGATAATATATTTCTCTACTATATTTTCCATTTTTAATATTATTTCTTTATAATTTTTATTTAGTTGATCATCTAATAAACTATTAAAAAATAACTTATATTTAAAGTATTATCATTTTTTTTATATCACTACTAAAAAAATTCATATTTTCAATTTGGTTTTGAAATTTTTTTCGTTGAAAATACATACAAATTTTATTGTGAAAAAAATCTACAAGAAATTGTTACCAATTTTCTTGCAAAATATTTTGTATAAAACATTTTTCGCAACAAATTTTGTAGGAAATACTTGCAAATTTTATAATTTTGTAGAAAATGATTACAGAAATTACCTGCCAATTAAAATTATAAGAAAAAATGACAGAAAAAAGTCTTTTTTTGCAAATTTTTTTAACAAATTTGCAAGAAAAATTTCATGTAATATGAGAATTTTTAGTAGTGTATTTTTTCATTTTTAAATTTATACTTTGATTATTTCTAATTACTTAATCATTTAATAAAATTAAATTTATAAAAATATCTTTTACTTATATTTTTTAAAATACTGATTTAAGAAATAATATATATATATATATATATATATATATATATATATATATATATAAATAATAAATATTTTTTATAAGATCATATAAAAGATTGTCTCTAAAAAATAGTTTACTCTTTTATCCATTTAATTTGTTTTTAAATTAATTTATGGTAAGAATATAAATATATTTTAAATATATCATTTAATATCTAATAAATATATCATTCAATACCTAATAAATTATAAAATTGAAATTATTTTCTTGATCAAGTTAACCCAATACATGCATCTCTTAAAGTTATATAAAAAAATTATTTGATTTTTAAAATAAATAATTTTTTAATATGTCTTTAGACACACTTTAATCTTCATTAAAAAAAATTCTAACATACTTTTAATATATTTAATATTTAAGAATTACTTATATTTAAAATATTAATTTTTGTCTATACTTTTCTTTTCATTTTTAATTTTATTTTTTTAATTTCTAATTACTTGATTATTTAATAAATAATTAAAGATAAATTATATTTAAAGTATTAATTATTTTTTATACTATTTTTTTCAGTTTTAATTTTATCTCTTTGTGAATTTCTGTTTATTTGGTATTTAATAAAGTTAAATTTTGAAAAAGTATATTTTACACTTATATATAAAAAATTATTTCTGAGTTTTTTTTTATTCATTTGAAATTTTTAAATTGGTTTATCGTAAAAATGAAAATATTTTTCAACTCGTAGTTTCTTAAATTTAGAATCTTAAATTTCTAACACCTGATATGTATAAAGTTAAAACTTTTTTGTTAATCAATTTTATCCACGATAGTTTGATTCTTAAAATAAATAAATTGTTAATTCTTTTAATCTATATCCTTATATATATTTTAGTCATTCGTAAAAGAAATCTAATGTATTTTTAAATATGTTTATTATTACAGAATAATTTATACTTAAATTATTAATATTTTTCTTTTATATTATGTTTTTCATTCTCAATTTTATCTTTTATAATTTCTAATTACTTTGTTATTTAATAAATTATTAAAGAATAATTTTTATTTAAAGTATTGATTTTTTTTATACTCTTGTTTCCATTTTAATTTTATAGTTTTGTGATTTGTAATTATTTGGCCATTAATAAAACTAATTTAAGGAAAATATGTTTTACTTTTATGTCTTAAAATAATATTATTTAAAAGATAATATATATTTATTAATAATACAAATAAATTACGAGGTCATATAAAAAAAATGTCATATGTAATAATTTTGTAATGATCCAATAAATTTGATTATACTATTTTTTATTTCTACAATTTAGTATTAAAGAGTACCTAGTCATGTGATTAAAAGGAGATATACATAACCAACGACGAATCTTAGAAGAATTTTAGAGGGGCCATGCCCATGCCCCTCCAAAAGTTTTTTTTAATTTTTTTAAATAATTTTTAAATAATTTTTTTAAATTTTTTATATTATTTTTTATATTTCATTTATAAAATATAATATTTAATATTAATAAATAATAAAATGTAAAATTAAATATGATAAAGAATAATTAAATTTTTTAATACTTTTTTCTTATTCTCTCTCATTTTTAGTTTTTAGCATCTTATGTTTTTTTGTTTAAAAAAAAATAAAAGTTAGACACAAATTTATTCTCATCGATTCTCTTCTCTTATTAAGATAAAAAAAACGTAACTCGTTTGTTTCTTAAAAATGAAATATTAGTTTGATATTTAATATTTTTTTGTGAATATAGAAAGAATATTTATGTACTATATTTTTTCATAACCATTTTTTAAATGTGACTTCATAGATATTTTTTTAGTAATTATGTTTCTCAATTTTTTATTAGATTTTGATAAATTATTTTTTAGTTTTAATTTTTTTTAAATACGTATATTGATGAAAAATAAAGTAATAGATTCATTGTTTTAATATGATAGAAGGAAAGATTCCCGTGAAGATGAAGACAATACAAATCTACTTTTTTCACCTATTTTTAAGCATGATGATACCAAGGGTTCAATTGTTGAATTAGAGGAACCTTTTTTAAGATTTAAAGAATTATAGGGAGAGTTTCATATTAATTCTTTTGAATTATAGGTGGGAAGTTTCATATTGATTATTTGAAACTTATTATAAGAAAATTTTCTCAAATATGGGAATATCCCCGTGAAAGAGATGGAATTAGAAAAACTTATTTAAAATGGATTCCATATGAAATACAACTTCAAAACTGTCATTTTTTTAAGGAAAAAACATTCAAGGAGATTTCAATACTAAATTATATATACTTTTGGTATATTAATGACAATGATTAAATATATAAAATTTAAGCATATTATTTTTGCCCCTTCAAAATTTTTAATTAAGATTTGCCACTATACATAACCATATAATAATAGTGTAATTACTGTAAAACCCCATTTAATTAATAACGCTAATTAAAGGAATGTCATGCGGAATAATATTAGAAACAAAGTCCTGGAGTGTAGACACTACTCCTCACGATTATCCAAGAGAAAATCCGAATAAGAGAAGGGCACACTACGATGCCATAACAAAGTATAAAATATAAATCATTAACATTTAGAATTTTAAGCCTAAAGACCAGTGACGGGCCATAGCCCTAAAGGAAAGTCCAAGTAAACCTAGATCTAGTCCAAGCAGACTATGCAGCGAAACCTCCATCACCCTGATGATTACGGGGAGTTCGCTCACATCAACAAGTTGATGATCATTGCAAAAGAAAAGACCACACCACGGAACATACAACAAACAACATAAGGGTAAGATAGAGCCAAAATTATTTTTATCATGCAATCAGATATACTTTCACAGTCCAATATACATACATCATTCAAGCATGTTATGACCTTCCAATCAATACACTAAGACTCGACTCGACTCATCCGGATACATATAATCTGGTCGGATTCAGCGGATGCTTGCACTTGTGGTGGATACCTTTGCTCACCCGCTCTAAGTAAGACTAACTGACTCCTTAGAGTGTCAGGATGCGGATGCTTGCACTTGTGGTGGATACCTCTGCTCACCCGCTCTAAGTAAGACTAACTGACTCCTTAGAGTGTCAGGATGCAACCTTACCTTCAAATTATATAGATGGGGCACCACCATGGACACCCACTAACAAGGGCCATGGAATTACGTCCCGACCACTGAAACACGACCCTGAAATCCCACCTAGAGATCTCAAGGAATTATGCACTGTGTAACACCCCCGGATCCTCTTGGGCTTACCAGGCATCCCACCTGCCACCCTCAAATCGGTTGTGTTAGGTCCGCAGCCCAATACACCCCAACCCATCACCTCTAGCACCAACTAGCAGGTGGGTTGTTCCCAGGGAGGATCGAACCCCAGACCTGAGCTTTAACACCTCTGGCACGCCAGCAGATGCTACCAGTTGTGCTGCAACTGGTAGCATCTGCTGGCGTGCCAGAGGTGTTAAAGCTCAGGTCTGGGGTTTGATCCTCCCTGGGAACAACCCACCCAGTATGAATGGACAGAGAAGGGTGAGGGGTTGGGGTGCATCAGGCTGTAGTAACCTGACAGCCTCTGGGGCCCGAGGAGGGGTAGCCAGGGATGTTACACACTGACCCTCGACCAATCATGCTCAAACAATCGAATAATATTTATCATGGAAATGATCTCAGACCAACATTTATAAACCATACTTATTCATATTCGAATGTAGAATCAATACCAACTCATCCTTCCCAAACCATGAATATAGAATTTCATCTCATACCAATACCATGCCACTTTAATTACCAACCATCTCATACATGCCACATGCCAAGGTCATGTTAAACTTATCAATCATAGACCATAAACCATTCTACTCATACCCATTCGCCCAATTCATGCTTTTAAAAGTAATTGAATCAATCCACAAGTTCAAGTTAAAGTAAGAATTACTGGTTTCAACATGTAAGAACACACAATCCCAAACAACAAAAACTAAAAAATACAAACTCGTTGCATAAAACGTTGGCATCATATTTTCATGCTTTAAAAGGGTAAACAAATCAATCATGGGAGCATACAAGTATTTAAACAACTCTGCCGTCAATCTCGCTCAAGCTAAAGAGCTCTCGCTCAGGCGACAGGGGTCTCTCGCTCAAGCGAAAAGCTTTCGCTTAAGCGAGATTGAAAATAGAGAGCACTTCAAGTTCTTGCTTAAGCTAGCCCATCTCGCTCAAACGAGAGGCCTTCGCTCAGGCGAGCACTAGAAACCAAAGGGGGGGCGAGTTACTGCCATTCTCGCTTAGGCGAGAGCTTCTCGTTTGGGCGAAAAACAGCTCGCTTAGGCGAGCATAACAGATCTCGCATGCTCTCACGCATGCCAAGCCAAAAATCCATCCATAAACAATACATAAATTATTTTCACACCATCAAAAGCACATCAAATCATCAAGAGCACCCAACAGAACCAAAACAGGCACATTATTTATAAAAGCATAAAAAAAAATCCTAGCCTCCCTTACCTGGAAAGGAGCTAATATCGGGCTTCGACTCTTAAACCAACGGGACCGACAGCTCCAAGAGCATATCTAAGAAGTGAAAATGAGCTGAGTTTAGAGCTGGGTTGACCAAGATTGGGGCTAAACCCTAGCAGAGCCTCTGTGGGGTAAAGGAGAGTGTGAGAGTATTGTTTTTGCAAGAATGACATAAGTGAGAGGGGTTTGGCTGCCTTAGGGGCCTTGGACACCCTATCGTCCAACCCTTAGGCCCATAAGATTAGGGGCAACCCTTTAAAAATTAAGGCAGAATAAAAGAGGGTTTTACAATTACAGTCCTTACATAGTCATAGTCTTTAAAAACTACTTGGGTTTATAAAATTTTTTCAAAATACACTTGAAAACAAGTAATTACATCATTTCATATACTTATATGCATACTTCCAAAAATTCCTTTCCTTTAAGGGCCCTCAACCAACTAGTTATTCATATCACCACCTACAGTCCTATATACTCACGCCATGATAACGATCACATCAAAAGATAACATAATAACCAACACACAACGAAGGATAAGCTAATGATAAATTTGAGAAATCAAACAATCAAATAAATTCAAAACAATACTCTTAATCATACACTTTGTAGTTTAGACTACATTCATAGACACAAAACTTCTAGACTCGATTTATCCGAATTTATGCATTGACTCAGATATAAGAAGTTATGCATTTGTCATAAAAGTGGATTGCGGTAAAGCCCCTGGCTCCACTTGGCCTAACCAACACGAATCAATTTCCTCTGAACATGGTAAGTTACTTATGGAATCGCTAGATTATTGGTTCCACCCCTAATCCCACCATAAGAACCTCCTTCGACTCTCACCACCTAGATCAATATACTTTATGAGTTTGTAAACCTAGTAGAGTACATGATATCTTATAACCAACACATAACAAACTACTAGTGAGGATTGCACTTTTTTCCTTAAAAGCACAACTCTTATACAACAAACAATTCAAATAAACTTTTCTCATTCCATTCCACTTATTCTCTTTTATACTTGTAACCTCATCACTTCTCCATAAAACATGATCTCACACTGAGTTCCTCATACCAAAAAAATCATACACAACTTATTTATCATATTCACATATCATATTTCATAATTCCATGTAATAAGCACATTGAAACATCAATGTTCAATAGCAACTAGTAAAACTTCATAAACATAAATACAAATACAAATGTCACACATGATAGAGGGGAAATAAGAGTTCATGTTAAAGGTGAAAACAACAAACAGAAGGTTCCACAAGTAACCTGTGGATATTACTACAACCTGTGGATTTGGCTCTAGTGTGCAAAATTCACATCAGCGTGTTCCACAGGTAACAAGTGGATATTTTCATAACATGGGGATTCAACTATGAGAAACATAATTCAAACAGTGAGTTCCACAGGTAACCAGTGGATATTTCTACAACTTGTGTATTCGGCTACGAGAAGCAAAATTCAAACCATACAAGCAAAAACAACCATACTCATCATACATCAAATTCATCAACATGCATTCATTAATTTCAAAAAATGTTACATGTGATGCCCCGACTACTATATTAAATTATTATTATTTGATAAAAAGAGGAATTTTTTTTTTACAATAAGATTTTTCTTGAGGGGACACTGACAATGACATAACTTCATATCCACACACACACACACACACACACACACACACATATATATATATATATATATATATATATAACAATAGTTTACATCTATGTAATTGTTCATGAAATATTATAAAAATATGTATTTGTATAATATTAAGAATTCTACATCAAAATAGAAGATCATCTATATTTTAAATATCTCCTCAAGATATTAATATAAATTATACACGAGTCAATCTTCAGAAGATCCACCAATAATATCTCATACAACTCTCACTAAGCAGATTCCCCTTCTACTCATGCAACAAGTACATATAAAAGAAAAATATGAAAGGAGTGAGGTCTTTATAAGCCTTAAATATCAATCTTAATAAACTCAACAAACAATAATACAGACACTGGGGCCTAGAATTGGACCTACAACCACAAAACTAGATCTCGTTATACCAAACATATGGATCCATATTCCACTTCTGATGATTCATTATGAACATCAAAAGTTACTTTGAGAAGTGATTAGGTAATTGAGTATTTCTCATAAAATATTGGTACAATCATAATTATTTCTTTTTCAAAAATATTACTCATTTATGGGCACATAAAAGAGATATATACTCACTACCTAACCTTGGCAATGCCGAGCAGGTATCAGATAGTCCCAAGTTTGGCCTATGAATATCCTAGTCTAGTGCGCTATTCTGAATTATCCAGATATTCATCTACTTGATAAAATTTCCTTAGACCTCACCATGGTCCATACCTTTCATTTCGCAGTGTACCAAACTGTGACTTCCTAAATACAAACTAACTAAATAAAATAATATTTACTTTATTTTTATTTATTTTTAATTATAAAATAATGAAAAAAATAAAAATCAAAGCAAGAACTTTAAATAAATAACTAGATAAGGATTAGAATGTTATAAACAAATATAATAACAAAAATATAAATTAAACAGGACCAGTACGTAACTGGAGATATATTAAATGAAATAAATAAACATGACCAGTGCATAATTGGAGATAAAATAAATAAATAAAAAGGACCAGTTCATAATTGGAGATAAATAAAATAAAATAAATAAATAGGACTAGTGCATAATTGAAGATAAATTAAATAAAATAAATAAACAGGACCAATGCATAACTCGAGATAAATAAATAGGACCCGTGCATAACTAGAGATAAATAAAATAAAATAAATAGACAGAACAAGTGCATAACTGAAGATAAATAAAATAAAATAAAGCTTGAGACCAATTAAATAAATATAATATGATAATAAATGAAAATAAGTTAAATGAAAGTAAATAGAGTAATATATGATTCAAAATAAATAAAAGATTAATATAACACCCATGAATTTATCAAGATTAACGTCACTCCAAATCCTTTGCTCTAAACTTTCTCTCTCTTCTTTCTCTCTCTCCTTTCTTTCTCTCCTTTCTTTCTCTTTCTCATTTCTTTCTTTCTCTCCTTTCTTCTTCACATTACTCTTCTCTCATTTCATCATATATGATATATATATATATATATATATATATATATA
>Ga0214545_1002295_pt1 | contig 36840 bp, 33 predicted proteins | sample CNSS4metaG_FD_160064 | JGI IMG/M metagenome (GOLD analysis project Ga0214545, IMG submission 160064) | Root nodule microbial communities from cowpea collected in UCLA plant growth center, Los Angeles, California, USA - CNSS4 | ecosystem: Host-associated > Plants > Roots > Nodule | place: USA...
GATATTGGAGGAGATGACTTTTCATTGGAAGACAGCGGAATTCTTCAGATTGCTAGCCTATCTCTTGATGAACCAGAATTAGAAGAAGCATTTTTCAATGAAGATGAACAAATATGAGAGTTAAACATCATGATTTACTTACGTTTTTTTTTTTGTTTTTCTTTTGCTAGACTTTGTTTCTTTTATAATTGTTTATCTTGATTTCTATTAGATCATGAAGTATAATTGGTGGATTGTTTTTTATATAAATATTAATTTTCAATTTTTTAGACTATGAATTGTAATTGTTATATATATATATATATATATATATACACGTGTCCGTGTCTTACATTTTTTCGATTTAGACGCTTCCCCGTGTCCATGTCCGTGTCGTGTCCGTGTCCGTGTCTGGGCTTCATCACCCTCATTCAAACACTTTTCAGAATTGTTGAGCCTACCTGTGGTCAGATCATGATTGACAACATCAACATCTCTTCAATTGGACTTCATGATTTGAGGTCTAAACTAAGCATTATTCCACAGGATCCAACAATGTTTGAAGGAACTATGAGAAATAATCTAGACCCTCTGGAAGAATACACTGATGAACAAATTTGGGAGGTGGGTTGGTTTATATTTATGAACAGATATAGACACACTAAGGTCTCTCCAAAAGATTATACTTTTACTTGTTCTTCGATTTTGTATTTTGTGTTGCGTTCATTCACTTGTTTACATTCTTTTAAATAGGCCCTGGATAAGTGCCAACTTGGAGATGAAGTTAGAAATAAAGAAGGGAAGCTAGACTCCACAGGTTTGTCTTTGAACCTTGATCACATTAAGTTTTCCATAAATACCTGTAGAAAGATAAGTAGAACAAGTTTTTTGTATTAAGTTAAAATTAGTTTAGTTTATAGGAAGTACTTATTTTCTTTCAGTTTTCCTTCTTGTTTTCTGCTTATATAAGTGTTTAGGAAGAAACTTTAAAGTTGTTTCTAATATGGAAGTTGATGTTGTAGTTACTGAGAATGGTGAGAATTGAAGTATGGGTCAGAGGCAGTTGGTGTGCCTTGGCAGGGTGCTCCTGAAGAAAAGCAAGATTTTGGTGCTTGATGAAGCCACTGCATCAGTAGATACAGCTACAGATAATTTGATTCAGCAGACTCTTAGGCAACATTTCTCTAACTCTACAGTCATCACCATTGCACATAGAATAACTTCGGTTGTTGACAGTGACATGGTTCTGCTTCTTAGTCAAGGTCAGGAAATGATGTCATTCTTCATAGAACTTTGATATTCATCATGTTTTTGTTGTCTGATGTGGTTAGACATTACTGCAGGACTTATTGAGGAGTATGACACCCTAACAACATTGCTAGAGAACAAGTCTTCATCTTTTTCACAACTTGTTGCAGAGTATACCATGCGGTCCCACACCAATTTTGAGAAATATGTGGATCACTGACTTTTGAGCTTACACATACATGGATTTTGAGATTTTGTTTATAGAAAAATGTATTGGGGCAGTACAAATGTTATTTTAATCAATTATAGGTCCACACGGATTTAAAAATTGAGACGTTTTGGTTCTGAAATTTTCAATGCTATAAGAGAAATACTCAAACGATTTTCTCTTCCGTGCTTCTGCTGTTATTTTTCACCACTCGCATATGTTTGAGGTCATGGTGTTCTCTTTGCATACGTATTTGACATGATTACAACGATGAAGATGATGATAATATTTGCGAAGTCTTTGATCGTGGCAATGAAGTGTGAGATGATAAATTTGTGGATTTTAATGCAAAAGAGATGATGATATATTGGTGACAATTGAATATCTTGATTTAACCCTAACTTAGCAAAATGTCTTTGACGCCCAAAAGTTTTTGTGAATGGTACACGTCCAATAAGTTAATTCAAAGGAAAAGGGTTATTGAAAACAATTCTTCATGGTAGAGCATAGTAAAAGTATGGGTGTAATAGGCAACGGCTGTCACAAATAATTTTTATTTTTTAAATTAGGTCTAAGTAGTAAATTGATTTAAATTGATTTTGATGTTTAAGTTTTTTATTTGTTTTGGTACCTATACTTTTTTTACTCAACTAAATCTGTATATTTGTTAGCGAGTCAACGTGATTCATCACTTAGATTAACATTAACATTTTTTGGAGAGTGATTATACGTGTGTCCAACAAAGAGTTAGATAAATAATGTGTGGTGTCTATCTTGTACCATACACTAATCAAAAAAAAAAAAAATTTTATTTTTCTTTTTTTACTAGACTCTATTTAACAAATATTGAATATTACTTTAATCAAACAAATATGATACAAACAAATAAAGTTTATTTATTATTCCTTAAAATTTAAATTTCTTCTATAACGTTAAAATTTAATGTTGAATTTGTTTTTTCAAAACTAAAATAATAATAATAATCAACCAATTGGTCTGGAATTTTGATTCTTTACAGAGATTTAGTGTTGTTAATTTGTTATATCTTATTTCAGTATATTACAAGATTTTTAATATATTTTAAAATGTTAAAATTAATGTACTTTGAAAGCACAATAAAAAGGCACTATAGAAAATTTAACAAGGAATTAATAAAAAAATCTTATTAGATTTGATATTAATAAGCTATTTTTTAAATAAGATGTTAAATTTGATAATTTTGATAAAAAGATCACGCTAATAATGTTCTATCAGGAATCTATTTATTAATTCTAAGAATAAATATCAAAAGGAAACTTCATTTAATACTTTCTGAATAAATAACAATCGCTTATATTTTAAAACATAACTATAGTACCTTGCATAATGAATATATGTCATATTTTAATCTTTTTTAATAGATGATCCTCCCAGAGTTTTTTTATATCCTGGTAAAAGGCAATAAAAAGGTTTTAGACGAAACATTAAAGTTGATAATATAACTATTTAAAACATCATTATATTTACAAAAGTACTAAAATAAATAATTGAACGTTGTTAGTAATACTAATAGAGTAATAGTTATCAAAGAAAGTCCATAAAATATAATTAGGTGACAATCGTATTACGTGACTAATAATATATATATATATATATATATATATATATATATATATATATATATATATATATATATATATATTTTGAAAAATAAAAACTGAAGTGTTCTGTTGTCATCGCTCAAGAGAAGTGAGTATTTTAAAATAAAAGGATAATGAAATTCAATTAACTCGGTCTTATTTAGATAAAGGATTTTCTCAAATATTTCTATGAGAAGAAGATAAAAAATGTAACATCCTATTTTCATAGCTTTTATACTATTAAACAAAACATTAAATTTAAAAAAAGAATTCAGAAGCAGGTGATAGTAATAGGCCAGTATAGGTAACGATACAGTCATCCTCAAAATAACTATACATATATTGTCTATACATACAGCCTTTACTAAACAAAAGGGTTACAAAACACCCTAAGCATCTAAGAGGAATAACAGATGACAACTACTACTGGAGACGTCCCGGAACCCACTCAACTCCTGTCCAAGAGTGGTGTATCCTCACCTGCACCTATATCTGCTCACGCCATTCAATAAGGATGATTATTGCAAAAATAGAAGACACATAGAACACACAGCATGCAAGAAGGGTAAGCTAACTTAAATCAAGAATAAATCATGCAATTTTGATAGTTAGGCATTAATCAAAATTAATCACACAATTATCAGAATCATCCAATTCATCACAACCATAACATCATATGATATCCGGATTATGTAAGTGACATTGGAGCTCTCAGTGGCTTGCACTTGTGACGGTTCCCAAACTCTGCAGAGTTTTAGGCACAAGGGGTATTCACCCAACCACTCCCAAGGTAAGCCCCCTTCACGCCTATGACGGATCGGGTCCATAGACTAGGACCTCCTGCTACTCCCCCCGACATAATCCATTATACTCTATATGAGTCTTAATGGTTATTAGGAGCGTCAGGATGCCACCAATATGAGTCCTCATGTCCTTACATTTACTAAAACCACCTTCCTTAGAATTCTCTTGAATTCCTAACTCCAACATATTCTCATACAGACCAATTTCACACTCAATTCCATCACACTGACTATTATGCATAAGAATCACATACAAGACTAGCCATTATCACATCAATCCAATTAATACAGCATCATTTAATCAAAAACAGAGAAAGAGCTCAACTTCTGTAGGGAATCTCGCTTAGGCTAGAGGGTCTTGCCTAAGCTAGAGAGTTGTCTCACTTAGGCGAGCTACTCTCGCGTGGGCGAGACCTCTTACAGTGGCAAATTAAAAATCCTGAGCGAACTCTCGCTCAGGCTAAGCTAGCTCGCCTAGACGAGAAGTTCTCTCGCTCAGGCGACTCCAGCTCGCCTAGGCGAGACTTCGCGTAGTGACAGAGGCGATCTTCTGGTATTTTCGCTCAGGCGAGAGCTGCTCGCCTGGGCAAAATTACCAGGATTTCTCATCTATTCTTCACATGCAGACTCGCTCAAAATCATCCAACACTCAATTTCACACACAGACAGTTCCAAACATGAATTAAACACATAATCAAGCAATTCAATCACTCAGGAACACATTTCATACAAAAATTGGGTGAAAAGTCAGCTTCCCTTACCTATTTTTGGGTGAATACTTGAGTGAAGGCAACTTAAGAGAGGAGGAGCAGAATTCCTTAGCTTAACCTAGAGAATTCATCATCCAGCCACATGGAAAGGATGAACACTTGATTAAACTCTGAATGAAAGTAGAAATTCGAGTTGAATTTCGAAATTGAACCTCAAAACACAAAGAGAGGTTTACCTAGAAGAAGGGAGGCTAAGAGTGGAGGCAGCAGGAGGCTCAGGCGTGGTTACTTCTCCAGAACCTGATCAAGAACCAAGAGATTGTGAGATGGCAGCAAGGTTTGAGAGAAAGACAGATGGAAAGAGAGTTGAATTGCAGAGAAACTGAGAGAGAGGGGGTTGGGTTTATGGGAAGAAATGGAAAAAAGAAGGGTATTACATTCTTCCCAACAACAAAAATTTTCGATCCGAAAATTGAGACTTACCAGAGAACAAGTGTGGATATGACTTTCTCACGTCTTTTTCTAATTCCCAAGTGGAATCACCTGTCCTCTTGTCCCAAATGACCTGGACTAGTCTGATGGACTTCCCTCTGAGCTGCCTCATCTGAACATCTCGTAAACCAACGGGTTGAACCTACACTGTGAGATCTCCCCTAATCTACAAATCTTCCATCTCAAGCACATGAGAAGGGTCAGGCACATACTTCCGGAGCTGTGAGACATGAAACACTTAGTGGATGTTGGCTAAGGGAGGAGGTAGGGCGATCTCATACGCCACTGGTCCAAATCTTCTCAGAATCTGGTATGGACCAACGAACTTAGGAGACAACTTCTTCTGGCGAATTGCCCTTCCCATACCAGTGGTCGGGGTAATTTTCAAGAAGACATGATCCCCCGATTCAAACTCCAAGGGTCTTCTCCTCTGATCAGCATAGGGTTTCTGTCTGCTCTGAGATGCTTTCATTCTTTCTTGTATGAGCTTGACTTTCTCAGTAGTCTGCCTCAGAAGCTTTGGTCCCACCACCACTGATTCCCCGTCCTGGTACCAGCACAAAGGCGTTCTGCATCTCCTGCCATAGAGGGCCTCATAAGGTGCCATGCCAATGCTGGTATGGAAGCTGTTATTATATGTAAACTCCACCAAAGGCAGGACCTCATCCCACGCACCCAAATGGTCCAGCACGCATGTCCGTAAGAGATCCTCAAGAGACTGGATGATTCTCTCGGACTGCCCATCAGTCTGAGGGTGATAAGCGGAGCTCATAGCCAACCTGCTACCCATAGCATCCTATAGCGTCTGCTAGAAGCGAAAGGTGAATCGTGGGTCTCTATCGGAGACTATACTCGACGGCACACCATGCAACCTCACGATCTCACTGATATACAACTGTGCCAGCTTCGCCATGGACATCCTCAAGTTTACTGCTAGGAAGTGGGCACTCTTGGTGAGATGGTCTACTATAACCCATATAACATCGTGATTCCTCACGGTCCGGGTAAATGGGTGACAAAGTCCATAACAATGCTATCCCATTTCCACTCGGGTATCTCAAGCTGCTGAAGCATCCCTCCCAGTCTCTGATGCTCTGCCTTAGCCTTCTAACAGGTTAAACATGATGACATATACCGAGCAACATCTTGCTTCATGCCCGACCACCAGAATGATTCCTTTAGATCATGATACATTTTAGTCATGCCTGGGTGCATGCTAAAACGGCTCTTGTGTCCTTCCTCAAGAATCATACTTTTCAGCACCCTATCACCTCCCATCATGAAATCCTTGGCCTTCTCAGTGCCAAGCAACTCTACCGTCCTTTGTAGCTTGGGTCCGATGGCTGTTTCTCCTTTATCAATGTAAGGAAATCATTAGGCACCGTGAGATGGTTACATCTAATGACTCCCTCATCTAAAACCACTTGTAACCGCATATCTCTGAACTGCTCCACCAAGTCTAACTCCCTGACCATCATATGAGATGCGTGAACTGCCTTTCTGCTTAAGGCGTCAGCCACCACATTCGCCTTCCCCGGGTGGTACAACAACTCGAAATCAAAATCTTTCAAGAACTTCATCCATCGTCTCTGTCTCATGTTTAACTCTTTCTGGTCAAACACGTATCTCAGACTCTTATGGTCACTAAAAACCTGGAATTGTGCACCATATAGATAGTGTCTCCAGATCTTCAGTGCAAACACCACTACTGCTAACTCCAAGTCATGTGTGGGGTAGTTCTTCTCATGATTCTTCAACTGTCGTGAGGCGTATGCCACTACTCTCCGTTCTTGCATCAGAACACATCCCAACCCCTGATGGGAAGCATCACAGTAAACCTCAAAGGGTTTACCAGTATCAGGAATCACCAACACTAGGGCGCTAGTCAACTTTTGCTTTAGCTCTAGGAAGCTTTCTTCACACCGGTCGGTCCAAGCAAAAGGTTGGTCTTTACGGGTTAACTGGGTCAAGGGTGCAGCTATCTTGGAGAATCCCTCAATGAATCTCCTATAGTAACTTGCCAGCCCCACAAAGCTCCTTATTTTAGTCACTAACTTAGGGTGTTCCCATTTTAGCACAATTTCCACTTTAGATGGATCCACTGATATGTCCTGAGCCAAGATCATGTGCCCCAAGAACTGAATTGAAGTCATCCAGAATTCACATTTTGACCGCTTTGCATACAACTGCTTCTCTCTTAGTATGCTCAGAATTGTTTTCAGATGCTCTGCATGTCCTTCTTGAGTCCGTGAGTAAATCAAGATGTCATCTATGAAAACCACCACGAACTTATCCAGGAATGGCCTGAAGATTTTGTTCATGTAGTCCATGAACAAGGCGGGGGCATTAGTCACACCAAACAGCATCACTACATAATCGTAGTGCCCGTACCTAGACCTGAAAGCGGTCTTCTGCACATCATCAGACTTGACTCGAATCTGATGGTATTCTGATCTCAGATCAATCTTGGAGAACAATGCAGCACCGTGCAACTGATCCATCAAGTCGTCAATTCTTGGCAGAGGTACTTATTCTTGATGGTTAGCTTATTCAGTTGCCTGTAATCCACACAGAGTCTAGAACTGCCGTCTTTCTTTTTAACCAGCAACACTAGCGCTCCCCATGGCGATACACTAGGTCTGATAAACTGTTTTTCTAGCAACTCTTCAATCTGTTTCTTCAACTTCACTAGCTCAGCAGGAGCCATTCTGTAGGGTGTTATAGACATTGGCCCTGCTCCCGGCACCAGGTCAATGGAGAACTCAATCTCCCTAGTAGGGGGTAAGCCAGGCACGTCCTCAGGAAACACATATGAGAAGTCCCCTACTACAGGTGTCTCCAAGGGTCCACTTTCAGTCTCAACGGACAGTTGGGTCAGAATCAAGAAGCATTGAGACCCTTCCTTCATCGCCTTGTCCACCTGCTGTGAGGACATCAACAGGTCTTCATCTTCCAAGCTGGGAAACAACACCTTTTTCTCGTTGTAGTTAATGAGAATGTGATTGGCAGATAGCCAATCCATCCCCAATATGACATCTAGCCCCACCAAGGGTAAACATATGAGGTTTACCCTGTACTTGCGCCCCTCAACCTCAATCTTACACCTAGCACACACGGTCGAGGTTCTGACTAACCCAGAAGCAGGTGTGGACACCACCAGGTCATACTGGAGGTCCTTCATCGGAAGACCCAACTCCACCACTCTAGATTCTAACACAAAGGAATGTGTCGCTCCTGAATCAAACAGAACATGTAAGCTCCTACCAGCTATCACACAATACCCGATGATGAGGTTACCTGATCTACCTGCCTCGACACCCGTCACAGCATACACTCGACCAACCGCCTGTGGTCTCGCACCTCCCCTCGTCTGATGTGGCTGAGGCTGTGATGAAGGCCTCGCCACTGTGTTCCTATAAACTGGATAGTCCTTGATGAAGTGGCCCTTCTGGCCGCATCTATGGCATGTCCTCCTGCCAGATAACTGGGGGCAGGCGCTCCTCAGATGGGGCCCCCTGCAGTAAAAGCACTGTGGCCTAGAAGGCTAGGATTGCTGAGGCTGATGTAAGAACCTCTTGGGCCCTTGAGACTGAGGCCTAGAGTACAGCTTCCTCCTGTCGTCATGTTTGCTCGTGGACCCAGATGGTCCTCCCACCTTCTGTTGAGACCTTTGCTGAGCTTCAACTCCAGCCTTAAGCTTCTCCATTACTCTTGCCTTCTCTACCAGGGTAGGGAATTCCTTGATAGAGAGCGGAGCCACCTTGAGCTTGAGGTCACCCCTCAACCCATTCTCAAACTTTCTACACTATCAGTCCTCTACCATCTTCAGGGTGTGAAATCTGCCCAAGTGTTTAAACTTTTCAGCGTACTCCGACACTGACATGTCTCCTTGCATCAGCTGCAAGAACTCGACCTCCTTTGCATATCTCCACTATCTGGGAAGTACTCTGCATAGAACTTCTTCTTAAACAGTTCCCAGGTGATGGTCTCTTGGCTGTCTTCCAACATCATCTTCATGTTGGACCACCAATGCACGACCTCTCCAGTAAGAAGATACTCAGTGTATGCCAGCCTGTTCTCTGTAGGACATCTCTTTGCATCATAGATTCGTTCCATGTCCCGCATCCACTGATCAGCTCCATCCAGGCTAACTTTGCCATCAAAGCGGGATGGATGGTGTTGTAGGAAATCCTCCAAACTCCACTCTTGCACTCGTGGTAGTGAAGCTTGGGAAGAACCAGCCGCTGAGCGGTTTTCTCCAATCTGATGCAGGGCTTCCAAGTGCCTCTGCTGAGTTGCCTCTGTTGCTAGTCTTGTAGACTCCATCTGTTGCAAGGATAGGTTTTATTGATTCACCATGTTAGCATTCTGCTGCTGCATGGCTGCAATCATCGCCTCAATTGCTCCCACCAAATGAGGATTATCTGGGTTTGGAACAGGAGGAGGAGGAGGCCTAGGTGCCATAGCTCTGATCACACAAAGAAGGAACTATCAGATTAGTCAACATGTACTACAACCATGCTAAACACGTTACGTGGAACACACAACAGAAACTAAGTAAGCTCACACCTATAGATCCTAAAGGAACCACTGCTCTGATACAAAAAATGTAACATCTCGTTTTCATAGCTCTTATACTATTAAACAAAACACTAAATTCTAAAAAAAATTCAGAAGCACGTGATAGTAATAGGCCAGTATAGGTAACGATACAGTCATCCTCAAAATAATTATACATATAATGTCTATACATACAGCCTATACTAAACAAAAGGGTTACAAAACACCCTAAGCATCTAAGAGGAATAACATATGACAACTACTGCTGGAGACGTCCCGGAACCCACTCAACTCCTATCCAGGAGTGGTGTATCCTCACCTCCACCTATATTTGCTCACGCCATTCAATAAGGACGATCATTGCAAAAATAGAAGACACATAGAACACACAACATGCAAGAAGGGTAAGCTAACTTAAATCAAGAATAAATCATGCAATTTTGATAGTTAGGCATTAATCAGAATTAATCACACAATTATCAGAATCATCCAATTCATCACAACCATAACACCATATCACCATTCTAGACTCGATATCTGGATTATGTAAGTGACATTGGAGCTCTCGGTGGCTTGCACTTGTGAAGGTTCCTAAACTCTATAGAGTTTTAGGCACAAGGGGTATTCACCCAACCACTCCCAAGGTAAGCCCCATTCACGCCTATAACGAATCGGGTCCATAGACTAGGACCTCCTGCTACTCCCCCCGACATAATCCATTATACTCTATATGAGTCTTAATGGTTATTACGAGCATCAGGATGCCACCAATATGAGTCCTCATGTCCTTACATTTACTAAAACCACCTTCCTTAGAATTTCCCTTGAATTCCTAACTCTAACATATTCTCATACAAACCAATTTCACACTCAATTCCATCACACTGACTATTATGCATAAGAATCACATACAAGACTAGCCATTATCACATCAATCCAATTAATACAACATCATTTAATCAAAAACAGAGAAAGAGCTCAACTTCTGCAAGGAATCTCGCTTAGGCTAGAGGGTCTCGCCTGAGCTAGAGAGTTGTCTCGCTTAGGTGAGCTACTCTCGCTTGGGGGAGACCTCTTACAGTGGAAAATTAAAAATCCTGAGCGAACTCTCACTCAGGCTAAGCTAGCTCGCCTAGACGAGAAGTTCTCTCGCTCAGGCGACTCCAGCTCGCCTAGCCGAGACTTCGCGTAGTGACAGAGGCGATCTTCTGCTATTTTCGCTCAGGCGAGAGCTGCTCGTTTCTCATCTGTTCTTCACGTGCAGACTCGCTCAAAATCATCCAACACTCAATTTCACACACAGACAGTTCCAACACGAATTAAACACATAATCAAGCAATTCAATCACTCAGGAACACATTTCATACAAAAATTAGGCGAAAAGTCAGTTTCCTTTACCTATTTTTGGGTGAATACTTGAGTGAAGGCAACTTAAGAGAGGAGGAGCAGAATTCCTTAGCTTAACCTAGAGAATTCATCATCCAGCCACATGGAAAGGATGAACACTTGATTAAACTCTAAATGAAAGCAGAAATTCGAGTTGAATTTCGAAATTGAACCTCAAAACACAAAGAGAGGCTTACCTAGAAAAAGGGAGGCTAAGAGTGGAGGCAGTAGGAGGCTCAGGCGTGGTTACTTCTCCAGAACCTGATCAAGAACCAAGAGGTTGTGAGATGGCAGCAAGGTTTGAGAGAAAGACAAATGGGAAGAGAGTTGAATTGCAGAGAAATTGAGAGAGGGCGTTGGGTTTCTGTTTTTGGGAAGAACTGGAAAAAAGAAGGATATTACAAAAAATAAATACTTTTTAAGGTAAAATAGTTTAATTGTAATTTAAAATTCACTTTTGAAAAAGGTAATATAAACTAATTTAAATATTTGACAAATTTTCATTTTTTTTCACTATATTTTAGATAAGTTTATCCAAATATATTTTAAAAATTTAAAGAAGAAAGTTAGTGTTGACTCTAGATAGATATCTGAAATGAATACCTAACTCATTTACAAGTCTTTTTAATTGAAAACAACAGGTCCAATCCAATTTTCATTTCAATATATAAAAATTGCATTCAAAATTCATCCTTTAATTATAATTTTTCAATCTCATATGTTAAGTATATATTAACACCACACCTACCTGTTCTAGAAACCAACTACTACACAATTATTTAATACGTGTGATTCCTGGATTGTTTTGCATTGGTCATATTTCCAATAATTTGATTAATTATTTCCAATAACATAAGATTTTCGTCACATATGTAAGCAAATGGCTTCAAAGCAAAACTTTCTGAAGTGACGAACAAGTTTTGTTGCCATATAACGTTTCTTATTTTATACTATAAACTTAAGTGTTTCCTTGCAAGTTTCTAATAACATAAATGCATGGGAAAGCAAGAACTAGTCTCTTAGCTTGTTCGTTGAAGCTACTCTAACCAATGAGCTTCGAGAGTTTACTTTGCTAAATAAATCACTAAAGAAATTTGAAACCTTCAAAGTCACTTTCAATTTTGTGATATATAAAATTGCACATTGATCTCTCTTTTAGCCTTGTATACCAAGTTCATTTGAATTTGTTCTCATGTTAGTTCTTGTAAACGCAGTTTCATTTGTTGTGGTAACATTATGGAGTCTCTTAACACAAATAATTTTCAACACAATTGCTTGCACTTTTGCGTTGTTACTCCAATGTCTGAAAGGATCCAGCGAAGGCACACTTGGAATTTTTCAAATATTTTCAGAGTGTATTAAGGCATGCTTCGGATTCATCCTTGAGCTTGTATTTAAATTGTTAAGTTCTTTGGTGTCGAAGGTGTTTGATATTGTTATAGAGAGGGCTACAGAGTCACTCACTTCTTCATTTACTACTTCGACTGAACTTATAGAGAAGCTCAAGACTGCACTTGAAGGGCCTGTGAATGAGGCACTGCCAAAGCTATTTGAGGCTCTCTTGAATATGGCGATAAACATGGTGAAAGAGTTGTGGAAGAACTACAACGGTGCAAAGATGTTGTGGGATCTATTAATGAGTAGTTAAGTTTACTTTTAATCCAAACTCTACTAAAAAGTTTTGTTATATTCATGGTTTAAAAGATGTTTATTTTTATTTAAATGTTCTATTGTTAGAATATTTTTATAATATTTTTATTTATAAATTAAATTCTTACATTTTTTTATTTTTAATTTCTTTTAATTTGTTGGTTTTGAAGAGTGAGTTGAGTGATGAAATGGGAGAAATTGGGAAGACAAGAAAGGAATTGATCGATAATTTGGCGATGAAAAAACTATTATCTTTATTTTTTTCATCTTTAACTAATCAATCAATTTTCTCTTCCTTCTCTTTTCAATTTTTCTAAATTTGTCGGTTCTGAAGAGAGAATTGACCAACAAAATGGTGAAAATTAAGAAGAGAACAAAATGAATTGATTGATGAGTTAAAGAAGAAAAGACGATTATGTTTGTTTTTTTATTCTTTTTTCTAACTCATCAATAAACTCCATGCTCCTTTTCTTTTTAATTTTCTCAAATTTGTTGGTTCTAAATAGTGAGTTAACTAGTGAAATGCAAAAAATTAGAAAGAGAGTAAGGAATTGATTGATGAGTTAGAAACGATAAGACAATTACGTTTCATTTTTCTATCTCTAACTCATCAACTAAATCTTTGTTCCTTATCTTTTCAATTCATCGATTTCGAAAAGTGAGTTGACCAACAAAATGGAGGAAATTAGAAATAGAAGGAAGGAATTGATTGATGAGTTGAAGATGAAAAGATGGTTATGTTCATTTTTTTCATCTCTAACTCAACAATCATTCCTTGTTCATTCTCTTTTCAATTTCCTCCAATTTGTCAGTCTTAAAGATTGAGTTGACCAACGAGATGGAAAATATTAGGAAGAGAAGGACAACATTGATTGATGAGTTAGAGATAAAAAGACGGTTGTCTCTTCATCTCTAATTCATCAACTAACTCTTTGCTCTTTCTCTTTTCAATTTTCTCCAATTTGTAGGTCTCAAAGAATGAGTTAATATGTGAAATGAACAAAATTAGAAAGAGAAAGAAAAAATTGATTGACGAGTTAAAGATTAAAAGATAAAAGTAACAATGATATTGGCCTATTAACCATAGTTTCAAACAATAATCTTTTTAACTATCAATATGAATTTTTTTTAGAAACTAAATTTATCCCTTTCCTTTTCTACCATGAATTTCTTGTTGGTTAAAGGGTTTTTACATATATCAAATATGAAACATAAGTTATTCCATAAATATGTGAACTCACAATGCTTAATTACAACTTCAATCCATTGAATTGAATATTTGTTTCAAATTTTGTGAATATATGAATTGATATTATCCAATGACATTTTCAAACTTAAACTTAATTAGTTAATATGAAAACAATTTTTTTTCATTTATTTTAGATATCTAATAAGAGGGTGATAAATCAAGTTAATTTAAACATATTTTATCTCCAATCTTAAGAAAAAAAAATATCATATTTAACTAATCCATTATAATGAAAACATGTTGACAATTAATAGTGAAAATTTTATTTATTCAATAATGTATTTAATTATAATAAATAGTTATTTTTTATAAATAACTATTCATAATTTAAATTATTTATATATTTAAATAATTAAATACAAAAATATTGTCTTTTAAATTATATTTTTTAATTTAATTTCAATATTTTGTATGTAATATACAATTTGAAAGAAATGGTTGTTGGGTGACTTCTTCATCCCACCCACGTATAACCTTAACCTTGTGTTTGGATGAAACATTTCAACAATTATGAGAAATTGAAATGTATTGTATTTGAATTGCTTGCAATTAAATTTCCTTCATTTTCTAAATAACTTGTTTGGATAAAGAAATTAAAATACCTTACATTTCAATTTCTTGTTTGGATAAAATAATTAAATTTCTTGTGGGATAAAATTTCATTTTAAATATATTTATTTTAGACTTAATTATGTTTTGAGTTCATGACAAATATGGAAACGGGCTCGACGACCCTGATGGGTAGGGATGGGCATGGATTGGATTTTTAATGATTCAATCCACATCTATTTTAGATCCAAATAATTGGATTAAATTTTTGACCCAAATCCATATTTTTAGCAAAAGTAGTTTGGATTTTTTTTAAATCCAGATCCTAATATTTGGATCAAGATTTAAATCCAATCCAAATATTTGGATCAAGTTCAAAATCTAGAATCCATTTTTATAAAAAAAATTTAAATTGAATTTTGTAAAACTTGTGTCATTAAGGCCCGGATGACCCGAATGGACCCGACGACCCGGACGACCTAGATGGGCCCGACGACCCGAACGGGCTCGACGACCCGAACGGGCCGGACAACCCGAACGGGCCCAACAACAGGAACAAGCTTAACGACGCAAACGGGCTGGACGACTGAGTGGGTCCGACGACTTGGACGGGCCAGACAGGCCAGACGACCCGGACAGACCCGTCCAAACAGTCGGGCCCAATCAGGTAGTCGGGCATGTCCGGGTCGTCAGGCCCGTTGGGTCGTCGGGCCCGTCTGGGTCGTAGGGAGCGTCCAGGTCGTAATGCCCATCCGGGTCTTCGTTTCTTCATGTCATCCAGGTCGTAAGGCCCGTGTAGGTCGTCAGGCTCGTCCGAGTCGTCGGGCCCGTTTCGGTCGTCCGAGTCATCAGGTCCTTCGGATCGTCGAGCCCATTCGGGTCGTCCGGCCCGTTCATGTCGTTGTGCCCATCCGAGTCGTAAGGCCCGTGTAGGTCGTCGTGCTCGTTCGTGTCGTCGGGCCCATTCGGGTCACTGGACCCATCTAGGTCGTCTGCCCCATTCGGGTCTTTGAGCCCGTTCAGTTCTTCGGGCCTGTCTGGGTCGTCGGGTCCGTCCGAGTCTCTGGGCCTGCTTGACCCTTTCTGGTCTTTGGGCTGCCTGACCTGTTTTCGTCATTGGTCCCGCCTGGTTCGTTTGGGTCATCGGGCTCACTCGAATTTTCCAGATCGTTGGGCCCATTCGGGTCATTGGGCTCGCCTAGCTTGTTCATATCTTTAGGCTCGCCCAACCTCTTATGGTCATTGGGCCTGCCCGATCCGTATAGGTCGTCGAGCAAGGCCCCTCCAAGTCTGAATTTAGCATAGTCCATCTCAACATTTAGTCTAACCCAACTAAAAATTTAAATTGAAAATTTGGATTGGATTTTTTGGATTATCCACATTTAAAAATCTTGATTTATAAAATGGATATCCAATCCATAAGATATATAAAATGTAAATTAGATTGAAATCCAGATCCATTAAATGGATTTTAAATGGATTGGATTTTTAATAAAATGGATTATAAATGGATTGGATTGGAGTAAAAGTGGATTGGATCAAGAAAATTAGATTTTTTGCCCACCCCTACTGATGGGTTAGGTCGACCCGATGGCTCAATCGAGTTGTAAAACCCAGACGGGCTAGGTTGGGTCAGCTCGACGATCCAGACAAGCCTGATGATCAGCCTGACAGCCCAAACGGGCAGGTCATGTCCGTCAAGTTCGTCAACCCAGCCCGAACCAACATGTATAAGTTGTTGACCTGACTTGGACCCACTAGATCATCGGGCCCGCCCAACCCCTCTGGGTTGTCAAGCCTGCTGACCCATCTGGGTTGTCGGGCATGTTTGTGTCATTGGGCACACCCGACAAGTCTATGTCATTGGGCCAACCTGACCTGGCAAGGTCGTCGGACCGGTCGAGCCTGTCTAGGTTGTCGGGTCGGTCAGGCCTGTCTAGGTCATCAGGTCGGTCAGGCTTGTCGGGTCAACGGGTCAGTTGGGTCGTTGGGCCTGCCCGACACGTTTGGGTCGTCAGGTCCACTTGACACCTCTAGGTCATTTGGCTCGCCAAACCCGTGTGGGTCGTCGGGCCTGCTCGACCCGTTTGTGTTATCATGTCTGTTTGGAGTGTCTGGCTAACCCAGCATGTCATGGTTGTCGGGTTTGCCGGGTCCATTTGGGGTTGAGTTCAGATTGTGAGGTTGAGTGAGAAGAATTTCAAATTCCACATTTTCTAAGGGTATTTGAATTCCTTCTAATTTAGCTAATTGAAATACTTAAAAAAAAAATGCATGCATTTTAAATTCTTTTTAATTTCTCTATCCAAACAAAGCATTTCATTACAAAGAATTTCAAATTCTCCAAATAAATAAATCACCCTCTTGAATTGTCTCATCCAAACACACCATAAAAGTACATAAACTAGATATGATGAATTGAAAATGTCACTCCACTTTAGTAAATTAATGATATCATAATAGTTTACTTTATCATTTCATCAATTTATCTCCCACGACTATATATTATATTTAAAATCTTGTGAGACCAATTTTTACACTAGGGTAGTTTTTGATGTATTGGTAAAAAAAAAAAATATACTCATTAGTTGGATGATACTCACTTTCATTCGGATATTTCAGTTTGGTTCTCGTTTTTAAAAATGTTTCAATTGCGTTCCAATTTTTGAAAAAGTTTCTTAATTAGGTCCCTTTCAACAAAAAAATTATTAACACGGTTAACAGCATGCCACGTGTCAGTCCTTGGATTTTTTAATTTTTTTAAAAAAGTTTTTTGAAAACTTTTTGAATTTTTTTAGCCACGTGTCAGGTCCCTAGTTTGATGTGTGGCACTAACAGTGCCACGTGGCGGCAAAGTACTGCCACGTATCTAGTGGCGGAATTTGGACAAAAAATTTAGGGGTGCCAAATTAGATTTTTTTTCAAATTCATTATATGTAACTTTAGAACTTCATATAATTATTTTTCACAATCTTTAATTCTTGGATTCTCGTGAAATTTCTTAAGTTTAATCAACATAAATGCATTTTTTTTATCTCTATCTAGAGCCTTCCTCTTAAAAAAAATCAATTCTTTTACTTTTTATTATAATTTTTCTAATATTAATTTAGCAACTCTTACCTATCTAGAAGAAAGATAAATTTATCATTGTCCAATGGTACACACTAAACAAATTTATCACATGCAAGAAGAAAATGCTTAAAAAAAGGTAAAATTAAATTTATTCAAAAAAAGAAATTGATCAGTTCAAAATTTCTTTAACTCATCAATTTTACCATTGTGTAATTTTATTTTGAAAAGGAAAAGAGATCGATGATGAAAATTGAAAAAGGAAAAGAGAGATGATAAAGAGATAGAAGTACAAAAAAGAAAAAAAGAAGAATGAACTACATGAGGTTTTAAGAAAATTTTGAAAAAATTAATATATGACATATGTTTATTTGTTTCAATTTAGTCTCCACACATATCCTTTTGATTTAATTTAGTCCCAATTTTTTTTTCAAAATAGAAAAATATTGTCTCTCTTAATACGAAATTTATTATTTATATAAATGTTATATTGATATTTGTTATTAAAAATGACTTACAAAATTAGGTATTGATATTTATATTAAAATTTAGGTGCTAAAGTCATGAATAACAAAACATGGCTTAACAATTAAAAAAAATACAATATCTAATAACATCATTTTCAAAATAGAGCAATATTATCTCTTTCTTAAATCTAAAATTTGAGACCAAACTTGTTATTTATATAAATGTTATCTCATATGTTTTTTTAAAATAGTGCAATATTTCTATTTCTTAAATTTGAGACCAAACCTATTACTTATACAAATATTATACTCATAAGAGAAAGAAAATATTTCTCTATTTTGAAAAAAAAAATGGGACTAAATTGAATCAAAAGGACATATATGAGGACTAAATTGAAACAAATAGAGAATGACATTTGGTAGTGACATTGGTATGTGTCAGTATCTTGCCATGTGGCACTAACAGTGTCATGTGTCACATAGGAACCTAACACGTGGCAAAAAAAAAATTCAAAAAAATTAAAAAAATTAAGAAAATTAAAAAATCTAAAGTGTGACACATGGCACGCCGTTAACGGCGTTAATAATTTTTTTTCTGAAAGAGACCCTATTGAGACAATTTTTCAAAAGTTGGAACATAATTGAAACTTTTTTAAAAGCGGGGACCAAATTTAAACATCCAAACGAAAGTGGGTATCATCCGACTAATTAAATCTTTATTTAACAAAGATAATTTTTGTTTTTTGTTTTTTGTATGGAACTTGGCTATCTTATAAGATTTGGTATATCCCTATTTTGTTATTTGGTATATCCCTACTTTATTCTTGAGTGAACCAGAAGTGGAGTACTTGCAAGCACTCTGATGTTCAAGTCAGTTGATTGAATCTAGGTAAACCAATTATGTGAGTATGACTCAAGCTAAATCCATTGTTGTCATGTTTGTACCGTGCACAATACTAAATTCAATCAGGACAATATAAGAGGATGCATGCTACTTCTATAATGTTGGACTTGGGAGAGAATTACACACATTACTCTAGAAATTTAGCCCTTGACTGATGACGATATTGTTGCGGGTTTAGGTTTCCCCCTAAGCAGAAGGTGGTGTCACACAACACAAAATGTGTTCCATGATACCATTAATGTTACTCAATTTCATAAAAGAATTGACCAACTGCACCCTAGACATGTAATACTTCACATCGCTTATAATTTAATTTTTAGTTTATTTTCATATCAACCATAATTGTATCAATTTTTGGTCAGTTCCTATAGACTCCTTATACTCGCTAGGAGGTTGATTGGTTGATTGTTATTAATCTTTCTCCCATTAGTTGGGCAACTGTTCCTTTGATATGTTTTGCAATAGTTGAATTTCACCAAACTGATCGAGTGATTCGACAATTTGGTTCTGACAAAACATTTCGCCTAACCCAATAAACTTTAATGACACTTACAGATATGATATGGGAGGAAGAGCGAATAGAAATTGTCGAGAATACCATCGACGATGTATAACAATGTGGAATGACCGAAGCAATCGTGTGATTCAAGGAACATCATTCAACAAAAATGGCCATTTGTGTGACAACACACTGTACATGCAATGGTACATTAGTCATACTATCAACTATATTTCACTTTTACAACAATTTTTCGATGATGATGTAACTTTATTTTTTTTTATCAAAGTTGTCTTATTATTATATTAGTTTAACCATTTAAATTAGACCACTATTTGTTTATCAATATGACATGTCACAAGAGTCTGCTCAACCTTCTACACAACCCTACCATCACTATACTAGATCTTATGATTTTATTCAATACCCACATCAAACTTTTGGTCAGTCTAGTATGCATTAACCACAAATGTTTGGAAATTGGCACTCAGAACAAAACATCCCACCTTAGTTATCCTACCATCAAGTGCCCACCTCTTATGAAAATTTTCCACCATCCTCAACCTTTGGAGGTCCATCACATAAGTTCACCATTTTCAGCATGACTCCACCATTAGCATACAATTTAGGTTCTTCATCAATGCATTATTATCAACCGACAACGCATTTCTAAGGGCAATAAGATGCAAGTTATCACTCAAACTAAACAAAGTGATAAAGACAATGAACCTCTTGAAGAAGAGTAGCAAAGACGACTCTGAAGACCAAGAAGAAAACCAGCTTGTGGCACCGAAGGACATAAATAAATGTATTCACTTAATGGATAAATAAAAGACACTTGTACTTTTGTTTTTATATATGTTGATTTTTATCCAAAAGATTAATTATTTACCAAAAGGTCACTTCTTCAGGCCACATGCACTTGTACTTTAATGATTCCAAAACTTCATACTCCACAAATCATCGACTATAAATACAAATAATATTTCATCCACTTTATCTGTTTTCATCACAAACTATCACATTCTCTTCTCTCTACACACCACCACATGGTGAACTTTGGCGTGACTATGCTTCGCATAAGCGAGGCAAAGAACCTAACAAATTCTCCACAACCTTAATTACCAACGAAGAAAATAATGTGAAGATGATGTGTTGTTCCACTGTGAAAGTCCAAAACTCTTTCACGTACCATACAATTGCAAATTCAACCTCCGCAAACAAAAAATTTTCACGACTCTACAAAGTCCAACAATCACACCCATCAACAAGTTGTACTTCAGAAGGTCCAAAATGAATGAACAAGGAGGCATTACGTATGATGTTGCTGAAATACCAACAGATCGTGATATCTTACAAATGATTTATTGTAAGTCTGAATTTCCTATTAACATAATAATTGAATTGTATGTTACCTTTAGAAGGTCCAATGAAGGAATATTTTTCTCTTCTAAATCCAACTACCCCATCCTCTTCTATAAACCCAAACCTCATTCCAACTTCACCAACAATATAGGTATCTGCAGATAAAATCTGTGGCAGATAGTTGGTACTTGCAATTATTTTAATACTAATTTATAAAAATGTCGGGTGCAGGTACCATACTACCTGTATCCACGAGTATATGTTACCCACAAAAAATTAAAATTAAAATTTGATTTATATTTATTTATTTAAATTTAATTTATATTTTATTAGGGTAAATTTAATTAAAATTAAAATTAAATTAAATTTTATATTTTATAGTTTTTTTTTGTAATTTTCTTTAGAATTTATTTTAAAAATTTATAAAATATCTTTTTTTTAATTATGTGCAGGTTTTAAAAAGTCCACAGATATTTTTTAATCCGGTATCCGGCGGGTAACAAGTTGGATTCTTTTGTTGCGGATCGGGTAGCAGGTAGACATTATTTATGCCCAACCTAAATCATTGTCATCCCTAGTCTTGAACTTCAATTATCTATTTCCATTTTGGTGTTAAGAGTATTTTCAGTTAGTCTAAAAGAACTAATTCTTAATTTCATCACATAAACTCTAAAAAGTCTGGAAGTTCTCAAAAAATAATATTTGTAATAAATTATAATACAATTGTAATCGATTTCCACACAATGTATACCAAAACAGGTAATTTGAGACTATCATAATTGATTATACACTTCTTGTAATCGATTATTAGAGAATATATCTATAAACTACAATGCATGGTAATCGATTACGATATGTTGTAATCGATTACTGATCGTCCCTAACTATAAAACTTCCTTCTTTCTCTGTCCTCGTGCAAAAATCCTTTTTTTCTTTCCAAAAATTGTACTCCTACCCTAAGTTCATCAATTCTTCACCAAATTACTCCCTATAATATATAAAACCTCTATTTATCAAATCTCCACAAACCCCACCGACTAAAACTTCTAAATCACTATCAAATGGTTGAATCATCCAAGAGACATTAAGGCTCTTCTTCCTTTTCTGGTGCCCATTGTTGTCGTCCTTCCTCCAACAACTCACCAGAACAAATGAATCCCTCCATCCCCATCTCATACACTCTTATCTTATTTTCTAGCAATACCTAGTATGAGAGTTATTGCTTAAATTTCTCCAATTGTGACATTCTGAATTCTTTCATCTTGAAAACTTTGACTGCTATAATGTCTTCCGAAATACTGGTCTATTAGATTTCATGACTTTAAACCTACATTTTTATCCTAAATTAGTACGAATCTTGTATAACAACTTGAAGTTAAAAAAGTACCCATTAAAGTCGATCAATCTTTGTTCTTTTCACTCACAAAAATTTGCAAGTCAAAGTGTGTGTTTTGAAGGAAATGTGGTATATGACTGGAAAATTGACTATTCTAGTTATGATTCTAGAGCTGTGATTTGTATTGAGAATGCCAACATGACTTATAGATTACTTATTGAGTCTATGAAGGTTAAAATTCATGTAACACACTATATTATGTGTCACTTTTAACTAGAAGGGAGATTAACTAGACTCATCTAATCAGATATCGCATGACTAAGGCCTTAAGAGATAATACACCTCTTCCATTCCCCACCTCATTACCACTTTTATGGATCACTTTGAAATTCCTCTTGATTATGAACCTTTTGTATCGATTAAAAGGTCTTCCAAAATTGGTGTTGATGTTATAGCTTCCTTTGGTTTTGTTAAAACCATTCATGGTCAGTGGGTTAACAAACGTGACCACCCTCAGCCTATTCGTGATGAGCGGACACCGTCTCCTCCACCTCAAGATACTTCCTTTGCTGCACGAGAGTACTTAGTTGTTGTGAAAGGACTTGGGTTCGAGTCCTACATGTGCCCATTGTGTATTATTTAATTTTATTATTTTCTAATGATGTGTTTGGAGCGTGATAAGTAAGGATATAATTTTTGATGTATGAATGTTATCATGAAAGATGAGTTGGTTGAATTGGTTGTGCACTTGAATTGCAATTGTGTGAAGATGGGTTGAAACCTTGGCTTGGACAAAATAAACTTTCTTTTTGCCAATTTTAGTTTTGGCATGAATGTGAAAGGGTAAGGGAAACCCTAGCAGAAAAAGCAACCAATGGGAGCTGAAAACAGTCCATTATGATTCATTGAATGGCAATTACCCTTCACAATTAACCATTTTCGTTTTGGCCAAATTAACTCTAGTTAAAGTGCAATTAAATAGCCAAATTAGAAGTGAGAGGAGGGTGAATTGAGAGCTAGAGTTATTCTGCAGTCTGAGAGGAAAGACAGAACGAAAGTCGAGAGTGTGTTGTGAGGGTGAGGCCAATTAGAGGTTGAATAGGGAGGGAGCTTGAAGAAGGCATTAGCGAGCAAGTGGTGGAACATTCAATTGTCCAAATTTTAAGCAAGGATTCCAGGTTAGGGGAGTTCTTATTACGTGTTTTAATTTTGTATTGTATGAAGATGTGTTCTGGGCCATGCTTGAATTGTGAAACCTTTAAATTCTGCTTTGATTCGTGTTTTCTGGAATTTTAAGAAACCGCTTGGCGGCGCATGAACTGTCGCCAGGCGGCACATGAGGTTGCACCCAGTTTTCTGGGTTTTCAAATGATCCGCCTAGCGGATGGAAGTGAACAACCAGGCGATGTATTTTGCTGCTGCTGTTTTTCTTATTTTGGTTGGTAAGGTCAATGGCGTAATGAGGTGTGTCATAAATTACTAATGTATGTGTATATTTGGTTTAATGGGACTGATTCTTAATGATCCACTAGTGGAATTTTCGTGGCTCTTGTATGAAATCGAGATAAGGGTTCATGTTGGGAAATTGGGAATGATTATTTCAAATCATGCCTATGATTAGTGTATTGTTCTATAGAATTGATGTTAATATGAATACAATATGAATTCCATTATGTGCGAGTCTGTGAAAAAATGTCACTGTGAAGAACGGGTATTGTGATTGAAGTGTTTGGGAGACTGGGTTAAATTGAAATAAGTTTGGGCAGAACCCATTTTCAGCAAGCACCGCCTGGCGGCAATTCAGATACCGCCAGGCGATACCGGTTGGGACTCTGTGTGTCTCGTATTTTGGATGTTATGCTGGAGGAATTAGTAGGTATGATAGAGCCTAGTGGGAAGTAGTGAGGTGAAGGGAACTCAGGTAGATCATATTAAATGATTCATGTATATGTATAACATAATTGGGATATAGACCTTAGACTAAACAAGGTTGGATGATGAATTTGATAGGGACTGTAATTAATAGAAGCTGGAATGAGGACATTGTGTAATCACTGATGAAATGATTTTGTGTTGGTTAATTGGTAATGCATGGAGAGTGAAGTAGAATTAGACATTTTTGTTAAATTTAATTGTATGTCAATATTTGAGAGTGATGTCTGGGAGTGATAGGTTGATTGAGAGTGATGTCTAGGAGTGTTTATGATCAAATATTTCCATGCTTGTGTAGTTTCACACTATACATACCCTATTGAAAATTGTGGCATGATTCAATGTGTAAATTATAGAGAATAAGTTAAACATAATGATCCCACTTTTGGTGTGATTTATATGCGTATCCATAGTGTTTTAAGGTAACAAGAGTTCTGGAATATTAGGGTCATTACCTGAATGATGTATGGTATGTTGGGTCTCTTAAGACCTAAAGAAATAGCCAAAAATCAGTAGCATTGCGCTACTGGTATGGCGCCTGGCGGCGTGTGGCGAGCCGCCAGGCGATAGGGTCTCACATTAAGGACAGTGGGCACAGTGTGCGCAGAGCGCCTGGTGGCAGAGTTAAGTCCGCCAGGCGGAATGGTGAAGCAGAAGGCCTGCAAGGAGGCTGGCGCCTGGCGGCACAAGATGGGTGCGCCAGGCGGTGACGGACAACGAGGTGCCTGGCGACGGGGTGGAGTCCGCCAGGCGGTGATGGTGTAGTGAGGATTCTGCTGGCGCTTGACGCCTGGCAGTGTGTAATGCCCGCCAAGCGGTTTGGACCCAGATTTCGCCTAGCGGCGTGAGATGCGTGCCAGGTGGTTTTGGTTCAGTGATGCTACGCGAGGAAAGGTTTCTACATAGCTTTAGGTGATGTTCATGATGCGAGGCTTTGGTTGGGCGCCCAGTTACGAGTGTATCTTGTTTTGGGGTAACATGTGACCATTCTAGGTTGTAGCCTTGTGGTTTTGGAAGTCCAGTGGAGTGTGCGAGTTGTGGCTCGTACGACGAGGTTTCGGATGATTGCCCTCTTCAGTGTATTTTGATAGAGCCTTGGTAGTCTAGGAACAACTACAAACTTATGTTTGTTTTGGGGAGCTCCACTTGGTGTCACGGTGAGATGCTATGGCAAAGTTATTCCCATGTGTGGACTATTAGGTGGTGGCCTGTAGTCGGAGGGGCGAGTAGACACTTGTGCAGCAAAGGTCGATCATTGATCTCACCTAAAGGGTATAGAAATGATAGACGTCTAATGCAAGTGTTGGAAATGGAGAAGTAAGGAAAAGGGAAAAGAATACTAACCCGGGTTTTAACGTTGAGATGATTGTATTTAATGTTATATTTGCTTGGTTTTATTTAAATGAGCTCACCCTATCTGTGTGTGTTTGGCGATGATCATGTAACTTGTTACATGGGAGCAGATGTTGATGCAGGTGAGCATGCAGAGGCATAGAGACGGAGTGGGGATCACTATGGGACAATTTTTCTTAGATTTCATTATGGAATTTCCTTTTGTAACTTTTATTTTAGAGAAATCGGTTTTGAAATGACTGAATATTGCAATTTTAATCATTACTTATTCGATGCGTGAAGTTTGAATTTTCCCACGTTTTAGGAAATTACGATAATAAATGTGATGTTTAATAAATTTTATTTCTTATTTATTTTTAATAAGTAATTTCTGGCTAAGACGTTACATCGTGCACCTCGCGACTTCCCACTAAAAGTCATCTTGCACCTACATGAATTTTGGTGGGTAATTATTGACTTACTGAAGTCATATGGGAGGGTGGGGTGTGCACGACTTGCCTAAAGATGGTAATATTTTTTTATAGTTACTTACTTTCGTAATTTTGCTTCAAATTTGGCTAGTTTTATAACAAAAAAAGAAACCAATCAAGTACTATTATGTGTTAAATCGAGTTAACGTGGTCCATTGTATCAAACTAATATTAATATTGTTTCAAAAATAACTACGTGTCAGTCTAATAAAATATTTAATTATAACTTTTGTCGTACATTTATTTTTAGACTCAATTTAATCCTTATATTCTACTTTGGACTCAATTAAATTTTTATATTATTTTTAGACTCAATTTAATCCTTATATTCTACTTTGGACTCAATTAAATTTTTATATTGTTTAAATAATTATAAATTTGGTTCTTATAATGTTTTCTCAATAACTGAGGTAAATAATATATTTTGTTATATATTTTGTTAAACGTAAGTTATTTATAAATGTACTTGTTGTAAAGAGGTGTTTAATAAATATAATTGAATAGGTTTTTGGATAGCTTTTAATTTTAGATTTGTCATTATCATATTAATAACAAATAATTAATAATTGAAGTTGAAATGGGTGTTGTTAGTTGAGATTTTAGTTAGTTAGTTGTACTTTTAAATATATTGATTTCAATACAATAATTTTTTTAATATATTTCAAAATATCAAAATTAATGTACTTTCTTAACAAAACATATGATATTACCAAAAATCAATCACGGAATTTGAACTCGTTTATTAATAAATTATTTTCTCAAATAGGTATTAAATTTGATAGTTTTGATAAAAATATCACGTTAATAATGTTCTTTCAGGAATTTATTTATTAATTCTAAGAATAAATATTTCAATAAATATTTTCTGAATAAATTACAATCTCTTTTATATTAAAACATTACTCTGCATGTGACATTCCATTTAAATAGATTAATCTACTAAAACAAAACATCGCATAGTTATAATATTAATGAGCAAAACTGACAAAAGGAGTTAAAGAATGTACTTTAACAGTCATCCATAGGAGTACTTAGAGTGAAACTTGGGCATACAACCATGCCCTAAACAAAACAATTCTAAAGTTTAACAGTTGTGCAAAAGGAATGCTCTAAGAGCATGGAATTACAAGGCACTAGGGCCATAGAACTTCTTCGAAAACCATAACAACGGGCCCACTAGGCTGCACTGCTACCACCATCAGGCCTACCTCCAGGAGTATTCCCATCTGCTCCCACCAATGGTGATCATCGCAAAAGAGGAAACACAACAGGAACATACACAAAAATGCAAGGGTAAGCTAGAGTGAATTAAATTATACATGTTATTGCAGCGAGAATAATTAGAGACAGTCCAACATATAACACAGTAGGCACGAGAATAACATTTCAACAATTAAGCAAGACTCTATGACTCAATTATCCGGATACATATACTAGGATCGGATTCACTGGACGCTTGCACTTGTGGTGGCCTCTACTGCTCTGCAGAGCCATTGCCAATGGGTTTCACCCTACCACACACAAGGTTAGCCTTTAAGCGTCTAAGGCCATTATCTTGCCAAAGACTAGGGCCTCCCGCTACTCTCACCACTTGGGTCAGTTTGCTCTACTTGAGACTCACTAACCCTTTAGAGTTTCGGGATACGATCCTTACTTGAATCCTTATCCTAATATATACACTACTCACCACCATGAGATCTCCCCACGAGACTCATGGAATTACGCCTATCACATACAAATTTCATGTTTCCCATACCACAACCACCACTTTCATCTCATACATTAAATTTTCATTTCACCCAACCATCATGTACAATTCCATGCCATCACTCATACCAAACAGACCAATTACCGTGCATATATATATCAGGTAAACATGCATATTCAATCATATAGCCAAACCACAGATAAACAAAGGGAAATAGATCCAAATCTGACCCTTTCTCTCGCTTAGGCTAAATGCCTTCGCTCAAGCTACACAATAGTGTCGCTTAAGCTAGGCAGGGTCGCCTGAGCGAGCTCTGCAACAGGGTCCTCTGTGAGCTCTCGCCTGGGCGAGACTACCTCGCCTGGGCGAGGTCACTGTTCGCCCAAAGTTAAAACCTCTCCCCTGAACGAGAGTTCCCAAAGAGAGCACCACTGGTCTCCTCGAGGACTCGCCTAGGCGAGCCATTCTCGCTTGAGCGAGACGTGCATCGCTCAAAACCATACTTGGTCGCCTGGGCGAGGAGCTCAAGCAGAACCAGGGCGAGTTTCTGCTATTCTTGCCTAGGCGAAACAAGCTCGCTTGGGCGAGAATATCAGCTCTCGTCGCTGTTTCACGCATGCAGATCCAAAAATCAGCCAAACACAACCATATCACACATTCAGATACAAGCCCAAGCACATATAATCCATTTCAAACGAAAAACAGAGATGAAATCCAATGCATGCAACAAGGACCATAAATCTAGCTTCCCTTACCTTGTTTATATGCTAAAGCGAAATAGACCCGCAACTAAGAAGTACGTCAGCTCCAAGGGCTAGAGCAGATGGCTGGAACATGGAATGAAGACAAACCAGGGTATGAGACAAAACCCTAACCGGTCTAACACACTTAAACGGTGCAAAGAAGAGGAAAACAGACCCAAAACCTTAAGGTTTAACTTACTTGAAGGTGAGAAGGATTTGCTAGCTCGAAGATGAACGAAAGTTGTGCCCTAGCAGAGCACTTTGCTGGAGATTTGAGAGGAAGAAGAAAGCTGCTTCTGTAAGAGAGACCAGAGCAAATGAGTAAACAGAGTGGGGTATAGGAATCCTACTGTAGGGCTGGCCTTGGGCCTCCGAAAAGGCTAGGCCCAAAACTTTATAATACTGAAAAAGGGGCTTACACTGCATAATGAAAATATGTCATATTTTAATCTTTTAATAGAGTATCTTTTCCAGACTTTTTTATATCCTTGTAAAAGACAATAAAAAGGTTTTAGACGAAAAATTAAAGTTGATAATATAAGTATTTTAAACATCATATATTTTCTAAAAATACTAAAATAAATAATTGACCGTTCAAAAGTTAGTTGTTGGTAACACTAATAGAGTAATAATTATTAAAGAAAGTCCATAAAATATTGTTGGGAGACAATCATATTATTCATGACTATTAAGATATTTGTTTATACATATACATACATACAAATATAAATATAAATATATATATATATATATATATATATATATATATATATATTTTGAGAAAAAAAAAACTGAAGTATTATGTAGTCATCTCTCAAGAGGAGTGCGTATTTTAAAATAAAAGGCTAGTGAAATGCAATTAACTAGGTCTTCTTCAGATAAAAACAAAATTCTCAAATATTTATATAAGAAGAAGATAATAAATGAAATAATTTTTTAAGGTAAAATAGTTTAAGTATAAATTAAAATTCATTTTTGAAAAATGTAATATAAACAATTTATTTTTTTTGACAAATTGTCATTTTTCCTTATATTTTATAGCCAAATATATTTTTAAAAATTTCAAGAAGAAAGTAATTGTTGACTCTAGATAAATATATGAAATGAATACCTAATGAAAACAACAGGTCCAATCCAATTTTCATTTCAACATATAAAAATTGCATTCAAAATTCATCCTTTAATTTACAATTTTTCAATCTCATCTTAAGTATATGAAAAACATACCAAAACCTACCCACTCTAGAAGCCAACTACCACGAAATTATTTAATACATGTGATTCCTGGATTGTTTGTGCATTGGTCATATTAATATAGGGTCACATTATCACATATCAATCTGTTTGATAATTTAATTAATTATTTCCAATAACAAAAGATTTTCCTCAGTAATGTACATATGTAAGCAAATGGCTTCAAAGCATCACAACTTTCTGAGGTGACGAACAAGAAACTTTGTTACTATCTAATGATTCTTATTTTATACTATAAATTTAAGTTCTTCCTTGCAAGTTTCTAATAACATAAATGTATGGGAAAGCAAGAACTAGTCTCTTGGCTTGTTCGTTGAAACTACTCTAACCAATGAGCTTCAAGAGTTTACTTCGTTAAATAAATTACTAAAGAAATTTGAAACCTTCAAAGTCATTTTCAATTTTATATGTATATATAATTGCCCATTGATCTTTGTTTTAGCTTTATATACTACGTTCACTTCAATTTGTTCTCATGTTGATCCTTCTAAAAGCAATCAAATTTGTTTAGGTAACATTATGGAGTTTCTTTGTGTTGTTATTTCTTCACCATGTATTTAAATTATTAAGTTTTTCAGTCTTTAAGGTGTTTGATATTATAGAGTTAGTGACTACTTCAGCTGAAGAACATGTGAATGGGGTGCTGCCAAAGCTATACAACGGTGCAAAAGGATGTTGTATGATTTGTTAATGAAAAAATTTAGTTAAGTTTGTTCCTACTGGTAAGCCTGTTAAAATTTTTTTGTTATATTGATGGTTTAAAATTTTTTTACTTTTGTCTGTTGTTTGAATTTATTGTTGATGAGATAATATGATTCTTATGTTCATACTTTCATTTCTAACTCATCAATCAACTCCTTGCTCCTTTTTTTTTTAATTTCTTCCAATTCGTCGGTTCTCAAAAGTGAGTTTATCTACGAAATGAAGGGAATCAAAAAGAAAAGGAGGGAATTGATTGATAAGTTAGAGATGAATAGATGAAAGTAATAATGATATCACTTTAGCAAGAATAAATTCAAACATCACTTTTTAAAGTCATCGATATAACACAATTTTTTAACAGGATTAAATTAAGGATATGTAATTTTTTCTTTCTTTTTCTTATTTCTACCACAAATTTGGTGGTTCAACAATTTTTCTCCTGTGGCAAATATGAAACATAAGTCATTCCACAATATGTGAACTTGTAATACCTAATTACTACCCCAACTATCTTTGGTTTAATTTTATGAGTGTATAAGTTGATATTATCAAATGACATATTCGAATTTAACTAGTTATTTTGAAGACAATTTATTTTATTTTATTTCTTAGATTTCTAACATAATGGTGACAACTCAAGTTAATTTAACCATATTTGATCACCAATCTAAAAATGTCATATAGAACTAGTCCACTGTAGTGAAAACAAATATGTTTATAAACATCTAAAATACTAATTATTCACTATACTATAAACAACATATAGGGTTTGTATATAAACATATAAAAATTTACAAAAAACATTCAAAACAAGTCTTTATTGTTATTCAGATGTTACTCTTGAACACATGTTCATATCTTTTATCTTTATTTATATACCTAGTACAATCATAGTAGGTTATCCTACAATCAACACATACAAGGGCAAATTATTGAAAATATAAATTCTAATATAAGAGAAGGATATATCAAAGGAACAAATTTATTAGCAATCAATAAACAATTCAATTTCAATCAAATGCAAGCATACAACAACCATATAGATCACACATGAATCCATACATCGAAAGATATTCGGCAAATAAAACATTAATTGATGCCTTCCGAAAAATTCGTATTAAGTACTTCCCACCAAGACTAATCTTATCATTTTATGCACTCATGCATGACTTATCCTAGCTCTCTTGAACTTTAATTGCCCTAAAATCCATTGTCTTAATGAGATTCTTGAAATTTAATTGTCCTAAAATCCGTTATTTTAATGAGAATTTGTCCAAATGGGATAAAATAAGCTTTGAATATGATTATGTGCTAAAAAAAACTTTTTAAGCCTTGTTAGACGATAGTTGTCCTAGTTATACAATATGTGTTAGATGCTCTAGTTAGAAAAGTCTAATTAAAGAGTCTAATATGTTGAAATTCACTAGATGACTTAAACATCATCTATAAATTGAGTTTTGATGATTTTTTTATAACTAAATGCATATTTCTTGGACATTATAATGTGTGTTTTCGTTTAGATGAAGTATATCAAGTTCATAACTTGTCTATAGAAGATACAAGTATCATTTGCCTAATGCTCAATACCCTTATAGACGATGCAACATTGGGTAATTTCTAGTGATCGAGAAGAAACTAAGGTTGTAAGCATAATGAAGAAAATAAAAGAGGAAGAAGAGAAGATGATAAATGACAAGCTTTCTAGTCTAGGTTGTAACGTCCTTGTCGAATATTACTTATTTAGCATTAAAATAATAGAAATATTAATAAACTGCATTTATTAATGAAGTACTTACCCAAAAACACGGAAAAAATTAAACTTTAGTTTACAAGCACCAAAAGATAAAAATCATAAATGTGTTCAACGCTTACAATTATAAAACGATTCACAATAACTGCCTACAAAAATAATGCATAAAAACCATAAAACAATTCCATGTAAAAATTCCCACGCTGGCTCCACTCCGGCTCTAAAGATGCACGTGCTCACTTGCATCAACATTTGCTCCCATGTAACGAGTTACATGATCATCGCCAAAAACACAGATAAGGTGAGCTGAAAATAAAAAATACATTACAAGGTACAATATAATAACAAATTAAACCCATAACCCTTCTAATACACTCAACTCTCAGACCTCAAACCTTCACATCTTCCTCTAGATGCCTCTTGATTCTACACCCTTTGATGATTACATTTATCGATTCTTGCTACCACGAGTGTCTACTCGCCCCTCTAACTACAGGCCACCACCTATAGTCCCACACGTGGGAATGATTTTTGTCACGACCACAATCCACAACACCAAGTGGAGTTCCTTTATACGAACCGCAATTTGTGTTTGTCCCAAGACTACCAAACTCGTAGGCTAACACCGAGGTAGGCAATCTTTTGGAACCCATCCGTACGAGCCACAATCTCGCACACTCCACTAGACTTCTAAAACCATCAGGCTATAATCTCGAGTGGCCATGTGTTACCCCAATACAAGTTGCACTCGTAATTGAGCCTCTAACAAAGCATCGCCACAAAACCTCCATCCAAAGTCGTGTAAAATCCTCCTCGTAGTCCAATTCTGCACTTGGAACTGCCTGGTGCCTCGCTCGCATCGCCTGACGAAAACTGGTTCTAGACTGCTTGGCGGAACCCACACGCTGCCAGGCGACAAGTGCCTTCCAATACCTCTGGCGGAAGGGGTGGTTCTGTAACACCCCGATGGGATATTACTTAAAATAAAAATAATTAAACAATTTTGAAATGGATACCTCATTTATTATCAATCCATTTTGCCAAAAAACACGAAAAATTTTAAAACCTTAAAAATTTAATATCCACTATAAATAAACAAAATACTCATAATTCTCTATCACAATTTGGAAGTCCAAAACGGTAATTAAATTACATGAAAATTAAATAAAAGTATCTATAAAAGTCCCATGCAACTGGTCCCCACTCTCCGCCACTATGTTGCTCCTAGCTCACCTGTAACATCATCTGCTACCGGATAACAAGTTACCCGATCATCGCCACACACAAACAGATAGGGTGAGCTATGCACATAGATATAAATAAAATATGAAATCAACCCACCCAACAAATCATAAATATAAATTATTTATTTATTAAAAAAAACCCCACTTTCCCACACTCATAACCAATATGAGTTCATGCATGCACTATAAATCTTGGGACTTCCTGTGCTTCCACGACCCTCCTCGCTCGTGGTCCAACCTACAAGCCTATCTCGCTCGTAGTCCTACTTCACGGACTTCCTCGCCCGTCATCCGAACTCCTCGCTCAGACCCAGACACGCATACCCGCCTTTCCTACTATGAACTCCCTCGCTCATAACATTCTCAAGTTGAGCATGAGATGAACTCCCTCGCTCACTCATCCCAACTAGAGTACCTCTGGTGAACTAAATTGTTCACGTTCCGCATGCGGTCCACCCATCACGAACTCCTCGCTCGCAACTCAATCCAAGCACGTCCAAAATCTTATGGACTTAGTCCTTCAAGCCCAAACACCACAAAACATGTATATACTTCCCATAATTTAGGAAACATAAAACAAAACAGCTCAAACAGCACACATAAGCATGGATTTTCAACATTCTCGCCTAAGCCAAGGGTCTTCGCCCAAGTTAGTCCATCAGCCTCGCTTAAGCTAACCCACCTCGCCTGAGCGAGTGTGAAACAATGGCTTCACCACATCATCTCGCTTAGGCGAGCTCTTCTCGCATGAGAGAGACTTCGTTCGCTCAACCATCAAGCCCCTCGCTTGGACGAGGATTCACCGAAAAAAACACAACTTGTCTCATCGCGCCCTCGCTTGGGCGAGCCACCCTCGCCTGAGCGAGAGAACATGTCACTCAACACCAAACGGGTCGCCTGAGCGAGGCGCTCGACCCAAAACCAGGAACGAGTTTCTGCAACTCTCGCTTAGACGAGAAGGACTCGCTTGGGTGAAAATTGCAGAGGTTCTCCCCTGTTCATACTCGAATTCGACCAAAACCATGCCACGGTACAGTTCACACATCACCATTTGTTCTATATCAACAATCAAACCATATGATCGTATTTAACTCACATTTTGAACCATAAAAACTTAGAACTTAACCATGAACAATCATTTTGTACCAAAACCCTCATCCCTTTCATCCCAAAAGCATAAAAGCTTTGCAAACCACATCAATTGAACCAATTCTCAATATCATCTCAATTATTACAATTTTCAAAGCACACAGAATTCAATTGCGAAGAGTAAAACGAAAATCACAAAACAATTGATTTATACACACAAAGGCAGCTTCCCCTAACCTGGAATTCTTGATTAAAATTGGGAAAAATGAAGGTTCCTTGGTTCACCAATGCTTTGCTTCAACCCTTCTCCTAATTCAGCCCCTTGCACACCCAAAACTCACCTCTCACTGCCAAAACCCTTCTTTTCCCCCAAATTGGCCCTTTATATGTGTCTTAATTAAGGGTTTAAAGGCTAAAACGAAAAATAGACTTTATGGTGGTTTTAATTCTTATTCAATGGTCCTTACATAATAATAAATTAAATAACACACAAATGGCATACATAGGACTCAAACCCAAGTCCTCTCACACAATCAAGTACTCTCAACCACTTGAGCTAGTACTTTTCCACATCACAACATTTAACCTTTAATGACATCAAAGTTCTTACCACTCGCATTTATTATATAATTAATTAATTTCCACGGGTTTTACAGGTTCTGCTAGGCGCCACGCGATTCCATACACATCGGGAATACACAAGTTGAACTTAATCCATCTTTTAAACCTTGCGAAAACCATATTCCTCATACTTTTACCACGTTACTGCCTATCACATTGATTTCCACCCAACTTTACAATTTTCTCTAAGTGACATTTCCCACATCGAACCATACTCTACTACTGTCTAATCACAATTATGCTTATTACCCCATTAATACCCCATGATCCACCCACTTTAATACAATTTACCTTCCTTGCACTTTTTCTCATCATTACCCCCTATTCCATTCATTAATATTAAGCAGATAAAATTACATATAACCCTTAAAACCCCAAACACGAAGCAATATCAGAGCGTACACGATGCATAAACAAATACTTGATTCTTCGAGTGGAATGAGTCTTAAGCCCATAAATTATCTACAACAAGGAACACCCATCTCCACATGAATAGTTATTCCATGGAATGAAGTTCAATAGGTAACAATGAAGTTGTTGTTGGCTAAAGTACACCGATTTATTTAAATAAATTTTATACTATTTCTTATGGTGAGGTGTACTATAAATTGTGACAATAATAAGGTTGGTGTATGTGCATTATTATGCTCATTTTTTTAAAAATAACTCTTAATAAACTCAATGACAATTATTATAGGGGTGTGATTCACAAACCACCCCTTAAGGGTTTATCTTGCGAGTGTGATGGTGGGGCCGTAATTGTGAGACATGGGCAAGTCTCTAAATGACACTCATGAAACAAGGTACACGCACAAGGATGTAACATGCACCCATTGATTATAACCTAAAATAAACATCGATATTGTATGTAGCTCAAGACAATCAAGTCTCTACATTTTCTTGGGTAGAAGTTTATAAGCACTAGGTGTAAGGCTCAAACCTAGAAGGTTCCTTACATTGAAATACAATATTTTTTTTTTAAATATGATATAATTTTTGTTATTTTATTTTTAAAATTTTGTGGTGGATTGTTGAAATATTCAAATATAATTTTAAAAAAATAAATAAATAATTTTATTGTCGCTCATACTTTTATGGAATATTGATTTTATGGGTAAATGTTATTTATGGGTAAACAGTTTTTAATTTTATTACATTTATTCTGTTTTAAATAAGATTTATTAGAATTGACTCCTAAGTCTCTCTCTTCTACCTATAAATATCACTTATTAGCATGGAAAAAGGACACAATAAACATAGATCATAAAAAGTGTTTTCAGTTTTATGCTTTGTATTGTCTTTTAAGACATTGATGTTCATAATATTCAGAGATCTTTCAATGCACTCGATCGATCTTACGGGTTATTGTATTGTATCTTGGGAGAAAAGCAAAAATATTTTTTTTGGTCCAATGAAGGCATTTTTTCTAAAGATAGCGCTATGTGTGCCTTGTAAGGCCCACTTTAATTCTGCCCTGGAGTTTAAGGGCCTATCTTAGTGATGTAATCCCAACAAGGCTTATAGCTTGGCCAACGCCTAAGCCCAAATCATGCACAAGGCCCAATCCATGGCCCACATGCATCTCAAGCCCAAGCCTATCAAGAGGCCCAATAACAAGAAGCATGTTCAAAAAGATCCAATTGGGCTTCATTCAAGATGGCCTAAACCCACATGGGCTTCTCACACTCTTCACATGGGCCAAAGAAGATGTGAAGATTTGAAAAAGTGTATCAAAGAGCAAGAATATCAATAAGATTGGCCCATTGTTTAGGCTTTGCTTTCTAGAATAATAAGTCAAACAATGAGTAGTTCAATTGATAAAATTGGGCTTGACTAAGCCCAATAGGAGATTTGGCCATGAGCTATCAAAAAAGCCAAGGT
>Ga0214545_1002299_pt1 | contig 36834 bp, 18 predicted proteins | sample CNSS4metaG_FD_160064 | JGI IMG/M metagenome (GOLD analysis project Ga0214545, IMG submission 160064) | Root nodule microbial communities from cowpea collected in UCLA plant growth center, Los Angeles, California, USA - CNSS4 | ecosystem: Host-associated > Plants > Roots > Nodule | place: USA...
TCCATTGAGTCCATGGCTTATTAACCTGCACATCATCAACAATATGCTTAGGAGTATATGGTCCATTTATGATTGCATCCCATATCCCTTGATCTATTGACTCAATAAAGATTTTCATCCTAATTTTTCAAAATTGGTAATTAATGCCATTAAACATAGTGGGTCTACGAATTAAGGCACCTTCACCAAAGGGTAACTTGTTTTCAGCCATTTCAAGTAGTTCAAAACAGATTTAAGACCTTACTTGATCAAATTTCAAGTACCTTGCTCTGATACCAATTGTTAGTTTTGAAATGGTTGAAAAGCCAAGAAGGGGGAGGGGGGCTGAATTGGCTAGTTAAAAATTTAGGCTATCTTTGCAAGCTAAAAACCACCTTTAATTGAATCAAATAGATCACCAACCAAGTTAGGATGCAAACAATACTGAACTATAAACTTTCAATCGATCAAAAACAGAGTTAACAGATTGATTTTACTAAACAGATTATGTTATGGTATAATCAATCGATTGAAACTGAAAAACAATCGACTGAAATACTGGGAAAAATGCAGAAATGTGAATTTGAATTTTAAACCAGAAACAATGCTCAAGAATGATCAAGATCAGTTCCAAATGATTATACAAACATGCTTAATGCTTCAGATGCTATGAAAACATGCAAGAACATGAAAAAGATGATTAAAGAACAAGTTCTTGAAATTTAAAATGAAAATGCAAGAGAGAAATGTTAGAGAAGAGAGGACACCACGAATTTTTATATTGGTTCACTCAAACCTGAGCTACATCCAGTTTGTCAAGGCAACCTTAGCTTGACTTTGCACTATTTCAAAAGTTTTACAAAGTATCCACCCTTACACTTCCAAAATATGCAAAAACACCACAAAAGACTCTTGAATCAAACAAGAATCACACCAGCACAACAAGAACCCCCTTGCAGACCTGGAAAACCACCAGGCACACACACACAAAACTTGAGAAAGATCAAATCTCAGTGGTAGCACAACCTTGCCTACCACAAACCACTTTCTCCAAGCTTCAAACCAAGCCAAAAGCTTCAAGAATTGATCCAAGATCAATCTTCAACAGCTGCAACACCTATGATCACGAAGGAGAAATTTTCCACAAGTTTCCAGAATCAAATCGATCTCTAAAATGATCAACTTACCTCTCTTTCGAAAATCACAGCTTTTATAGTCAAACTGTTACGAAATTCAACAGGTTGATTTTCAAATCCATCGGTTGATTTCACTTGACTTAAGTGAAATTAGTCGATTAAAAACTAAATCAACTGATTGAATTTGTTGCAGTTTAAGACTACTGCAGCCAACCTTTTAAACTGTTAAAAAGCCATTCAACAGATTAAAAGAGACATTTTAACCCGTTGAAAAACCATTCAACAGATTAAAAACACAACAAAGACCAAACTACATCTAATTAATGCTTTAAGGTCTACAACATGAATTACAAACACCAAATACATTGTCTTAATGATGTAACTACATGGAGAGCACACATTCCAGCCTTGATCATCATGGATATCATCAAATCTCCTTTCCTTCATCAATGTAGGCTTCATTCTTATGGTTATGGCTTCAAGATAGTTCAAAAGAGCTTCATTCAATCTTCATCAAATCTTCAAGAAGCAAACCACCTTGGCTTCTCATGTCAACAAGACAGAGGAAGAAGAAAGTAACGTGTCTAAAGTGCCATATGCATCTACAGTATGGAGCTTGATGAGTGCATATTTTTGCCCTCATTTAATTTTTAATTATGGGTATTTAATTGAATTTGTGTGCTTAAAGATTGATTTAATTGGGATTTCCTATATTTTGAGGTGTGTTAGTGCAGTTGTAGCTAAGTTGAGCTCATGGAGGTGTGGAAATAAATTGCTTAAAGCTTCACGACACCTTAAAGATAAATCCAAGAATAAAAAATTAGCAAAATCACAAAAATCCAAGCCAAGCATTGCATGAAGACGACAAGAAAAGCTTCAAAAAGTGAAGAAGTTTGGCTAAACCAAGAAGAGAGGAACAAAAAAATTGGACCTTATTGCGATTTTCTTTATCTTTATGATAAAAGAAAAGGAGTATTAATTTGATCACGTCAACGATCAAATTTTCCGCCGTTGACGCGATCAAATTAATATTACTTTTCTATAACAACTTCAGTATTGTTAAGAAAGTAGTCAACAAAATAGAAAGGGTAAAGTAACCTTATGTCGTCTCCCAACGAACACGAAATTGATTTTTAACAAATTAGTTTTTACAAAATCTATACAAAAGAGTTAGTCAAATAAAATAATAAAAATATAGGAGGATTAAGATAAACAAGAAAGAAATAGAAAAGACAAAAAGAGATAAAAACAATAGTAAGGAAAATAGATTGATTCCATTGCTTTTTCAAAATAGATTCATCATCGGTTATCTAAAGATTATTGCTCAATTAATTATTGTTGTAGATTTACAAATTAATCAATGTAAAGTCTCAATTAATTTGTTGGCATTCTCACTTTTAACCAAAGTACAGTCTCAATTAAAAGTGAGAACTTTTAGATTATCCACAGTAAATTCAACCAAAGTACAGTCTCAATCAAATTTTACTATGCCTAATCATGTCTATTCTTTTATCTCCTCATCAAATAAAAAGTTTAATTAATCAAAGTAAAGTCTCAATTAATTTTAGTTAGAGTAAATACCTTTAATCAAATAAAGTCTTAATTATTGGTAAAAACTCATTTAATCACATGAAAGTTTCTAAATAAAATCAAAGTAAAGTCTCAATTCAATTTAAAAACCCTTGGACGCATATGATCATCATGCATATAGATTTAAAATCATTACTTCTTACGTGATTCAAAGATAAAAGACATAGATAAATGAAAACCTCAACAATAATAAAAAGAACAAAGATATTATTTCATTCTAACCTTAGAATCCATAATGAAATTACAATCGAATCAACCCAAGAAGTTTAGCAATCCATGGAATACAAAATAAAAATAAAAGAAGAATAGAGAGAAGAATAGAGAGAAGAAAAGAGAGAGAAAGGAAACGAAATTAGGCACCCCTAAGGGTTCCAAAACTCCAAAGTCCCGAGCTTGTTTTTTTTCCTACTCTCATGGTCTCTTTATATAGGACTTGGACTGAGCTTTTCTATTGCTAAAATCTCTTAAATATCTTTTAAAATAAAAATAAAGATTAATATTTTAAAAATATTTGGAGAGATATAGACTATTTGACAAATATAGTTGGTTGATAATATCAATATCTAATATAATTAAATTAATTAATTACTTAAACATATATGATAAATTATCACCAATTAATATTTGTATTAATTTTCCAAATCAACCCTTTGCAATCTCCTCAAATTATCTTCTAAATAATCCAATATCTTCAAGATATATTTATTTGTTGTGGATATAAAAAGATTCAAGAAGATCTTGTCATATTTAAAAAGATTTGGTAGTTATTATCTTTTAATATTTTATGATATAATTAAATAATATAATTATTTAAAAATATCAAATAAAATATCTAAAGATATATTTTCCCAAATTATCTTCTATCATAAAGATAAAGAAAACCGCAAGGTCCAATTTTTCTTTCCTCTCTTCTTGGTTTAGCCAAACTTCTTCACTTTTTCAAGCTTTTCTTGTCGTCTTCATGTAATGCTTGGCCTAAATTTTTGTGCTTTTGATAATTTCTTATTCTTTGATTTATCTTTAAGGTGTCATGAAGCTTTAATCAATTTATTTCCACACCTCTAAATGAGCTTAAAACTTAACTTCAGCTGCATCAACAAACGTTAAAATATCCAAAAATAATTTATGCAGCTAAAAATCACTTTTTAAGACATTTTTATCACACAAGCTCAAACAACCTAATTATCAGAATTATCAATTAGATCACTCTTTAGGCACACAAATTCAATTAAATACCCAGAATTAAACATTAAATGAGGGCAAAAATACGCACTCATCAGAGAGATATAGACTATTTGACAAATATAGTTGGTTGATAATATCAATATCTAATATAATTAAATTAATTAATTAATTAAAGATATATGATAAATTATCACCAATTAATATTTGTATTAATTTTCCAAATCAATCATTTGTAATCTCCTCAAATTATCTTCTAAATAATCCAATATCTTCAAGATATATTTGTTTGTTGTGGATCTAAAAAGATTAAAGAAGATCTTGTCATATTTAAAAAAGATTTGGTAGTTATTATCTTTTAATATTTTATTATATAATTAAATAAGATAATTATTTAAAAATATCATATAAAATATCTGAAGATATATTTTTCCCAAATTATCTTCTATCATAAAGATAAAGAAAACCACAAGGTCCAATTTTTTGTTGCTCTCTTCTTGGTTTAGCCAAACTTCTTCACTTTTTCAAGCTTTTCTTACTGTCTTCATGTAATGCTTGGCTTGGATTTTTGTGATTTTGATAATTTCTTATTCTTGGATTTATCTTTATGGTGTCATAAAGCTTTAAGCAATTTATTTCCACACATTCATGAGCTCAACTTAGCTGCAGTTGCACTAACACACCTCAAAATATCCAAAGAACATTTATGCAACTAAAAAGCTATTTTTAACATATTTTTGTATCTCATGCTCAATAAACCCAATTATAGGAAATCCCAATTAAATCAATCTTTAAGCACACAAATTCAATTAAATACCCATAATTAAACATTAAATGAGGGCAAAAATACGCATTCATCATAACCACACACTTATCCTTTTGCACTCCTAGGAAAAAGTGAGCAATTTCAAAACTTTATTCTGAGGTATTTTACTTCATATCAACACTAGATTAGAGGAATGAACCTTACTTGAAACAAATAAATATTTTAGAAATCAAGTTATCATGCATAAACGAACTGAAAGATTCTATTTTTCACACATGAGTTAATCTATTGAATTCACAAGACAATCAATAATGAAAGAAAGCACTCAATTTAAATGTGTATTTTCTCACAAAAATTCGCTCAAGTGTTTTGGCTTGTGTTTTCACTCAAAATACTCATGCAAGTAAACACTCATAATACTTAACAAGACTCTAATATTCACAAACTTTCAGAAAATATGCAATCAAAGATCATGAGGACTTTTTACAAGTTATAATGGGGCCAAGGCAAAGGTAGGAAAGATTTTTGGGTTTTTGGGTTTTTGAAATAGTAATGTTGGAAGAATAATAGAGCATAATTTCAAAAAACAACTCTTTTTTCGTTTATTGCTTATTACTCTCTCTTTTGTTTTTTTTAGAAAGAAATTATTTCAACACTTTTTCATTAACAATTTTTCCTTTTTCCATTTTTATTAATTTGTGGGTGAGGTACTCACCCACACACTTTATTTCTCAACCAACCGTAACATAATCCACTAGCTTCTTTCTTTCTTCCTAAGGTAAGGAAAAACATGGTCTTTTTCTTTTTAAGGGTTTACAATGGGCTTAAATCAAGAAAAAAAAGGTTTAAAGCTCAAAGGAGCTACTAATGGATTAATATCAAGGTGGGCTTATTTAGCCAAGTAGCTAGAAACAAGAAATGCCTCAATCATATCAAATCATGCATATTCACATAAGTTACAAAATAAAAGAATCAAGCTAAATATTTGAGTATAAAAAAGCATGAGTAAATCACTCAAAAAAAATAGGAATGGCATATGGTGGTCCATCCTTTACATTAAGACTCAAGACTCACAAGGTCAAAACTCTTTCACAAAAGATCTAATCAAGAAATTCTCAAATCAAAAGATGAAAATCTTCAAATATAAAAACACCAATCCCCTCTAAGTATTTCCCAATGTGTTTCTTTTGAAATGTTGAACAATTTTTATATATAACATATGAGTCATTTTAATTGTAAACAGTGAAAATGATAAAAGAAAAATTAAAAAAGTGTTACCAAAAGATTAAAATTTTAAAATTGTAATACACAAATTCCCTTTGAGTATTCCCAAAATGTTTTATTTGAAATGTTGAACAATTTATATATATATAATATGAATTATATAAATTGTAAACGGTGAAAACGGTAAAAAATAAAATAAAAAAAGTTTTACCAAAAGATGAAATTTTTCATATTTAAAAACACCAATTCCTTATGAGTATTGACCAACGAGTTTCTTTTGAAATGTTGAACAATTTTTATATATAACATATGAGTCATTTAAATTGTAAACGGTGAAAAGGGTAAAAAAATTAAAAAAGTATAACGAAATAGTGATAATTACAAATTTAATAACACCAATTCCTTTTGAGTAACGACTAAAGTGGTTTTGTTGAAATTTTGAACAAATTTCATATACAAAATATGAATTATTTAAATTGTAAACGGTGAAAAGGGTAAAAGAAAATGAAAAAAGCATTAACAAAAGTTAAAAATCATCTAATTTGAAAACACCAATCCCCTCTAAGTATTGCCTAACATATTTCTTTTGAAATGTTGAACAATTTTTATATCTAAAATATGAATTGTTTAAATTGTAACCGGTGAAAACGACAAAAAAATGAAAACAGTGTTACCAAATAATAAAAAAAATTCAAATTTAAAAATACCAATTCCCTTTGAGTAACGGCCAAAGTGGTTTTCTTAAAATTTTGAACAAATTTCATATATAAGATATGAATTACTTAAATTGTAAATGATGAAAAGGGTAAAAATATGAAAAAAGCGTTACCAAAAGATTAAAATTTTCATTTTTAAAAACAACATTCCCCTCTAAGTATTGCCCTACGTGTTTCTTTTCAAATGTTGAAGACTTTTTACATATAACATAAGTTATTTAACTTGTAAATGGTGAAAAGGGTAAAAAAAAATAAAAAAGGTGTTACTAAAAGATGGAAATTTTCAAATTGTAAAACACCAATTTCTTTTGAGTAACAACCAAAGTGTTTCTTTTGAAATTTTTAACAATTTTCATTTATAAAATATGAATTATTTAAATTGTAAACTGTGGAAATCGTACTAAAAATGAAAGAAGCGTTACAAAAAGATGAAAATTTTCAAATTTAAAAACACCAATCCCCTTTGAGTATTGCTTAACGTTTTTCTTTTGAAATGTTGAACAATTTTTATATACAAAAATACGAATTATTCAAATTGCAAACGGTGAAAACGGCAAAAAAAAAAGAAAAAAAGGGTTACCCAAAGATGACAAATTTCAACTTGAAAAACATCAATCCCCTGTAAGTATTGCCCAAGGTGTTTCTTTTAAAATGTTGAACAATTTTTATATATAACATGAGTTATTTCTATTGCAAAAGGGTGGAAAGGGTAAACAAGTTAAAAAAAGTGTTAACAAAAGATGAAAACTTTCAGATTGTAATACACCAATTCCCTTTTAGTATTGTCAAAATGTTTTATTTGAAATGTTGAACAATTTTATATATATAATATGAATTATTTAAATTGTAAACGGTGAAAACGGAAAAAAAAAATTAGAAAAGCGTTACTAGAAGATGAAAATTTTCAAATTTAAAAAAAATTATCCCCTTTGAGTATTGCCCAACGTGTTTCTTTAAAAAGTTGAACAATTTTTATATATACAATATGAATTATTTAAATTGTAAACGTTGAAAACGGTAAAAAGAAATGAAAAAAGCGTTACCAAAAGATTAAAATTTTCATTTTTAAAAACAACATTCCCCTCTAAGTATTGCCCTACGTGTTTCTTTTCAAATGTTGAAGACTTTTTACATATAACATAAGTTATTTAACTTGTAAATGGTGAAAAGGGTAAAAAAAAATAAAAAAGGTGTTACTAAAAGATGGAAATTTTCAAATTGTAAAACACCAATTTCTTTTGAGTAACAACCAAAGTGTTTCTTTTGAAATTTTTAACAATTTTCATTTATAAAATATGAATTATTTAAATTGTAAACTGTGGAAATCGTACTAAAAATGAAAGAAGCGTTACAAAAAGATGAAAATTTTCAAATTTAAAAACACCAATCCCCTTTGAGTATTGCTTAACGTTTTTCTTTTGAAATGTTGAACAATTTTTATATACAAAAATACGAATTATTCAAATTGCAAACGGTGAAAACGGCAAAAAAAAAAGAAAAAAAGGGTTACCCAAAGATGACAAATTTCAACTTGAAAAACATCAATCCCCTGTAAGTATTGCCCAAGGTGTTTCTTTTAAAATGTTGAACAATTTTTATATATAACATGAGTTATTTCTATTGCAAAAGGGTGGAAAGGGTAAACAAGTTAAAAAAAGTGTTAACAAAAGATGAAAACTTTCAGATTGTAATACACCAATTCCCTTTTAGTATTGCCAAAATGTTTTATATACAAAAATATGAATTATTTAAGTTGTAAATGGTGAAAACAGAAAAAAACAATGAGAAAAACGTTTCCAGAAGATGAAAATTTTCAAATTTAAAAACATCTATCCCCTCTAAGTATCACCCGACGTGTTTCTTTTGAAAAGTTGAACAATTTTTATATATAAAATATGAATTATTTAAATTGTAAACGTTGAAAACGGTAAAAAAATGAAAAAAGCGTTCCCAAAAGATAAAATTTTTTAAATTTAGAAACACCAATTCCCTCTTAGTAATACCTAATCAGAGTCTTTTGAAATTTTGAACAATTTTTATATATAACATATGTGTCATTTAAATCGTAACAGTGGAAAGGGTAAAAAAATTAAAAAAGTGTTAACAAAAGATGAAAACTATCAGATTGTAATACACGAATTCCCTTGTAGTATTGCCAAAATGTTTTACTTGAAATGTTGAACAATTTTATATATATAATATGAATTATCTAAATTGTAAATGGTGAAAACGGAAAAAAAATGAGAAAAGCGTTACTAGAAGATGAAAATTTTCAAATTTAAAATCACAAATTCCCTCTAAGTATTGTCCAACGTGTTTCTTTTGAAAAGTTGAACAATTTTTATATATAAAATATGAATTATTTAAATTGTAAACGTTGAAAACGGTAAAAATGAGAAAAGCGTTACCTAAAGATCAAAATTTTTATTTTTAAAAACACCATTCCCCTCTGAGTATTGCCCAACGTGTTTCTTTTCAAATGTTGAAGAATTTTTACATATAACATAAGTCATTTAAATTGTAAATGGTGAAAAGGGTAAAAAAAAATAAAAAAGGTGTTACCAAAAGATGGAAATTTTCAAATTGTAAAACACCAATTTCTTTTGAGTAACAACCAGAGTGTTTCTTTTGAAATTTTGAAGAATTTTCATATATAAAATATGAATTATTTAAATTGTAAACAATAGAAACCGTACAAAAAATGAAAGAAGCGTTACCAAAAGATTAAAATTTTCAAATTAAAAACAGTAATCGCCTCTGAGTATTGCCCAACGTTTTTCTATTGAAACGTTTAACAATTTTAATATATAGCATATAAGTCATTTTAATTGTAAACGGTGAAACGGGTAAAAAAATGAAAAAAGCGTTACCAAAAGATAAAATTTTTCAAATTTAGAAACACCAATTCCCTCTAATTACTACTTAACCAGTTACTTTCGAAATTTTGCACAATTTTTATATATAACATACGTGTCATTTAAATTGTAAACAGTTAAAAGGGTAAAAAAATTAAAAAATCATTACCAAATAATGAAAATTTTCAAATTTGATAACACTAATTCCCTTTGAGTAATGACCAAAGTGGTTGTGTTGAAATTTTGAACAAATTTCATATATAAAATATGAATTATTTAAATTGTAAACGGTAAAAAGGGTAAAAGAAAATGAAAAAAGCGTTATCAAAATTTGAAAATTTTCAAATTTGAATGAAAACAACAATCCTCTCTAACTATTGTCTAACATGTTTCTTTTCAAATTTTGAACAATTTTTATATATAAAATATGCATTGTTTAAATTGTAAACGGTGAAAATGGCAAAAAAAATATGAAAAAAGCATTACCAAAAGATGAAAATTTTCAACTTTAAAAACATCAATCCCCTGTGAGCATTACCCAACGTGTTTCTTTTGAAATGTTGAACAATTTTTTATATATAAGATGAGTCATTTAAATTGTATACGGTGAAAAGGGTAAAAAAAGTTAAAAAAGTGTTACCAAAAGATGAAAATTTTCCAAATTTTAATACACCAATTGCCTTTGAGTATTGCCAAAATGTTTTATTTGAAATGTTGAACAATTTGTATATATATAATATGAATTATTAAAATTTTAAACAGCGAAAATGGTAAAAAAAAAATGAAAAAGCGTTATCAAAAGATAAAATTTTTCAAATTTTGAAACACCAATTCCCTTTGAGTACTGCCCAACGTGTTTCTTTTGCAATGTTGAACAATTTTTATATGTAACATATGCGTCATTTAAATAATAAATGGTGAAAAGGGTAAAAAAATTAAAAAATTGTTACCAAATAATAAAAATTTTCAAATTTAAAAATACCAATTTTCTTTGAGTAACAACCAAAGTTGTTTTGTTAAAATATTGAACAAATTTCATATAAAGAATATAAATTATTTAAATTGTAGAAGGTGAAAAGGGGAAAAAATGAGAAAAACGTAACCAAAAGTTGAACTTTTTCAAATTTAAAAACATCATTCCCCTATGAGCATTGTCTAACGTGTTTCTTTTGAAATGTTGAACAATTCTTATATATAAAATATGAATTTTTTAAATTATAAACGGTGAAAATGACAAAAAAATAAAAGCTTTTCCAAAAAATGAAAATTTTCAACTTTAAAAACATCAATCCCCTTTGAGTTTTGCCCAACGTGTTTCTTTTTAAATGTTGAACAATGTTTATATATAACATGAGTATATAACATGAGTCATTTAAATTTTAAACGGTGAAAAGGGTAAAAAAATGAAAAAAACATTACCAAAAGATGAAAATTTATATTTTTAAAAACACCAATCCCCTCTGAGTATTGCCCAACGTGTTTCTTTTGAAATGTTGAACAATTTTTATATATAACATGAGTCATTTAAATTGTAAAAGGTAAAAAGGTTAAAAAAAATAAAAAAGTATTACCAAAAGATGAAAATGTTCAAATTGTAATACTCCAATTCCCTTTAAGTTCACACACCCACACTTATCCTTTTGCACTCTTGGGCAAAATTGAACAATTTCAAAACTTTATTCTGAGGCATTTTATTCTATATCTTCACTAGATTAAAGGAATGAATACAAATGGAAACAAATCAATCTTCTAGAAATCATGTTGTCATGCGCATACAAACGGAAAGATTCTATTTTTCACATATGAGTTAATCTTTTGAGTTTACAAGATAATCAAATATGAAAGAGAAACACACAAGTTAAATGTATATTTTTTCACAAAAATTCGCTAAAGTGTTTTGGCTTGTTTTTCCACTCAAAATACTCATGCAAGTAAACACTCTCAATGTATTCACAGCTTTCACAAATCATGCATTCAAAAATCATGAGGACTTTTCACAAGTTATAACATGGCCAAGGCAAAGGTAGGAAATTTTTTTAGGATTTTAGTGTTTTTGAAATAGTAAGGTAGAAAGAATCATGAGGACTTTTCACAAGTTATAACATGGCCAAGGCAAAGGTAGGGAATTTTTTTAGGATTTTAGTGTTTTTAAAATAGTAAGGTAGAAAGAATTATGGAGCATAGTTTCAAAAACAATCCCTTTTGTCTTTTTTTCTCTTTTATCCTTTGTTGCTCTTTTTCAGAAATCAATCATTTTTCATTTCAACACTCTGTCAACAACCTTTTTTTTACTTTTGCCATTTTTATAACTTTGTGGGAGAAATACTCACCCCCACATTTTATTTTTCAACCAATCTTATTATAGTCCACTAGCTCCTTCTTTCTTCCTAAGGTAAGGAAAAACATGGTCTTTTTCTTTTTAAGGTCTAGCAATATGTTTGAAACAAGAAAAAGAGGTTTAAAGATCAAAGGGTCTACCAATGGATCAATGTCATGGTTAGCTTATTTGGCCAAGTAGCTAAAAACAAGAAATGTCTCAGTCATATCAAATCATGCATATTCACCAAAGATGCAAAACAAAAGAATCAAGCTAAACATTTGACTATAAACAAGACATGAGCAAGTCACACAAGAAAAATAGGAATGACACAGTAGTCCATCCTTTACAATAAAGCTCAAAACTCACAAGGTCAAAACTCTTTCACAAAAGATTTATTCCAGAAACTCTCAAATCAACTCAGTTAGTAAATCATAAAAATAATCCACTCATAGCACAAGACTCTTATTTTCCCAGAATTATAACCGTTTCGATTAGTGAATCAAATCCCAAAATCCAATGTCAATATGTTTTATTGAAAGCATAATTTTTTTTAAGAAAAAAAACAGAAAACAAAATTAGAAAAAAAAAATAGAAAATAAAATCAGAAAAGGGGAAAATAAATTTTCTCCCTACACCCGCACAGTTTATCCATGCATTGTGCTCAATGTATTCAATATATAATGCAATGAAAAAGTATGAAGTGTACTTACCTCCTCAAGGCGGAAGGTATGCTGGAGAAGTCAAGTTCATCCTATCCATCGTCTTTTTCAGCATATCTTGATTTTCATTGCATATCCAAAGATGACGCCCCTTAACTTTAAAAGTTCTTTCTGAGGATTCTTCCTTGATCTCCATTGCTCCATAAGGGAAGACTTCTGTAACAATGAATGGTCCTTCCCAAGTGGAGCGCAACTTACCACTCATGTGACCAAGCTTGGATTTGTATAGTAACACCTTCTGGACTACCTTGAAATCCTTTCTAGCCACAAGCTTTTGGTCATGGAACTTCTTGGTTTTCTCTTTGAAGAACTTTGAGTTTTCATAGGCTGTAAGCCTGATCTCCTCTAGTTCTTGCAACTGAAGTTTTCGCTTTTTCCTGGCTTCTTCCAAATCCAAGTTGCATGCTTTCACGACCCAATAGGCTCGATGTTCAATCTCCACAAGTAAGTGACAAGCCTTTCCAAAAATCACTCTAAAAGGTGACATACCTATAGGTGTGCCCAAAGTGCATCATCCAATCTTGTGGCCCAATCCTTTCGACTAGGCTTCACTACTTTTTCTAGTATATTTTTAATCTCCTTGTTAGAGATCTGTGCTTGCCCATTAGTTTAGGGGTGATACGGTGTAGCAACGCGATGTGTCACCCCATACTTCTTCAACATGTTCTTAAGTAGCTTATTATAGAATGAGTCCCCTGGTCACTAATGATGGCTCGTGGTATCACAAACTTACAGAAAATGTTAGACCTAACAAAACTCATGACAACTCGAGCATCATTATTACTTGTAGCTATGGCTTCCACCCATTTGGAGACATAGTCTACAACAAGCAAAATATAAGAAAACCCAAAAGAAGGAGGAAATGGTCCAATAAAATCAATACCCCAAATATCAAATACCTCACAATATAGCATGGGTTATTGAGGCATTTCATCCCTTCTTGTAATGGATTTGGCTGCCTTTTGACACTGCTCACAATTTTCCTACACCCTCTATGCATCTTTAAAGATAGTAGGCCAATACAATCCACAATCCAAAAGTTTCCTACCTATTCTTTGTGTGCCATAATGTCCACCAAAAGGAGATGAATGACAGAACTCAAGCGCATAAGGTATCTCGATATTTGGAACACACCTCCTTATGACTTGGTCACTACTAATGCGCCATAAGATTGGGTCTTCCCATATATAGTACTTTGCCTCACTTTTTAGCTTGGTTCTTTCATACTTGGAGAAGGAAGGAGGAATAGCAGAAACAACCAAATAGTTAACAATGTCAGGAAACCAAGGTTCAAGAAACATACCTTTCACAACAGTTAACACAATGAGGACTTCATCAGGAAAGTCATCTTGAATGGGAATGTTATCTTCTCCATTTTCAATCCTGCTAAGATGGTCAACTACTAAGTTATATGCCCCACTTCTGTCTAAAATCTCAATGTCAAACTCTTGGAGCAATAGCATCCATCTAATCAACCTTGGCTTCGAATCTGCTTTCTTTCGAAGGAATTTTAATGTTGCATGATCAATGTAAACAATTACCTTGGAACCAAGTATATACAGTTTGAATTTGTCCAAGGCAAACACAACAACCAATAATTCCTTCTCAGTTGTGGTGTAGTTAGCCTGCGCTGTGTCTAATGTTTTAGAAGCATAATATATCACATGTGGTAGCTTCCCATCTCTTTGTGCAAGCACTGGTCCCACTGCAAAGTTTGATGCATCACACATCAACTTGAATGGTAATGTCCAGTCAGGTGGCTAGATGATAGGAGGTGTGGTAAACGCCTTTTTCAATTTAACAAAAGCATCTTTTCACCTCTCTCCAAAGTCAAATGGTACATCCTTTTGCAGTAAGTTGGAGAAAGGGTTGGCTATCTTGTAGAAGTCCGTGATAAACCTCTTGTAAAATCTTGCATGTCCAAGAAAAGATCGAACCTCTTTCATAGAAGAGGGGTAAGGCAATTGTGAAATAATATCAATTTTAGCAAGATGTACAGATATACCATTCTTGGAAAAAAAGTGACCTAAAACTATACCTTGTTCCACCATAAAATGACATTTTTCAAAATTTAAAACAAGGTTAGTTTCCTCACATCTCTCCAAGACTCTAGCAAGATTAGACAAGCAATGATCAAAAGATGAACCATATACACTAAAATCATCCATAAAAACCTCAATACAATGCTCCAACAAATCTGTAAAAATACTCATCATACATCGCTGAAATGTTTCAGGAGCATTGCAAAGGCCAAATGACATCTTCCTATAAGCATATGTACTGAATGGACAAGTAAAGGTAGTCTTATGTTGATCCTCAGGGGCAATACAAATATGAAAATACCCAGAGAATCTATCAAGAAAACAATAATGAGACTTACCTACCAATCGGTCTAACATCTAGTCCATGAATGGTAAAGGAAAATGGTCATTCCTGGTGGCCTGGTTTAGTCTTCTATAATCAATACAAACTCTCCATCTATTCTGAATACGAGTAGGAATCAACTCGTTCTTCTCATTCTTGACCACGGTGATCCCAAATTTCTTGGGGACCACATGTATAGGACTCACCCAAATGCTGTCCGAAATAGGATATATAATACCTGCTTGTAGCAACTTGGTGACTTCCTTCTTCACAACCTCCATCTGTTGAGGATTCAGTCTCATCTAAGGTTGCCTTACTAGCTTAGCATCCTCCTTGAAGAGTATTCTATGCATGCAGAAAGAAGGACTAATACCAGGAATATCTACCAAAGTTCAGCCTATTGCTCTCTTGTGATCTTCGATAACTTGCAATAACTTTTGTTCCTGCTCATCAGTAAGCAAGGAATATATAATAACAAGGAGTTTCCCATTCCTCTTAAGATAAGCATATTTCTAATGAGATGGTAAAGGTTTGAACTCCAAAGTGGGTGGTTGTTCCACATATGGCAACATTTTACTGCCTAAGGTAATTTCAGTCACCTCAACATCACACTCAGACGCCATAGAGGTATCATATAGTGACACTACGTCCTCAATATCACCTGTTTTATAGTTTTCTTTTTCATTTAAAATCGAGCCCGAAATATTCGAAAAAGAAAAATCCAAAGAAGAAGAAAAACAAGAAAAAACGTCCAAAATCCTAAAAGCAAAATTGTTCACCACATTACTCAATAAATCAATACAAAGCAAAGAATGGTCATCGGTCGGGTGCTTCATAGCTTCTAGCACATTGAACTGGACCTTCTCATCTCCTATCTCCATAGTCAAGGATCTTGCATGCATGTCTATCTTGGTACGTGCTGTCATCATGAATGGTCTTCCCAAGATAATTGTGGTTAAACTCATTCCTTCATCATCCTTCATATCCAATATGTAGAAATCTGCAGGAAAAATTAACTTGTCCACACGGACAAGCACATCTTCTGGCACACCTACATGGTTAACTGTGCTACGGTTGGCCAATTCAATGACCACACTAGTAGACTTAAGAGGTCCAAGATGAAGTGTAGTAAAAACTGATAAAGGCATTACATTAATGGAAGCTCCTAAATCTAACATAGCATTGTCAAACTTAGTACTTCCTATAATGCAGGGAACAAAAAGCATACCTGGATCCTTACACTTTTGTGGCATTCTAACTGCAAGCTTCTTAATTAAGCTAGACATGTTTCTTCCCATGTTCACTACCTCTTTGTCCATAACACACCTTTTATGTGTACATAATTCTTTGAGAAACTTGGCGTATTTAGAAATTTGTCTTATAACATCGAACAAAGGGATGTTTATCTCCACTTTTTTGAAAGTATTCAAGATTTCTTTGTCTAACTCCTCCATCTTTTTATTTTTTGGTTTCAAACGGTTTGGATAGGGAGGAAGAGGAGAAGAAGGTGAAGAATTTTCAGAGGAAGTATTAGGGGATAGTAAGCTGGAGTTATCACTAGGTTCAGGCATTTCAGATGTTGCTTGTGTTGCTTAATCAGATGCTTCACTTTCATTATCAGGTACAACTTCATTATCCTTATCTTCATCTTTTTGGGCATCCCCAAGGCCTTGTATTTGCTTACCCGATCTTAAAGTAATAACACTTACATTTCGTGGGTTGATTACAATTTGTGCGGGCAAACTACTTGAGCCTTGTTAAGACTTCAACTGGTTTAACTCATTTGCCATTTGTCCAATCTGGTTCGGCAAATTTTGATTACTTGCTTCCATCGTCTGTTTAAACTCATTGATTTGTCCCTTCATCACGTCAGCCATCATTTTCATCATTGTTTCCATGTTTGAGTCATCAGAGGTTGCAACTGGTTGTGGTTGTTGCCTCTATTGAGGTGGAACATAGACTTGTTGGTGTTGAGACTACTGATATCCCCATTTTTGGCTGGGATGATCCTTCGAACCTAGGTTGTACTTGTTGGAGGACAAATCATGGTTGTATTGCTACTGAGGTGGTCTATTATTGCCATAGATGTTTGCAGCATATGCCTGAGGTTGTTCACTATCTAACGTCCCTGTCTCTTTTAACATAGAACAAGCCTCAATAGGATGATTAGTAGAAGCACAAATTCCACATAAGGTAGAAGGGGTAGGCGTTTTCTGTAAGTATGCCAAGGTCCTTACAATTTTCTTCTGATTTGCAAGATATGAAGCTTCTACTCCATGCATTCCCTTCACTAGAGTTGTAGAATTACTCTTAGTGGTAAATTGTTGATAGTTCAATGCCATATTCTCAATCAATTATCTTGCATGTGTTGGCATTTTGTCCACCAATGCCCCTCCACTTGCAGCATCTATCATTTGTCTATCCATGATACTCAATCCCTCATAAAAATACTGAATGAGGAGATGCTCGTTTATTTGGTATGAGGACAGGAAACACATAACTTTTTGAATCTTTCCCAATACTCGTGAAGATTTTCTCTTTCTTGTTGCCTTATCCCATAAATATCTTTGCGAATAGTAGCAACTCTAGACGCTAGAAAAAACTTTTCCAGAAATAATCTTTTCAGAGTCTCCCAAGTATTAATGGATCCTGGTGGAAGGCAGTATAACCAATTCTTAGCGGCATCTTGCAATGAAAATGGAAAAGCCTTAAGCTTAATGTTATTGCAGAGAACAAACAAGATATGTCAGACACAAGTATTACCTTACTCTGGTCCGCCATCTCCTCAGTAGGCTGCTTCCCAGTTGATATATATCGCTTATGGGTATCTCGGTGTGATCGGTTTGGACCCGGGAGGGGTTACCTGCAGAAGGGACTTCGAAGCTCAAGTCAGCGAAATCTCTCAGAAATTCAAATCTGGTGATTAAGGAAGTAATGAATGCGTACCTTTAATTTGTGGGGTCCATGCATATTTATAGATTATTAATTATGTCTGGCCATGTCATGGGCTAGACCCTTGTTTGGGCCATAGGTGGGCCTAGGCCTTAGCCCAGGCCCTTAGTTTGATTATTATGGGCTTGATGAATCTTAGAAGTGCTTTGATTTTGTTAAGTTTCTTAGAGTGGCTGGTCTAGACCGACAACTTTTTTAGAAGCTTAGGCCGCTATTATTCTTTTGTCGGCTTAAGCTGGTTATTGTTTTAGTGGCTTAGGCCGGTTAGGCTTAGGTCAGTTAGGTTTAGGTCGACTTAGGCCGACTACTTTATTTGTTTCACGTATATATATGGTGATCGTTTATTATTATTATTTGGTTGGACAAGTTAGGTGTGGTACACCAGTCCCCCAACCTTTGTCAGTATATATGGCGGTGAAGGATGATATGTGTTGACATGTTAGCGAGACCGGCTAGGTGTGGTACACCAGTCCCCCAACCTTTAAGTGTGATGAACATTGTTAAGGCTAAAAGTGTAAAGAGGTTTGTGGCCGCTTATTTGTTGTTTGTTTGATGCCGATAACTTGTGTTATAGCGATTCGTTTGTGGTGTGGTATAATTATGAGTGGGTGTTTGATGTATGTAATGTTTGTTTTAAGGTGTTTAATTCGATAAAGAAGTGTTTTGGTTTGCGAATACGATTTTTCATTGAGGGTATTCGACCCAGGCTGCTTACTTGTGGTAATGGTGGGGAGCTTAACACGAACTAACATTAAGTTAAGCGTGTTCGACCTAGGCCGCTTACTTGTGGTAAGGGTGGGGAACTTAAAACGAACTAACATTAAGTTAATGGTGTTCGACCCAGGCCGCTTACTTGTGGTAACGGTGGGGAACTTAAAATGAACTATCATTAAGTTAAGGGTGTTCGACCCAGGCTGCTTACTTGTGGTAATGGTGGGGAAGTTAAAATGAACTAACAGTAAGTTAAGGGTGTTCGACCCAAGCCGCTTACTTGTGGTAAGGGTGGGGAACTTAAAACGAACTATCATTAAGTTAAGGGTGTTTAACCCAGGCCGCTTACTTGTGGTAAGGATGGGGAACTTAAAACGAACTAACATTAAGTTAAGGGTGTTCAACCCAGGCTGCTTACTTGTGGTAAGGGTGGGGAACTTAAAACGAACTATCATTAAGTTAAGGGTGTTCGACCCAGGCCGCTTACTTGTGGTAAGGTTGGGGAACTTAAAACGAACTATCATTAAGTTAAGGGTTTTCGACCCAGGCCACTTACTTGTGGTAAGGGTGGGGAACTTAAAACGAACTAATAGTAAGTTAAGGGTGTTTAACCCAGGCCGCTTACTTGTGGTAAGGGTGGGGAACTTAAAACGAACTAACATTAAGTTAAGGGTTTTCAACCCAGGCCGCTTACTTGTGGTAAGGGTGGGTAACTTAAAACGAACTATCATTAAGTTAAGGGTGTTCGACCCAGGCCGCTTACTTGTGGTAAGGGTGGGGAACTTAAAACGACCTAACAGTAAGTTAAGGGTTTTCGACCTAGGCCGCTTACATGTGGTAAGGGTGGGGAACTTAAAAGCGTGTTAGAAGCAAGGTGAGGAGTAGTCGTGAGGTTAAGAACCCTTTGTTTATTCATGAAATTTGGGGTGCCTCGTTAAGACCTCCCTAGCCAAAACCCTCATGAGGGAAAAAAGACCAGGTGAGGGAAAAGAGTACACCTGGGGTTACAAGCATTTGGTGCAATACAATACATGTTTTGAAATAAAGTAAAGCTTGAGATGGGACACATTCCATGTATTGGGTATTTCTTCCCCTCACAACTGCTCAAGCCTATATGCTCCTCCTCCAGCATCTTCACGTATTCGATATGGGTCGTCCCAATTGGCGGAGAACTTCCCATCCTTCTTTCTTGCACTATTGGCCATCCTCCAAACTATGTCTCCTGTTGCGAACGATCTTGGGCATAGGTTCACGTTATACTTTCAGGTCGCTCGCTGTTTGACAGCTAAGTTGCGTATTTGGGCTTTTTCTACTAACTTGGACTGGAGGTCGAGGTGGGTGGTCATATTTTGATGATTTCTGAATGGGTCATATAGTTCTCGGTGCAGAGACGGTTCACCAATTTCAACAGGTATCATGGCGTCTGTGCCGTATACTAGGCTGAATGGAGATTCGCTTGTTGATGATTGAGGGGGTACACCTGTAGGCCTATAGCACTTCCACTAGTTCTTCTGGCCATCGACCCTTGGCGTTGTCCAATTGCTTACTTAGTTCCACTAGTATAACCTTGTTTGCTGCCTCGGCCTATCCATTGGTCTACGGGTGTTCAATAGAGCGAGTTACATGTTTGATGCCTAGACCGGTATAGAATTTAGCAAGTTCTTTATCTATAAACTGTCGGCCATTGTCGGTAATGATTGTATGTAGGACACCATACCAGCATATAATATCCTTCCAAACGAATTGTTGGACTTGCTGGGCTGTAATGGTGGCTAAGGGTTTGGCCTTTATCCACTTGGTGAAGTAGTTGACGACTACTATTAAGAACTTTACTTGACCTTTGCTGGGGGAGAAAGGGCCGAGGATGTCCATTCCCCACTTTGCGAAGGGCCACGGGGATAGTATAGAGTGAAGCTGCTCTTGTTTCTGGTGGATAAGGTTGCCATGTTTCTGGCATGGTATGCATTTTTTGACGAAGTCTTGGCAGTCTGCTTCCATGGTTGGCCAAAAGTAACCGGCGCGAAGGATTCTGGTAGTCATGGTGCGTGCACCGGAATGATAGTCGCATATGCCTTCATGTAATTCTTTAATTATGTACTGAGCTTGTTCTGTAGTGACGCATTTGAGGAGTGGTTGGCCGTATCTGCGTTTGTACAGGTCATTGCCTATCATTATGTACTTGGCGGCTTTAGTTATCCAAGTTCTGTCAGCGTTAGGTGGAGGGTTGTCGGTTTGAAGGTACTGAATGTAAGGAGTTGTCCAATTGTCGGCTTGGTATTGGGTTATGGTATGGCAAGTATTTGTGATGGAAGGGGCGGACAGTGTTTGCTGCAATAGTGATCGGTGGTGGCTCTTTAACTTGGTGCTGGCTAGTTTGGATAATATGTCAGCTCTGACATTTTCGGATCTAGGAATGTGTTGGATGCGAACTTGTTCAAAGGCAGACTGGACGACTTTTCGGACCAGATGGTAGTATTGTAGGAGGGTGGGGTCTTTGATATGGAACTCGTCATTTAAATGGCCGATAGTAAGCTTGGAATCGGTTTTGCATGTTAGTGACTTGACAGCAACCTCGCGGGTCAGGGATAAGCCGGCAAGGATGGCTTCGTACTCGGCTTGATTGTTAAACGTCTTAAAGGCAAAATAGATGGATTTTTCAATGAGTATATCGCTGGGGCCCTCTAGTACAATGCCGGCACCTGCCCCTTTGGGTTTGACGAACCATCAACATAAAGTGTCCATTGGCCCTCTTTAGGAGTTCGTTGGAGATCGTTGACAAAGTCTAGAAGGCATTGAGCTTTGATGGGGCCGTGGGGTTCGTAGCGGATGTTGAACTCGGATATTGTGGGCTTGATGAATCTTAGAAGTGCTTTGATTTCGTTAAGTTTCTTAGAGTGGCCGGTCTAAACCGGCTACTCTTTTAACGGCTTAGGCCACTATTATTCTTCTGTCGGCTTAGGCTGGTTATTCTTTTAGCGGCTTAGGCCGGTTAGGCTTAGGTCAGCTTAGGCCGGCTACTTTATTTGTTTCACGTATATATATGGTGATCGTTTATTATTATTATTTGGTTGGATCGGCTAGGTGTGGTACACTTAATATGTTCCTCTGTCACTGTTGTAGGTCTCATGGATGAACAAACAACATGAAATTCCTTCAAGTGATGGTACGAATCTTCTCCTGCTAATCCATGGAATTTAGGTAGAAGATGGATTAACCCAGACTTAAGCTCACATTCTCCATCCGAATATTGGATGCACATGTTTTGTGTAATTGCTGCATCTTGTGAAGCCAACTCTTAAATTGTTCTTTCTTCCATTCTATCTTTTTGAATTTCTGGTTCAAGTGATGGATCAGAAGATATGTTAATCACTGAAGGTGGTTCTAGCAGTACACTTTCAATGGTAGGTTCAGATGATAACGGTGTTCCTTCAATAGAACACCTGAGTTCAACTCTCCTGCGTGATTTACGCAAATTCCTTTCAAGTTCAGGATCAAGTTGATAGAATTGACCCGGGTTGGCCCGAGTCATGCACTACGCATTCCACCTGAAAGTATTCCTCTGTTTTCTTCCTATTCATGTTTTGGAGAAAGATTTCAAGAAAGAAATAAGTTAACATGTCGTTGGGTCTACTCCCAAGAAAGAGAGGTGCGTCACAGTGGACAACATAAATACCAAGTCTTTCCTAGACTGAGTTTTCCTAACTAGTCTTAAAAAATTTCTTAATCAAAACAAAAATAGAACTTTGCTTGAAATATATTAAAAGAAAACTAAAGACTACAAAAAAAACACAAACTCTATTAAACATATATGCATAAAAAAATAATAATAATAAATAAATAAATAAATAAATAAAATCAAAATATAAGAGATACTAACCATATTCCCCAACAACGACACCAAATTTGATAACGTTGTCGTTAAGCGATCAAATTACCACTACTTAACTTTAGCAACTTCAGTATTGCCAAGTTAGTAGTGAACAAACTAGTTAGGGTTAAGCTAACCATGAGTCATCTCTCAATGAATACGAAATTGATTTCAAATATTTGTTTCTTATAAAAATGCAATTAAAACTATTAATAGTAAAAATATGGGGTTTTGATATGCAAAGAATGAATTGTCACACAAATAAAAGATTGCAAACACAATAATAGAAAATAGGTCAATTCCACTACTTTTTCAAAATAGGATTCCTCATCGGTTAACTAGAGATTATTGTTAAATTAATTATTGTTGTTGATTTACAAATCAATCAATGTAAAGTCTCAATTCATTTGTTTGCATTCTCAGTTTTAATCAAAGTATAGTCTTAATTAAAAGTGAGAATTTTTAGATTACCCATAGTAAATTCAACCAAAGTACAGCCTCAATTAAATTTTACTATGCCTAATCATGTATGTTTCTTTGTTTCCTCACCAAATAGAAAACTTAATTAATCAAAGTAAAGTCTTGACTAATTTTAGTTAAATATATTACCTTTAATCAAAGTACAGTCTCAATTATTGACAAAAACTTATTTAATCAAATGAAAGTTTCTAAATAAAATCAAAGTAAAGTCTCAATTGAATTTAAAAACCTTTTAACTCATATGGTTAGCATGCGTGTAGATTTAAAATCATTATTTTCTATTCAATTAAGAAGCAAAGGACATAGATAAACAAAAACCACAACAATAATCAAAAGAACAAATAAATTAATTCATCTAACCTCAGAATCCAATTAAGAAATTACAGTGGTTTTGTTAAAGTTTTGAACAAATTTCATATATAAAATATGAATTATGTAAATTGTAAACGGTGAAAAGAGTAAAAAAATGAAAAAAGGGTTACCAAAAGTTGAAAATTTTCAAATTTGAAAACACCAATCCCCTTTGAGTATCGCTCAATGTTTTTCTTTTGAAATGTTGAAAAATTTTATATATAAGATATGAATTAATCAAATTGAAAACGGTGAAAACGACAAAAATAATGAAAAAAGCGTTACTAGAAGATGACAATTTTAAAATTTAAAAACATCAATCCCCTTTGAGTATTGCCCAAGGTGTTTCTTTTGAAATGTTAAACAATTTTTATATATAACATGAGTCATTTTAATTGTAAAAGAGTGAAAAGGGTAAAAAAATTAAAAAAAGTATTAACAAAAGATTAAAACTTTCAGATTGTAATACACCAATTCCCTTTTAGTATTGCCAAAATGTGTTATTTGAAATTTTGAACAATTTTATATATATAATATGAATTATTTAAATTGTAAACGGTGAATATGGAAAAAATAAATGAAAAAAGCGTTACTAGAAGATGAAAATTTTCAAATTTAAAAACATCAATCCCCTTTGAGTATTGCCCAACGTGTTTCTTTTGAAATGTTGAACAATTTTTATGTATAAAATATGAATTGTTTAAATTGTAAATGTTGAAAACGGTAAAAAAAATGAAAAAAAATGTTACCAAAAGATTAAAATTTTCATTTTTAAAAACACTGGTCCTCTCTAAGTAGTGCCCAACGTGTTTCTTTTCAAATGTTGAAGAATTTTTAGATATAACATGAGTCATTTAAATTGTAAACGGTGAAAAGGTAAAAAAAAATTAAAAAGGTGTTACCAAAAGATGAAAATTTTCAAATTGTAAAACACCAATTTCTTTTGAGTAACAACCAAAGTGTTTCTTTTGAAATTTTGAACAATTCTCATATATAAAATATGAATTATTTAAATTGTAAACGGTGGAAACGGTACCAAAAATAAAAGAAGCGTTACCAAAAGATGAAAATTTTCAAATTTAAAAACACCAATCCCCTCTGAGTATTGCCTAACGTGTTTCTTTTGAAATGTTTAACAATTTTTATATATAACATATAAGTCAATTTAATTGTAAACGGTGAAAATGATTAAAAAAATGAAAAAGTGTTACCAAAAGATGAAAAGTTTCAAATTGTAATACACCAATTCTGTTTTAGTATTGCCAAAATATTTTATTTGAAATTTTGAACAATTTGTATATATATAATATGAATTTTTTAAATTTTAAACGGTGAAAAGGGAAAAAAATGAAAAAAGCGTTACCAAAAGATAAAATTTTTCAAATTTAGAAACACCAATTCACTCTGAGTACTACCCAACGTGTTTCTTTCGAAATTTTGAACAATTTTTATATATAATATATGAGTCATTTAAATTGTAAACGGTGAAAACGGTAAAAAAATTAAAAAATCGTTACGAAATAATGAAAATTTTCAAATTTAATAACACCAATTCCCTTTGAGTAACGAACAATATGGTTTTGTTGAAATTTTGAAAAAATTTCATATATTAAATATGAATTATTTAATTTGTAAACGGTGAAAAGGGTAAAAAAATGAGAAAAACGTTACCAAAAGTAGAACATTTTCAAATTTAAAAACATCATTCCCCTACGAGTATTGCCTAATGTATTTATTTTCAAATGTTGAAAAATTTTTATATATAAAATATGAATTATTTTAATATATATAATGTGAAATATTTACGACCTAAGTGGTTCTGTTGAAATTTTGAACAAAGTTGATATATAAATTATGAATTATTTAACTTGTAAACAGTGAAAATGCTAAAAAAATGAAAAAAGCGTTACAAAAAGATGAAATTTTTCAAATTTAAAAATACCAATCCCCTCTGAGTATTGCCCATTATGTTTCTTTTGAAATGTTAAACAATTTTTATATATAACATATGAGTCATTTTAATTGTAAATGGTGAAAAAGGTCAAAGAAATTAAAAAAGTGTTACCGAATAATGAAAATTTTCAAATTTAAAAACACCAATTCCCTTTAAGTAACGACCGAATTGGTTTTGTTTAAATTTTGAACAAATTTCATATATAAAATATGAATTATTTAAATTATAAACAATAGAAATGGTACAAAAAATGAAAAAAAACGTTACGAAAAGAAGGAATTTTTCAATTTTAAAAACACCAATCCCCTCTTTGTATTGCCCCACGTGTTTCTTTTGAATGGTTTAATAATTTATATATATAACATATGAGTCATTTTAATTGTAAGCAATGAGAGTGATAAAAAAATATAAAAAAGTGTTACCAAAAGATTAAAATTTTCAAATTGTAATACACCAATTCGCTTTGAGTATTTCCAAAATGTTTTATTTAAAATGTAGAACAATTTGTATATATATATATATATATATATATATATATATATATAATTTTAAATTTAAATTTTAAACGATGAAAACGATAAAAAAAAGAAAAAAGCGTTACAAAAATATGAAAATTTTCAAATTTAAAAACACCAATCCTCTCTAAGTATTGCCTAACGTGTTTCTTTTTAAATGTTGAACAATTTTTATATATAAAATATGAATTATTTAAATTGTAAATGATGAAAACGACAAAAAATAAATAAAAGAGTTTCCAAAAGATGAAAATTTTCAAATTGTAATACACCAATTCCCTTTGAGTAATGGCCAAAGTCTTTCTTTTGAGATTTTGAATAATCTTCATATATAAAATATGAATTATTTAAATTGTAAATGGTGGAAACAATACAAAAAATGAAAAAAGTGTTACAAAAAGATGAAATTTTTCAAATTTAAAAACACCAATTCCTTTTGAGTCATTTAAATTGTATTACACATTGTATATATATATATATATATATATATATATATATATATATAATATGAATTATTTAAATTGTAAACGGTGAAAAATGGTAAAAAAAATGAAAAAGGTTTTACCAAAAGATGAAAATTTTCACATTTAAAAACACCAATTCCTTTTGAGTATCGGCCAAAGTGGTTCTGTTGATTTTTTGAACAAATTTGATATATAGAATATGAATTATTTAAGTTGTAAACAATGAAAAAGGCAAAAAAAAAATTTTCAATCCCCTATAACTTTTGAAATGTTGTACAAGGTGTATATATAACATGAGTCATTGAAATTGTAAACGTTGAAAATGGTTAAAAAAATGATAAAAAAACGTTACCAAAAGATGAAAATTTTCATCTTTAAAAACATTAATCCCCTCCGAGTATTGCTCAACGTGTTTCTTTTGAAATGTTGTACAATGTGTATATATAACATGAGTCATTGAAATTGTAAACATTGAAAAGGGTTAAAAAATGAAAAAAAAACGTTACCAAAAGATGAAAATTTTGAACTTGAAAAACATCAATCACCTCTAAGTATTGCCCAACATGTTTCTTTTGAAATGTTGTACAATGTGTATATATAACATGAGTCATTTAAATTGTAAACGGTGAAAATGGTAAAAAGAACTAAAAAGGTATTACCAAAAGATGAAAATTTTCAAGGTGTAATACACCAATTCCCTTTGAGTATAGCCAAAATGTTTTATTTGAAATATAGAACAATTTTAAAATATATAATTTGAGTTATTAAATTGTAAAAGATGAACACGATAAAAAAAAAGAAAAAAACATTACCAAAAGATGAAAATTTTCAAATATAAAAACAACAATTATCTTTGAGTAACAGCCAAAGTGGTTCTGTTGAAATTTTGAACAAATTTGATCTATAAAATATTAATTATTTAAGTTGTAAACATGGAAAAGGGTAAAAAATGAAAAAAATGTTACCAAAAGATAATTTTTCAAATATGAAAACATAGATCCTTTATGTGAATTGCCTAACGTGTTTCTCTTGAAATGTTGAATAATTTTTATATATAAAATATGAATTATTTAAATTGTAAACCGTGAAAATGACAAAAAAAATGAAAAAATTGTCACCTAAAGATGAATATTTTGAACTTTAAAAACATCAATCCCCTCTCACTATTGCCCAATGTGTTTCTTTTGAAATGTTGAACAATTTTTTTATATAACAGGAGTAATTTAAATTGTAAACGAGGAAAAAGGTTAAATTTTTTAAAAAAAGTGTTACCAAAAGATGAAAATTTTCAAATTGTAATACACCAATTCCCTTTTAGTATTGCAAAAATGTTTTATTTGAAATGTTGAACACTTTTTATATATATAATATGAAATATTTAAATTGTGAAAGGTGAAAATGGTAAAAAAAAATGAAAAAAGTGTTACCAAAACATGAAATTTATCAAATTTAAAAACACCAATTCCCTCTGAGTATTGCCTAACCTTTTTATTTTTAAATGTTGAACAATTTTTATATATAACTTACGACTCATTTAAATTGTAAACAATGAAAAGGGTTAAAAAAAATAAAAAAGTGTTACCAAATAATGAAAATTTTCAAATTTAAAAACACCCATTCACTTTGAGCAACGGCTAAAGTGGTTTTGTTCAAATTTTGAAAAAAATTGAAATATAAAATACCAAAAGATGAAAATTTTCAAATTTGAAAACTCCAATCCCTTATGGGTATTGCCTAACGTGTTTCTTTTGAAATGTTGAATAATTTTTATTTATAAATTATGAATTATTTAAATTTTAAATGATGAAAACGGAAAAAATAATGAAAAAAACATCAGCAAAAGATGAAAATTTAGAACATTAAAAACATCAATCCCCTCTGAGTATTGCCCATCGTGTTTCTTTTGAAATGTTGAACCATTTTATATATAACATAGGAGTCATTTAAATGGTAAAAGGTGAAAAGGGTAAAAAAAATTAAAAAAGTGTTACCAAAAGATGAAAATTTTCAAATTTAAAACACCAATTCCCTATGAGTAATGGCCAAAGTGGTTCTAAAATACTTTTACTACCATTTGACACCTAAAATATTTTTACACTCATTTGACATTAAAATAATTGTACACCCATTTGACACATATTAGCGTTTTTCTCCCATTTGACACCTAAATTTTTTTTCACCCATTTGACACCTAAATATTTTTACTCCAAATTGACCCCTAATTTTTACACCTATAATTTTTTTACTCCTTTTTCACACGTAAAGTTTTTTACACCCATTTGACACCTAAAATTTTTTCTCACCGATTTGACACCTAATTTTATTTTACTTCTATTTGACACCTATAAGTTTTTTACACCCATTTGACACCTATATTTTTTTACTCCCATTTGACACCAAAAATTTTTACACCCATTTGAGACATAGAATATTTTTACACCCATGTGACACCTAAATTTTTGTACTCCTATTTGACACCTAAAATTTTTTTTACTCCTATTTGACACATAATTTTTTTTTACTACCATTTGACACCTAAAATACTTTTAACCTATTTGACTCCTACAATGCTTTTACTACCATTTCACACCTAAAATATTTTTACACCCATTTGACACCTATAACTTGTTTACTCACATTTGACACCTAAAATTTCTTTTCACCCATTTAACTCCTGAACTTTTTTTACTCTCTTTTGAGACCTAAACTTTTCTTTCACCCATTTGACACCTAATTTTTTTTTACTCCCATTTGACACCTAAAATATTTTTACACCCATTTGACACCTGTAACTTTTTTACTCCCATTTGACACCTAAAGTTTCTTTTCACCCATTTGACACGTATAAGATTTTAACACGCATTTGACATCTATAATTTTTTACTCCCATTTGACAGCTAAAATATTTTTACACTCATTTGACACCTAAAATACTTTTACACCTATAATTATTTACACCCAATTGAGACGTAAAATATTTTTACTCTAATTTCACCCCTAAAATATTTTTGCATGCATTTGACATTTACAATATTTTTACTGCCGTTTGACACCTATAATTTTTTTACTTCCATTTGACACTTAAAATATTTTGACACTCATTTGACAAATAATATAATTTTACACCCATTTGACTCCTATTATTTTTTTACTTCCATTTCACACCAAAAATATTTTTACACTCATTTGACAGGTAATATAATTTTACACTCGTTTAACACCTATTATTTTTTTACACCCATGTGACACCTAATATATTTTTATAACTATAATTTTTTTACTCCCTTTTGACATGTAAAATATTTTTACACTCATTTGACACCTAAAATATTTTTAATCCCCTTTGACACCTAAAATTGTTTTTCTCCCATTTGGAACCTAATTTTTTTTACAACCATTTCACACCTAAATAACTTTACACTCAATTGACAGGTATAATAATTTTACACCTATTTGACACCTATTATTTTTTTACTCCCATTTGACACCTAAAATGTTTTTTCACCCGTGTGACACATAAACGCTTTTACTCCAAATTGACACCTAAAATGTATTTTAACTACGATTTGACACATAAAATATTTTTACACCTATAATTATTTTACTCCTTTTTCACACGTAAAATATTTTTATACTCATTTGACACCTAAAATTTTTTTACCACCATTTGAGACCTAAGATACTTTTACACTTATTTGACTCCTATAATATTTTTACTCCCATTTGACACCTAAAATATTTTTACACCAATTTGACACCTATAACTTGTTTACTCCCATTGGATACCTAAAATTTCTTTTCACCCATTTGACTACTAAATTTTTTTTACTCTCATTTGACACCTTAAATTTTTTTTCACCCATGTGATACAAAAATGTTTTTACTCCAAATTGACACCTAAAATGTTTTTTACTACGATTTGACACCTAAAATATTTTTACACCTATAATTTTTTTACTCCCTTTTGACACGTAAAATATTTTTACACTAATTTGACACCAAGAAACTTTTTAATCCCGTTTGACACCTAAAATTGTTTTTCACCCATTTGACACCTAATGTTTTTTTACAACCATTAGACACCTAAAATAGTTTTACACCTATTTGACTCCTCCAATATTTTTACTACCATTTGACACCTAAAATTTTTTTTCACCCATTTGACAACTTTAATTTTTTTACTCCCATTGGACACCTAAAATTTCTTTTCACCCATTTGACTCCTAAATTTTTTCTACTCCAATTTGACACCTAAAATATTTTTACACACATTTGACACTTAAAATATTTTTACACCCATTTGAAACCTATATTTTTTTTACTCCCATTTCACAAAAAAATAATTTTTTACACCCATTTGAGATGTAAAATATATTTACACCCATTTGACATCTAGAACTTTTTTTCTCCCATTTGACACCTAAAATATTTTTACATTCATTGGACACCTATAACATTTTTACACCCATTTGACACCTATAAGTTTTTTACACCTATTTGACACCTGAAATATTTTTACACCCATTTGACACCTATAAGTGTTTTACACCTATTTTTATACTCCCATTTGACACCTTAATTTTCTTTACTACCATTTGACACCTAAAATATTCTTACACCTATTTGAGTCCTATAATATTTTTACTACCATTTGTCACCTAAGTTTTTTTTCCCATCTAACACCTAAATTTTTTTTACTCTTATTTGACACCTAAAATATTTTTACACTCATAAGACACCTATAATATTTTTACACCCATTTGACACCTATAAGTTTTTTACACCCATTTGAAACCTAAAATATTTGTACACCCATTTGATACCTAAACTTTTTTTACTCCCATTTGACACCTAAATTTTTTTTACCACCATTTGAGACCTAAGATACTTTTACACCTATTTGACTTTTATAATATTTTTACTTCCATTGGACACCCTAAATATTTTTACAGCCATTTGACACCTGTTACATTTTTACTCGCATTTGACACCTAAAATTTCTTTTCACCCATTTGATTCCTAAATTTTTTTTACTCCCTTTTGACACCTAAAATTTTCATTCACTAATTTGACACCTATATTTTTTTTTACTCCAAATTCACATCTAAAATCTCTTTACTCGAATTTGACAGCTAAAATATTTTTACACCCATTTGACATCTATAATATTTTCTCCAATTTGACACCTAAAATTTCTTTTCACCCATTTGTAACCTAAATATTTTTTACTCCCATTTGACATCCAAAATTATTTTTCACCGATTTGACACCTCTAATTTTTTTACTCCCATTTGACACCAAAAGTTTTTTACACCCATTTGAGACGTAAAATATTTTTATACCCATTTGACATATATAATTTTTTTACTCCCATTGGAAACCTAAAATTTCTTTTCACCCATTTGACTCCTAATTTTTTTTACTGCAATTTAACATCTAAAATATTTTTACAGACATTTGACACATGTAATTTTTTTACACCCATTTGACAAATAAAATTTCTTTTCACCCATTTGACACCTAAATTTTTTTTACTACCATTTTACACCTAAAATATTTTTACACTCATTTGACACTCATAAGATTTTTATACCCATTTGACACCTATAAGTTTTTTACTCCCATTTGACACCTAAGTTTTTTTTTTTACTTCCATTTGATACCTAAAATATTTTTACACCTATTTGACTCTTATAATATTTTTACTCCCATTTTATACCTAATATTTTTACACGCATTCAACACCTATAACTTGTTTAATCCCATTTGATACCTAAAATTTCTTTTCATCCATTTGACTACTAAATTTTTTTTACTCTCTTTTGACACTTAAAATTTTCTTTCACCCATAAGACACCTGTAGTTATTTTACTACAAATTGACATATAAAACTTTTTACTCCCATTTCACACCTAAAATATTATTACACCCATTTGACACCTATAATATTTTTCTTCCACTTGACAGCTAAAATTTCTTTTCACCCATTTGTAACCTAAATGTTTTTACTCCCATTTCACATCCATAATTTTTTTACTCCCATTTGACAACTAAAATATTTTTACACTCATTTGAAACTTAAAATATTTTTACACCCATTTGATACGTATATTTTTTTTACTCCCATTTCACACCAAAAATTTTTTTACACCCATTTGAGTTGTAAAATATTTTTACACCCATTTGACATCTAGAACTTTTTTTCTCCCATTTGACACCTAAAATATTTTTACATCATTGGACACCTATAAGATTTTTACACCCATTTGACACCTATAAGTTTTTTACACCTATTTGACAACTGAAATATTTTTACATCCATTTGACACCTATAAGTTTTTCACACCTATTTTTATACTCCCATTTGACACCTTAATTTTCTTTACTACCATTTGACACCTAAAATATTCTTACACCTATTGGAGTCCTATAATATTTTTACTACCATTTGACACCTCAAATATTTTTTCACCCATTTGACACTTATAATATTTTCAGACCCATTTGAGACCTATATTTCTTTTAGTCCCATTTGACACCTCAAATATTTTTACACTTATTTGACACCCAAAATACTTTTACACCCATTTGCAACCTAATTTTTCTTACTACCATTTGACACGTAAAATATTTTTATGCCAATTTCACCCCTAAAATATTTTTTAACCCATTTGACAACTTAATTTTCTTTACAACCATTTGATACCTAAAATAATCTTACACCTATTTGTCTCCTATAATATTTTTACTCCCATTTGACACTATAAATTTTTTAAACCCATTTCGACGTAAAATATTTTCACACCCATTTGAGATCCATAATTTTTTGACTCCCATTTGACACCTAAAATATTTTTACACTCAGTTGACACCTCAAATACTTTTACACCCATGTGCATCCTATAATTTATATACACCTGTTCTTGCAGAAAACAAACAAGAGGTTAGACACAAGCGTCACCTTACCATGTAGTCCGCTATCTCTTCAGTTGGCCTCTTCCCGATCGATACATGTCAGCTTGAACCCAGGAGGGGTTACCTGCAGAAGAATCTCCGAAGCTCAAGTAAGTCAAAGCTCTCAGAGAGTCAAATCAGTGATTAATGAATGCGTACCTTTAAATGATGGGGTCCACGTGTATTTATAGGGCATTAATGACGTTTGACCATTTCATGGGCTGGGTTTTGTCATGGGCTGTAGTTTGGGCCATGAATGGGCCTGGGCCCCAAACCAGACCCTTAAGACCTATTGAACGCGGTGCATCGATGTTAGTTTAAGTTCATTGGAGTAGTCGGTCTCGACCGGCTACTTGCCTAGATGGCTTATGTTGGTGATGTCCGGGTACTAGGTGGTTTCGATATGCACACTGTTTACTTGGTTTCGATATGCACAACTCCTTGTCGATAAATTGTCGGCCATTGTCTTGTTATGATGGTATGTGGTACACCATATCTGCATATAACGTCCTTCCACACAAACTATTGGACTTGCTGGGCCGTGATGGTGGTCAATGGCTTGACTTCGATCCATTTGGTAAAGTAGTCAACGGCTACGATTAGGAACTTGACCTGTCCCTTGCCGGGTGTGAAGGGTCCTAGGATGTCCATTCCCCACTTAGCGAATGGCCAGGGGGACAGTATGTGGTGTAGTTGTTCTTGTTTCTGATGTATAAGGTTGCCGTGCTTCTGGCATGGTTTGCATTTCCTGACGTGATCCTGGCAGTCCGCCTCTATCGTGGGCCAGAAGTATCCGACTCTGAGAACTCTTGTGGCCATGGTGCGTGCGCCTGAATGATAACCACCAATTCCTTCGTGCAGTTCCTTAATGATATATTGGGCTTGCTCTGGCGTGACACACTTAAGTAGGGGTTGGCCGTATCCGCGTTTGTAGAGGTCCTCGCCTACCATAGTGTACCTGGCGGCCTTGGCCAGCCAAGTTTTGTCCGCGTCGGGGGGGGGGGGGTTCCCGGTTTTAAGGTACTGAATGTAAGGGGTGGTCCAGTTTGGGTTTTGAGTGGGGGTGATGCTGTTTGATGGGGTGTGGGTTAACGTTTGGCAAGTGTGTATGATGGAAGGTGTGGATAGTGTTTGCTGTAGTAGGGATCGGTTACGGTTTTTTAGTTTGGTACTGGCTAATTTGGAAAGGATGTCGGCTCTGACATTGTCGGTTCTGGGGATATGTTCGACGCAGACCTGTTCAAAGGCGGATTGAATAATTACGCGGATTAGATGGTAATATTGTTGAAGGATGGGGTCTTTGATTTGGAACTCGTCGTTCAAATGACCTACGGTGAGTTTGGAGTCGGTTTTGCATGTTAACTTTTTGACGCCGACTTCACGGGCTAGGGAGAGGCCGGCGAGGATAGCTTCGTATTCGGCTTGGTTATTCGACGTTTTGAAAGCGAAGTGAAGAGACTTCTTAATGAGGATGTCGTTGGGGCCTTCCAACACGATGCCGGCACTGGCACCCCTTGGGTTCGAGGAGCCATCTACATGAAGCATCCATTGGTCCTCAATAGGTGTTTGTTGTAGGTCATTGACGAAGTCTAAGAGACACTGGGCTTTGATGGGGCCGTGGGGTTCATAGCGAATGTTGAATTTGGAGAGCTCCACGGCCCATGATGACATGCGTCCGGCTAAATCCGGCTTTTGTAGTATTTTTTGGATTGGGTAATCGGTCTTGACAGTTATGGTGTGGTTTTGAAAATACGGGCGTAAGCGGCGTGCGGCGTGGACCAAGGATAGGGATAGTTTTTCTACCATTTGGTATCTGGTTTCAGGGTCCTGTAGTGTTCTGCTCACGAAATACACAGGATGTTGCGTGCCTTCTGCTTCTTGGACAACGGCAGCGTTGACGGTGTGATCGGTGGCCGTGATGTATACTAGCAGGGGTTGGCTGATGTTTGGTTTGCGGAGGATGGGGGGTGAGGTTAGGGATGTTTTGAGTTTTAGGAAGATCTGTTCACAGTCATTAGTCCACGTGAAGCGGGCGAATTTCTTTAGGAGCTGGATTATGGGTTGAGTTTGTTCTGCTAGTTTTGGTAGGAAGCGAGAGATGGCCGTGAGGCGGCCAATTAGCCGTTGGACTTCCTTGACAGTAGTGGGGCTGCGCATTTCGATGATGGCCCTGCATTTTTCGGGGTTAACCTCTATGCCGCGTTGGGTTAACATGAAACCAAGGAATTTACCCCGGTCGACGCCGAATACACATTTATCGGGATTTAGGCGGAGATTGTACTGGCGCAGGGCGGAGAATACTGCCTCCAAATCTTTAGTGTGTTGTTGATGGCTTGGGGACTTGACGACCATGTCATCGACGTAGACTTCAACACAGTGTCCTGTCAGATGGCTGAAGACTTTGTCCATCAGTCGTTGGTAAGTTGCCCCAGCGTTTTTGAGGCCAAAGGGCATGACTCTATAGAAGTAGTTGGCGTCGTCGGTGATGAAGGCAGTCTTGTGCATATCTGCTATGGCCATTGGTATTTGGTTATAACTTGAATATGCATCTAAAAAGCTAAGCACTTTGTTTCCTGCCGCGCCGTCTACGAGTCGATCAATGTTGGGTAAGGGGTAGGCGTCGCGACGGCATGCCTTATTCAGGTCTGTGTAGTCCACGCACATCCGCCATTTGTCGTTGGCTTTCTTTACCAAGACAACGTTAGAAAGCCAAGTGGTGTATTGTGCTTCTTCTGTAAACCCTGCATTTAGTAACTTCTCGGCCTCTACCTTGGCTGCTTGCCTGCGTTCTTCCCCAAGTTTGCGCTTTTTCTGGGATACGTAGCGGGCTTCTTTATATATTAAGAGCTTGTGGGATGCCACTTTGGGGTCTACTCCAGCGAGGTCGGCGGCTGACCAAGCGAAAAGATCCGTGTTATTGGTGAGGATGGGTGTGATTGTGGCATGCTCATCAGAGTTCAAACCGGTGCCCAAGTTGATGGAATGGCCATTGGGGAGTTCCAGGGCAGTAGTGTCCTCGACTGGTTCGAGGCGGGCATCCCGGCCTATTCTGGGGTCAAGGTCCTCGCCGGATAGGGCTATGCGGGAATTAGGTGGTCGTTCGATGTGGTTTGTTTGTTGGATTGGGAGTTGCGGTCTTAAGCTTGCCATGTAGCACTCGCGTGCCAGGCGTTGGTCACAGTGGATGGTCAGGATATCGCCGAATGGGGCTGGGAACTTCATGGCCAAGTGAGGGGTAGAGACGACTGCACCAAGGGTATTGAGGGAAGGACGGCTCAGGAGTATGTTGTAGGATGTTGGCACATCGACTATAAGGAAGCGGATTGGGATGGTTTTGGTTTGGGTTCCTTCCCGGAAGACGGTATGGAGGTCTGTGTAGCCTCAGGTGGATACTTGTTCGCCGGAAAAGCCGTATATGGGCTCATCATATGGTATCATGGCGGTGTCAGGAAGTTGTAACTTTTGGTAGGAGGCCCAGTAGAGGATGTCAACTGAGCTGCCTTGATCCACAAGTACTTTCTTAACAGCATAGTTTTCGATTTCGATGGTGATGACCATGGGGTCGTCCTGCTTCCCGGAAGACGGTATGGAGGTCTATGTAGCCTCGGGTGGATACTTGTTCGCCGGAAAAGCCGTATATGGGCTCATCATATGGTATCATGGCGGTGTCAGGAAGTTGTAACTTTTGGTAGGAGGCCCAGTAGAGGATGTCAACTGAGCTGCCTTGATCCACA
>Ga0214545_1002302_pt1 | contig 36822 bp, 15 predicted proteins | sample CNSS4metaG_FD_160064 | JGI IMG/M metagenome (GOLD analysis project Ga0214545, IMG submission 160064) | Root nodule microbial communities from cowpea collected in UCLA plant growth center, Los Angeles, California, USA - CNSS4 | ecosystem: Host-associated > Plants > Roots > Nodule | place: USA...
TATATATATATATATATATATATGAGTGGGGTTTGATTTCTCTGTCATTTGTTTTTAATAAATTTTTACTTGTGATGATAAATGATTGGTGTATTTTGAGATGTTAGCATAGTTATGTCAAAATACACTATAATTTTTAGCAGGGATTTATAAAAAAAAAAAAAAAATCACTTCGAATATTTAGTTTTCTTCACATAATATAAATTTGAAACCAAACATGAAGTAGAGACATATGGTGGCAATTGATGATGATTTTGTCGATTTTAGCAGCAACGGTGATGAATAGGAGTTGTACAAGGAAAGATTTGAAATCTCAAAGATGAATGTGTTGTCCTGTGTTTCATTCGTGGGTTCCGGATCCTTAGTTGAAAGGTCACAATATTAGCTCATTGTCCCCTTCAAACCCTACCAAATCACAGTTTTAATGGACAACGTGGCTTCTGTGCTGAGTTCATCTACTCTTTTCGTGCTCAACTTCCGTTTAGGGTTTTCGATTTCAACTTTGAAAGTAATTAGGTCAAAAGAAAAAAAAAATGTATGATAGAAGTGGGAGTCGTGTGGATTTGGGAGTCGTGTGATTGAGCTCTAGAGAATACTTGGTTGTTTAGTCGATGATGGTTGAGGTCCAAAGAAAACACATCTTGTATTTTGCAGTTAGTCTGGTATTTCAAAATGCTTAATTGAGAGCATTTTTTTCTCTCTTTGCTAATAGATAGCGCTTTGTAGGTGCTCTCTATTGGATCAATGTTTATTAATATAGAACGTTTATAAAAAAATACTATCTAATGATATTTTATACATGGTGCTTGTAGACACAAGCGCTCTTTATATATTCTTTAAAAGTGTTTTCTACAAAAAGAGCTCTCTATATCTCCTTTGTCCTGTAATAGACAAAGTTTTCTAAAACACAAGTTCCATAACTTTACTTCAATAGGTAGCATTTTCTCAAATAAGAACTCTTTATTGGTTATGTTAGTGTTTGATAAAACACAAATGAGAGAAAGAGAAAGTTAGAAGAGAAATACTTTATTTAAAGTATGAGAATAATAGTTTGCATACCAATTTATTAGAAATTTGTCCAATATACAGAGTACAATATCTCATGATATAAGGGAAAAAATAAAACATAATATGTATCATCATAAACCATAATATCTAATAATAATAAAAGATAATAAAATATATGATATCTTTATCATTAGAATTAAAACCAAATATGATATATTTTTCAGGTTCTATAATTTTTTTATAGTTTATTTAATTTTTCGTTCATTCCTTGTTATTTTAATGTTATATTTGCAAAAAAAAAAAACATATATGACAACTACCAATAAAACATCTAACCAAATGTGATTCATAAAAATATGCATGCATTAGCTAGACAAATATTTTATTTTAAAGATAGTAAACACTTATACAAAAAAAATCCTAGCAATCAATATCAAATCAAGCATCTAACCCAAAATGGTAGTCAACCAATATCAAGCCACAAATGAGTAACAAAATATTAATAAAAGCTTGAACTAACATGCTAATTAACCAAGGACTAAACCAATAGAACAATCAGCTTACGAAACTAACAAGCCCACCATACCCTAGTAAAGATCGTCTAAACCATAAACAAGAATTAGAACCATGTATTGGATGTACTTGAATGAAGTAATAACAACTTATTGGAACCAAGTAACCAAAGCAAAACCAAAATTCCAGAATAAATTTGGAATAAATGCAACAATTTGAAACATATCCATGGAGTGTAGTATAAGTTTAGCATCAACAAACTCTTTTTATGTCAAAAACAACCAAAACTAGTAGAATTAGGGATCAATGTATAACTCCATCAAGTCAAAACCAAAGTTGTAGTACCAAAACAACTACAATAACAAAATCAATAATAATCGAAAACAATCTGTTAGCAATGTATATGTGAACCTAACATACTCTTAGAATATTCCATAGCCAACTGATCATGCAATAAAACGAAATTTTACTTGTCATCAACTAGATACAACATTAAAATGAAATGTAGAGATTCAAATCGGCATGAGCAATGACTTAATTTTACAAGGCAATATACAATCATAACATACTAACATGTACTAAGCATTTACTAATGAGATAAAAACATCAATCTTCCCTAACTTCAATGATTTGATTGTCAGAATATTGTTGACATCTACAACTAAGAAAATATTACAACAAAGAAAAATAAAATAAAATTAGTCAATTAAAATTCTACTACAAATGAATTATATATACAATCAAGATAACTTACATCTATCCCTCCTTCACAATGTGATAATTTCCTTCATATAACGACAAATGTAATACCCACAATCATTATCGTTGGATTGTTTTGGGCACTAGAAAACCAAAAGTACAAAACATCAATATAATTGGTATTAACAACATAATTGATTTTCAAATAAACAATTGTAATCTACCTTAATTGTTGTCCACTTCATATTGCTTAACTTAGATTTTGAAACCATATATCCTCTTTGAGCTTTGTAGGTTTGTATAACCCTAGTTAATAAATAAAAATAAAGTATACATAAGAAAGAAAAAAATACAATTAAAAGTATACATATATGTGAATCACACATATATTCTTACATGTCAAACAACTTCTTTAAATCTTACCTCATTAATGTCATTCGCCAATAGGTCAAGATAACGAATTATATCCCTTTTAAGATTGATTCCAAGCTAGACCCAATGTTGTCTAAAATTTGAACTTAATCAACAAAATTAGATTTCGTGCATCTAACTTTGAAAATAATACATTGTTGATAAAGTTGGGAAAAAATTATTGCCCTATATTGATAGGTGCAAGAACAAACGTATCAATCACCCCATTATAAAAGGAAAAAGATACTGACTATTTTTTTCATTCTATCTTTCACTAGTAGTTCATGTGGTGTTATTTGGAGTGATAAAAAGAAGAACTCCTTATAATTTGGCATAATAAATGTTTGATATATGTACCTTATAAAAGAAAAATATAAGAAGATATTAGTAATATCATAAAAACTACTAATAAAAGATTAAAGTTAATGATAAAAAGTAGTATATTGTAAATTGTAGTTGCACCTAACCATGCATTCAATGATTTCTCCAATAAATTTTGCGTTAGCGATTTCTTTATGTTCATCTAGTCCAAATATGTCTTTCTCCATTTCTATTGGGGAAAGTGACTCTATAGACTTTAATTTCATGTATGAAGAGAGGTAGTTGCATCATTAAGGAATATTTGGATGAATCACTTTATGAGGAGTATGTTGAATGGTCAATTTTCCTTTGACATTTTCTTTTAATTTCGACAAATTCATTTGTATTGGTCTTTTTCTTTATAGATAGAGTGGAATCCTAAAATATCATCTATTAAACAAGTTAGGTAATAGAAAAAATATTTTCATAAATAATTATGAATTAATATTATAAACATATCATATCAACAACATGTGAGAGATTGATTAGCCATGTCACAAATGGACCTATTGCTTGTCCTAATGTCATTATATCATCGTCAGCATTAGGTATGGACAAGGATACATTTGGCTTCATAGCAATATGTACACTAACTTTTACATGTCCATTAGGTAGAGATCTACCATGTAGAGTATAACTTTTAATATTATGCAATTTTTAATGAGCAACCAAGCAAGATAATGGTGATGATAAAAAAAAATTACAACTTAAGACCCCTTACATTATAAAATATAATTATAAGATAAAATATTTAAAAAGAATATAATTATAACAGAATATCTAATGTGAGTAAATATGGAGAGCTATAAAAAATTTTAAGTAAGCAAATTAAACTAATATTAAAACTAATGAAGAAAAATTAGTTACCTCAGAAAATTATTTGATGAAATTATGCAACTCCCTTGGCCATTATTGACACCAATATCAGGTTCTTCTATATTTGATGTGTCCTTTTCCCAAAGTGAAATAATCTCATTCTCCATTTGTGTCGTTCATTCAATCATGTTTTTCATTTGAGCAGACAATATATCATGCTCTTGTTGTGTATAACAATTTATGGGCGGGAAATAATCTTTGTGACTGACTCCAAATCGCATTGCCCTAACATAACATGGATACTCTAGGAGACATAAAGCTTGAGCAAGAATGTTTGAGCGAGTATTACTCATCTCTTCTGAATGTAAAATTTTTGACAGTATCACCTAAAATAAAAAATAAGCAAACATATCACTCTTATTCTCATATCACACACACAAATATAATAAAGGCTTAAATATACATTTGGTCCCTATTTTCGTTGTTTTTATTCAATTTGGTCTTCATTTTCGTTTTGTGTTCAATTAAGTCCTCATTTTCGTCAAATTTTGGTATATTTGGTCCTTTTCATTAACAGTGTGTAAATAGTTAACGTTTTTGAATAGTACATGTCACGTGTCAACTACTGATTTTTTTTTTATTTTTTTCAAAATCTTGTAAAAAAATTTTAATTTTTTTATTTTCAAAAAAATTGTCCATGTGTTAAGTCACAATTGTGCCACGTGTCAATGCTATCAAAAAAATAAGAGCTGACACATGACACGTACGGTTAAAAAGCGTTAACTATTTAAACGCTGTTAGTCAAAAGGACCAAATTGACCAAAATTTGACGAAAATGAGGACCTAATTGAACATAAAACGAAAATGAAGACTAAATTGAATAAAAATAACAAAAATAGGGACCAAATGTATATTCAAGCCAATAATAAAACTATTACTAAGAGTGACTTATTATCATTTTCTAAGATCAATAGTGATTCCTTTCTAGTTAAGATGTAGACATGTTTTATCATCTTTTATGTAAGAAAAATGTAAGAAAATCCATAAAACAAACTATTTACATGATATATTTCTCGTATAAATATGTTCATATTATAGAAGAACTTTGATCCTATGCAACAAAGCAATTCCAAATAGTTACGAACTTCATTTCTCCAAGACATTTTGAGTACGACACATATAAAATATACCAACTATGATTTTATTAACACCTTATCATTAACCATTCTATATGAAGCTTAAGAATTGGGAAGAATTGTAGAAACTAAACTTTGAACTACAATATACCCAAGGAAAGAAAAACATCTCCAGTTTTCACATACTCTAAGTAGGAAGGAGGCTTTAATCTTATCCAATTTATGACAACTCATATGATCTATACATAAGATAAAGGAGCAACCATAAATATACAAAGCATCAACACAACTTCAATAAAAGAAGTCTTGACATAAATAATGCTACAAGAAATTAACAACACACTACACCACTACAAGAAAAAATCTATTTTGCTAGAAAAATTAGGGAGAAAAAAATGTTTGTAGCTAATCTATCTCTAATTTGCGAGAAAATAGTGAAAGAATAAAATTGTAGTGTATCTATAGCAAAATAGCTACATATTTATCATAATATATATTTGTAACTAATCCCTCACTAATTTGCGAGGAAATAATGAAGGAAACAATTTGTAGTTTTTTTGTAGTAAAATAGCTACAAATTTACTAGAGCACATATCTATAACTAATTTCTAACTAATTTGTGATAAAATAGCGAAGAAATAAATTTGTACCTAGTTCGTAGCAAGATTGCTATAAATTTACTAAAAAATATTTTTGTAGCTAATGTTTCTCAATTAAAATTATACTAAATTTATTTTAAATTTTAATATATATATATATATATATATATATATATATAAATTTAAATATTTTACAATTATATTTAATTTAAATTTTTTTAAATTACTTTCAATTTAAATATTTTAAAACTATTTTTAATTTAAATATTTTAAAATTACATTTAATTTAAATATTTTAAAATTATTTTTAATTTAAATATTTTAAAATTAATTTTTTAAATATAATTATATATATTGAAATATTAATGATAAATATAAATATTAATAATTTAATTAAAATATATAATAAATAAGACAAGAGATTGTTTGTAACTAACAAATATAATTTATATTTAAAAAATAAAACTATCTAAAGAAAAAAAAATTATTAAAAAAATTAAAAAGCTATCGATATTTTAACAAATTATAAAAATATACTTTATTTTTATATATAATTTAATTTTTTTATTTATAAATTATATTTGTTGTATTTAGAATTGTTTAAAACTTTATTTTCCAGTTCCATAAACATAAAGATTTTGCATATGTTTATGTTTTTGTAGTTTTACATATTGTTTTATTTTTAACTACAGAATATAAATACTTATACTTTAAATTTTATGTTTATGTTGACTTATTTTTATTTGTATTTCTTTTTTTTTAAATATTTGCAACAGTTTTATATATATTATTTTATTTTTCACTAGAAAAAATAAAAATTAGTAATATGTGAAAATTTTATATATTTTAATGTTTTCAATTTTTAAAGCTCCAGAAGTCTTTTTTGGAAGTTTTTCTTTCTCCCATTTCTTCTTGTCCTTCCTCTCTTATTTCTAAACCCTTAATTTAGGTCTTACAGAAACAACCACTGCACCTCAACCCCATCTCCATACATTGCATCACATCGGACTTGCATTGCATCGTTGGAATTGCATTGCACCGTTGGAATTGCACTGCTCCGCTCCGTCGCAACTGTACTGCATCATGGCGCTTGGAATTTCATTGTTAAGTTTGATCTTTACGAATGTTTGTTTCAATAAAAAGGTTAGGTTTCTTCTCCATTTCATGCGGATGACTTTCGTCTAGATTGATTCTTGTCTTTAAATGTATTGGCTTAGGGATTATATGGTTCAATTTTTGTTTCTCACCCAAAATACCTGAACTAACATTGAAACAATTATACGCTGGTGTGACTATAACCTAATTGTTAGGGGAAAAGAGTACTTCATTCAAACTTTCAGATGGAGTAGATTTTTAGTTTCAAAATTTAATTACTGAATTTTAGTTTTTTGATTCAAAAAGCTTATTAAGAAGTTCTGGAAATTTGAGAGATTTAATAATATATTAAGACATATTATTATTAACCATAGAATTTGCATCATTTGAGTTCACTCAACCATCAAAATGTCTATTTTATTTGATTAATCAACGATCACCATCTATGAGGTAAGAAAATTATCTTAATAGCTGATTTCAAAAAAGTGCTAAAGTCATTTTACTAGCCTCGGTGTGCTTACTTGGCCATGCCTTGTTTTATGCTAATATAATAATAATAATAATAATAATAATAATAATAATAATAATAATAATAATAATAATAATAATAATACAACTCCAACTACATAATAATTAATATTATTTTTTATATATATTTCGTTAGTCAAAAAATTATAACAGAAATATTAGTCTCATTTCTACGTAGAAAAATTGCAAATAGAAACTATAAGAGTTAAATTTAGAAGAAATCTAAGTCTTTTTTGTTTTGGATTTAGTTTTTCAAATGATTGAAAACATGTCACCACATGCCCGTGGAAAGAAAAATTTGTTTTCATTAAATTAATAGGGTGATGTGATAGTTTTTCTTAGTTTAGAAGGTATAGTAAACCTTGACTTTATATTCAGTAATGATAAAAAAAAAAACTCCAACCGAAAAACACAATTGATCGAAAAGTTTAATTCATCTTTTTGTTTATTAAAGGTACAATTTTTGTGAAACTTAATATTTTACTTAAGATAGGATAAAATATATTAAAGAAAAAGTGAAGTGCAAGGTTTCAACCCGAATATATCTAAAGTGCCATAGTACAACTGAGTAGTTATTTGCATGTAAATAATAAACTCAATGAGTGTTTACTTGTATTTACTTTATTTTAAGTAATTTGTGTTCTTAATTTTAATTATGTCTTCAATTAGTGTCAATCCATTCTTTTCAAAATGTTGACCAATATTTAAACTATCTACAAGGACAATGAGACCTGATAAAGGATGGATGTTGCGAAGAAAAGATCAATTTGGTAGTATAACTGAGGAATTTAGAAATGGCGTTGATGGCTTATTCAAGTAGCTAAAAGAGATCTGAAGTTTGCTTATGTAACAGGGCGCATTCCTTGTCCATGTGGAAAATGTAGGAATCATTATTGGGATATATCATTTAATGTGGAAAAGCACTTGTATCACCATGGATTTGTCACATTCAAAATGCAATATCAGATAGCAATTATCTATCAGATAGAAATGAGTTGGTCACTTGATAGAAAGAAACAAATATTTTGGAATTGGTTAGCTGATAACTTACTAAAAGGAGATATGATACAGATAAATGGAGTTATATTGTACTTGTTTGATATAAACCAACTTCCACACTAACATGGCAGAAAGTAAGATGAATATGTCCTTTTACTGTCATTAAGGAAAGTAATAAGTTTTTATACATAAATTGCATTTTTTTACAGGAAGAAGAATACAAACGCCCAATTTCTTATGGTGAATTATACAACAAAGTTCACAAACGAAAAGATGGTCAATATGTGTCCAACAAAGCAAAAAGCTTCATTGTAAGAATGTGTTTATTTTATAAATGTTAAACTACTTATTTATATAATATTGCTAACATATTGATTTGATGTAGGAATCATATGAAAATGCTATGACTGAAAAATATGGGAAAGACACGTCAAAGCATCCTATAGTTGACTCTGGTGTTTGGATCAAAACAGGTGGTGAAAATAGGAAAGGTAGAATCTATGGAATTGGTCACAGAATAGCTACATATTAGCGACAACCGAATTGCGACAGATTAGCTATGGATTAGCGAGAACATAATTGCGACAACAGAATTGCAATAGATTAACTACGGATTAGCGACAACAAAATTACGACAGATTAGCTACGGATTAGCGACAACAGAATTGCGACAAATTAGCTACGAATTAGCGACAATAAAATTGTGACAGATTAGCTACGGATTAGCTAGAAATTTTAAAACTATTTCACTTCAATTAAAGATGGAATAGAGAGGGATTAGCTATGAATTAGCTACGAATTAGCTAGAAATTGTAAAACTTTTTTACTTCAATTAGAGAGGGCATAGAGAGGGATTAGTTATGAATTAGCTACATATTAGCTACGGATTTTATCCCTCTCTAATTAGCTACCTGTATTTAGCTACAGAAAATTCCCTAGCAATTTGATAGTTAATCTGTCGCAAAATGGTTCAACTACGGATCAGTTACAAAATTTTCCGTAGCTAATATATAAAATTTTTGTAGTGCACATATTAGAAATGACATACAAATGATAAAATAAGTATTGACAAAAGTTACTAATTAGTAGTATAATAATCTACCCAATTTTATGCCCTAAATTACAAAGAGTTTGATACCCATGTTTTTCTTTCAACGAGAGTGCATATTTATATTCACATTAGTGGCCAAAATAGATAAAAAAAAAAATATAAAGAATCAACAAAACAGAAGGCAGAAGGAGAAAGGAAAAGACTTTGGTTCTTGTAGAAGATAATGTAATTAGACGAAAGAAGGGCCATTGTAGTGGCCGCTGGACTGTTGTCGTTGGTCCATTGTGGAAGTAGACATCGTCGGCTAGAGGGGAGAAAAGGATCGTAAATCGCTAAAGGATGAGTTTCCCAAACCCTTAATCGATAAGCTTCAATCCCAAAATATTTTCAAACAACAAACAACATAAAAGACCCACTCAATGAAAAATCTCTCAACATAAGAAATCATAATACATGGCAACATACCTTGCGTTGCAGCTTTCAACAACATCGCTCAAATGAAACAAATTACAGAGGAATAGGAGTTGTGAACAATTGCGAAAGAAACACACGTTTGTCATTTGTCGTTGAGAATAAAAATTAATGGCTTTAATGGATGCAATTAACGTTGAAAGCTCTACATGACGGATGCTAATGAAGAAAAGACGAATGAGTATATGGGCGCAGAAGTTTCTTTTTAATGAATAAATGTGCTTTTTTACTTAAACGATATTTATTGATATCATAACACATAGCACTTAAAGAATATAGATAGCGCCTTTTCAATAAAGCGTTATCTATGGGTAGTCAATTTTAAAGAGCTTATTTAATAAAGTGTTGTCTTTTGTTTCGTGTTTTGATTTAGAGCGCTTAATTAAATAAGTATATTTTAAGGGATGTTGTCTATTGATAATTTTGGGGTAGTGAAAGGAACTTGATCGTTTTGACCAATAATAAGACATAGTCTTTATTACCAAACGAATAACTATTAAATGATAAAGAGTAAATCTTTTTTTACCTTTATCTCTTTCATACAACATATTATTAAATGACATCTAACATTAAAGAAATAATGTTTTCCTAATAAGATTTATGAAAGTTATTTTGATAGTGTCAAGAAGTGAACTTTAAGCCTAACTTAATCTTATAAAATATGCTTATAAGGTAAGGTTTGCACCTATTTATATATTGTAAATTGGTCATATCTCTAGTTGATATGGGACTTTCAATACACCTCACTCACGCCGAGGCATATACATCTTGATCGTTGGACTAGACATTAATGGATGGTTCGATAGCGGCCCAATAGCACGTGGAACAATAGACCCAACAAAGAAAAATTCGCAAGGATAGGCTCTAACTCATGGTTCTTATACCATGGTAAAAAGTGAACTTTAAGTCTAACTCAACCCCTCAAAATTAGTTTGTAAAGTGGGTTTGCACCCACTTTTATGCTATAAATTGGCCTTATCTCTAGTCGATGTGGGACTTCCAATAAATAGTGAATTTGTCAAATTAAAACTTTGTTTGACTACTTGTCAAATGTTGATCTTTCAAAATATCGCAAAACCTTTTAATACACAACTCAACTCTCACTACTAAAAAAACTCATATTTCTTGCCAATTTTGTTTTGAATTTTTTTTCGTAGGAAATACTTATAAATTTTGTTATGAAAAAAATTTTGCAAGAAATTGCTGCCAATTTTTTTCCAAAATATTTTCTATAAAATACTTTTCACAACAAATTTTGTAAGAAATACTTACGAATTTTATAATTTTGTAAGAAATAATTACCCACGAAGGAATTACCTGCCAATTAAGATTCTTAGAAGAAATAGTATAAAAAAGTATTTTCTTACAAATTCTTTTAACAAATTTGCAAGAAAAATTCCATGTAATATGAAAATTTTTAATAGTGTCTCCTTCTTTATGTGTGTACATGGCAAAAAAATTCATGCTTGTAGAATTTATGTGTAAAATTCATAATGGATACTAAATGAATAATCATGGATGATAATTATAGGTATTTTAATTACCTGCTTATTGATTAGATGGATATAATTCATGCACTATTGCAACAAAGGATTTTGGAACTGATTTTTTTCGCAATTATACTTTAGTTCTACAACTGAAGCATATCTAAGCAAAGTGAGAAAAGGGAGGTTTAGGCTTCAGTTCCTAATCAAAGTCTATACTTTAGGAATAGGCTTCGACTGGTATCACAATCGAAGCATAAAACGATTAAAAAAATAAAAGCGACAGACTTTAGTCAAATATGAGCAAAAACGAGAGTGACAACAAAAGCGAGAGAGACTAAGGCCAAACGCTTAAAAGCTAACGAACAACCATGACAACAACAATATTATGGTGTCCCAAATGCAATAGGCCAAGACCAACACGAACCTGCAATGTTGTGACACCTCAAAATGCAGTGGCAACACCAAAATAAGAAGAAAAACAACGTTCGGAGAAGGAAGAGAAAAATAAGAACGGAAAGAAGAGATAAACGAGAAATAAGGAAGATAAATGATAATGAACACAAAAACAAACCTTGTTGAAGGCTGTAGTGAAGGAAAAACATGAAATTACAACGACAAAGGAGAAAGAAGGAAGTGGCAATATGCAACAAGACCTTTCGCAAGTTAAAAGTTCACAAATTTATCCTATGCAAATGGATATAGGCTTCGGAGTCTAACCAAGAACTGAATTCTATACTTTGACATCCAGGTAAAAGACTTTTAAAAACACGTTGACATTTTTGAAAATACTTACATAACTACAGGCTTCAGTTTTTTTAAGAATCAAAGCCTATGATTGTGCAAATATTTTTAAAAATGTCACTATGTCATTATAGGCTTTAAAGAACTAAGGCCTATATTCATGCGATCAAGGTATAGGCTTCAGTTATCTTTGAACCATTACCTATAGTTGTACAAATATTTTCAAAAATATCATCATGTCATTACAAACTTCATTTTTCTTGAAAGCATAGCATATTAGACAAAGTTAAATCCTATTTTTGCACCAGTGATGGTATCTAACCCACTAATACCTATTACACATTAATCCTCGTTAGTGAATTGCATTTAAGTACTTTTAAAAAAATCAAGTGATCAAAATAAAGTTATTAGTGAGATATTGAAGAATTGTTTAGAAATTTATTTTATATATTTTTATTTTTATTTACACCTAAAAATTAAAGTTATTTTTAAAAAGATTAATTTTTAAAACTTATACTGAAGTAGAATTTACTTTTAGAATGATCAAACATATTTGTGATAATATTATTTGAGTTCATATTTAAAAAATTAAAAAAAATTATTTAAAATTAAAAAATAAAAATAAAAAATATCCACAAGAATGTTTTTCACATATACCTTTGAGTACCAAAAAGGGCAATGGAGCATTTCTTTTAGACAATAGGTAGCAAGTATGTATATTGTGATTGGCTAAGACAAGAAACTAGAGATGTTTTGTGTACTTAACTTAGAGAGGTGTCTTGTATTCAAATAGCTACGAGTTCATATGCTCCTTGTAAGTCATAAGTGACAATAATAATACTTCTAATCTTAATGAACTTTTTTTGTGGGCATTGGAGCGGAAGTAGAAAAAAAGTTAAAGTGAACCAATAGAAAAATTTGTTGTTAATCCTTTTATTGCACATAACATTTTTTTTGTTAGTTATCCCTTTCGATAAGCTTATGAATGTATTTTGTAAAATTATCCAGCAACCCTGAAAAAAATTGAGAAGCTATTTGTTAACAATTTGCCATAAGTGTTTTAATAGCATTATTCAAAACTCCCTTTTCTAGAGAAAACATGTCTTTCATCTCATTCTATATATATGTCTATAAATAAAGGGTATACCATGTATAATGAATTAGTGATTCTACCTGAAAGATGAATGCATTGTGCATGTATTTTTTTTTCAAATATGACTAAAGTGCAAATTCTATATAACTTGTCTAATAAGACAATAGAGAGAATGCCCTTTCTTTGTATATTTATTGTATGTCAGAAATGGTCCTGAAAATATTTGTAAGCAATTTCTTGTTAATAGAACCTTTTAAGTTGTAAAAGAAAATTTAATATAACCTAGCATTGGGGTCAAGACTAAATATTTCACTTATTCGTAATTGCAAATATTTGGTTAATATCTTTTATTTAAATTAGATTTTAGAAAATCTCAGTTTTAAAAATATATAAAAATAAAAATATATTTAGTTACTATTTAAATTTAAAAAATAAAAATTGAGATATTACCTATATTAGATATTTTGTCCTGTTTTACTCTATTTATAGAATACATCAATAAAATAAAATAAAATATCGAACTCCTAACATATATCACATATATCTTATATTTTATAATCCTACAAATCTCAACATTTCAACCGTTGTATAATAGATGTACAATGTGTTGGCTAGCTTTTGTAAATGTGACCTCTTAATCACCATTTTTTAATCACCATTTTTTAAAAGAAAGAAAAAATTGTGAGAAATTATTGAGATCTATTTGACCCTTCTAGTGATAACATGTTTCTTTTTAAATGAATATGAGAATCTATTATTATCTTATGATAATTATCATGTACTTGAAATAATTATATCTAAGAGTTATGACTTTTCTTGGAATTGAACATATTAATCATTGTATTTTTTTTATTAATAGATTAAAGGGTTCTTGCTAATATTTAAACGATGTATTCGAAATATTCCTGAGTTTTTGAATTAAAATACCATAACAAACTCATATAAATAATTAAGAATACTTAATCCAATGCATGAGTTATTTGATCTTTTCTACGAGAGACACCAAAGATTTTCATATTCAAACAAATTTATATATTAAATTTATATATTAAAACATTACTTTCAATCTAAAACTCATAAATAATTTGTGAGTAATTTTATTTATATATTGTGATTTTATTAGCTTTTATTTAAAACTCATAATCAATGTGTGAGTATTTTTCTTTATATAAAACTCATAATAAATTTGTGAGTTTTTTTCTTTATATATTGTGATCTTATTAACTTTTATCTAATATGGTACTATTTATTTATTTTAATATTTGTATACATTCCAAAATATCACTTTTTTCCTTTTTTTTATAGATAATGTTGAGTTGTTAATATTTATTAGTGAAAAAATTAAACCTACAAGTTCTTCTTTCCCAAATCCACCAAAATAACATTTAACATCGAAGAAGTTACTCTTAGTTTCTCCTATCATTGTAAACCCATTATTAAATGAACCTTATATCTTCTGAAAAGATCACTCTAAACTAAACCTTCGTACACTCCAAGTAGATTAATTTTTCTTAATATGTCTAACTTCCTTTCTTATTTATACATAAACAGATGGTAGTTTACTTCCATCGGAAATGCACGAAATGAGATATTTATATAAGTTACTTTTGGATGCATCGTAAATGATACAATAAAGATATGAACGAACTCAGAAGAGCATGCTATCTTATTGGCATGACTTCGGACAAAGTTTAGTGCACCAATATAGCACAAAATCCCATCTCTAACCCACTGTCATACTTTCATTTTCAATACTCTTGGACATGCAATCCTTAAAAGTTCAAATAATTGTCCATAAACGACATGCATGTTTTTTGTTTTATTCATTTATCATTTTCATATATATCAATCAAACAACCTCACACGCCAATTACATTTACGTAGGAACTATAAGTGTGTATTTCTATGCTTTTTGAAAATGACCAATGCCCTTTAATATTCATCGAGCAATGCAAAGTCTTCCTAGTAAAAACAAAAATGTTTTGTGGGGTTTTACTTTTGAGGAGAACGACAGTTTCCAAAGGCAAGGGGATTAAATAAAGAAACAATTGATTTGATTGCATATATAGGATATGAACGTTGTATATTTATTCTATACAAATTTAAGTTCCACTTGTTCAACATGCATTTGCCCTTTACTGTACCGTTTGTAATAATGAGGTACAGTTTGGTTCATATCAAAATATCTTTGTGAACAAATTGTGTAGTTAAATAAGTAAAGGGTATACTATTTAGTTAATTTTAAATCTTTTAACATGATATTTTTAAGTACAATTTATATTCATACTTCTTCCATGGAGGAAAATACAAGAAATGTTATAATTTTAGGCACATAAAATTCTAGATTCATTAACTAATAACTTGCAAAAGGATTGAATGAATAATGAATAAAAGAAATGGAAGGTAATGAACATAATACTTTCAATAAAATTCAAAATATTAATTACATTTGTAATATTCATATTAAATACTAAAATAAAAATATTGCTTTGTACTGACAGACATATTCTAATAAATAAATCACCAATTTAATTGAATAATGTACTAAAGTGAACAACTTTGAATCCTACAGTTTATTATTTCCAAATGATGTTACAGTGTCTTAGTTATTAAATCAAACAACAACAAATTTAGATCTCAGAAATAAATTATCTGAAAAAATAAATTTAGTTTTATACATCTTCTTTTCTTTACTTAGCTGGTATAGTTGTATCAATCCTCACTTACGTATCATTTTTGTTCAATTTTCCTTTTTAAACAGAAATTGTATGACTTGGATATTAAGAACCTTTGATTCTTGGAATTTTTTATATTGTAGGGTTGACTACACTAGGATAACTGAGGTATATCTTGTAACATCCCATTTAATAGTTTTTCACACTATCAAACAAAACATTATATCCTAATCAAACATAGCATATAGTAGGGATAACAGTCATACACACATAGTATGTAAATCTAGTACAGTCCTCCAAAAAGCCACATCTATATATATACAAGGTAAGAGTAGGTGGAAAAGATACTAAACTACACAAACCCCAAAATGTACAGCAGCAACCTATAATTATAGCGGACACTCCCAGCAAGGCTCCAACTCCTACTCAGGAGGGGGTATCTCCATCTGGTTTCTGCTCTGCTTACACCAACCATAGGTGATCATTGCAAAAGGATAATATGCAAAAGCAGGCAAACACAAACAAGAATGGTAAGCTAACTGAAATGAGAAAACATCGATACACTTCACAATTAGAAATATCATTCATAGCATGTAATTCAATCATAAGTTCTAGACTCAATATCCGGATTGTGTAAGCGACGTTGGAGCTCTTGGTGGCTTGCACCTGCAACGGTTCTCAGACTCTGCAGAGTCTGGACACATGGAGTATTCACCCGACCATTCCCAAGGTAAGTCCCCTTCACGTCTAGAACTGGATCAAGTTCAACGACGAGGACCTCCTGCTACTCCTCACGACATAATCCATTATGCTCTATCTGAGCTTGAATGATTATTGGAGTTTCAGGATACCAACCATTATAGATTCCTCACATCCTTACACACACTACATTTCCACCTGAATTTCCCTTGAAATTCCATTTCAACCTCAACTTCTAAAAATTTATATTCATCCAATTTCGTCATACAATACATCAATAGTGACATTCCAACCATACAGGGTCTAGATTGCACAAGGCTACATTAAAACATGCATTCTCACTAATGAAAACAGAACTATAACACCCCTACTACAGTAGCTCTCGCTCAGGCTAAAAAGTCTAGCCTAGGCGAGAGGTCATCTTGCTCAGGCGAGCTAGTCTTGCCTAGGCGAGCCAGTCTTGCCTAGACGAGACACTAACAGTGGCAAAAAAAGAAAACATGGGCGAACACTCGCTCAGGCTAGGTTGGTTTGCCTAGACGAGATCGTCTCTCGCTCAGGCGACTCCAACTCGCCTAAGTGAGACTTCGCGCAGGAACAGAGGTGCATCTCCTGGTGTTTTCGCTCAGGCGATCGTCACTCGCCTAGGCGAAAATACCAGGTCACGGACATGTTCCCACATGCAGTGGATCAGTTTTCCTCAAGCACAAATCAATTATTCACCAAATCATGTAATTCAAACATCAATTCTTCAATCAAACACGTAATTCAAGCTCATCCACGAATTTTCTATACAATTTAAGAAGAGAGGTTAGTTTCCCTTACCTCTATATATTTCTAACTAGCTAGAATCCTCCCACCCAAGAGCATTTCAGTTGTACAATCTAGTGAGCTGGAAATGCAGGTTCAAAGTATGAGAATGGTTCCCAAATTAACTCAGCAAGAATGGGGTTCTACAAATTTTGAATTAAAGAGGAATGTAAAGGTTAGGAGTAACTTACATGGAGGAAAAGGAGGAATTGTAGCTAAGAGGGGAGATCCTGAACTGGCTTCAAGTTTGGATTCTGCAACAGAGGGAGAGTGATTCAAATTTTTGGTAGAGAGAAGGCAGAGAAAGAGGAGAGGGAGAAGGGTGCAAGTGAAGTGTAATGTTGTCCTGTGGTGTGGGTGGCAGAGAGAAGAAAAATTAAGGGAAATAAAATTGGTTCTCACATATCTTATAGCATAACCTCAAACTACTTTGGATTATATATTATATAATTAATGCTTTGTCACAAATCTTCTTAGATTAGGAATAAATAAATTAATCCTAATTTTTTTTTCTAGAAGTAATATATTGTAACATCTTAGTTTTCAACATCTTATTTTAAGTCATTCAACAAATGAAATAAGTATTTCAACCCCTTTAACTAGGATAAGGTTGACCAAATAAGTTTACCATAAAAAAAATCAAATAAAAAATAATACATTTAACTAGGTTAAAATTGTAAAATAAATTAAAAAAATTTCGTTTAAACATACTTTGTTGTATCATATCATACATATTGAAAACTTTTGACTTCATTGTTCAACCTGACCTCAAGGAGTATGTAAGAACCTTTTGACTATCTTTTGACTTTATTGTTAAACCTGATCTAGAGGAGTATGTAAGTGTTTGAGTAAATAAAACTTTAAAAATTAAATTCGTAGGAATAAATTTTTTTTCATGCAAACCAGAAGTGACAAAAATGTGAAATATTTTTTTTTCATGTATTAGATATGAGACTAGGCTAGAATATCAATTGAACTATACTATAATGCCTCCTTTCTAAATAACATATATACGCTATCAATTGAAATATATAAAGTATCATAAATTAAGTCTATTTGAAGTTTATATCTAAACTGTGAGAATCTAGAAAATGGTATTTTAGAATTGATAAAGAATTTAAAATATAAATATTCAATTATTTTAATATTAAATTACTAAAGTATAAATAGAAATTTCATAAATGTGTTTCACTAGTTATAAACATTCTATCTCTTTAAAAGCATTTTCTCTAGAGCTATTTTCCATCTCTCTAGATTTCTTATTCCTGTGTTCATCTGTGTAATAATTAGAGAGACCGTTAGGGTGACCCTTAAAGCGAGCTCTCTAATTCTACCCGATCAATTTTTCAAAAGAGTAAGTTACTATTTTCTCTTATTTAATTTGGATTTTTTTAAATGCGAGAAATCTTCACTTGCATGTGCCATCTTAGTTTGATTCATGTCTTTCCATAGATCAGTAGTTCTAATGATGTTCTTTGATCATGTTTTCGTTGTTTTAAGGTTCAGTTTCGATCTCTGTTAGGTATAAAAGGGGTTTGATACTCTCGTGGGTTGTTTGTGTTGTTTCACAAGTAAGGAAAACTAATATATTTATCTTTAATTCATAAACTTGTTAGAACTATAGATTTTAAGATTATTTTGAAATTGATTGTGGTATATGGTCTGATTTGTGATGTGTGAAAGCTATGGAATTTAGGTTTATGTTTAAATGAAGTTGTTTGAAAATGTTGATATTTAGTATTGCAATAGAAGTCACTTGATATGGTTTGTTTGGCATAAACAGAGTGTGATCTGTGCTTGGTATCTATGAAGTTCTTGGGAAAATTTAGAAATGCTATAAGAATGCATAATTTATATTTTGCAGAATTTATATTGTATAGAATTATGCAGACCCATTGAGCGAGTAATGGTTGGGCAGGTTTCACGTCATGAATTCACTAACTTGGAAGTCATGGATTCATTGACTTGGAAGTTGTTGGGTGAGCATTTACTCTTTAGGCGAGCATTTTATCACTAGGCGAGAATGTCCTTTTCACGAAATGCTTTGTTTGTTGAGCGAGTGTATCGGTACTTGTTTTGGATATTGTTTGATTTTAAATTGGAAGCTTTGCAACTTTGTATGAATGATTAGTATATGATATGAGATTGATATGTGTCAATACTGATTCAAGGAGAATTAGTTATGAATTGTGGTAGTGTATGCATTGAAATGGGGATTGTCTTGGCAGTTATCCTAGCGCTCTAATAACCATTCAAATTCTCAAGTAAAGAGGAATGAGGTATGTGGTAAGAGGAGCAGAAGATCCTAGCCTAGGGATTTTCCTTGACCAAAGGTTTTAACGGACTAACCTTGTATGTGGTAGAGTTTAATTCTTTATTTGTCCATCGTAGAGCCTGAGAATGCCACTACAAGTGCACAACTGGCTGAATCCAACCTTAATGCATGTATCCGGTTAGATTGAGTCTTAGTTCTAAGTATCAACTTGAATTGAATAGATTGTTTGTGTGTGTGACTCAAGTAATTGTTCTGTGAAGTGATTTGATCTTTAAATTGTTTTAGCTTACCCTTTTATTTTATGTCTTGTTTCTGGTATTTGTCTCTTTTGCAATGATCATCTGAATGGTGTGAGCAGTCAAAGATTCTAAACTGGTTCAGTGTAAGAAGGAGAAAGAGATGTCGCTAAGTAGTTATATAAACAATTGATGTTTAGACTTGTGTTTTCTTTTGAAAACTTAGACATTTTTTTTTATATAAATTACCTCTCAGTTTATCTTACTTTTTGAGATGATCATAAGATGATATTTATGAGTTTTATGCTGAGTTATCAAGTATGAAATGTTTTGTTTGATGGTTTAAACTGTTAAATGAGATGTTACATAAACTACCTATTAATTATACAAGATAAAATGTAATAATAATTATCGATTAAAAATATTATTAAAATAATTATTATTATAAATTTATTATACTTCTTTATAAAAAAGAAAAGTCCTATTTTTCACTCTTATAGCAATATTATTTCTTATCATATTTTTGTTCAACATCATTATGATAGTGATATATGTATTAATCATCTTTCAAGGTGTTTCAAACCAATTTGAAATAGTCCATTGTGGTAGATTTGTTTAGCAAACATTCTTAAATCAGGATTTACATCATAATCATATATTTGTTACCTAAAAAACTTTAATGAGATTAATATTACAACCGAAATATTTGAAATATAATTCAAATGGTATTGTTAAAGATTGTAAAGCATTTGCATAGCCAAATATCTATCAAAGCAAGCTTAGTCAGTTAATACTAAGCAATGATTCATACTTTCACTGGTGTGAAAAAGACAAGTCAAAAAGATTATGAAATTCCAATTCAATCATACATCAACAAAGTAAATATATAATATTTAAAAAGTTAAGAATCTTTACACGCATAACTTTATTTAATTTTAACATTAGAACATATAATTAAAATTTAGGATGAATTTGGATTTTAATGATATAATCTCAAATAACGTTCTATTTTGTTCAATTTTAATACGTTTATATTAAATTAAAAGCAAAATGTATTTCAAACTTTAGTTAATTTTACAAAATAAAAAATTGTACTTTTTTCAATTTCACTTGAGTTTAACTTAATTAATTAAATAAAAATCAAACAATATTTATTTTCTAAATGGTGGTTACTTCAATCTGTAAGATTAGTAAAAATCTAAAAACAGCAAATAAAATTGTAATCCTTCATTTATTTTATTATACAAAAACTAAGATATTGTTAAAATAAATAATAACAGTAGGAATAAATCCAAGGATAATTTTAAAAAGTGTTATGTTGGTGAAGCCTATGGAAAGTGCACGAGTTTTACACGGCTTGAATTATTATTGTTATTTTATTATTATTATTATTATTATTATTATTATTATTATTATTATTATTATTATTATTATTATTATTATTGATGATAATGATGTGCTACGTTGTGTGCAACAGCTATGTAACAAAGCTGTTTTCAGTTTAAAATGTGTGTCAGATGGCAGATTCTGACATCCCAGCCATATGTTCATGCTCCATGCAGTTGTCACTCACAACACATCAAAATCCACTTTTTTCATCACAACACCCAAACCAAAATTTTGCTTTAATGTAGAATCTATTTTCAATTCTTAGCAAAGAAAAATTTTCGTAAATATTAAAATTGGTTTGGAAATAAGAGAATGGTGACCGAGATTATCTTCTTTACAATTTTTTTTTTGTATTTATAAATTTTTTAAATAAGCGAGATAACGAATAAATTTGTATTTGAAGATATTATTTAGTTTTATATATATATATATATATATATATATATATATATATATATAAAAATTTTGATTAATGTCTTAAATCATTAAAATGCATATTTTGATTTATTATTTTATTTGAATATTTATATATTTATGATTTCTTTCTTAGGTACACTAGTGTGTCATTAATTTTCTTTGATAATAAAATTACGTGTGAATTAAAGTAAGAAATTGAATTTAATTGAGAAATTGGCAAAATAGAAATGAATTGGCATGATAGGATTATATGTGAACTAAAGTAAGAATCCAATGTATTCAACAGAAGAGGAATAACAATAAAACATAAAATTGATATATAAATAAAATATAACAAAAAAATATTACACTAATTTTACTATTCTATAACACCACCATTTGTCTTCTTTTTCTTTTTTTTTTTAAATTGTAATTATAAAACTAATTTAATAATAAATGAAAAAACCATCTATTATTGAATTCAGTGTTAAAAATAAATTGGTATATTATATTTTTTTTTCCTTTTTCAAAAGCTACTTGTTTGAGATCTAATCACACCATATACCATAAAAAATATGTAACAATTGGTATTAAAAGAAGATTAGATTCAGTTTTCCAAACACATGAAATTAAAATTAGGAAAACAAGATAAGCCTTCCTCAAAATTATGATAAAGAAACCATTCACAAGCCTACAACTCCATTGATCTTCCCAACAAACAAAATCTCAATGTCATAACCGTTGTCATTCCTTAACTGTGGTGTGGTTTCTTTTTACCTAGCAAATGTCACCTTTGTTGTTCCTATTTCCATTCCCCAACAACCCCTTCATTTCCTCATCTTTCTCATTATCCTTGTTCCTAAGCCCATTGCAACTACCCATTTCCACCCTTGTGAGCTTTTCAGCCTTCAGGGCCTCAGCTTCCCAATCAGTCTTCACCAACACAACATACATGATGGACACTGCACATGCCACCTGGGCTGACAGAAGCCCAAACCAAAGCCCACTGAACCCAACCTTGAACCAAAATGCCAGGCCAACCGCCACCGGAGTGCCCACAAAGTAGAATGAGCCCAGGTTTATATGGGCCCCCACACCAGGCCGGGCCGTGCCCCGCAGGATCCCACAGCCTGTGGTCTGTGGGCAGTTTCCAAGCTCACACAGACCCATAATTGGCATCACTGAGGCAGCCAAGGCTTTGACTGGCTCATCGTTGGTGAAAAGCCCGGCCCATCTTTGACCTAATATCACAGTCCATGTCACATTGATGAAGCCTATCACAAATGCACATCCTAATGCAACCATTGCTGCTAGCTTTGCCTTGTATGGTTTTCCAGCTCCAAGCTCATTCCCTACCTGCATTATTTGCATTCAAAATTTGAAATTGTTATTCACATGTTTGGATTCTCAAAAAAATATACACACATTAAACTCAATTTTGCAAAACTTTGAACTTCATGAACTTCTAAAACAAGTTTAAAATTAATTTAGATTCTTTGCTAGATATTTTTTGTTTTGATCGATCTTCTCAAAATATACTGTTAGACACCGATATCGATGTTTTAAATATATCAAAAAGACTTTTAAAGTACTAATATTAATACATTTTCTCAAAATAACATAAAATAACACTAAAAAATTAAGCAGAAAACAAACCCTAGTCATACTCTTGTAAGTGCTTCATGGCAAATTTCACATGGGTATGATTCAAAAGGCACATCATACCAAAGTTTTGTGCAAGTTAACTTTTGGAGCAAACAGAAATGTAGCAAGATATGTTATCACTACCAACTAGTTTGAAGGGTCCCACATAAATAGTGGAGTCATAGGGAGATTTGATGGTTAAATTATTTGGTCAAATGGAAATCCATGATGGCCCTTGTATGCAAGCCTAAGGGAATTGCACTTACTCAGAAGTAATTAATTAGTTTTAGTTTTGTCCTGTCAAATTGCAAGTGTGACCTAACTGGGTCCATGTACTTGAAGCAATCATGCAACAAATTTATTCCTCAGCAAGCACAAAACCAAGGGATTCAAGTTTAGCCCCAAAAGAATAAAAGATGACACACTCAGGCTGTACTGTAAATTGTATCTGATCAGATAGATAAAGTGAACAAACAAACCTAAGGTTGCCACTGATTTCTGATGACTCTAACAAACCATCATAACAGTGCAAACACAGAGAATTTGTCAACCCCATTATCACCATCATCATTATTGTTATTTATCATCATCATCATCATCATTCCAATTTATCTTATGATCTTTTAACAAATCAGTAAAACTGTAAAGACTGAAAGGAAAAATAGAACTTATTACTGTGTTATTAAACTGTGTTATTAAAGAATGATTTGTCCTTGCCTGAAAAGGTTAAAGCTATGCTTAGTGGTTTGTTTAGGATTGTTTTGAAGAGTAGAGTTAAAATGCATGTGTGGATGAATGCCACTTAATGTCTTCCAAATATGTGTTGTCAATGGATATTATTATGTTTGATTAAGTGTTTAGTTAAACAAAAATAGAAATCACATAATAAAAGAACACTTCCATTTTAGCTAGATACAGCAAGCAAACAAAAAAGAACAAAAAAGGTTAGTTAAATGAAGTAAAATGTGGCTTTGGACCAATTAACATTCTCTTCAAGCTAAGAGACTAACCTTTCATGGAGTTAACCACCATTTATGATTGGCCACATGCATTAAATTTAAAACAAAAAAGAAAATGCAGATTTGAACTTTATCCCTGCTATTTTGACTTCAAACCCTATTCCAATAAGCCAAATTGCTAAAAGTAAATGGTTCCTTCCTCCTCACAAATTCTAACACCAAATCACACAGACAGAAAAAAAGGGGGAAAAACAACCCAGCCATGCTAACTGCACTCTGCACACCACTCTCCTGTCCCTATCTTCCCTGTCTCAACCAACCGAACTGGTTAAAAAAAAGTAAAAACTGAACTATGAACCACTCAAACTAGGATAAAAACAAAAACGCAACATGGTCAAAAAAGTTTTCTTTTTCTCCTGTCAACATTATGTTGAATAAAATATATCAGTGATAAATGAACATCTTTGGGTTTTTTGGCTCACTCTCTCTACTTCTCATACATACAATCTACTTTTCACTTACTTACACACACAGTTCATACATTTACAACCTTGAGATGAAAGATGAAGATCAGGTTAAAGGTTTTGAATGTGCACAATTTTGATTTTGACTAGAGACAACCTCAACCCCTCTCTCTCTAGGTGTAGGGAGACACATGGCATGAGTATTCATGATTCATTTTTGAAGAAATAAAATAATAGGATAAAGTGTATAGTGTAGAGAGACTTACCCTGGCAGAAACACAGCCTGCAAGTGCCATGGGGACAGTGTACATCATGCTAGTTGTCTGAATCAGAATACCAGTGGCAGCCACAGCCAGTGTTGGACGTGGCAAGTACCCAGCAAGCACAGTCACAATCTCGTACCACCACCACTCTAAACATATCATAAGGCAACTAGGCACAGCAAACTCCATCAACTGCCCCAACCCAGAACACAAACCAGCCACCACTCCCCCTCCACACCCCCACTTCAGCACCACCTCCCTCTTCCTGCACACACACACATACCCTGCCATAAGCACCACCATGTTCAGATTGGTCAGCACAGAAGCCATGGCCACCCCGGGCACCCCCAGCTCCATCACCACCACCATCAAGTAGTTCAGTGGCACATGGAACACCACTGCCACAAGGGAGCAATACATCATAGGTTTGGTCACCTTTTGGGACCTTAAAAAAACCCTTAATGGTTGGAGCAAGGTGTTTGTTAAAAGGTCTGGGAGAGAGTAGAAACAGTAGATTGATGCCATTCCTGTGATGGCACTGTCCTGGCCCATGAACAGCATGATCCTCTCAAGGTTCAGCCAGAGAAGACTTATGGGGATGATTGCCATGAGAAGGATTAGGACCATGCGTTGGAGAGAAAGAGAAAGGAGGTCCCAGTTTTTGCTACCATAGGCTTGGCTGCACACAGGCTCTAGGCCCGCTGCGAGACCCACAAGAACAGAGTACCCTGTTATGTTGGTGAAGCCTATGGAAAGTGCACCACCTGCTAGCTCTAGGCTTCCAAGCCTACCCAAGAAGAGAACAGAAACCACTGCCCTCACAAACACCAACATATTCATACCTGTGATAGGTAGAGCCATGCCCCACAGCTCCTTCATCTCTTCCACCACCTACTTGCAACACCACATCATTACAACATGAATGAGAAGCATAAGCTTGTTTTAAAACAATGATCAAGGTTTTGGATTACAGTTACATAGATTAAATACTTCCACTCCAAAATCCTTCAAGTTGTAACCAAAATCCTGGTCACCAACTATTCTTTAAAACTTCTCAATCATCTCTATATTATAACAGTGTTATGAATGATAGAGATTCTTGAAAAGAAAAAAAAAAAAAAAAGTCATTACTTTTTCTTGCAAATGCACAGAGAAGTAGCAACATGAGTTTACCTGAGAGGTTGTGGGAAATTTGTGGGAAAAGAAATCCTGATCTTTGTTGTCTCCCATTCTTCTTGACCAATATTATGTGTTGTTTGTTGTTCTGCAAAAGGGTGGTGAATCAAACAGTGGTGAAGAAGAGAAGACTACTTTTTTTGACAACACCTAGTGAGCAATAGTAGTAGTAGCAGCACATGGGGAAGAGGGGAAGAAAAGGAGATGGAAAAAACAAAATAGCTTCTACAATGTTTCATTATCATAGATATCATCATCTATTATCCCATGATAGCAAGCATCAAGAATGAGAAAAGGGCATGCTATATGTAACAACCAAAACAACCAACCAACCTTTTCTTCCTCTTATGCTCCTTCTCTCTAAGAACTGAAAAAGGGTAAGGCAAAAGGTGTGTGACTAGAAAGAAGAACTATATGGGAAATGGAGCATTTAAATAGAGCAACATAAACATAAGCAGCAGGGTAGTAACAGTATGGCTAAACAATTAAAAAAGGTTCAATCTTTCACTAATTACCACTGCACAAGTATTAAAAAATCAAACTTAAAAAGAAAAATCAATAATAAAAATGATGCAATAATACTAATATAGTATTGTCACAATAATAAGAATAGGGAGAATAATAATATGCTTTTGGATGATGTATGACCCTCAGTTATATATATAGGAAAGATGAAAATGGATACAAACTTAAACTTGTTATGGTTGTGGCGGCGTCCAAGATAGTCCAAGGTTGAGAGATATGAAAAGATATATGAAGAGAGAAAGTAGCTTATGAAACTTTATTATCATAAGTGTAGCAGAAAAGTGTGCTTTTTTGGTAACAGTGAAGGAGGGAAAAAGAGAAATTGAGTTTTAGTGAGTCTTTTGGTGTTATTGGTTATTCTTTTCTACTATTTTATTTTTGTCCCAAGTTAAATAAGTTAGAAGTTATTTGTACTTCACTCTTTCCCTTTTTAGTCTCAATTAAACATACATTTATACAATTTATACAACTCAGGTTGAAAAACAAAATATTTATACTTTAATATATGGGAAGTTATTTCTCCAATGAATCCTTTTCTAATTTTTCTTTAGTCTAATGAAAACTCATTAGTATTTAAAGTTGGAATTTATTTTATTTATTTTATTATTAAATTTAGGATAAATTTCCTTTAATAAGGATTGACATATTTTAATATAATAATACAATAATTTTAATTTTATAGTTACCTTTAAATTTCATTAATAATTAATATAATTGAGTATGTTTTTGTTTTAAACAAGTGTTATGTGCATTTATTTAAAAAAAGAATATTAATGTTATCAAGCAATTAGTCTTGAAAAAAAAAATAAAGAGTATTCAGATTATAATTTATTTTTATTATACTTAAAAAAAATCTCAATACTTGTGATGTCAATTACTTATTAAAATAATTTTTCACTGTATACATGAGTAATCAAATTCATTTAAACTAAATTAGAGAGTCCGAATTTTGTTGTTAGTTGGGCAAACTTTTACAATTTTTTGGTATTTTGAATCGTTGATCCATCTCCTTTTAGATAAAATAAGGTCTTATTAGGCAAGTCAGTTTATCCCTAGGTCAATTAAATCCTTTTTAGGGGAGTTGTTCTAATAAGTACTTCTAAGAGTTACAATTTAGGCGAGTAGGATCTCTGGTTGAACTACATAGTGTTTTAAAAACTTGAAAAATAGATTTTAAATACTTTTAAATGTTAAAAATTGTTATTTTCCTGGTATTTTTATTTTTGGATAAATAATTAGGATTGTTTTTGTTATGTGATGTACAAGGATATTTGAATATATATTGAGACAAAATGTATACATGAATGTGAATATGTACAAGATATATGATATGCTTTCAACATGGTTATTTTCAAGGAGGAAATATTGTGTTGAGAGTTTGGTTGTATATTAAATTAGGATCCAAAAATAGATTATTCTAACTCTACTAATATTATATTTACATTGAAGAATATATTTGGTAGTGAAACTTGATGGAGGTTCATATAACCTAATTTGTTGTGTCAAAAAGAATTGTGTCTGGTACGTCATAAGGAATATGAGAAGGACATAGTTCTTGGCATATAATTATATTGTGGATGCAAACTCACTTAGTCAAGGTAGTATGATAGGTGTAGAATGTTAGAGTCTAATTCAAGGTACGGGTACGAGATTTTTCAAGAATTAAAGTTAAGTGTCTTTGATAATGTAATGTCTTTGATGAGAAATGAATATATATGCTTTGAATATATGTTTTAAATATGTGTGAGCTATTGAAGTTGTTTGAAAAAAAAAAATACTAACTTATAAAAAACATATATTTATAAAAAAAATACTAACTTATAAAAAACATATACCTTACGTTTGGTTTTCATCAGTGTTGATTATGTATTACATATAAAACATATACTTATAACAGAAAAAAATAAATAGAAAGAAAAAGTTTTATATTATTATAAACCCTTATAATATTTCAGTGAAAGAGACTTAATTAAAAAAAAAAGATAGAAAGAAAAAAGTTTTATATATTATAAACCTTTGAGTATATATATTTTACATGTTTATATGTTTTAATTTCCTAAAAAGAAGAAATTATGTTTTAAAATCCTTTTTTAAAAAATAAGAAAAGATTAAAACAAATAATATTAGTGTATTTAGTGACATAAAGACTACAAAAAATAATTGAAGCTGAAAAAAAAATTATTATTGTAACATTCCAATTTAATAGCTTAAAACTAATAAAATAGGATACTTCATCATAGTATTCGAAATAGATAATCTAATGTATAAAGTATATTAATATACTCTTACAAAAGATAAGACTATAAAAATATAACATTTATACATTCAAACTAAATCAACAAGCTCTATCCAAAATTAACCACTTACTAAAACTCTATGAGACTTTCCACTAGTCTAACTAATAGTTATTTATCTCTTAAAGGTGTCTCTAAACCTACAACTTCATCTGCTCACACTAATAAGGTGATCATCGCAAAAGAAAATAACACAACACAAGATAACCAAGAAAACATACAAATAAGGTAAGCTAGCTGAACAAATGATATAAATATATTTTTAAACATTTCACATGTATATAAGTTTCATGCATAATATAAAACACAATCACTCAACATATCATATTATCAACCAAAATCTTCTAGACTTGATATTATCTCGATACGTGCACTAGAGATAGACTTGTGAAGCTAAACACTTATGTGATATAATTTGATCTATTGAGCTACCACACATAAGATTAATCCATGTTATAGTCATAAGAATAATTTAACCACCCTTATGATAGGACCTCCTACTACTATCACCACCCAACCATTCCCCTCTACATGGGTATGAATAACTCGTAGAGTTCAAGACAATCTCAGAAAATGGAATAGTCCTACCCTCAAGGCACAACCTAGTGAAACACACATCATAAATGGGATTTCCTCCTCGGGAAATCACTTACAACAATTCACCACATACCTTTGTTTCATAATATAAAGCAATCATATACTTTATTTCAGAAATACACAACAATCAAAGATAGAAAAATAGTCAAATAGTAGAAACAAGTGGAACATGGCATATGACGCTCAACGCTAGTGCTCAATGTCATTTGCCTCGTAAAACAGGCGCTCAGCGCTAAAGTCTAGAGCTCAACGCCCTAGAGTAAAATCACTCCCAAACATATAGTGGACACTAGTGCTCAACACCACATGTATGTCGCTCAACACGGACAAATTCATAAAATGTGGTGCTCAACTTTGGATAATGCCGCTTTGTTAGCATAAATAGTCTAGATGATTTGGTGCTTGAAGATTTGATGAAGGTACTTGAAGTCATTGCCTTGGAACATGTTGGAACCATGCTTACATTGATGAAGATGTGGAGATTTGATGTTTCACGTGTTGATCAAGCTTTGTATGCATGCTCTCTATCTGGATTATTCATGGGGAAAACAAGCTTGAAGATTGTAATTCATGTTGTAAACCATTTTGCATTAATTAGGTGTATAGGGTCTTAGTTGTGTATTTTAATCTGTTGAAATGTTTTTCAACACGTTAAATGGTGTCTTTTAATCTGTTGAATGGATTTTTAACAGATTAAAAGGTTTGTTGCAATAGTCTTAACTGGTACATATTCAATTAGTTGATTTATTTTGTAATCGACTGATTTCACTTAAGTTAAGTGAAATCAACCGATTGATTTGAAGATTGATCTTGGATCATTCTTGGAGCATTTTGCTCGGTGTTTGAAGCTTGGAGAAAAAAGGTTTTGGTAGAAAAAATTGTGCTACCACTAAGGTTTGGTCATTGTGTGGTATTCTTGCATATTTTGAAAGTATAATGTTGTGAACTTTGTAAATCTTTTGAAATAGTACAAAGTCAGGCTTGAGTTGCCTTGACTAACTGGATGTAGCTCAGGTTTGAGTGAACTAGTACAAAAATCTTTTGTGTTGCTCTTTTCTCTAACATCTTTTTTGACATTCTTGTGTGATCTAGCATTATCTACAACATTGCTCATGTTTTTTTAACTCATTTGAACTTATCTTGACTGATCTTTCATATTGTTCCTAACTTAAATCATAAATTCACATTTATGCATTTTTCCTAATTTTGTAGTCGACTATTTTTGTGATTTAACATGTTGATTCTATCAGTATTGTATCTGTTTAATGAAATCAATCGACTAACTCTGTTTTTGATCGATTGAAAGTGTCTAGTCCAAGAGTGTTTGCATCCATACTTGGTAGTTGATTTGATTCAATTGAAAACTATTTTAGGATTTTAAAAGTCACCTTATTTTTTAACTAGCCAATTTAATCCCCCCTTCTTGGCATTTTAACCATTTCAATATTTACACGCTTAACACCACATCCAAAAATAGTATATGAATTTTATGGTTTTTAGTTGATTCAGACCCGTTTCATAGTTCAAATTGATGATCCTTAACAGTTTTTATAACATATAAATTAGTATCAACTAGACCTATAATTCTATTTTCTCCTAATTATCACAGTATCCATCAACAACATACAACAAGAATTACACACTACAACAAAAATCACTTTAGGCAACAACACAAAATTGTAACTTAAACCACAAAATCGTAGGCTAAAGTTTAGACAACAGTTTTTTAGGCATAATCTAGGTGAGTGTAGCTGTAGGTAATACGCCACGGTTTTCATTACGACAACAATTTTAAAATCGTTCCTTAAAATCCTCATAACAGGCAAGAGTTTTCATGTACGTGTTTTTTAAGACTTCACATTTTCAACACTATCAGTTCTTGGCATTTTCAGTCTAAAATCAAAGGGAGGAAAGAAATTCAAATTTTCGTGTTTTTGGAAGTTTTGCGTTTTCAGTCAAAAAAGGAGATAAGGGATATTTCTAATCTAAAAACTTTAATTTTTATTGTATGTTAGACCACATTTTTATGGATTAGCCCACACTTTTTACAAACAACATTTATATAAATTTTGTTTAGGGTAGTTTTTAAGCCACATCTAAAAAAATGTTGCCTTTACTATGTTTAGACCACATTTTTATACTCGTAGTCTCATTTAGTGTTGCCTAAAGTCATTTGTGTTGTAGTGACAATCTCAATTAAATAAGATCAACCAACCAAAATCATACCAATTCAAACTTTGTCAATCTAAGCAAATGCACAAACCAAAAACACTCATTTAAACACAAGTTTATGGCTAATTTCCCTTACCTGACCAAACTGCACAAACAACCCTGAGACAACTAACACATTTAGTTCCACAAGATGTTTTATCTACACATAGACACATAACATAGAAGGATATCATGCGAAAACAAAAAAAAAAAGATTGGACCAAAAGAAGAGGGTACAAAACTAACTTACACAAATAGAGGAATTAATCAGGCCAAATTGAAGAACTCATGCGAGGATCACTCTAACGACCTCTGTCCTTCAATAAGATGAGTAAAGAAGAATAAGAAATCACATAACTCTAGAAAAGTAGTTTCTAGAGGGATGATGTGTTTTTTAAAAAATGTAACTCATTTATAACAATTCTATTTATACTAAAACCTTCTAATATTAAAATAATCGAGTCTCACTATTTTTAAACCACTATCACTTCTAAACTATCATTTTCTAGATCTTTACAATTATAAACTTAATAAAATAATATCATACCTAATTTAGTGATCAGTTTATTATAACCATGATCATTATTACTGTCCAAGTAATTTATCATAAATGTTAGAATAAATTATAAAAAAATTAATTATATTAGTTCAATGGTAATTTTAAACTATATATCAATAATAATAAATTAAACTCAATAATAGTAATAAATTTAATTTTTATAATATAGTTATCTACATTTTTTTTTCATTTTTGAAACAAATTTAAATCAATAATAAGGATTCATTATCACATTTTTACTTTAAATAATTATCAACTTAAAAAAATTAATAATGTATATATAATATTACGGTCTTATTAATAATTATAGTTATTAAATTATATTTTATATTCACATAAATTTAAATTACTCGTTAATTATTAATATTAACAAAATTTAAGTATTATATATATATTTATCATAAAGTTTCAAATTTTTTATTTTTTATAAACTATTTCTAATCAATTTAAGCATGTCTCTGATTAATTCATTAATTTTATAAGAATTACTATACCACATAAAATATATTTTATCTTTCAAATACTAGCAATAACGTTACTATAACATCATCAAGGTCACACTCATTCCTCACTTTTCTTATAGGCTAGTTTTTCTTTAGCCCCTTTCATGCAATGTCATATTTCCAATATTTCTTTCACAACTAATTTCTTTACTTCAAGAGTTTTCCACCATCATATATTTATACTCCCAGAGTTCAAATCAAACACATTACTCAAATTTTCATAACTTTCTCTATTCATAAAATACCACACTACTAACATTATTCATTAAACTCACTCTTCTCACAAATATTTTTAACTTTATGCAAACAAGCAATCACACTATTTATACCATAATTTTTGAATTTACCTATAAAACATTAAAATTTTCAAAAAGATTAACTCTACTCTCATCCCTTAAACAACGTCACACACAAAAATCAAATGTCTGATTAACGATCAAGGCAAAAGTTTCATGATAATAAACATAAAAAGATTCATTAAGAACGAAAGAGATGACATCAAACTGAATATATACTTACATGCAAGGGAGAATAATTAGAATTTTACCTTTAAGAGAGATAAACTTTTTTGATTCTCACAATAATTTATATCATAAATATACTAAATAAGTCTATTTTAATAAATAATATGATAATATATTTATTTACTTTTATCAGGAAAATATTTTCTTATCTAAATTTATGTTAATGGGTTTCCATTTAAAACAAGTAAATGTCAAATTGAATATAAAAAAAATTAAGGTTTTATTTTAAAAGAATTACTAATATATAAAAAATGATTACTACCATATGATAGTTGTTAAGTAATGTTTTCCTTTTTGCACATACTTAAACACCCAAAAACTTCTACATGAGTAACTATACTGAAATCTAATTAAAAACTTCAAATTGATTATAATTTGAAATTTGAGACCAAAATCGGATTAAAAACTTCTAATTGATTATATTTTAAAGTTTAAAACTACATTATTTTTATTTAAAATTATTGACTAAACAAAGTTTCAAAATTTGTGTGACTAAAATAAGATTAAAAGTTTCAAATGGATTATATTTTAAATTTTAAAAGTTCTTTTTTTTTCAAATATGTGTGACTTCAAAAGTTCCAAATGTGTGTAGGTAATCCAACATTCTCAACTTAGATCATTATTAAAATATAACTCAAAATATCTTTATTATAAAACATATAAAGTTACATATTAATATTATACGTGTTTTGTGACGAAGGAGTACGATAATTCAACCTACAATCCCTTCGACATGAGTTATAATAAAGGTGCACTGTTCATGTCATTGTCATGTTTTTATATTTTTTATATGTACCTGTTGATACTTTTCCTAAGATTTGAAAAAGTAATTATTTTAATAAGTTATTTATGAATCATTTTCTCTAAAATTATATATTAATACTTTATCGATTCCATAAGGTGATCTTGAAATGCATTTAAACACATTGGATTTAACAACAATTGGAAACCACAAAGCCCTTAGTATGACATCACAATGGAAAATAGTTTAATTAATTAATTAATATAATAAACAATTAAAGAATAATATATTTTAAGTCATTTGAATAACATAATATAAGAAAGTGTCTCTACAGTATTATTTCTTCATTGGTAAGTTAACTTTTTCATCTGAAGTTGTGCATTTGTTTGTATCATAATAAAGTGTTTTGTATAATCAAAAAAAGTTGGACATTATCTAAAAAGGCTGTCATTAGCTATAATTATGAATTAACCATTTCGTACATTTTTGTGCAAAATCTTTCATAATGAATAGTTCTATTGTCTAACAATGGAGATTGGATAGAAAACATAATAATGATTGAATATGTGACAAATATAGAATCACATGTTCTGGGAAAGAATAAATTTTAAATGTTAAACAAAGTAATGATTAATAATATCTTTTCCACAAGAGCTAATGTTACTTCAAACCAACAATGATTTATATTAAAACTTTAAATATTTTATATTCAAAAATATATATTTAAATATTTAGAACTTTCACTAAAGTAAATTATTAATATTATTGTTTAATGAGTTAAATATGTATTTGATCTCTTCTATTTTAAAACTTTGGATCAATTTAGTCATTAATCATTTTTTGAAATACTGAATTTAGTCATTTTAATTAAATTTTGTTAAGTTTATTTGATATTTCAAGTGCATCTCATAATAGTATTTGACTTAACATTAAAGCAAAAATGTGTCAAATAGTATAAACAACTCAAATACAATCTTGAAATGCGTACGAAACATTAAATAAACCTAACAAAATTTGATTAAAATGACTATATTCATGTATTTTGAAAGATGAAAGATTAAATTGGTCCAAAATTTCGAAATGAACTAATTCCAAAATTCACTAAAAATTAAGAGACCAGACATATATTTAACCCTTGTTTAATTTACAATAAAACATCAACTTCATTATTTACCTATAGACTAAGATGTAGAGATAAGTTAAGGGATTAAACACATATTTCTTTTTAACTGTAGTGTTTTAAAAAATCTTTTATTGTTATTTTTAAAATTTAAGATGATATTAATTACTTTTATTAATATTTTAACACAATTTTTAATTAATTTACCTATATACTAAGATGTAGAGATAAGCAAAATAAAAAAAATATATAATTATTTTATAAAATTAATAATTATTTTTTCAAAAGAACATTAAAAAAATCTTAAAAATAAATATAAGGAATAATAATTTTATTTATAGTAAATAATAAGTATGAGATTTTGGTGAATGTTTTCATTGACTTCTTTGTTAAGTCATCTCTATTAGTTATTGATAATATTCAATTGTTCTAAACTAAATAAATAAAGTTCAAAAAAGTTATAAATTCTTTTTAGAAAAATATTATTTATCTATTTTGTTGTGAATATATAATATGCAGAAAAAACTGTTATTGTCAATTTAGGAAAAAAGTTTTATATCTTTTATTCATCCATATCATTGAGATAGTACCATAGACTCTCTATAGTCTTTTCTATGATTATGATTTACAGGATCCACTTACCAAACTTTAATAAAGTTAGTTATAGTGACAGAATTCTGGATATACATTACAATTTTATAGTTTTTATTTTATTTTATTGATTTTGTATTATTATCTACATTTTGGAAAACTATAAAAAAAAATTAATAAGAAAAACTGTTATTGAAGTTATAGTATTTAATACATTCATTTTTTTATCATAATTAAAAATTAGAACCTCTATTATTTACTAACTATATTTTAAAAATAGTTGTTTAAAAAAAAGAAAACTTTTATTGTTATTTAATTAATTATCCTAAAATAAATTTATTTAACAGGTTGAGTGATGCCAATTAATATTCTTCATTCTGACTTTCTTTCATTTTAACTATGGAGACACATGACATGAGATGTTAGGGTTCCTACTCTTGCTAAATTTATGTTTCAACTTTTAATTGGATAATTGTGATGTTTGAGAAGAATTTTTGCTTTTGCAGAAAGCATTTTGACTTGCTTGTACAATATGCACACGTTATTGATTCTTTATTGATGTGTACATAATTAATTTAGTCTATACTTTGATTATCAAAAAAATATATATACAAAAAGTGAAAATTAATAAAATTAAAAATCATATTTGACTTCTTAACACAATCAAAAGAAGATAGAGAGAGTCATGCACATCATGAATAAACAAAATGACTTTAACTCTCTCTATATAGAATTAATTGATATTGTTTATATTTATTCTTATATAATTATCGATAAATGTCACATATATATATATATATATATATATATTAATTTATAAGATTTCTTTATGTTTGTTCTTTATATTTAATTTTATCAAATTTTAGAAAGAAGAATTGGTGTTTAAGAAAAAATTGAAACTATTTGAACAACATTATTAAAAATAAATAAATTCAATTATATAAAACAATGGTTTAAGAAAAATGTTGTCTATATCTATATTAGCCTGAGAAAGGAATAGTTAGAACTTAAAATTTTGATTTCTATAATAAACAATAATATTAAAAATGTTTATATAAGCACTAATTTAATCCATAACATTATATATATATATATATATATATATATATATATATATATATATATATATATTATGTTTTTGTATTTTATATATATATAGATTC
>Ga0214545_1002305_pt1 | contig 36789 bp, 16 predicted proteins | sample CNSS4metaG_FD_160064 | JGI IMG/M metagenome (GOLD analysis project Ga0214545, IMG submission 160064) | Root nodule microbial communities from cowpea collected in UCLA plant growth center, Los Angeles, California, USA - CNSS4 | ecosystem: Host-associated > Plants > Roots > Nodule | place: USA...
TATTTATATATATATATAATTTACTTTTTAGTTTTGAGTATAATACTTTTTATATTATTTTATATATCAAATCATAACCTTTGAACCATTATACTTTTAAATAGAAAAAATTACATCATAATTATTGACTATAATTAATACTTATATTTATGTTTATCGTGATCGCTATCATATTACTTGTTTCTTATATTTTTGTAGTAAATTTATAACTTATTTGATAATTAAAAGCATGGTGGGATCTAATGGTGGTGAGGTTGACGAATGGGACCAACTTCTATTTCAAAAATATAAGAATTCAATTCAGGAAAAAGAAATAGAAAGACAAAAATGAATTATAATGATCAACTTAGTAATTAAGTTTTATTCTTTTTAAAGACTTATTAATTAGATCTAATTAGTGATTGATTTTATAAGTACATGTTCACATTATAAAAAAAATGTAAAATTATTTATTATGCAATTCAGCTACGGTGACATGACCACATTGTATAACATTTAGACATTTAAAAAGAAAAAATATATATTTAATATTATATTTATAAAAAGGGATATTTTTTATCTTTCAAAATACATAAAAAAACTATGAAAACGATATAAAGTAAGACTAATGAAAGTAAATTACTAATGCAAAAAGGGTTTTTAACGTCACCATTTAGACGTTAGGCATAGCGATATCCAACATTAAAAATGCATTATAACAATTTTGTAAATAATTTGCCAATTAACATCAGTCTACCATATATTTGATGTCAATTTCAAAATTGACGTCAACCCACCCTAACTCTAACGTCACCATTTAGATGTCAGGCACAGCGATATCCAATGTTAAAAATGCATGATAACAATTTTGTAAATAATTCGTCAATTGACATCAGTCCACCATATATTTGATGTCAATTTCAAAATTGATGTCAGCCCACCCTAGCTCTGACATCAAATTGTTATTTTAGAAAAGTGTAAGAAACAACGTGAGCCTCATTTTCTCTTCACTTTTCTCTTCGTGCAAGCTTCAACTGAGTTCACCCAGCAAATGCAGTGATGACAAGGATGTCCAACGTGGTTTTTGTTTCATTTTCACTCACGTTAATGTTATTTCGCTGCCCTCTATAACAATTTTTCTTGTTCTCACATTGATTTTCGTGTAGCATTCCCAAGTGTGTTTTCAAGTTTCCAAGGTTACCCAATGGCAGCATCATTAAGGTTGTTGTGTTTTCATCTTCTTCCTTATTTTAGGGTTATGTAGAGTGTTCATGTTTGAGATATTTCTCATAACTTCAAAGTTATCAAGATTTATTAGTGAAAAACTTCAAATAATCATAAATTTTGTTACGAATCTCAAATGTATACACTCCAAAAATTATAGTTGTAGGAAATGATGAAAGTTGTAGCAAATGGGGTAACGAACGCGTTAGCCAATACCTAAAGGGGATTGAGGTTCTAGAATTTCATAAAATTCATCGCTTAAGGCATATTTTTCACCAATTTCTCCATACTTTACAATTTTATTTGAGATACACATAGTATTTAGACAATTCTAGAAATTTTTGTGGTACATTCTTGTATTACATATTGATTCTTCATGATTTTGGTGGAGGAAAATATTGATAAATTTAAAAAAATCTAAAATTATCGTATGTCATCCTTATAAAGAAGTCAATGTTCAGAGATAACATACATCAATTTAACGTGTCTTGTTATGACGCCAAACCTTTTCAAAAGTCTAAGTTAAGTCTTATTAATGAATTCAAACCAACTCCAGTAACTATAGAAACATTGATAATCAGAATTATAATATAAATAATTTGAATATATATATATATATATATATATATATATATATATATACTAATTAATATTTTTATTAATTAACTTTCAATTTAAAATTTAATTGCAAGGAAAATTTATTATATGTTCAATAAATATCCACGACGAGTTGAATAAATATCTATGATAACTTTTCTATTTTTATTTATCATGATAACGATAAGAATAATTTACAAAAAGTATCGTGTGTACAATTTTTTTGAAAACAAAATCATATTTATTTTTTTAACCTGAAAAAAAAAACACATTTCAAAGTTTAAAACCAATTTTAAAAAATTACATTTTTAAATAAACTAAAACAATAATTCACATGATGTTTGCATCTTTTGGATATTTTTTACATATAATTTAGATTTAAAAATTTTCGTATCACAACTTCTCATGAACAAACTTCTCATATCTCTCATTCTCATCAAAAGCTTCTTCAAACCTAAATCATCACTCCCTCTCTCTGAGTTCTCTCTTTCCACCAACAAAAATTCACATGGAAAATAAAGTGTATTAAATTAAAGTTCTTATGGTTATTCATAATTAAAGTCGGTTGAATACTTTTCTAATTTATTATAGGATTAAATATTTTTTTGTCCTTTGGTCAATTTTGAAATTAGTCTATTTTAAAATTTTTGATCAATTTAGTCCTTCATATTTCAAAATAAGTGGATTTAGTTATTTTAATCAAATTTTGTTAAATTTATTTCACATTTCAAACGCGTTTCATAATGGTGTTTGACTTAACACTAAAATAAAAATGTGTCAAATAATATAAACAACTCAAATACAATGCATACGAAACATCAAATAAACCTAAAACAAATTGATTAAAAAGACTACACCCACGTATTTTGAAAGATGAAAGACTAAATTGGTCCAAAATTTTTAAATAGACTAATTCCAAAATTCACTAAAATTTAAAGGACCAAAAATATATTTAACCCTTTATTATATGATCTAAATTTTCCGATTTTTGATGATTTTTTAAATCAGTGTTTTTTCACTAATATGACTAGAAATGAAACTACCTTCATTTGTCACAATTTGCGTACTACACTTCCTTTTAGCCTGAAATGGGTCAAACAAATAATTTTAAATGGGCCTTAATACAAGCCCAAATGGTGCACGTAAGCCCTCATGTGATTCCTCCAAGAAAGATGAAATAACACTGCAAGCAAGTCCCAAAATAATTCAACTCAATACTAATTATATTAATCAATAATAATTTGATAATGTGAATTGTTTTTTTTGACCTTTCTTGACAAGTTTTTTATCCTTATAAAGATTATAATTTTATTGATTGAATAAACTCTTCACCATAAGTAGCAATTATACTATTACGAAAGATTCATCAAAGATTACAAGTGTTTGTAACTATAAAAACTAATAAAGTTCATTTTTATAACTATTTTTTTGTGTATAAATTTTGTATAATTTTAAGGTAAATTCAAATAATATTTTTCATTTTGATAATTATTTTTAATTGCAAATACATTTTTAATTTTTCTAAAAAAGAGTAGACTCTAATACTTAAATTTAAACAAAAAATATGTTCATTTCTATTATTTTTTAGAAAAAAAAATAGTTTATTTTTGTTTAATAGATTTTTTTTTTAATCATACGCAAGTTTTGGGATAAATAAAAAAAAAAATATATATTTTTAAAAAATTATATTTATATATAAAATTTAATATATATAAAAAATATTATATATATATATATATATATATATATATATATATATATATATAAGAAATTTTTTAAGATCCAGTGATTAGCAATATTTGTTTCGTAAAAATTAGTGTTTAATGCTTAGTTTGTTAAAATATTCTCATACCTGTAGTGGTTATCATTGCTCAGCGTCACCTGATCAACCTTCGGTGCTAATCAGTTCGTAAAAGGTGGTGCTCAATGACACCATTATGGGGCTCAATGTTATATCAGAAAATCAGGATTTCTGTGAGGTGATTAAGGGAACTTTAACCTGTCCAATTGATCAATTTGGTACTCCTCTTTTAGTATTTTGAGTCCAAACAATTTTCATAAGATAGAGCTTGTAGCAAATTACTCAATTGCTTAGATTTCAATTATATCATTCACACACCAAAGCATATTGCAAACACTCAACATACAATTATCATCCAAATTACACAAGATCACAATAGACATACATACATACTATATCAGATTCATCAAACACAGCCAAATTTCATCCCTAAAGCAAAAGATTAGTAACATGCACAACATTAATTTGATAAACTCACACAACACATATTAAAACTAGCTTCTTTTACATGACCAAGCAACTCATATGACCCAAACAACTCTATGAACTCTAAACTACCTCTAACCACACAGATGTTCTATCTACACATAGAACAATCACAAGAACAATCAAGACCTACTGTTATGATCACTGATCAACAAAGACTCATACGCAAGATTTAGCTCCTAAGAGACAAGAGTGAGTATAACGGGTGCAAGTCTTGGAGTTTGCTCAATACACTTAACTTATGGAAATAAAGTCAAATGTCTAAGTCTTGTGGATCATGAGGGTTATGGTTATCTTTGTGTCGATATAAGCGTGTTTTTGTAGACATTTGATTGCTGTTAAGAGTATGCGATGGTTGAATTGAATGGAATTAAAATTCATCCTAATATTATATATTATAAATGATATGTGTGGTTATATTTACACTAGTTGACCTTGTTATCTATGAGTTGTGATTTGTTCATGAAGATCGAGGTGTGAGGGTTGTGTTGTGATGATTGAGGCTTGGAATTGAATTATTGAATTAAAATCAGATGAGGAATTTTATCTGTGATGCAGTTTTGATTGATTAACCATACTTACAATAGAGATGAGGAAAGTGTAATAAATGGTGGAACATATAACTTGTGTAAAGAATTATTATGTACATTCGTTGAAAATATTGATTTTAATTTGATAATGGAATTGACATATGTAGTATTTGTTAATTTTCACTAGCTTATCCTCCTGTTTATGGTTATGGTTTTCACCTGTGATGATCATATGTTGTACATGATCACGGAGTATCATGCAGGTGGTGGAGGAAATAGAAGTGAGGTCTCAAAGCTCTTCGATATATATATTATTATATTTGATAGTACCTCCTAGGATGTCATAATTATATATTTCTTTTGAAAAATATTTGAACCAAATTCTTGGAGGGTTGTAAATATATTAAGTATATGCATAATTTCATGATGCTAGTGACCATTATTAATCATGTCATGAACAAATTGGTAGTGTGATATATGCTAATTGGGTCATTATCTTTTGTTATCAAAGCAGTTCTTCCTTAGGATAGTCTGAGTTTGTAGGTTTGTTGTGCTTCTGCAGTATGTGAATAACTATTCAAATTCCAGTTTACTAATTAGGTTAGTGAAAATAATAGTATTAAAAGAGAAATAATCTTGATGGAGTGATGAACTTACATATTTATGACTAAATTTAAGATGATTTTTTATCTTAATTCTGGTCTTTTTACCTGTGAGTGATTTAAAGATACTCACATTATTTGATTGTGGATATATGTTTGATTTGGGTATAAGAGGTTTATTTGCTTTGAATGTTTGTTTTATTAAAAACTCTCGATTTTGTTATTAGGACTTTTTCTTTTTGTATAGTATTGAACGTTGTTTTAAATACCTTCTTTCTTCTGTTGCTGAAAATATAAATTATTTGGGATGAATTTATGAATATTGCGCACACAAAAAATAATACTAAAAGTGATGCTTTTTAATGTTTATCATATTTTTATTTGAGTAAAATCGGTGTTAATCCATTTATAAAATAACAAAATTATATAAAATATTATTGTTCAACTATATTTCGTACGGTTCTTATAAATAAGCTTGTTTCTTGGGCATTATCCCTATACATTGGACCTGAGATTTACCTACAATTAAGTTTTTCAATAGTTATTATCCATAATAAATAAATATTATGTATCAAGATATTTAGTGACCAAAATATATTATATATATATATATATATATATATATATATATATATATATTATTAGAAAATAAATTTATATTTAATTTATTATCACAGTGTGTAAATTGATGACTTTTCGATTCATATATTATTACTTATCTAACTTTTAATTGATATAGAATCTTTAACAAAGTCTTCACATCAATAACATCAAATATAGAAATATAAAACTTGAGAATAGATAACATGATAGATTTAATTAATTTCAAATGGGATAAACTGCTATATTATATAAAACATAAGTTTAAATTTAACTTATCATTACAATATTAATTTATAAAATAAGAATTATATCTACTTATATACTCTGTAAATTAATTTTATATTATAAGATCCCTATCACAGTATTTTATATGCCTAATGCATTCGTATTATTTTTCTTTGTATTTTCTTTCTTATAGGAAAACCTACACACAAAATATCATCTTAATTTTCATTTTCCTTAGCTCTTTCTTTCATTTTCCATTCACTCTTTTCCCTTTCTATCACCAAACCTAACATACCGAAGTACTTATTTTTGCTTAAAGAACAAATTATATATTCCTTCTATTTCAAACCCACTTATGTTTTATCATTTAAAAAAAATCACATGGAGTGGCATTCTTTCTTTAGTTTTCATCAAAATATTAAAACTTATACCATAAAATTTATTTCAAATAAACTACACTAGCTTAATATTTTTATTAATATCATAGATACCAACCTTAACCCTGTTGCAAAAATGAAATTGTAGTAACAAAAAACGAGAAAATAACAAATTTTATCTAAAAAAAAGTGAAAAACCTAACTTAATCTTTTAAATGTATAAAAAGTTTAAGAGTTATATATGTTTTCAATCCCCAAATTTGGATACAAGATTAAAATTAGTGTATGTTTTAAATTTTAATATAATTATGTACTTAAACTTTATAAATGAACATATTTAAAAAAATTTCTAACCTAATTGTGTGAATTTTTTTTAACATATTAAATAATATTTTAGATTGATGTATGAGTTATTTGCACAATTTGATACATTACAATTCAAATGCAAACAATTGGGTTAAAAGAATTGTAGCCAATGACGAATCATCACCAATATTTTTGGAAGAGGTAAATAATACATTAAAAATTTATATATTTAATTATTGTCACTAATACAATAAAAAATGAATACATAATGAAATACAACTGTGACGATAACATAAAGGATTGTCCTTCATCCTTTCATATTTTTGAACTCATCAATAATTAAATCATAACTAAAATGTTAAGCTATTCTTTTAAAAAATGAATCTAATATTTTATTCTTTATAATATACTTTTTAAAAAAAATTAAGAATAAAACATAATTTATCATAATCTAATAAAATATTGAGTAACATAATTACTAAAAGAAAAATATTTAACAATCAAGTCACAATTAAAAATAGGTTATGAAAAAACACATATTACATTATACTTTTTCTTCTATATTTATAAAAAACCGAATATACAAAAGGCTCATGAGATAAGAAATAATGTTAACTATTAAACTAATATTTCACTATCAAGTGAGATAAGAGATTTACATTTTTTTTTCTTCAAGAAAGAGAGAGAACATATAAATGAGAGTAGAAATAATAAGTTTTGTGAGAGATAAGTATATTATTCTATTAGAAACTTAAAAGACGAGAGAGAAAATAAAAAAAATTTAATATTTTTGTATTATTATATTTGATTTTTTTGTTTTATTATTAATTAAAATTAAATGTTATACTTTATAAAAAAAATAAAAAGATACATAATTTAATTTTCATCAATTCTCAATATATCCTACATATAATTTTAAAAATTTCACAAAATTTGAGGGGTCACAGTGTAATATCTCATTTTAGTAGTATAAAACTAATAAAATAAGACATTTCATAATAATATTCAAAGGCGGATGAACAAAATAAAAAGTATATTAGTGCAGTCCTTCAAGAGATCAAACTATAAAAATATACCATTTATACAACACCAAACCCACAAAAATATCCATATACCGAACATACTAACCACTCATACATTCGATACAATCTCACAACTCTAACTACAAACTTCTCATCCTTCATAGGTGTCTCTAAACATGCATCTTCCTTTGCTCACATCAAAATTGTAATCATCGCAAAAGAAGAAAATAACACAAGACCATAAAGTGTAAAGGTAAGCTAGTATATAAAAGAATTATCCTAAGATCATTTAAATCATTTAAACTATAAGACATACATGGACAAACTACAATAATTCACCTTCACATAATTGCACACAAACCGTTGACATTAAATTCAATTATCCGAATACATGCATTTGGAATCGGAATCACTAATGACTTGCACTTGTGGTGGCCTCTACTGCTCTGTAGAGTCATTGCCAATGGATTTCACCCTACCACACACAAGGTTAATCCATGATCATCTAAGGTCATTATCCTGCCTTAGACTATGACTTCCTATTACTCTCACCACTTGAACCATTCTCCTCTACTTTAGTGTGAATGATCATTAGAGTTTCAGGATGTCACCTTACTTGAATCCATAGTCCAATGAATACACTAAAAAGACTATAATAAAATCTCCCCATGAAACCCATGGTATTACGTCAAATACATACAATGTTCATATACATTAAGAAACTCATCATCATCATCATAGTTTCACAACAATACTTTCACCATAATTAATTACTTTCACAATCATATATATCTTTAATAACATTTTCATATTCACACATCAATAATTCCATCACAATCAATTACAGTCTCAAACATATACATACATAAAGTACATCAAAATGGTAAAAAAAATTTCTTTAACCCCACCATTCAAAATGAAGAATTACGTGTCTAGGGTCAACTGTCAAAATTTCAGCTCGAGTTGATGGTTAATGAAGCCGAAATCTTCATTTTACCAAGAAGATGCGAACTAGAAAAAAAAAAAGGTGGCGCTCGATGCTACAATCCTTGGAACCCACTGTTTTGGGTGCACCTGACGGTCCAAAAGTGGCGCTCAACGACACTAAGTGGCCTGGCACCTGACGACACTACAACAGCGCCCGATAGTGCATAAAAAACAATAAGTTTTTGGGAAAATTGGTTTTGTGCAATTGACTAATTTAACATCTTTACTTTATTGTTTTTTTTTTTATTTCAAATGGTTTTAGAGAGTTCAACACTAATACCTAATCACTCAAAACATAGATTCAAACTTTTCCCCAAATCAAGACCAAACATAAATCAAATATCAAACAGTTTAATATGCAACTCATCGATTCAACACACCACATCATAATTAACTATCAAGATTATCAGTTCACACCAAATTTCAACATAAAACCTAGATTCTCTTACCTCTAATGCAACCCAAGCTTGAAACAATGAAGCCTCAAGATGATTCGAACACCAAAAATCCAACTCAACCTAAAGACCAAAGCAAAGGAATGAAGAGAGTGATGAGACTCTAGTCATGATCAAATCAGAATCAAAGTCTCATGAACAATATGCACCAAGAAACCTCACATGCAACCCTACCCAAATAGAAAAGAAGAAGAATATTAAAATTTTCAACCTACGTAAATGAAAAATTTGTTATGTTAAATTTGAAGAAGACTGACATGATCTCAAAATTAACCTCTAGTTCACAAAAAGATAAAAATTATATGAGAAAAAGAAAGAATTAAGGTTAAGTTGAAATTGAAAATAAACTTATATAGAGAAAAAGAGAAAAATTTTGTATTTTCAAAAAGATGAGACAATTAAGATTTTTTTTAAATAAGTTTTACATATAGTATTTTTGCTCCTTATATAATCTGTCACTAACTATACTTATTTATTTTTAAATTTAAAATAAAAATACATCAAAATTTAAAATAAAAAAAATGTTAATTTCACTTGTCTAAATTTAAGGGTAAGAGATTTAACCCAAAGTTTATAATTGGTCAATGTTGTATTTTAATAATAAAAACTGTTTGAATAATAAAAAAATGATAAAAGTTAAAAAAATTTGTGTACATTTAAGAGGGATACACTATTTTTTTTTTTTTTTACTTAAAAGATTGATGGCAATTTGCAATGATTCTGTTGTGTAGGTTGGGATGTGAAGAAAGCGCGCACGTGCAAGGGGCAGGAGGGTAGTGGCTGACCGTGATGTACGGGCAGCTGTTGTGGGTCCGGAAGACAAGGACAGGTGAATAGAAGCGCCAGCAAGACCATGAGTCAGGTGGGTCCCACTTCGATGGTCCTTGTCTCCTTCTCTTTCTCTGTGGGTCCCTTGCCCCGTCAGCTCCATGTTTGCTTTTCTCAACCTTTTTCTTCCTCTCTCTATCTTCATTCTTTTTTTCTCTCTTATTTCTCAATATTATTCTCTTTCTTATTCTAAATTAATCACAAAGCAACACTACATTTCTCATATCTTCTTTTCAATCAATAAATACACTTCTTATCATTTGCAAAAATAATAATTGCCTCTTCTAACATTCATTTCATCATATTTTAATAATATTTTTATTTACTTTCTTTTGGCTTTTATTTGAGCAAAATTCATTAAGATAAAGACAAATACAAACATACTCACAATAATAAATTTAATTTTTATTTTTACTTTTTTTTAAATGTATAGAGTATTTTGATCGAATAAATTATTTTAATTGTGATCTTCTTATAAGTTAATTTTATTTTTATTGAATTGTGATTTTTTTTTATATTTTAATCTAAATAATATTTTATTTATTTATTAATAAATATATACACATTTTAAAATAAAAAAAATTATGTTATCTAAGATTGAAAAACATAAATTTGATGTTATCTAAATATAGTTTAGTCTTACAATTTTAAACTTATACTCTATGTATGATCTATAATTAAAGAGTTCTATAATATAAAAAACTAAAATGTGTGGTCATAATGAAGATGTTCTTAACATTAAAAATGATACTTTTTAAAGAATGATTTATTTTTATTAGGGTATCAATACTCGTAGCAATTAATAATGACCTAAATGCATGTCCCACCAATTTAAATGTTTGAAAGCTTTAAACCCTTATAGTAACTAGAAAATCATGCAATTTATATGGTAAAACAAAAATGTTGTATTATTTCAATTCAAAGTGAAGTGTTTTTTTTTTATGGAAAATTTATTTATATATTTATTTGGTGGAAAATTGATGAAATCCCACTATGAAAATTTTGTTACACTAATTTATGATTATTCTAGAATTGTGGGAAGTGACGTGGTGTGTAAAGAAAGAGGCATAAGTGGTAGATGGGGCCATGCCACAGCATAGATATCATGAGTTTGTTTGATTTTGATGCGATGGGAGTCACACAATTACCTTTATGCCCTTTCTTTTTCATGATTTTCTCACCTTTTTCAAAAGCAAAAATGTGTCTTTTGCCATTATCAAATCAAATTCCATGCACATTTTCAAAAGCTCTCAACCTTTATTATTATTATTGCTTTTCTTTTTCAAATTCAATGCAAATCCCTCAACCACACACCAAAAGTATCACAAATCCCAACAATAACATAAAATTATTTAATAGAAACTAATTACTCAATTTATTAGTTTTAAGTATTTGGTAAAATTAGTTGATGTCAATATATTAAATGTAAATAAATTTTTATTGAAATTTTTTATTATATAATAATAAGGATTAGATATGAAGTGAATTTTGAAATTAGTTAATTTTGAAACTTTTGATCAATTTAGTCATTCATTTTTTGAAATATGTGGATTTATTTCTTTTAATCAAATTTTGTCAAATTTATTTGACATTTCAAGCGTGTTTTGGGATTGTATTTGAGTTTGACACATTTTTACTTAAATGTTAAGTCAAATACTATTAGGAAACGCGTTTGAAATGTCAAATAAACTTAACAAAATTTGATTAAAAGGACTAAATTCACGTATTTCGAAAGATGAATGACTAAATTGGTCCAAAGTTTTGAAATGGACTAACTTCAAAATTCATTGAAAATTAAGGAAGTGGAAGCATATTTAATCCTAATAACAATTATGATATATTTATTTTTCATAATTTTTGTTTGTTTAAATTATTGTTAATTATATTTTCATTTTCAAAGTATTTTGAAGACAAAAAGATTTCCTTGTACAAATGTAAAACATTCTTTTTAATAAATAAATGCGTTTTTATGTGACAAACCGAATCGAAGACTATAATGTAATAATCTTCACTTTTATTTTAAAAATATTTTACATTTAGACTAAATATTTTAAATATTTGTAACTAATTTTAGAAAGAAACAAAATTTGTATACACTAGTTTAGATATAAAAAATATATTTAACTTTTAATTTTTTATATTTTTTGATAAATGTAATTTTCATATAACATCATATAGTTATTTTAATTTATAAGATTAAATATTTTCATCTAAACCATATAAAACAAATAAAAATTATAAGTTAACCAACACAATATAATAATTAATATTTTTAATTGAAAAATTTAAAATGGTAATAATATATTAAAATATAAGGGTTAATGATAAAATAAATAAATCATAATATAAGCTAATTGAAATGATTTATACCTAGGTTAAAGTTTCTCAAACAAATTACTTACTAAACATTTTGGTATTAGTGGAACTACTTTATAAGCTAATCATATTACTAACTAATATATATAGTTGATTGATTTTACAAAAGACATTTACATTATATATATATAATAGTTGTTTAAGATTTTTTATAGTCCTTTATTAAAGTCATGTGTTACAATAATATATAGAGCATAGACCTCACATGCAAGATGTATCTTAGGAAGACATAGGAAGCAAAAGAAAGATTCTCATTTGGTAGGGTTTGATTAGGGTTAAGAGACATTTGGTATGACACAAAATCTTGCAATTTCCTCACTTTTTAATTACTTCACATTTCATCATTTTTTTTTTCAAGTGCCACCTTCTGTTCATCACAGAAAGTACAGTATCAGTTCAGAAAGAAAAAAAAAAATGAATGAAACAGTGAAAGGATTCTCTTGCCCTAGGAACAGTCCAAGTGAAGAGAACCTTGTAGAGACATGCTTTATTTATTTATTTATTTATTTCTTTTTTTCTTAGTCTTTTTGCCATTAGTTCATAGCAGACCAGACCAAATAAAAGTTGTCTGTCTTTATTCAAAGAAATTTTTGTGAAAATTTAAGTAGAAAAAATAATATTCGATAGATAAAATTGATAGAATAAATAGTTACACTTAGGTTTTCGATAGTGAAATATAATTTTGTGGATGGATATTGAACCTAATATGAAAGTAAAATTTTAAATTTCATTTTTAGTAAACGGTGTAAATTATAGCTTATTATCAAGTAATTATTAAAATTATATATGTAATTTATTTTATTAGATATTTTTTATATTTATTCAAAATTAAGAAAAAATAATTAATCTTGAATCTTATTCAAATAATTGATATAAATTGATGGTCTTTCGAAAAAAATATTCAAAAAAAGTCAATAACAATGAAATATAAATCCAATATTTGTAAAAGATTCATATCATCTCGATTTAAAACTTTAAAATATTAAATTTATAAAAAAATTATTAATTTTTTTATTTTTGATTTATGTGAAATTTAAATTTGCTTATATTTTTTGTCTTAAGTTAATTTTCAATTTAAATAATTTACATTTAACTAATTTAATAAGTTAAATAATTATATATATATATATATATATATATAAATATTAAATTCAGTTTATACTAAATTAATTTAAGGACGATGATGGAGACACATTGAATTAGAGAGTAAAAAGGCAGCGCAACCCATTTTGGAGTGTAGTACAAATACTCATTAGAGGAAGGACCAAATATTAAAAAGGTTATTTAAAGTGGAAAAGGTCCTTTTGGGAAAAAGTGTGTTTGGGGTAGAACCGGTCCCAAAGGTTAAGTTTAAACTTCATGACGTATTAAAACCAACCATTACCAATAGCTAAATACGTTTTTTATTCTTTAATTTTGAGTAAAAATTAAATTTTTTTTTTTAGTTTTAAAATAATTTAATCTTTTATTTTTATAAGTGTGAGGTGTAATATTTATAATTAAATTTTATTAAGTTTATTTAATATTTCAAACATATTTTTAAATTAATATTAAAACAAAATGTAAATAAATCAAATGTTATACTGAAAGTTAAAACATGTTTGAAACCTTACTTTTTATTATTACAATGGTTAAGGATTCACATCAAAATTAAAATTCCCATGCAGTTAAAAAGGGAAAAAAATATAAAAGAGAGAAATAATAATCAAAGTGGCTATCTTAAAATTTTGGAGATAAAAAGATTTAATATTTTTTTTACTTATTTTTTTCATAATTAGTTATTGTAAAACTCTTTTAATATTTCTATTCAGAAAAACTCAACAACAATTGTGTTGTTATTGTTTTGTTTCGATAACTAGCTCGAATAAATATACAAATGGTATTACTATTTCTCGCGTATTATTGAAATATTAATATAAATTTTCTTGGATATTTCCTCTTAAAAAATGTAGGACAAGATGAGTAGTCAAAAATTGAATATACTATATTAAGTAATTATGAATATATTAAGTAAATATGAATACTATAATATATATATAAATTTATTTTTTTAAAATTTTAAATTAAAGATAATATTTTAGTCTTTTTTGTATTAGTTTTCTCAAAATTTATCAGTGTTGAATCTTTATAATATTTTACTTCAGAAAACTAATAATAATATGAAAATTATTGATTCATGTTGGTAATGGATATGAATTAAGTTAAAAATAATATTAAATTTCTTATATAAATTTATATATAACTTATTAAGACAATTATTTGGTCAATAATTAAAAAGGATAAATACTATAATTTGTTTCGATATTATTCTCTCGAATAATTCAAAAACAAGAATTTTGAAATAGAAAAACTTATCTTAAAAACAACTAGAGGTTTTGTTGTTTTCTTAATCGGTCTATTATTTGGTCTACAACAACAACAAAAAACAATAAATACTCTAATTTATTTAATTAGTTAATCTTATTGAACATGTATATGTTTATATATAAATAAAGAAAAATCAACCATTTAATTACATACTTAAGAAATAAAATTATTCTGGTGCACCACCAATTGTCACTTGGATTGTCCCCACCAATCAATTTCTCTATTAACACATCACATGATTCATTTTATTATACTCATTTCATCAAAATTAATCACTTCTACAATTATTCATGTTTCTTTTTATGTCATTATTCGTGTTTATCATTTAAAAACTTCAATAATATTTATAATAGATAAATAGTCCATAAAATGTTAAAATAACAATCTATTTTATAAAGGGAAAAATGGTAAATCTAAATTAAAAACAGCTACATCTGTATAATAATGAATTACATTTTTTCTCATATGAAATCCAAAATAAAAGATATATATATATATATATATATATATATATATATATATATATATTATGAAAGAAAAGTTATACCTTTTATGATCAAACATGAGTATAAGTAGGTAGTAATATGATTAAAGCAATAGTTTATTTTTTAAGAAATAATATTTAAAAGAAAAAAAGTATTAATTCAGCAGTTGACTAATTTTTCAAGTTTAGCAACTTGAAAATATTTGAAGAAGGTAGAAACATTTGTGTTGTAAAGAAAAGGGAAAATAGGGTTAAAAAAAAAATTATGAACATAGTATTAATATAATATTAAAGCCTCATGATTGGTGGAGAGTAGGAGCATAGTTTGCAATGTGCACTACCTTATATAATCCAATTGAAGTGAACCTCTCATTATATAATAGCCATTTTTCTTTGGTTCCATTCCTGCATTTTCTAGCTTCTTCTTCTTCTTCTCTTTTCTCTCAATTCTTCATCCATGGCTACTTTTCCTTCTCCTCCTTCACCTTCTTCTTCTTCTTCTTCAATCCCTTCTCCAAGATCCACCATGTTTTACTATGCTAGAAGTGAAAACCACTATGAGGAACCTCACTTTCTTCAAGCTTGTTTTCTCTGCAGAAAACCACTAGGCCAAAACCGTGACATCTTCATGTACAGGTTAGGTCAATTCAGATCACTCAATCCACCTCTTTCATCTCTTTCACCCCACCCCAGATGCTGATTCTTGTTCATTCTTCAACTTTCAATGGAAATTTTCCATTTTTACACTGAATTTCCATGTGGGGTGCTGTGTTCTGGACCTTAGTTTCCAGATCTAGAATAAAGCACCTGCAATATTTCTGTGGCTGGGTTAATTCATACTTGTTGGGTTTTTTTTGGCTGATTTAATTCAATAAATAAGTCCAAGATTTGTTTTTCTTTTTCAATTTTCTTACAAGTTGAATGGTTTAAATCAAGTTTTATTGTTGATAGATTGAAATTCTGTGATTTGTTGAGATTTGTGATGAGGGTTTTGGAACTGTTGTTTTGCAGAGGGAACACACCATTTTGCAGCAAAGAGTGCAGACAGGAGCAAATAGAGATTGATGAGGCAAAGGAGAAAAGTTGGAAAGTTTCTTCCAAAAGGGGTGTGAGAAAATCAGAGAACAGTCAAAATAATTCCACAACCAATAAGGCTGTGAGAACAGGAACAGTTGCAGTGGCATAATCAAGGAATAATCCATGACATGATGATGGTGATGATTATGATTGATGAAGATGAGTGAGGAAAAGGGTTCAATTTTTTTGAAGTGAAAAAGATGGAATGGAGAATTCCAAAGGAAGATGATGAAGTGCAATCAATAATCCATGAAGATTCTGATGAAACCGGGATGAATCTTCTCTGTCTTTGTAAAGAAAAAAGTTGGGTTTTTTATTTTTTCCATTGGGAATAGGAAAACCCAACCAAGAATTTTTGGCTACTTTTGTTTCTGTTTTTTTCTTTGGTAATATTTGATTTGACCCTTTTATTTTTACTCTTTTTCTCTAGTGTTCTATAAGAAAAAGAAAAAAAAAAAACATCATGGATGTATCGATGAGAAAATGAAGAAAAAGCATAAGAGATTATTCTTCATCCAAGATCTAGATGAGTGAACTTTTGCTACATTCTTCTAAGCTTGTGTTCATGGCAAATTTTATTTTCTACTAAAAGTTTATTTCATATAAACCCAAATCTCAATCAAACAAAATTTATTTATTTTTTCTTGGATCTTGACAACCTACGATAATTTGTCCATATGGAAAGAGTTTGGATCCTTAAAATGGGTATATGGTATATGGGAATTTTCGCAAATGAAAATAAAAATGTTAAATAGAAAGTTAAATGGTCAAATTTGTCATCTTTATTCTTTCACTATGAATGTTTTAGCAGCCAAAGCTATATATCTTTCAACTGGAAAATTCTTTCATATAATATAATTTTTTTTTGAAGTTAAATTTGATTTAATTTGACTTGATAAGTTTGATTTAATTTAGGTTCACAAGGGTTTCAGTTGAGTATCACTTTAATAAAACTTATTATATTGGTGAAAGATTCTCATTATTGGAATATAAATATAAAATTATATATATATTTTCTTTTTCAAAAAGATCACTTGTATATGACTTCACTAATGCAACTTTTCATGGAATAATGGACATTAATTTTTCAATGTCTAAATGCTCACACCAACTTAGTGCTATAGTGGTGTTTCTCAAGAATTGCATATCTTGTATACCACTTGTTTACGGTGCTTTATCAATTACGAAGGAACCCTAATTTACATTCTTTTTATTTTACATAAATAAATAAAGGGTTAAATATGCTTTTGATCTTTATTTTTTAAGTAAAAATTAGGATTAGTCCCTCCTGAAAATCTTCGACCAATTTAGTATTTTAACTATGTAAATGTGTGGATCTAGTCCTTTTAACAAGATTTTATTAAGTTTATTTTACGTTTCAAACACATTTCATTATAATATTTTAGTTTGTTATGCCGTTTGACATATTTTTGTTTCAATGTGAACTGAAAAATGCATTTGAAACGTCAAATAAACTTAAAAAAAGTTGGTTTAAAAGACTAAATACACGCATTTTTAAAGATAAAAGACTAAATTAATTCAAAGTTTGCAAGAGAAACTAATTTCAATTTTTGAGGAACAAAAATATATTTAACCCATAAATAATTAAATAAATAAGGTAACTAGTTAATTTTATTTTACTTTCTCTAGACATTGCGACTTTCTCAATCTGAAAAATGTTAATAATTGAAGACTAGATATCATTGTCATATTGAATATTCTATAACAAAACCTTTTTTTCCTATTTATTTTATGGTAAAAGCACCATAAAATGGACACAACGAAATTTTAAGATACTGAAAACAAAACGATAAACAAAAAACAAGTTAAAAACACAAAAATCAACGACACATTCATGAACTATTGTAATTAAAATTTCCAAAAGTAACCAGTATATAATTAGTCCAATATAAATTATGTGAGAATCCTAACAATCTAACGTAAAAACAATAATTATCTATAAATATATTACTGCGGATTTTTTCTTATTATATTTCTCTAAATCCTATATAAATTAATATGACATGAAAGATTAATTTTGTCCTAATAATATTTCAATCTATATATTTTAGGTTTAATTAGTCGGATAATACCCACTTTTATTTAGATGTGTCAGTTTGGTACATATTTTAAAAAATGTGTCAATTGAGTCCCAACTTTTTAAAAAATGTCCCAATTAGGTCATTTTCAGTAAAAAAATATTAACACCGTAAATGGTATTGATATTTAAAATTACTTACAAAATTAAGTATTGATATTTATATTAAAATTGAGTGATAAAAGTCATGAATTAAGTTAACGACTTTAGTAATTTTTGTCTGAAATGGACTCGATTAAGACACTTTTTAAAAGTTAGAACTACATTGACACATTTTTAAAAACAGATACCAAACTGACACATTTGAACAAAAGTGAGTATCATCCAACTAATTAAACCTATATTTTATTGAGATGCTACTATATTCTATTTGAAAACACCTCAAATAAACTTTAATCCTATAATATTCTTCATTTAGCTAAACTTTTCATGACAATATTTTTCTGCCATGGCTTAGTACTCCTTTTTTTTTTTTATCTTATCTTTTCCTATCATCAACGTCATCCATATGTATCATATACATAATCTTTTAGAAAAATAAATCATTAATTAACAAAAATTAATAAAAGCTTTCTATCAATAACATGATATGAAATCAAAATTTGATGTAACCTATAGCAAGTGTTAATAAAGAAATGAACATAATTTGGCAACAAGAGTAGGACATGAATAATTGAAGCTGTGGATCTGCAAACAAGTCAATGATTCTAGCTAAACTCACAAGATGGAGGAAGAAGAACGCAGTTGAAAAAGTGGTGGTGTTCATTTGGTTGACCCATTTATTTATTTTAATTTTTATTAGAATAGTTGACCCAAATTTAATGCATGAAAATTTAGCAGAAGGGAACAAAAGGAAAATGTGACAGGAAATTTAGTTTTATAATTTTTTATTAATTATTGGTGTCAATTATTAATTGAAGTTGATGAATCTGCTTACCTAATTAATATCGCAGTCAATGAGGTCTAACGTGTAAGCTTTTATATACTAATAATAATAATAATAATAATAATAATAATAATAATAATAATAATAATAATAATAATAATAATAATAATAATAATAATAATAATAATAATAATAATAATAATAATAACAGTGACAATAATAAGTCAGTCACAGAAACGTACCAAACATTAAATTCATTTTAACTTCCCATCTGTTCATATGACAGAGACAAGGCCATAGTTTTCAATTTTATACAAAATTGAATTATAATTTTTAGGAAGATCTTGTCAATTTATCGAGAAATTGACCCTTGATCAATGAAAATACATCATGATTTCGAAGTCTGATTCTGTTTTTGATCAATTAAATTGTAATTGCTCTATTGCTTTAGTTCTTAATTTGGAATGTAATCAAAGTATACAAATTTGGTAGTTGAATTGTTCTAATAATGTTGATAGATTCATAAAGAATTTGGATTTTTTAAGTTTTTTTTTGTAAATTTATAATAAAAAAGTGATTTTTTATTATTATTAACAGTTATTTAATCGCAAATTTGTATATTGTTATTAATTATGATAATATTTTAAAATTCATTAATATTAATATTATGATAAAATAATATTAAAATAATTATTCTTAATATAATCATTTTAAAAATTAATACAATTATCTTTACCGATCGTTTACAAAATATTCTTAAGAACATCGTATGTAATTTTCTTTTATATCTTGTGAAATTCACAACAATTTAAAAAATATATATTTTTTATATTTAAACTTAGGAAATTATAAATTTAATTCAAATAATTTTGATATAAGTAAACTTATATAAACTTTATTTTCTAGCTAAATATTAATAATTTACACAGTGTTTTTATTGTAGAATCACACAAGATAAACTATTTAACAAGGAGCAGTTATTATTTTTGTGTATCTCAAATCAAAACAAAATTTCAAATCTATTATTCCACCTCAAGAAATAACTTATTAAGTCATTTATGAACCCAAAAACTATCATGATGTGTTTGGACGAAATAAATTAATAATTACTAAATTTACGAGTTGAATTCTCTATCAGAAGTAATTTTCCTTTCAAAGTAAAGTACTAAATTTTGTGATATTTATTTCAAAAATTCACATTACATTAGTAGAACATAAAAGTAAAAGAAACTCAAATTTTATTCTTGCGGTTGTCTACGTGAAAAGATACACACTATCCATAACCATACTTATGGTATGCTTGATTTGGAAAAATAAAATGATTAAGTAATGGAAAAAAATTATTAGACTTGTAATAATGTGTCTGGATGAGAAAGTTTAAAAGATAATTTCTTTGTACTGATCATTTAAAATACTTTACCAAAAAGTATGTTAATTAAATTTTATAATTATAATTAAATTACTTAAAATTAAAGAATTTAAATTTTATTTAAAAAATAATAATTAAACTTATATATATATATATATATATATATATTTTACTATTAATTATACAACACAATTAAATAAAGTAAAGGTTTCTTGAGTAGAGTAAAAGTTTGGAGAGAACATACAAAAGAAGCACAAACTTTAAGAAGAAAGATGATATTTTCTAAAACAAAATTGAACAATTTGAATAGTTCAAAAAGAACATTTGATACAACAATAACACGAGAAGCAATGCTCAAGAAACTCTTAAAACAAGGAACTGAAAAACTCCCATTTCAAACTGGGAACTTAGATCCATATATAGTTACCCATTATCTTAAAATATTTGAAGAGAAAGAAGTAATAATGCACATTCCTCTTTACAAGAGTCTTGGAAATGATTTTCTACTATGTCCTTAAATATCCAAACTCTAGATTTTCTTAGATTTGCTTGAATAAGTATAGTTTCATTTTGTTGTGATAATCTTAGAACCTTAAACTATAACTAATTTGTTACTATATAGTGAGCAGATATATGAATCATAACATTTCATTAGAAGATTTGGTATATAATCTTGTTGATTTGGAAGTCTATAATTTCTTCCGATCACAGAAATATATTCTGTTAGGGTTAACCATATGGAATGTTTCATAATATATTTCCTAATGTATCCTATTTCACTATATAATTTTGTTGGAAATAGTCCAAGTATAAAAATAAAGACCCATAATACCATTGTCTTAAAGTTTTGAGGTAAAAATAGTGTCAAATGTTTTATATGTGTAATACTAATATCATATATATCTAGAACCACAATCTCTCAAATAACTATAACCCATATATGAAAGAATATATAACCCAACAATGATATCAAAGTCGATGGTTCAGGTGACAGACCGCATAACCATAACCAAAAAGAATCACATACCATATAAAAAAAAAAGTAACAAGAGACTCACCGATTATTGGGAATAATCCAAGTGTGAGTCAAAAAGTCTCACATTAGATAGAAAAAACAGAATTAAACACTATATAAAAATAAAGACCCATAACACCATTGTCTTAAGGTTTTGGGGTAAAAATGGTGTCAAATACCTTATATGTGTAATACTAATGTCATATATATCTAGAACCACAATCTCTCACATAACCATAACCCATATATGAAAGAATATATATAACCTAACACATTTGTGACTTGTAATAGAAGATTTCCAATGACACATTTCATTTTTGAACTTTAAGTTCCAATCTCAGATCCTAAACCATTTTTATATGCAACATAAATAATCACATGCTTCACTTTGAGAAAAAGGGTTGATAAGATATCACATAAAGATGGGCTTGAGAGCATGTAAACACATACATGACAATATCTCCCAGAATGAACCTTGTTCTCACCTAAACTCAGGCAAAATTAATTTTTTTTGCTAGAGATGAAACTATGAGGACACATTGGCTCTCTGAAGGATCATAAATCTTTTTCTGCTAGCACTCTCCACACGTTCACCAAGTTTTGCAAGATGTTCCATCCTCTTTTTCCACAACTCTGAAGAGCCTAATTGATTTCCCTTCACTTCAGCTTCAGCTTCACCATTTTCTGATACCTCAACACTTCTGTCATCTGCCTCATCACTGTCTTCCATTATCTGCTTCAGTCTCTCCACCACCTGACTCATCGTCGGCCGATCTTTCGCGCTCTTTCGCAGGCAATGATCAGCGAGTTTCGCCAGTTTTCTTGCTCCGTTCTTGGAATACTCTCCCTGAAGTCGCTGATCGATTATTGTCTCAAACTTCTTGCTGTCAGGAGGGTATTGCTTCACCCACTCCAGCAGTTTCTTCTCTGATTTTGGCCTGTTTCTTTCCATTGAACGCCTGCCAGTAAGCATTTCATATAAAACCACTCCAAAACTCCACACATCACTCTTGGCTGTGAGATGACCTGTCTCAATGTAATCTGGAGCAGCATAACCATATGTCCCCATCACCTAACATGAAAAATTTTTTGCAAACAACATTATAATCATACATAACTTTGACATTGATTGTATAAACAAGATAATGGTTCTGTTGGAACATTTTTTATACTTGAATAGATTGAAGTGATTGATCAACTCTGAGGTATGAGTTGTCCATACATTTATCTCAACAAAATCACTGACCCTAACTATAGTTGGGTTTTTACCACAATTTGACATATTTGTCTCTGCTTAAACTGAACACCAAGACAAACCATAAGCTCTGACACCGCTGTTGAATGTTGAAGACTTAATGTTTGTGGGTATTGTTTTTCTTATATATTACTCAATTTTTCATTTCTATTCAAGACTTCCAACTCATACTTGGATTTCTAACAGGTTTGACATTGATAAAGGAAGAATGAGAGAAAATTGAGAGGCAGCATGGGGTGAATAATCAAGTTCAATGAAGCCATGCAATCCATGTAGCTGATTTCATGAGGTAGGATAAGACTTTTGTTGTTGAATATTTGGTGAGTCATGTTTACAAATAGTACAACTAAGTTCAGAATCTATGAGGAAGAATGCATGCAATGTGATAACTGTGCTGAATATGGCATGGCACTTACAGCTGTTGAAACATGAGTATCACCAGCTACTGGTCCCTCCCTAGCAAGTCCAAAATCAGAAAGCTTTGGCTTATACTCTTCATCCAGTAATATATTCGAAGATTTAAAATCTCGATATATCACCTAGAGAATTTGCATACAAATTGTTAAAAGCAGAGGAAGAAAAGTTCATGAGATATAAATACAAATTAAAAGCTATCCAACACTGATAAAAGCAATTTAATGATCTGCAAAATGGTAACTAATAATGTGAAATCCAAGATTATGGTATTAGTCCGTTGAGTTGCCACTTTTATAATCTGAAGTTATGTATTATATGTATTCTACTATAGCTTATGTAATAGCTGCATGATCCTTTTCCAAAAAGGGTAGTTCCAATTAACATGGATAGTTTACATAAACTTCAAGAAAAGGAAAAAAAATCATAAAGGGTGATTAAATATGTAAGAAGTTGGACAGACAATTTTTGCAATTTATAGCCAACAGTATAGAGAGTGTGTTCAAAAGAGTATGCCAAAGATGTTACTAACTTTTCACATTCCTAAACTCTAACCTGAATTTCTAATTCTTCATGAAGATAAGTTAACCCTTGAGCTGCTCCAAGTGCTATTTCAAGTCTAGTTTTCCAAGGAAGAGGATCATAAGCTTTATTGAAAAGATGAAACTCTAAACTTTTGTTCGGCATGTATTCATACACGAGTAGTCTCTGGATGCCTCGTTCGTCATCCAAAGCACAGTACCCAATAAGCTTGACAAGATTTGGGTGTTCCACAACACCAAGAAACTGAACTTCAGTCAACCATTGCTTATGACCCTACATGAAAGAAGGAAAAATAGTCAAAGGGATATCCTCGTATCACCATATCCAATTATTCAATCACTAACAAATTTCAGCATGCATAAATAACAAATTTTTAAAATATATTTGATATTTCAGGACCTTAGCAAGAAAGAAATCTTGTCTATTACATATAATTAGCACGTTAGAGTAAGAGATCCATCAATTAATCCTTCTGTACTGTAAAGTAAGAATGATATATGGTTTTTTTATTAAGAAGTATCATAAATAATTTATACCAGACATGCAGAAATCATCTATGGAGTTACATTACAGTACAGTGTCTGTATATGTAAATCATACCTTAACATGCTGAACATTAAATTCAATCCAATAAAGTTTTTAGTAGAAAATATGGCAACAAATATATCAGAAAAAGCATCTTATTAATATTTCTAAGAGAAGATTTTGTGTTTGAATTGCCTGAAGAAATCCCATTAACTAGCAGTAAATATACAACTCATAAGTGAGAGCTCTTTGCCACTAAAAAGAACATCATTTCCAACATTAACTATCTCATCTTGAACCTAAAGGATGAAAGAAGCAACTAGAAATGCATAGACATCTATTGATGTCTTTTTGAACTTAACTCATTCATATATACATTAACACAGACTATGTAATGAGGTATTATCAGTTAGTTTTGAGATAATTGAATAACAGAGGAAATTAGTATCTTCCCACCAACCAATCCCCCTGCTTTTACAAATGTTAAAATAGTAGATAGATAGTGTAGCGGATGATATTACTTAATTTATTGGGTGAGACAAAAACTCTGATCCATGGAGGCTGAGGAATATCAATTTTGACTATACTTTGCATAAATTTGAGTGGATTGGTGTATATGATAAAACAGATAGCAGTATAGATAATGTTGATCCTAAATGCTATATAGGAGAAAAAGAAAATCACCCTTGTAGTTAAACTGATGGCCAAGAATCCAAGGCTAAGAATTTTGACAACAAGACGATATGCTATGAAGCTCAGACACGCTTGTGTCTCATACATATCCGACACAGATACATGTACGACACAACATCCAATACATATCAGACATAGACATAGATATGTGTATGACACGACATGGAACCCTCACACTAACACTAACACTAACACTAACATAGACACCGGAAATGGTAACCATTGGACTCTAAATGCTTTGAACCATAAACATAAGAATTTGTATGCAAAAGTCTCTGACCAATTACATCCCAAGAAAATTGTTGAGTCTCATCTCATACCTGTAATGCATCCTTGTTAAGTCTTTTGATGGCAACTACAACAGGATTCCCATTCCCATCAGCAGGATGGACTGAACCTTTAAACACACTTCCAAATCCACCTTCTCCTATCTTAAAAAGCCTGTTGAAATCACTAGTTGCACGCTTGAGCTCTGGGAGGGAGAAGACCCTCAAATTCTGACCCTTCTCCTCATACAGTTCCGGTATACCGCGGGGTGAAGCAGATGAGCTTGAAGACTTGGTGACCCTCTCAGCCCCTGAAAATTCCAGTTTCTCTTTCTCCTTCAGTTCAGGTGCTGACCTTTGCCTACCGTTTCTAGATTTGTCTTTGAAATAGTAAAAGCACTTCATTGCATTACCAATCAGCTATGTATTTATCATGCACAATCTCTGTTCAACCTGTTATCAATTCAATTCAACAATTCACAACAAAATTATTGTCAGGAATAAACCCCCTTGACACCATTACCATCTACAACGAAGAAAAAAACACAACAAAGTAGTGAATATTAAAAGCACTTCACAGCATAAACAATTAGCTATGATTCTTATGAATGGTCTCTGATTAACCTGATATCAGTTCAACAATTCACAACAAAATTACTGTCAGGAATCAACCTCCTTGACACCATTACCATCTACAAAGAAGAAAGATACAACAAAGTAGTGTAGAAAAAGCACTTCAAAGCATAAACAATTAACTAGGATTCTTATGCACAGTCTCTTATTAATCTGCTATCAATTCAACAAATCACAACAAAATTGTCTTCTGGGATAAATTCCCTTCACACCATTACCATCTAGAAAGAAGAAAAACACAACAAAGCAGCGAATAGCAAAAGCCCTTCATAACATAAACAATGAGCTATCATTCTCATGCACTGTCTCTGATAAACGTGTTTATCGATTCAACAAACCACAAAAAGGAAATGATTGTCAAGATTAAATCCCCATGATACCATTACCACCTAGAAAAACACAACTATGTACTGCATAGTAAAAGCACTTAAGAGCATCATGATTCTTAAGCACGGTCTCTGATCAACTTGCTATGAATTCAACAAATCACCAAAATCAATGACTGTCAAGAAAAAAATCCCCATGATACCATTACACCCTATAAAGCAGCAAAGCACAACTATGCAGCCAATAACGATACCCCAGATGCATCTGCACACCAGAATTGCAAAAAGTTTCAAAATTTAAGCAACCCAAGAGAGCAAAAACATTAACCAACAGAGAAAAAATTGACACAACAAACAACATGGCATGTATACAGAGCACATGCAAAATGAACAAAAATCTTCTGAATCACACAAACAGGATTCAGAAGGAAAAACCAAGTGAAAGGAAGAGCAAAATGGTTGAAATTGAAGGTGAGTAATCAAATTTCGGAATCCTCACAGGGAAGAACACAGAAGGGCATGTCTTGGTTCCTGTACACGTTCGAGAAGCTTGAAGTTTTCACGGAACAAGAGAAGAAAAGGTTCACATCCACATGAGTTAGTAGTTTTCTTTGGCTTCTCTCACACGGATATCAATGAAGAAGAAAGAAGTAATAAAGAAAGTTGCTGAAAGTTGTCTTTTTTCATTCATTGGTTGACCAAAGGTTAGCCAGCTTGCTCAAGTTTCTGCTTTGAAGTTTGAAGAGAGAAACATGAACACATTGACCATCATATCTTTATTTTCTCTTTCTTTTTCAAAAGGATCATGCATAGACCGACTTATATTGCTTTAAATTATTACTTTTTTTTTATAGTGTCATATTTAAGAAAATTATTTTTATATAATTTATACCTTTTAAGTTTAGGAAAATTTCCATAAATATTTTATTGAAGTAAAAGAAGGGAATTAATTGAATTAATATATGTGCATATCATTTTCGGTGTAAAAAAAGACATTCTTAACTCTTTTCATATATGTTAAGAATATAGCAAATTTTCAATTACAAGAGAAATACAAAAAAAGAAAAAAGATTAAAAGTTAAGAAAGTATTAATTACTCCTTTACTTATTTATATCTCATCATTCCCTTAATTTTTAATTAGTTTATGTATATACTTTTATTATGATGTAAAAATACAATTAGAAAATCTTGTGAAAATTTTATTAAAAGTTTATTTAGGGTATTTACTAAAGATGATTAATACGTTTTGAATCTTATAAAAATTCATAGTAATTATGATATTAAATGAAATTTAATTTAAAAATCATTAATATACTTTTATTTTATTTAAAAGAAGAAAATTTCATAAATATTATAAAGTTTTGTTAATATTTTATTTAATGTTGATTGATAAAAATTAAAAATAATTAAATAATAAAGTAATTATATTTTTATGTTGCTAAAAATTAAAATATAATTAAACTTAAAAAATATTTAAATTACTTAAAAAACCAACAAAAAATTAAAGTTAAAAAAAACAATTAAAATATTAATTTAAATAAGTGATAAGATAATCTAATTCTTAAAAATATTATGAGTTTAATCTCTCACTAACAAAAATTAACAATTAATTTTAAAAAGTATTTTGTCTTTATAAATTTTATTATATGTATTTATATTACTTTAATTAATAAAATTAATTATTCTAACTTTCAATAAAAATAATAAAATTTGTGCCAACTTTAATTAATGCATTTAATAGAGTTAGTGCACTAATTGAAATATTTAATTATTAATAAACCTTATTTCTCTCTCATCTTAACTATCTTTTTCCTCACATTTACAACATTTTGTCTTTTTTCTATAATGAAATATTTTTTTCCTCTCTCTCACTCTCATCATTAACTTTCTTACCATACACCTCATTAATCATCTTTCAATAACTTATTACCAACTCTTTAATTCTTTTTCTTTCTTCTGCATCTCTTCTTCAAGCCTATTTCTTTTTTTCTTGCATGTCACTATCTTTGAAATATAGAGGTGGGACATATATATTGGAGACTATTATTTATATAAATATATATATGATTTAAGTATTTTCTTTATATATATATATATAAATGAAAAATATTAAATGAAAAATATTAAAAATATCATATTAAGTATTTTCTTTATATATATATATATATATATATATATATATATATATATATATATATATATATATATATATATATTAATGGATAAGTATAGTGGAAAAAAAAACAATTACTAAACAAAGTGACATATTCTGAAACTTAAATAAAGTCCAGTGGATATTTGATGGGATAGATTGCTATTCATTCATTATGTTTGGTCCACCAATTCAGTAGGTGGTTGATGTGTTGGAGTAATTTTTAAACTAAAATATAAATATAACAAAAATAAATTTGTATACTATATTATTTAAATAATATAAATATTTAGTAATATTATAATTTATTATTAATACTTATAATTTTTAAGGAAGTAATTTCATATATAAAAAAAGGTAATATTTTTAATTTTTTAATTAAATATTAATTTATTAAAAGTGTAATTTTTTTTGTGTGTATAAACTTCTGTTTTAAAATTGGATTAGGCTGATTAGTTGGATAAGTGGATGGGTTAAATAAATTATCAAAGCCATAAAACTGGTAGAAAGAAGAAAAAATTCATGTTGTTTAAAATATTTAAAAGTAAATATCAGTATAAAAATCGTTGGTATATTTTTTTTAATATAAAAAATTACAATCTTAGTATAGCAATTTTAATTTTAATAGTGGTTTATATAATTGAGTACGTGGTTATTAGTAATTGTCACGTTAATATACAATTAATTTTGAAGAAACTACTTAAAATTTCAAATTTAGAAAGAAATAAACAAATGGTAAAAGATTTTTTTTTTAAAGTAATTGGCATGTTAAAGTTAATTTTTTTCTTTAATAAACATACGTAATAACGATAAAACACATATTCAATTATCCTAGTCATTGTCTCAAATAAAATTAAAAATTGTATACTAAAATTATAATTCTTTTCTATTGTACTAAAATAAAATGTATCATGTACTTGACTATTTATCCAATATTTAATATTATATTATTTGGCATAACAAATTACTTAGTCTTAATATTTTGTGAAAATTTTTCAACGTGATCTCTCATTTTTTTTAAAAATAATATTTGAACATGGTTTTTGAACTCATTTTTTATATGGCTTAGGTGGTAGGGTAGTTTCTTTTTTTAAATTGATTTTCATTTAATGAAATTAGATGTTATACGTGCGGACAATTTTGGAGACAAAGGCAAAGTAAAGAAGTTTTAGCAGAGAGAGACAAAGAACCACTTAGTTTAACTTAGAGGAGACAACAACGAGAAGAACTTATCGACGATAACACATCCACCAGAAGCAAAGAACACAACGTTCATCGAAACCGGTTTATTGTAAGTTTCCTCTGATTCTATCCCACAGCTTTCTCACACTATCTTCATTGTTCATGGTTTTTTCTGTGTAAAGTTTTGACATTTTGGGGAAATGGTCTTTTTTTTCGTTGTTGATGGCAGTGTCATTTACTGTGTTTTGATAACCCATTGTTTATCTGTTTATTTATTTGGAAGACAGAACCCGTAACCTAAACATGGAAATGTTTGATTTTTGTGATATTGAGAAGAAAGTTGAAACATTGGATTTATTTAAGGAAAATGTCAGATTTTTCGGCGGTAAGAGTGATTGCAAGGTTGGAGAATCAAGTATTTTTTTTTGAATCGTTGCTTCATTCCTCAACGTTAATTGCGTTGTTGGTTGTGCGTGTAAAGTTTGTTGTTGTTGGATTAATCTGTTGTTACCTTTCCATTTCGTTAGGGGTGATGTGGGTGGTTTTATGATATATTTTTTCTTTAAGGAGTACAAAATGGACAGTAAAGGTCTTCAATTTGTTGATTATAGTGAGGAGAAGAAGGTATGTTATTGTCCATCGTTGGATTGATTTTTTTGAATTTTTGTGAAGGACCTAAAAGTTTGATTTGTTATATAGATGTTTTTCCATCACTCTTGCAGAGTGAAGTACATTGGTGCTTTGAATGATAGATTAAATATGCAATAGAAGGAGTATATTGCAGGCACACCATTTTGGTTGTTCACCATGTTAAAAGAATCGATGAAGATAAGTAGGAATGTTCTCTCTCTTTTATGTTATAAATGGGTTGAAAGGATGAGTGGTTTTGATGTTGGTGGCCAAGTGGTGGAATTTAATTTATTAGATGTTTATTTAGGGTTAGAGTTGAGGGTGTTGGGAGAAAAAATTGATTTAAATGACAAAGTTGTGGAGAATGATAGTTGGAATATTTTAGGGTCTCAAAGAGTTAATGTTAAGTTGATATATGATTTTCTGATGAAATTTGATGATGATGTTGGTGGTATAGAAGTATTTTGCAGGCTATATATTTTGTTAGGAATATCAGAGTTCTTGTTGCCAAATAAAAAGGGTGGTGTTTTTTCCATAATTTTTAAGATAATGGATGATATGAAAAATATTGAAAAATATAATTGGGGTACATTAGTGTACGAGTATTTGGTTGGTATCCGCTTCAGGTAAAGTGATTAATGTTTGTTATTGTTCTTAAGTGATGATTGTGATTTTGCGTAATTTGATGTTAATATTTATTTGTTTTTGTTGCAGTTATGATCATTTGCTTGTTTGCAACTCAAAGTTCAAGTGTCGAATGAACAATTCCCACAATTGTTGCATTGGATGAATGTGACAGTGGGTGACAATGTCATAAAGAGTGTGTTTGATAAGGATATGATTCATACATGCTTAATAGTATAAGTTGTGTTTGAAGTTTGTTATTGGTTAGCCTTCATAATTATTTGTTGTTTATTATAGGCTATTGTTGATGTGGCGGTGTCAAACAAAGAACTTGGTCATGCTGTTGTAAAAGAAGCATTTGAAGAACTTGGCATTGCCTACAAAGAATAAGATGTGAAGGAGAAGGAAGAGGTTGAGCGTCTTCTACATTATCAAGAAGGTGAGATAGTTGATATGAAACATTCTATTTCCGAATTGGAAGAATTTGTTGCAAAATGGAAGGGTGAGCAACGAAAGCATGAGGCCAAAAATGATGTTGATGATGATTTTGTTGATGATGAAATGGTGAATGACCCTCCCGTTGAGCCGGTTCATGATGAAATGATGAATGTCTAAATACAATTTTTTTATAAAAAAATTCTATATTTCTATAATTTTAAATATTGTTTTCATATTCTTTGAAATTGAAATTTGTATTTTTTTTTCAAACAAAAACAGTAATTATACTATGTTTACATTAAAAAGGGTCTAGTGGAGGAAATAAAATGCATGTCGGTCTAGTGGTGATAATAAAGATGTAAAAGCGTCTATTACAGGAAAAATTTGACACAACACACCTCATACCTTACTCCTGGAGTTTGAAACATTAACCAATCTCCTAGCCCACATAAACACAAACACAAATGCAATTTTCAATATTTTACTACAAAGGCAGAAACTAGACTAGAATAAGTATTTGAACAAAACTCAAACAATAACTATATTTCTCCCTATAACAAACACAACTTTCCTATGCATACATTCTCAACATCTACTTGCTATAAACCTACTTTTTACCAACTACCTATTGTTTATCATTATTGTTTCCTCACACTTTAAAAATCAAGAAAGGAAAACTATATTTGATATAGTCATAAGTGTGTCCCCTCATTTCTCTATCAAGACAATTTACTTTTTGTTCTTAATACTTCCGGTTTCATAAATAATCTCTACAATCTGAACTTAAACTCTTATACACATAAGAAATAAAAAATTCACAACCCTCAAGTCACCCTAAGGAATAACTGCCCTGATTTCATTAATGTAACATCCTATTTTAGTAGCATAGAACTAATAAAATAAGGCGTTTCATAATAATATTCAAAATAAATAATCTAGAGTATAAAATATATTTCTACAAAAGATATGACTATAAAAATATGACACTTATGCAACCATACTAAACTAACAAAGCCCTATACAAAAACTAACCACTACTCATGCTCCAAAAGATCTCCCACAACTCTTACCTAATGGCTCATCATTCTAGAAGTGCCTTTAAACTTACATCTTCATCTTCTATATCGATAAGGTGATAATTGCAAAAGAAAGAGTTACACACAAGTAAGGCAAAAAAACACAAAAGGGTAAACTAATTCACAAAAAAGAAAAGAACACATCATATACTAAGTATACATATTTTCATAACAAAGTCATACAACTCAATTAGTCACAGTGAAATCATATATATAAGTAAAGACCCTATTGACTCAATTATCTAGATGCATGCATTGATATTAGATTCACTAGAGGCGTGCACTTTTGGTGGCCTCTATTGCTCTGTAGAACCATTGTCAATGCGTTTTACCCTACCACAGACAATGTCAATCCCCTTCGTGTCATAGGCCAAACAAAGCCTATAGGCTAGGAATTCTCGCTACTCTTCACCACATAGCACATTCTACTCTATTTGATTGTGAATATGGTTATTAGAGTGTTAGAATACCTCTTACTTGAATCCATACATCAATACATACACTAAAGTAATGTCACAACTGAAATCGCAACGGGATGACGAACCAAAAAATAAAATTTGTAAAAAGAGATTTTGGAGTCGCCACCATAGTTATTATAGGAAACTATGGAAAACCATAAAAAGGAGCAAGGTCTACGAAAATAGAGTTTAGGGATACGGGAGTTAATTACCCGTAGGGAATGTGTTAGCACCTTACAACGCCCATCCTAAGACGGTACCTTTAATTAAAATATAAATTGATGTGGTCTCCTTTAAATGTTTATTTTAAAAAAACAGATCAAATAAAATAAAGTAAAAATAAATAGATAAATAAATAATAAAATAAATAAATAAATAAAGATAACAAAGAAAAACAAAGGAAACAAAAAAGATTTTTTTGTTTTTTGGGCCTGACATGGATTACTCCTTGCTCCTATGTATCTCCATTCATAATGGAGAATCAGGGTGACATAGTTCTTTATGAAAAAGACTTTTTGAAAACAATTTGTTCAAAGATGTTGATATCACTCTTTTTTAATATTTGAAAATTTTGTATTTTTATAGTAATTTTATAAAAGAGCGAAGACATTAAGTACTAAGACGACGTGAGCGGTCATACGAGCACTTATACATTTTAAAAGTTTAAAGGATATTTAAATTATTTATTTTTTATTACTTCCTTTAAAAAAACTTCCGAAATAAGACATGATACCCAAAAACGTGACTATTATATATCCACAATTTATGAAAACATTAGGAAAAAAATAAAAGATTAGGAAATAACGTTTAGGATTAAACATATTATTTTATTATGAAAAAAGTTTTAAAACCCTTAACATAAAAATATGGCACAACATATTCATACAATGTTAAAACATGATATCTCTCACTTATTCATGCAACAACGTTCACAACCCAATGCAATCAACAAACATTAATCATAAAACTAATGAACCCAAAAATGCATGACAGTAATGTTTTTTCCAGACCAAGAAGAAATGGTGAAAACATCAATCTTCAACAAAGATCATAACCAAATCTCAACAAAGACCACTTACCACAACAAGAATTAAAAATTTATGAACCTGAACGAGATATCGAATTTACAATAGTTGCGTTGGAACACCAAGAAGCACGTGGGGGTGGCGATCGAAGGTGAGTGGGTCTTTTATGTGCGAGGGTTAAAAGAAAATGTGTACTTAGGGTGAGAGAGGTCTCCAAAATGTTGAGTGAAAAAAACAACCTTTTCTTTTTTTTTTCTGATGGGTTTATATACACAACATTTTAAATCTAATGTAATCTCGTAATAAAGGTTCATCTTAATTACCACGAAATTTAAAAGGCAAGAACTGGTCTTAATATTATCACATTATGGGAATCAAATCACAGAAAAAAATGAGCACAAAATCTCAACAAAGACCACATACCACAACAAGAATTAAAAAATTATGAACCTGAACGAGATATCGAATTTACAATAGTTGCGTTGGAACACCAAGAAGCACGTGGGGGTGGCGATCGAAGGTGAGTGGGTCTTTTATGTGCGAGGGTTAAAAGAAAATGTGTGCTTAGGGTGAGAGAGGTCTCCAGAATTTTGAGAGAAAAAAACAACCTTTTCTTTTTTTTCTGATGGGTTTATATACACAACATTTTAAATCTAATGTAATCTCGTAATAAAGGTCCGTCTTAATTACCACGAAATTTAAAAGGCAAGAACTGGTCTTAATATTATCACATTATGGGAATCAAATCACAAAAAAAAATGAGCACAAAATCAAACATGATCAGCAAAATTGATTCTAATTAGTAAAAGAGATATTGCTTTGAATCATATTACTACTTTCTTTATCTGGAAAAAAATGTGTCATAAAATCAGAGCACAAAATAAAACGTGATCAGGACAAATTAATTATAATTACAAAAAGATATTCTTGAGAAACATATTACTATTTTCCTCATCTGGAAAAGGAGATGTCATAAAATCGGAGCACAAAATCAGAGTAAATGATTCTAAATATTAGAACATATTCTATTTCTAATTATTGGACTAACTTCTTAATCTGGAGCAGAAACGACAAAGCATAGAGTGGGGGTGCGAAAATAAAATTTTGGGCTGCCATTAGTTGCAAGAAAAAATGGTGTGGATGTACAAAGTATTTTGAGCTAAAATAGAAACAAAGTCTCAAAAGAAAATACATAAGAGATTAAAACAATCTCTCTCTTTTTTTCTTTTTATTTATTTATTATTATTATTATCCTATTATTATTATTTAGACAAAGAAAAAAAACCAAAGAAAAACTTATTTACTTTTTTTTTGTTATTTTATTATTATTATTATTATTATTTTATTTTCTTAAAAAATAAATTATTTTTTTATTCTATTATTTATTTAGCCGGACGAAATTGGGTGTTGACACTCTGTAGAACCATTGTCAATGCGTTTTACCCTACCACAGACAATGTCAATCCCCTTCGTGTCGTAGGCCAAACAAAGCCCATATACTAGAAATTCTCACTACTCTTCACCACATAGCACATTCTACTCTATTTGAGTGTGAATATGGTTATTAGAGTGTTAGAATACCTCCTACTTGAATCCATACATCAATGCATACACTAAAGTAAAGCCACCATAGAATCTCCACACAAGATTCCTAGAATTATGCTAAATACATACATCCACAAAACATGATTCCTTTATTATATATTGTTGCACATTGTATGCTTGATAAAAATACAAAAAAAAAATATTTTTGTATTTGTGAAATTTGTTGTATGAATTGTAAGAGTTGTCAAGTATTGCACAAGTCTCTTGGAAAACGATTATTAGACTTTCCACTTTAATACTTGTGTGATTTAGTACACTTACCAATCCCGTAACAACCTACCATAACAATCACTGATGAACAAAAACTGAAAAAGAAAACTCAAAGGACACATGCAAGCAGAAAGAAACCATGTGCGAGGAGAAAAATGAATTGGACCAAGAAAAGAATAGAAATTCAACTTAATAAAACCGAGAAACTGATCGATCAAAATTGAAGAACTCCTCACGAGGATCACTCCTACAGTCTCGGATCTTCAATAAAACGAACGGAGGATGAAAACTCTGAGAGAAGTCACATAAATCTAGAAAAGTGATTTTTAGAAAAAAATGTGTGTTTTAAAATAATGAAACTCATTTAAAAAACTTTTTATTTATATAAACCATTTTAAATATTAAAATAATCAGGTGTCACTATTTTTAAACCATTATCAATTCTAAAACATCATTATTGCAGGTCTTTCGTACAAAGAATAACAATAATTTGAAGAAAAAAGAGAAATAGTTTATATACATATGCCACTATAATAAGCCTTTTTTAAAAAATTATACAATTTTTTTAAAGTATCATAACTTATTTTTTTCTCCACTAACATGTCTCACATTGTTAAGAAAATTCCGAAATGCATGAAAACAACAATTCATCAATCTCAAGTTATTATAATTTTTTCTTTGTCTATTTCTGCTTTTTGGCCAACAATTTATGTAACTTATTGTCGAAGAATTGGTTAACCTTCCAGAGTGTCAAGAAGAACGGGTCTTACTATTTGCAGCCAAAAATTTAAGGGCAAGTTGGGTGAGTGAATTATTTAAGTTGTTGGAAAATCATTGACAACATTCAATTCTAATGTTTGGTATAAATGTTTTAAGAACTATTTCCACGAGTCTAACATTTTCAAGAATCAATTCTTAATTAAATTTCTGTTTTAAAAATCAATCCTTATATATATATATATATATATATATATATATATATATATATATATATATATATATATATATATTTTTTTTATAAATATATCTATTTTTTTAT
>Ga0214545_1002312_pt1 | contig 36747 bp, 36 predicted proteins | sample CNSS4metaG_FD_160064 | JGI IMG/M metagenome (GOLD analysis project Ga0214545, IMG submission 160064) | Root nodule microbial communities from cowpea collected in UCLA plant growth center, Los Angeles, California, USA - CNSS4 | ecosystem: Host-associated > Plants > Roots > Nodule | place: USA...
TATAGATTTAAATTGGGCCATTGTTTAGGCCTTGTTTTTCTAGAATAATAAGTCAAACAATGTGTAGTTAAATTGATAAAATTGGGCTTGACTAAGCCCAATAGGAGATTTGGCCATGAGCTACCAAAGGTCAAAGGTGGACTAAGTGGAAGTCAACATTCCTTCCTACACCTCATGGATCATGCATCCCATGGAGCCAAGTCCACACTTCACCCATGTGCCTCCTTCATCCAAGGGCTAAGAGAGTGTCTTCTTTTCCAAGTCTTGATCCAAAGGCTAGGAAGATGCCTCCTTCTCCAAGCCACCATCCAAGGGTGATGATTAAAGCTTCTCCTCCAAGCTTGATCTAAGGGCCAATAATTAGTCTAGCTTTTAGGCTCACATATAAAAGCCAAAAGTAGACCATTTGTACATTTTAACTCCTGAAATTTCTAATAGAATGTTTGTGTTGAGATCACTCCACTCTTCTATTATTTTGAGAGCACACATGGCTAACCTTCTCCTTCATCTCCTCTAGCCACCTTCCATACCATAGATCCACTTCTACTCTTCATCTTCACCAAAAACCTCCATTGCCTAGAGCTCTTCTTGCTCGTATCTTCATTTCTGCTGCATTTCATCTTCTTTTTGGTGTCTTCCATGGATCTCCTTCCTCTCTTACACCAAGGACGTCCATCAAGTACGGTCTGTGTCGGTTGTTTAATGGAAGTGGTGGGTTGCAGGTTCAAAGTGAATCTCATCTACTTGCCAATTGAGGGCTTGGACGTAATTTTGGGAATGGATTGGTTGTCAGGCAATCATATTGTTATTGATTGCGGACGACGCAGTGCGATTTTCCTAGAGACTTTGGGGCTGGAGTTGATATCGGCTCAAAAGGCGATTAAGGAGGTAGAAGCTGGAGCTATTTGCTTCATGATAGTGGCCCAAGGAGAGAAGAAGAGCACGGTTGAGCAGATTAGAAGCATACCAATAGTGGATGAGTATGTTGATGTCTTTCCAGACGAAATTCCAGAATTACCACCGAGTAGGGATGTGGATTTCACTATTGATCTCATCCTTGGAGCGGGACCAGTTTCTATGGAACCGTACAGGATGGCGCTAGCCGAATTAGCTGAACTGAAGAAGTAGATTAAAAACCTATTTGAAAAGAAGTTTTTCAGACCGAGTGCATCACCGTGGGGAGCACCGGTATTACTAATGAAGAAAAAGGATGGCAGCTCTAGATTGTGTGTTGACTATCGGCAAATGAATAAGTTGACCATAAAGAATAAGTACCCATTGTCGAGGATTTATGACTTATTGGATCACCTGAAGGGAGCCGTTGTGTTCTCAAAGATTGACTTGAGGTTTAGGTATCATCAGATCTTAGTCAAGCTAGAGAATGTGCAGAATACGACTTTCAAGTCATGCTACGGGCATTATGAATATGTGGTGATGCCGTTTGGGGTGATGAATGCTCCTACGATCTATATGGAGTACATGAACAGAATTTTCCGGCCGTACTTGGATCAGTTTGTCGTTATGTTTATTGACTACATACTCATATATACTGAGAGTCGGGAGGAACACGCAGATCATCTGAGAGTGGTGTTGGAAATTCTCAGGGAGCATCAGTTGTATCGGAAATTGTCAAACTGTGAATTTTGGCTGGAGGAGATACAGTTCTTGGGTCATGTAATATCAGCTCAAGGGATAGCAGTGGATCCGACCAAGATTGAAACGGTGGTGAAATGGGAGAGACCGCAGACCGTTGCAGAGGTGAGGAGCTTCTTGGGTCTGGTAGGCTACTACAAGAGATTTGTGGAGGGTTTCTCCAAGATGGTGAACCCATTAACCCAGCTCACTAGAAAGGATCATCCTTTCGCTTGGACCGATGTTTGTGAAGCTTATTTTGAGGACATGAAGAGAAGGTTGATGATTGCATCGGTGTTAGTTATTCCAGATCTGACTAAGATGTTTGAGGTATATTGTGACACCTCATATCAGGGACTGGGTTGCGTGCTATTGCAAGAGAAACAGCCAGTCACATATGCATCTCGTCAATTGAAGGAGCATGAGAAGAACTACCCTATGCATGATTTGGAACTAGCAACAATAGTCTTTGCCCTCAAGACTTGGAGGCATTATTTGTATGGAGCACAGTTCCAAGTATTCAGCAATCACAAGAGTCTGAAGTACTTGTTCGACCAGAAAGAGTTGAATATGAGGCAGAGGCGATGGATGTAGTACTTAAAGGATTACGACTTTGAGCTGTTATACCGTCCTGGTAAAGCTAATGTCATAGCAGATGCCCTGAGCAGGAAGAGGATCCATGTGTCAGCCATGATGATTAAGGAGTTGGAGTTAATAGAGAGGTTGTGAGACATGAATCTGGGACTAGATATGGGGGAAAGTCATACACGGTGCAACATGTTGAGAATTACCAATGAGTTTTTGGATGAGGTTCGGGAGGAACAAGGTAATGATCAGGAGCTGTAGCAGACAATAGGTGAGTTGGGTACAAATAAGAGAAAAGATTCCAAAATGGGTAAAGACAACATCCTACGATTTAGAGAGAGGGTGTGTGTACCTAGGAGTTGGGTATTGAGGAAGATGCTCTTGGATGAAGGGCATAAAGTCGTCTTAGCATACACCTAGGTATGACTAAGATGTATAAAGACTTGAAGGCAACCTTCTGGTGGACTTGCATGAACACTGATGTGGCAAATTGTGTAGCATCTTGCTTAGTGTGCCAAAAAGCGAAGATAGAGCATCAAAGGCCGGGTGGTACGTTGGAGCCTCTTAATATTCCCCAGTGGAAATGGGACAACATTTCCATGGATTTTGTTATACATCTGCCAAGGTCAATGAGGGGGCATGATTCCATATGGGTAATACTGGATAGATTGACGAAGTGCGCACACTTTCTACCAATCAATCAGAAGATGTCTTTAGATAAACTGGCAGAGTTGTATGTCAGGGAGATAGTCAGGTTACATGGTGTGCCAGCGAGAATCATATCAGATAGAGATCTGAGATTTACATCGAGGTTCTGGCAATCCTTGCAGGCAGCACTGGGCACATAATTGAGAATGAGCTCAACTTATCACCCTTAGACAGATGGACAGTCTGAGAGAACCATACAGTCGTTGGAAGACTTGTTGAGGACTTGTGTGTTAGATCACTTGGGTACGTGGAGTGACATGTTGCCATTGGTGGAGTTCACATACATCGGAATGGCACCATACGAGGCATTGTATGGTAAGAGCTCGCCTAAGCGAGATGTTGTGGAGCAGCCATTGTTCATACTCGGTCAGGCGAGGTAGTTTAGCCTAAGCGAGACCGATGTTCTAGCTTGGGCGAAGAGGTATGGCTTAAGCGAGAATGGCGAGGAGTCATGTTCTTATGCACTGTTTGGACTGTTTGCTTGGTATTTCTTAACTTATAGGAAGTTATATGCATGTGTTGTGCTGATTGGGCTTGAAGGACTAAGTCCATAGGATTCCGGAATGTGCTTGGAATGAGTCGCGAAAGAGGAGTTTCTGATGTGTGGACCACATGCGGAACGTGAATAGTTAGTTCACCGGAGGTACTCTTGTTGGGATGAATGCGTAAGGGAGTTCATTTCACGCTCAACTTGGGAATGCTATGAGCGGGGGAGTTCATAGTTGGAAAGGCAGGTATGCGGTCCGGGTCTGAGCGAGAAGTTCGGATGACAGGCGAGGGAGTCCGTGAAGCATGACTACAAGCGGGATAGGCTTGTAGGTTGGACCACGAGCGAGGAGGGTCGTGCAAGCACATGAAATCCCAGATTTAGAGTACATGCATGAACTCATATTGGTTATGAGTGGGGGAAAGAGGGTATTTTAGAAAATAAATAATTGAATACTTACGTTTGGGATTGGAACAGTTAAAGTTTTGTTTTAATTTTCCCGGGTTTTTGGAATATGCGATTATAAATGAGGTTTTATTAATATTATCGTGTTTTAATTTATTGTATTTATTCATTTATATTTACTTAAAAGTAATATTCCTTAGGAATGTTACAGACACACCACATGAATTTCCATCCTTTGATTCCATAACACATGGCCACTACTATTTTACCCGTGTTCTACGCCTTTCAATGAATACCTCAAGATGTCTTGCTACCACACCTACCAGCCACATCTGGTAGAACATGTGTGGGAAACCATGCTACGAACCACACTTCGTTACACAAGGTGGAGTTTCCAATACGAATATTATTTGTAATGTCCCAAGACTACCAAACCCGTTGGTCTCATACAATAACATGTCAACTACTAGTTTAGAACTCTACCACGAGGTTTTAGCACCCCCAATAGTTCAAGCATACATACATATTATAAATTTAATTGTATTCAAATTACATATACTTGCACGACGGTAATTTTAGCCAACATAACACTTCACTTATTCAACAATCATATCACTTATCCAATCATAGTCTTATAAATGAATAACAATGCACACATCTATTTACCAACATTTCATACTTAACATATGCATTTTTACCATACTCTTAATCTTTTCCAACATGCAAGTTACTACCACTATATTTCTACATGCATCACTAATACACATGACCATAGTAACTAAAACAGTCACCTCATCACGTCCCAATCAAATAAACCTTTACTTTTTCCTGCAATTGATACCACTTATCACACCTGCGAATATATAATTAGAGGTCTTACTTATACACACTCCCTTCATATCGCATTTGTCATTTTCCTAGTTTATGCATATCATCACCTGATGACCTTAAATCACGCCAATTCACAGAATTAGCTTAGAACACCCATTATCCTGATGTGTCGCCTAATGGCAGTTCATGCGCCGCCATACAGTTTGATAACGCTGTCGTTGACACGATCAAATTAATACTACAAAATAGAAAGGGTAAATTAACCCAAAGTTGTCTCCCAACGAACACGAAATTGATTTCTAACAAATTAGTTCTTATAAAACTATACAAAAGAGTTAGTTAAAGAAAATAATAAAAATATTGGAGGATTAAGATAAAGAAGAAAGAAATAGAAAAGTTAAAAAGAGATAAAAACAATAGTAAAGAAAATAGATTGATTCCATTGCTTTTTCAAAATAGATTCATCATCGGTTGTCTAAAGATTATTGGTCAATTAATTATTGTTGTAGATTTGCAAATTAATCAATGTAAAGTCTCAATTAATTTGTTGGCGTTCTCACTTTTAACTAAAGTATAGTGTCAATTAAAAGTAAGAACTTTTAGATTATCCACAGTAAATTCAATCAAAGTACAGTCTCAATCAAATTGTACTATGTCTAATCATGTATATTCTTTTATCTCCTCACCGAATAAAAAGCTTAATTAATCAAAGTAAAGTCTCGATTAATTTTTGTTAGAGTAAATACCTTTAACCAAAGTAAAGTCTCAATTATTGGTAAAAACTGATTTAATCACATGAAAGTTTCTAAATAAAATCAAAGTAAAGTCTCAATTAAATTTAAAAACCCTTGGACTCATATGATCAATATGCATATAGATTTAAAATCATTACTTTTTACGTGATTCAAAGATAAAAGACATAGATGAATTAAAACCTCAATAATAATAAAAAGAACAAAGAAATTATTTCATTCTAACCTCAGAATCCATAATGAAATTACATTGGAATCAACCCAAGAAGTTTAACACTCCATGAAACACAAAATAGAAGAAGAATAGAGAGAGAAAGGAAACAAAATTAGGGCCCCCCTAAGGGTTCCTAAACTCCAAAGTCCCGAGCTTGTATTCTCTGCTCCCCCCTTGGTCTCTTTATATAAGAATTGGACTGGGTTTTTTTGTTGCTAAAATCTCTCAAATATATTTTAAAATAAAGATAAAGCTAAATATTTAAAAATATTTGGAGAGATATAGACTATTTGACAAATATAGTTGGTTGATAATATCAATATCTAATATAAATTAATTAATTACTTAAAGATATATGATAAGTTATCACCAATTAATATTTGTATTAATTTTCCTAATCAACCTTTTGCAATCTCCTTAAATTATCTTCTAAATAATCCAAAATCTTCAAGATATATTTGTTTGTTGTGGATCTAAAAAGATTTAAGAAGATCTTATCATATTTAAAAAGATTTGGTAGTTATTATCTTTTAATATTTTATGATATAATTAAATAAGATAATTATTTAAAAATATCAAATAAAATATCTACAGATATATTTTTCCCAAATTATCTTCTATCATAAAGATAAAGAAAACCGCAAAGTCCAACTTTTTTGTTGCTCTCTTCTTGGTTTAGCCAAACTACTTCACTTTTTCAAGCTTTTCTTGTTGTCTTCATGCAATGCTTGGCTAAGATTTTTGTGCTTTTGATAATTTCTTATTTTTGGATTTATCTTTAAGGTGTCATGAAGCTTTAAGAAATTTATTTCCATACCTCCATGATTTCAAATTAGCTGCAGCTGCACTAACACACCTCAAAATATCCAAAGAACATTTATGCAACTAAAAAGATATTTTTAACATGTTTTTGTATCTCATGCTAATTAAACCCAATTATAGAAAATCCCAATGTTTAAGCACAGAAATTCAATTAAATACCCAGAATTAAACATTAAATGAGGGCAAAAATATGCACTCATGACGGTCCTCCCAATTTTACATATTATTAACACATTTATATATTTACATGCCATTAGGAGAGTTCATGTCGGTTCCAGTACCATTAATATCATGAAAACAACACATAAATTATCAAATCTCAGATCATGTTCATTCATCTCCCAATCCCAAAATGAACCTTAATTTCCCAATCATAAACGATTCATAGAATTCTAGCGAAGACATTACTAGCAGACATTTTCAACCTATTAATAACGCATGCTCAAATCAAATATAAAGCAATAACCCTATAACAACTTAAGTACATAATTCTATGCACCAATGAAAATCAATATAACATTTCACACCTCCTATGCAGTAATTTAATTTATATTGATACACATGTATTCACCAATAAACCAATTCTAAACATGTGACTAACCCAAAGGAACATTCAAATTCATAGAGACTTACAACACAACCCAATCATGCTTCCAACTCATGCCACATTAGTAGTTACTTCAAATTATCAAGAGTTTATTCATGCATTTTAAAGGCTTCCAAGCTAGCAATCATGAGTAACGTATATCTCTAGCTACTGACCTCCAAATTGAATCTCCATCGTTCAAAGTAAATAACAACATGTTATGGACTACCTGTCAAAATTTCACCTAAATCGGACGGTTAATGAACTAGGAAATGTAGTTTTACGAAAACTACACAGCGGGTCTGGAGCATATTTTGCCTAGCGGGTCGCACATGACCGCCAGACGGTTTTTGGAAAATTCTAGAAACACAAACAATTTACGCAGCAATTGAACCACATGCATACATACTACACAAAATCATTCATCAAAATTGAAAACACGAGTTGCAGCTCCCCTAACCTGAATTTCCCACTCCAAAAGTGCTTTTAGAGTCCTTCCATGTTTCACAAATGATCAACCCTTTGATCTCCGTCCTTGAGCACTTATTTCAACCTTTTGACACTCTCCTTAGTGTTGTTTTAGGGCTCTCCAACTCCCTTTTTGTAAGTTAAAATTGGGGTTTTGGGAGGATAAAAAGGAAGAGAAATCAATGTTGGATTGAAAGCAAGGGAGGAGTAGAGCAAAACTAAGATGGTCTTATTGTAGGGATTCCAAATAAGTGGGACTACACCATGCATCTATGCTTTCTCTGGTTATGTGATTTCTTGGTCTTAGATATGAGAAGACAAGGAACTTGTGTTTTGGTGTAAGAAAACAATAAGATTTTGTGTTTTGGTGTAAGAATTTGTTTTATGGACGTGTGTTGGGCAATAAACTTTTTCCATGGAAGTGTAATGGAAGCTTTATTCATTTTCTATTTGAATTGTGATGGGGTATGGCATTACGTGGTATTCCTTCTATTATGAATGGTTAAATTTGATGGGTTGAGGGATACATTTTAAGAAGAAATATTGGCATGATTTTGTGGATGAATTCATAGTGCAAACTGGGTTATTTTCTTTTCTATCATCTTGAAGTTTTGAGAGATTATGGTATAGGAAATGATTATAGTTGGTTTATTTCTTCTCTTCTTGAAATTGTGATTTTTTTAAGTGATGAAGCATGGTGGAAAATTTTATGCATAACAAATTTTGGTTTGCTATGAACTCTAGCACTTGGCCATTAGGAATAGCTTTCTTAATTTTTGATAATGAAAATTTGGGGAACGATGCAAGAGAAAACAAAATTAGTTTTTTTTTTATGGAAATTGCATTGGGGCTTATATTTGTTTTGGAGTTAACATTGGTCAAATTGTGTGATAGGTTTATGAAAAATATAACTTACTATTTACAAATTTTATCTTGGATTTTATTGGTGCAGTAAAAGTAGTAGGAATTCATGATGATGTGCCAATAAGTGGTTGAATTAGTACTTGGTTGAATTGGTGTGTTGCAAAGGTGAATTATATGCATGAAGTGAAAAGTTAGGAAGCTAAGAAGGGAATACTATGAAGTTTTATGTATGGTGAATGAATTATGATGTTACTTTTGTGTGCCTTTAAAATGACTAAATCATGTGTAATTGTGTTGTTTTTCGTGTTTTTGGGTGCATTTGTGTGTTGTCGGGTGCTGAGCATTGTTTCTAGCTATTGAGCAAACTATTTTACAAGAGGTTTGGCTTTGGTGCTGAGCATTGAGTTTCTGAAGCGTTAGGCGCTGAGCGTTAGCATTGGTGTTGAGCGCTAGTTTTGGTGCTAAGCGACGGGGTTACAAGGCATTGAGCGTTGAGCAATGGCCTTTTGGTGCTAGACGGTGGCTTTTACGAGGCAAATGGCATTGAGCAATAACATTGAGTGTTGGGTTGCCAATTTGTACTGCTTTTCTGGGTTAAATGATATTTAATAGGTAAGTTCATATTTAATAGGATGGCATTAGTGTTATGTTTGAAGTTTGAAAAAAAACAATACACATAGCATCTCGAAACGGGTCTTACAAATAAGATGTGAAAGGCCTAGACAAAAGCACAACTGTTAGGATCAAGTTGGGCAGGGGAAACATTTAAAACGGTAAGAAGCTCCTTTTCAAATGAACTAAAGGGTAAACGAAGACCGACGTTTGTCCAAAAATGTGGCATAAATAAAGGTAAATTTATATGGTGATGCAATAGATTCATCTTGGCACAAAAGATCAAGTTTGTAAGTGCCAACAATTGCACTTTTCTCGTCATGTTTGCATAATGTTTGGTTGCATCTAAAGGCTTTGATATTTTTTTATCTGTGGTCATGCTAGTAAGCTCTCTCTTAGGATTTAAGCTAGCCCACGAAAAGTAGGGGTTGTATAAGGTCAATATACTTAGGACAAGAGGTCAGTAAATATGTAATAGATCTTGTTTGTGGATCGAGACGCACGTTTAAACCTAGAAAGATAAAAATAAAAAATAAAGTAAGGATTTTTCAAAATGTATTTTACATTATACACCTGGAAATGCCAAGACACATCTGGAAATGCCAAGACACATTCAGAATTGTACACAAGCACTCAAAAGCATCGAAAACTGTGTTAGAGTTAAAAGCCCCTCTACATAAAGTCATAATCCTATCATTCGAACAAGAGGTTGGTAAATGTGTAAGAGACGTAGGTTGAAACCCAAAAATGTGAAAAAACCTAGGAAAATAAAAGTTAAAAACAAAGTAAAGATTTTTTTAGAATCTACTATGCATTATAATCCCAAAAATAGGAAGAAACATTTAGAATGGTACACATGCCCTCAAAAGCATCGAAAACTTTCACAAAACTCTAAAAATGAAAACTTCATCAAAGCTAAAATCTCTTCTACATATACTCACAATCTTATCATAGGTATACCAATTGTTACAGGTATTAAAGCCAGAACGCAAAATATGTGTAATCGAAAGGAAAATAACAATATAAACAAGATGAACACGAAGAAAATATGAACAATAAAAGTTCAACAAAAATTTGAGAAGATGGCTTCATACGATAGTTAAAATGTTTATAGAAGCAAGAAGAAAGATGAATGCAAGAAGAACTCAATCAAGCGACATAAGTAACAAAGAACATACTTGAGGGAGGAAAAAGATTGCAACGAAAACATGAGGAAATGGAAGAGAAAAAGGAGACGAAAAAACACAAGGAAGTGAGAAGTGTAAAAAAGGAAATATATTGTAATGTTTAAAATGAAGAAAGGGAACGATTACCCCTGAGGTTTGATGTTAGTCGTCAGATGTAAGGATGTAAGCATTTCTCCGATGCAGGCACGTGTTAATGTAGGTGCAACAAAGTAATGATGAGCATAGTAAAAATAGATGCCAAGGATGAATATAGCTACCATTTTATCTCAAGAAACTAAGTACTCAAGGTCAAAGAGTTGTGTATAGCCCAGGGCTATGATAAGATATGACCGATTGGTTGTCTTAAACCCTATTTCATAAAGCAGGTTTGTTTGTTAAGAATTCAAGGGATTTACTATTAATAAGGAAATCTAGGCTCATTCTACTAAGGGATTAGAGTTTGAGTAGACTTGTGGGTTGACATTAGTATATTAATGGAAAGGGTGTGCTTTCTTTTATATGCATGGGAGTAGGGCCGGTGAAATCTAACCCCAACAATACCATTCCATATCAATTCTTGTCTTTTCCATCATTTAAGTGTTTTAACTGCCAAAAAGTTCACCTTTTACTTATTTCTATCAACAAATTTACTTGTACAAAAACAAAATTATGAATTTATTCTTTAGTTTAAATTAATTATTAATTGCACAAGTAATTAGTATTACACGAGTCTCTTGGAAAACGATATTTTAGTCTTATCGGTTACTACTTGCGCGACTTGGTACATTTGCCAAAGTCTTAACAAAGAGGAAAAAACATAAAGATGAGGTTGAACATTCAAAACGACGAGCTTCATTAGAGATCCATAATGGACCGAGCTTACCTTCAAATGTTGACCTCCAAGAGTGCGCCAAGAGTTTGTGCCAAGGTCCATGTTGTAGACTTTTTGTTATTATCTCATAAATTTATTGTTATTATTTTTGTAATCTTTTAGTTATTATCTTTGTAATCTTTTGTAGTATTTTATATTCTCTTGATTTGGCGAATATTAATGATTTATAATTGATTTGCTTATAAATAAAATTATAACTCCTATCACCAAAGGATGAAATTATTTTGGCCTACTGCTTTCTACTTCACTAAAGGTCATTAAAGTTCTTCACATTTTATCCTATTATTTACTTGTCCTTTAAGAAGGATTTCTTATTGGAAGAATATTTTATATTTTCATACTGAATTATTTATAGTTAATTTAGTGTAATATTTGTGTTCATACGTCAATAACTATAAGCCAAGACTCATTACAAATAATATAAATAAGTATTATCTTATTTATAAAAATTAGGTACTATTTTATTATCTCACTACTAATTTTAAGTTTTAGCATATGTTTTATAATAGTACTATTTTATTATCTCACTACTATTATCTCACTACAAAAATTAGGTGTACCACACCAAGCCAATTTAACCAAGTAATAATAATAAGCGATCATTATACCTACATGCAAAATCATTCAGGTAACCGGCCTAGGCTGACCTAAGCCTAACCGACCTGAACCGGTAACATAAGACGCTAAAAGGAATAACCCGCCTACGACAGCATATGAGCGATAGCAGCATAAGCCGCCAAAGGGAGTAGTCGGTTTATGCCGACCACCTTAAGATACTCAGTGAAATCAAAGCCCCCCTAATATCTAGTGGGCCCCCAATGGTCGAGACTGAGGGCCTAGGCCAAGGCCTAGGCCCACTTATGGCCCAAACCAGGGCCTAGCCCATGGAATGGGCAAACATAATTAATAATCTATAAATATATATGGACCCTACAAATTAAAGGTACGCATTCATTACTTCATTAATGACCTAATTTGACTTTTTGAGAGCTTTTAGCTGACTTGAGCTTCGAAGTCCCTTCTGTAGGTAACCCCTCCTGGGTCCAAGCCGATATATGCCAAATGGGAAGAGGCCAACCGAGGAGATAGCGGACTATATCAGTAAGGTGACACTTGCGTCTAACTAATCTTACTGTTCTCTGCAAGAATAATAGTGGTCCTATAAGTTTCTTTAACTAACATTGTGGATAACAATTTTTGTACTAGTTTCCTCATCTCCAAAGAAAAAATTCATTCTCATCCTCCTCTTCATACTCAATGGCTATATAACTTGCCTCATCCTCATCTCCACTAGGTAATGGGTATACTCATAACCATGTTCATTCCCGTTTTTTAGTGTTTCAATATCAATTAACTAATTTTTGTAAAAAATCACAAAAACAATATATGATATTATCAAATATTCAATACCAAAAAGACATATTCAATGTCAAATATTTATATATAAATTATAGTTGTATAAATTTTAAATAAGAGCACCAAAAAACAATGGAATAAAAGTAAAACAATTATATTAAATATTATGCAATTACACAAACAAAATTTCATAACAACCTAAACTAATTTTGAACCGTTGAATCTTTGCACAAAAATTTATTTGCATTCTCAAGTTCTACAATTAAAGTAGGTAGTATGGATCTCAACCATATTTATGCAACAAATGAAATCTATCCAGAATTATTATAAAAGTAGAGCAATAATGACTATTTGGATCGTCATCCACCCTTCATTATCTTATCATCCATCCAATGCTCTTCACTTTATCTTTCTATTATAATTTGTATTGTCTTCCATATAGAAAGTTAAGCTCCTTGGGTTGATTATCTTACCCAACAATTTGTTTGAGTATTCTTTAATCGTCTCTGACTCTTTCATTCTTTGCATCTCGAACTCCCTTATCAAGTTCAAAACTTTCATGCCTCGAATCTTCTCGTTCCCTTCATATTCTGCTTTCAAGTATTCCCAGATTTCTTTGGGAGACTTTAGAGTCATGATCCTGGTCATAATCATTTGTGAAACACCTGCGAACAAGCATGATTTTGCCTTTGCCTTTCTCGTTTTCTTGTCTTTATACGCTTTCATTTGAGCCGCGGTGGGATTTTCAGATAAGGGAACATCATCTTCCTCCACAACTTCCCATAGATCTAGCCCCTCTAGATATGTTTGCATTCTTACCACCTATAGATCATAGCTTTCACCATCAAAGAGTGGAATAGCAACGTGTGACATATTTCCTTCCATTCTATCGGCAGTAAGAACAATGGCTCTTGATACCACTGATAGGTTATATATATTTCATATAGGTTATGGTCATGGTCATGGCATAGTTATGGTCATTGATAGATTATGGTTCTATATGGTTATATGACATTAGTCTTACACATATAAGACCTTAGACACCACTTTTACACCAAAACCTTAAGGCAATGTTGTTATGGGTCTTTATTCTTATATAGTGTTTAACTTTGTCTTTTCTATCCAATGTGGGACTTTTTGACTCACACTTGGACTATTCCCAACAAAACCCATGTTCAATTTAGCAAAACTTCTTTGCCACAAAAAACACAAAATCACCTTCGTCAACACCCAACACACCCACAATCGCCTCCTCCAGTCCTCAGAATTACCGTCCTTCGACAACAGTTTTCGCTTCACATTCGTCGCCGACGGCATCCCGCACGACGTTCCTCCGAACGACTACAGCGTTATACTATCACCGACCAGCAGGACCAAGGTTGCCGAGGAGTTTCGAGAGATGTTGAGAAGCCTTGTCGGGAATCCTTCGCTGTGGGGCCCGCCTTCTTGCATCGTTGTGGATGGGATTATGTCAACGATTGCCATGGACGCTGCTGAAGAGTTGGGGGTCCCGGTCATCGCTTTCCGAACCTACAGTGCCACTGCGACGTGGGTGATAATCAACCTAAGCAAAGTTATTCAAGAAGGAGTGATGAATACGCAGGATCCGGGTTAGTATAAATTTTTTTGTACCCATTTTTTGTATTGCTTTATAGGATAAATATTACAGAAAAATGATATATATAACAAACTTTTTTTTTCATAAAATTTAACCAATTATTAAATAAGATAAAAAACGAGTATTTTTATTACTTATTTTTTATAAAAGAATAAAAATTAATCGATTTTTAATTTTATTTATTAAAAGTTTGTGAAATTTATTAAAAAAAAAAATTGTCAAAACCTCACTTTTCAAAATTGTAATAGAAATGAATTTAATTTTTATACCTATTCTAATTGAATATAGGATTGTATTTAATTTTTTTAGTTTAATTAAATATATAAGAACTTGAGATGATTTAATTTTGAGCTTAATTGAATAAGGTCCAAGGAACTAACTCCCCAACCAATTTCCATAGATTTAAACATCTCAAAAGAATCCCACTCTATTTTTTGGAAACTCTCCTTCGTTCTTCATGGCACAGAAGTATCTTCTGCACACCCCGTCCACAAAATCGCAGCCCGTAATCCTCACTCTCTGTTGAAACACGAACTCGGGAAAGTTTACCGACAGAGGAAAGAGGAAAGAGACCGAGGGATAGTGGGAAATATAACATCCCTGGCGCCACTCCCGGCCCAGCGGCATGTCAGGTCTGCAGCCCAATACACCCCAATCCCTTACCTCGGGATTCCCTCATCGCAGGTGGGTTGTTGCCAGTGGGGATCGAACCCCAAACCTGACCTTTAACACCCTGGTAACGAGCGCAACTGGTAGCATCTCTTTTAGCATCTCTTTTTTATAACACCTCCTGGCCCACCCCAGCAATGTCAGTGTCAGGTCTGCAGTCCAATACACCCCAACCCCTCGCCCCAAGTGTCCCGCCACTTCGCAAGGCAGGTTGTTGCCAGTCGGGGTCGAACCCCAGACCTGACCTTTAACACCCTAGCGAATCAAGATAATGACACTTGGTACTAATATTGATGAGTCCATCTTCAAGGAAAGAACCAAGAGTAAGCCATGCATAATTGATGAGACTTCCATGGAGCAAGATAAAGGCGTGAAAGCTAGAAGATATGGTGAACAAGTGATTCAGCTATGGTGTTTGGAGGGAACTCTCAAGTGAGGTTAGGCCAACACACAAGGAAGGAGGCTAGAAGAAGCCACTAAGGAGAGCTCTAGCCTAAGTTGATTCAAAAAAGCAGAAAGGTCTAAAGTCATCTGAACAATGTTTCTCTACTATATTCATGAATGATTTTACAAGACCTTAAGCTCTCTATTTATAGGAGAAAATGAGAGCTACGTTAGCAAGAAAAAATGGAGGGCAAAAGAATCTAAAATGTGGCATATTAAAGCCAAAAAGAGAGCATAGGGAAGTTGTGACTTGCCAACTAAGCAAGTCACATGAAGGTTGCTCGTAGGGGCTCAAAGGTGTAGCTTGGGGGTCACACATAGCGCGTGAAGGATCTAGAATCCTTGAAGGGAAACGCTATCCACAAGGCCCAAAGGTAGCCCCAACTCTTTTTTGGTCCAAAACAATTTCAAGGCCCACAAGCCTTGCAAGGCCCAATACATGGCCCAAAGAAAACTCTATTCTACTGGGCCAATAGTATAGAACCCAAAATTAAATCTTAATCTAATATTTATAAACAAAAATTCCTAGGCTAGGTCTTCACATCCTCCTTGGCCCATGTAAACTTCATCTTGGGCCTTGCATGTTCAAAAGAGGCCTAGTCTTATTGTATCCTCTTACACATAACTCTAGTGGTTGGTCCCTTAGCTAGGGGTATCTCATTAAACACTAACACGTAGTAGTGTTCTGCCACATCCATGTGTCACCCTATAGACTTGACACATGCCAAAAAAAAATTAGCAAAAAATAAATTTTTAAAAATTGAAAACCTAAAAAAACCACAGATTGAGACGTGACATGTCGTTAACATCGTTCGTATTTTGTTTAAAGGATTGAGGCACTTTTTCAAAAGTTAGGATGCTATTGAAACTTTTTTAAATGTAGGATCAACTTGAAACGTTCTAACCAAAGTGGGGAACAAATAAGTAATTAAGCCATATTTCTACTTTTATTATAGGAAGAGTTGTGCATTGAATTAGACTCAAAGATTTTGCACTGTGATACAGACTCTGAATAGATTTTTACTAACCTTTCAGACTCTATTCGGGGTCACATCCTAGAACCGAAGTTCTCTTCATATGACAAGGTTAAATCCAAATAACCTACCTTAAATATTTCTCTTTCACACTAATCTAGGTTATAGAACCTCCATCAACTTTTACCACCTAAATAGCTTCCTCTATATGAGTCCAAATACTTAGTAGAGTTTGAATAATTTTGTCAAGAAATCCTTATTCAATAGACCTCATAAAGCCACACAACATAGAATCTGCTTGCTTTGGCTTTATTTAGCCTAGCACACTTTTCCACTTTTTAAATCTCAAACCCCCAATTTTCCTTCCAAAAATATCCCTCTCTTGCTCAGGCTCACCCAACAACCAGTCTCCCTGGCTCAGTAAGTTAGCACTAAAGGTACATTCACCTAGTAAGCCATGGGTTACTCAATATCTAGTTCCCTTTGAGTTTTTGGTTTTACAAATCATATTCGCTCAGTAGGGAATCGACTCACCTAGTAACCACCCACTCAAGCAAAAATCTATGATTTTCACCCAATAAAGCAAGTTAGTCCTCAACCTAACGACCTTGATCTCTCCGAATTTTCATAAAAATATTTTTTCTCAACAGATGTTGTGCTTGCTTAGTGACCAAATCCCTAGAAGTGAATTTCTTTAGGCTCGCTCAATGATTTTTGACTCCTCTAGCAAGTTAAATGTTTTGAGCTCTATAGAATTTCAATTTTTTGTTTTCACCCTACGATTGGCTAACTTGCCTAGTGATTATTCATAAAATCATAAACATGACAAATATACTAACTTGATCAATTTTTTTCAAGCAACAATAGGTTCAAATTGGTTGAAAAATAGTTCACCAAGAGCGAATTGATCCACACTACTATATTTATCCTTTAATTATTTTCTAAACACAATTAAATTCCATTTACAATCATCAAAACAATAATTCAATAGAGCAACCAACATCATTATTCATCTCATCTTATAAAAAATATAACCATATCAATATATATTGGGTTAAAAGATAAAAAAGAAAACCTCTGGAAAAACCTTTCCCCCAAACTATTATATCTATCCTCTAATTGTTTTCTAAACACAATTAAATCATTCCACTCAAAACCATCAAAAAATAATTCAATAGAGCAACCAACATCATTGCTCATCTCATCTTATCACAAATATAACCATATCAATATATTGGGTTTAGAGACAAAAAAGTCCTCTGAAAAAATTTAAAGGATCGCAAAGAGAAGTAAGGCATTATTCGGAATAGTAAAAAAAGATAATGATGCAAATAATTAAGCGGAAATATAAAAGAAGACCAGATTAATACGGCGGTAGTCCGCACAATACTAGTCAGAGGGAGAGGAGAAAAGAATATAAAATAAAACCAACCAGATTAACAAAAGTAAAAGAAAACCAGAACGACGGTAGTCCGCGCTGAACTGGCTAGAGGGAGAAAGAGAAAAATAGGAAAAACATTGAAAACCTTTATTGTTCTGAACGAGGAATACAAACAAATTTTGGAGAAAGGAAGAAAGAAAAAGGGTGTCTCACAACATGGTCGAGCACTCCTTTTATAATCATAAATTTTACTATTTGAATAGTACCGGTATTATGACTGGAACTCTGGCTACAGTGTAGGTTATTAGTCTTCTGCTAGATTGATTTCGAAACAGTCATCTTCATTCTGAAACATGTCATCTGAAGATGCTGTTGAGGCTGAAGAGCTTGATAATGATTTCTTCAAGGAGGTTCCTTCATCATCTTTTAATAGATTGAGAATATTCTGTAGATTTTTTGCAAAACTTTCTTTAGATTTTGAAGCTGTTAAGGCGGCAGTAATTTGTGCTTTATGGTTAAGGAACAAAGAAGATTTCGGATCTGCCAATTTCAGAAATTCTGAATTTGTCAGAGACCATTTACGAACTTCTTCTAGACTTGCCTTAGAAGCTTCAAATTGAATCCACCACTTTACATAGGAATTCCTTTGTAATATTAGTAGTATATTTGGATGTTCTTTCTTTCCGAACTTATATTGCCATGAGAATACCCATGCTAAGGAAAATTTGGAGTAGAACTGCAAATCTGTAGGAATTATTGAATCCTGGTCATATTTGATTTTAAACAATTTAAATCCTTCTTTTGCTGGGGAGGGAAGGATTTCTTCGATTGGTCCACAAAAGTCCCACCATTTGAGGAACCAATTTGGAAAATTATACTTGTTATTTCTTTCGAAATAAATTAGGCATGAATGGCGATAGGTTTTATTTTGATACCAGAACACCCTAGTCCAAGCATCAATATAATCCCAATAATTATGCCCAATGTGGTCAAAACTTTCTGAAATTGGCTAGTAAAACCAGATACTATAATACTGGCTATGGCTTCTCCTGTGGAATCATGAGCTGTTTGGTAGGCCGTACAAACCATTGTCATGTGTTGTAACATTTGCATTATATTGTACTCAGATTTGCCATCAATGTTCCATTCATAAACATTGTTGGCGTTGAATCCATTTGTTTTTGTGCTTGTATCTTCCATAGTAAGATCCAAAGCTATTGGTTTAGTTAAGCTTTTCCATTTCTTATTTGTAGTGACCAAGATTGGATTGATTTGTGAAGGATTATTGAGTTCAGATTCATTATCTGAGCTTTGTTCTAGGACGGCTTTGGTTTTTATTGGTTGTCGAATTTTGAGTTTTGAAGAAATTTCTTCAGTGGGTTGAGGAGTATCGAGAACAACTGTTGTTAGTAAATCATTAATCTTATTTAATAATTCACCATGATTTTGATCAGAAGTGGCTTTAGCTTTTAATAGGTTTTGTTTAGCCTTCTGATTTATTTTGAAAGGTTTGAACAAAGGTTTCTCTAATTGTTTTGAGGTAGATGCTTGCCCTGAAGAACTACCTTTTTTCAGAAGTTTAGTTTTTGAAGAGATTAATTTTTCTCCTAAAACTTGAAGATATTTGGTTGTATAATTGGACTGTTCCATAAGGCTTTTGATATCTTTTGAAGAAAATTCTTCATTTAGGTCTTTGGTTTTGAAGGGTGCAGCTATTACTAGATTTCCCTTATCATCCCTAAGGTTAGGGAGTTGGCATTATGTTTTTGGAGGTAGTTCGGTTTGAACCTTTTCTCCATCTTTGAGATGCCACATCGTGATGACATTAGTGGTTTTGAAATCTATGATTTCTTCTTGGAATGGATATTTTATATCATTTTTGATGGTATAAGCATGAAACAATAAAAAAATGGGATATTGAGTTTTACCTTTTCAAGAAAGTTGTAATAGATTTCTTGAATAATAACCTTTTTAGAATCTTGGTAATTTTTAGAAAACCAATTTCTTTGAGATTTTAATTCCTTCGAATAAAAATTATTTCGAAGTGTTTCTTTATCAATAACGAACTTAGATTGTATCATATGGTTCATTAAGAGAGGAATAGGTTGGATATTGAATAGATTTATGATCTTCATCTTCATTTTGTTGGTAAACGGGCCTAAGTATCGAATTAATTGTTTCTATACCTTGGAGATTGGTTTCCGGAGTAATTATTCTAGAAGAACTACCCCGATGAGTATGGTGTGAGTTGTATTCTAATCTAATAACCTCAAATCTGGAGGAAAAGGAATTTCTTCTGTGAAAGATAATTTCTACTTTTCCTGTCTCAGTTTGTCTTATTTCTTGAAGTTCAATAGTATGCCTTGGAGCACTAGGGGTAGTCTTATCTAACAGCCAAGAAGTGGGTAAATCAACTTCATCCCATTTGATGAGCCTAGGAATTGTGACCTAATTTCCCTCTGATATATATATACCAATGTGATTATCCTTCCAAACTTATCCATCTTCCTTGACCATATCCAAGACATAATCAGACAACTCTTGCCACAAAAGAATAGTAAGATGGGGTTTCTCCTAATGAAATCATTCCCTTCGCCATTGAAATTTCCATTCTAATACCTTATTATTCCACTTCCTATCTCCCTAATTTAGCCTTTTGTATAAGAGAGTTAGCATACATCCTTGGAAATATTTCTATAAGGGAGACTCATCTAACCAATTATAAACCCAAAACTGAATCTTATTTCCCCTTCATCAAATCTAAGAACTTTTATTAACAAACCAATTCACTTTTTTTTGTTGTTTACCATAAGCTTTCCTAAGGTCTCACCATCACCACGACTCATTTTTTTTTGGTTATGTTATTCATTGACCTTCAAGATCCATGCTTTAATTCCAAAATTTCTTGTATATGCTATTTTCCTATAATCATGGTCCTAACTCGTAGGAAAAACCCTCGAGTTTCTTTTTATTTCGTTTGACACTTTTGTTGACATCTTAAACATGGACAAATAGAATAAAGGTAATGTTGTAATGAATATTTTTATGAGCACAATTCTACTAGCAAATGAAAAAACGTTACCTTTTCACTTAGCTAGTTTCTTTAATCTTTTGTACCATATCTTCCCAAATATCGCTCTTTCTTTGATTAACCCCTACAGGCATGCCTAGCTAGGTAAAAGGAATACCCATTTTATTATTGTTTAGTAAGATTGAAAATTTGTCAATTGTATAGTTACTTATTCTAACTCCTCCACTTTGGATTTATGAAAGTTAACCTTCAACCTTGATGCCAATTCAAAAAATCGTAGGATACACTTGATAGTCAAGATATTTTGGATTTCAGTATGACAAATGATCAGTGTATCAACAACAAATTGTAGCATGTTTACACCTTTTAACAGGTTTTTACCCACAACTTGCCTAACTAGTCTTGATAACCTTCTACCACTATCAAAATAGAAACAATGATAAATAAAATTTATTTTACACCTAATTATGTTAATATGTTATTAAATTAAATTATTGAAGTATGACACTATATATTATAAAAAATTCAAGTAGGTATTTACTTGGTAGATGTCAAAGTTTTTTTTCGTATTTTTGCATGGTATTGACATATAAATCTAGGTCATATAAATCATCTAGGAATAATCACCATCATATGTAACTTCTTTTGAATGAAGGAATCCTATAACTTCTTAAAAATCACTTATCTATTTGTAAAAATAATTTTTCATTAATAGATATTTTTAGAGTTAAATATATTTTTTTCTTTAACTTTTACAAAAAAAAAATTGGAATTAATCCATGTTTGAAACTTTGAACCAATTTAATTCCTAACTTAAGAAATAAGTGGATTTATTCCTTGAAATGAAACGACATTAGAATTTTGTTGAATCGTCTAAAAACATTCTACCGTGGAATGTGATGTTTGAAGAGGTGAACCATAAAAGCTTTGTTTTCCTAATTCAAGACAACCTTAACCAATTCAAGACACTCCATATTCAATCACAGTGATACTCCATCTTCGATCACAATATTATTCAGCTTCCTCTTCTTATATAGGGGATGCCATTACCAATTTTTCATCTCAGTGGAACCGAACCCTCCACCATCAACCTAAACCACATTTTTTTATTACTACATGTTAGTTCTCACTCAAACCCTAGCAGAGCACTGCTGATTGAAAGTGAACGTGAGCAACGTACTGATTTTGCAAAGTGAGCTGAAATGAGAGGGTCAGAGCTGTTTAAGGTCTTGGACACCCTATAGGTCAGCCTTAGGCCCAACTCATTAGGGTAGGCCTTTAAAATTAGAGCAGAAAATAAAGTGGGCCTTACATATATATATATATATATATATATATATATATATATATATATATATATATATTCAAACATCTTTATCTTTTAAATATCTTTTAAATGATAAAGTAGGAACATTTTGTCTTAACACTCAGGTTTCATATTTTACATTAAAAAATTTGTTAGCGATGTTCATAATATTAAGAAAAACTCCCCACGTATTCCAGCATTACTCCTCACATACATAACCCATAATGAAATGAAAGTCAGCGAAGGAAAGATTCCAAAATCAGCACCCAAAAAATTTGATTCTCCCAACCTTGCAATCACTCCTACTGCATCCCTTGCTTGCAAAGATTCCTATTTCCCAAAGATTTGACATTTTCCTTAAATAAACCCAAATTTTCAACTTTTGTGGTGAATGTCATAAAAACTAAACATTTTGATGTTAAACTTGAAGGTTGTCTGCCAAAATAATGAACAAATCACGGTTGAGTTACAAAAATGATGAAGATGAATGTTTGGGAAAGGTGTGAGATACAATAAAAGGAAAATTATAAACCAACATCAGCATGGGCGTTGAAGACTACAATGGAAATAAGTTTTCTCGTCGCTGTCTTCCCGTCTATATCTTCTCCAAGTCACCTTTGTCTTCTCTCACCCAAAGAAAATGCTTCTACCTTATCTCTCTGAAACACTTTTCCCATTTGCCTCCAAAACTTCCCACACGTGCAAGGGTTATTATCATTTAATAAAAATCAATTTTTAAAACTTAAAATGCGGTGACACGTTACTCATGTCAAAACTGTGTTAAAATGTTTTGTTCAAATATCATTTCCGTTTTATGTCCCAATGTTTTTAAACTTCATTTGATATTATCTTTTCACCGTCATTCATTCTTCTTTTTCTTTTTACTATTGTTATTCATTTTCTCTTTTTCTTTACAAATAAAAAAAATGGTCACCGGTATTTTAACACTATTCTTTTTTTATTACCATTTGACACTTCCTCTCGTTACTATTTACTTTCTCTTTCTTTTAAAAATATAAAAGTTAACTTTTACTAATACTATTTTATCCTTATACAAATTGTCAAATAATCGTTGTCAAACAACATTTTTCCAAAAAAAAAAAATTTACAATCATTTTTCTTCTACAATAAGTCGTCAAATGGTTATTTTTCATGTTAAACAATCTTCTTCGTCTTACACTCAGTTTCATGATTGACTGTGAATTAAAATGCAGAAGATGTACAAAAGGTGCTATCAAGCATTCCAGGGTTAGAGAATTTATTGAGAGATTGTGATCTTCCATCTTATTTCAAACCGAAACCTGGGAACTCTTTTCTCGATTTCTTCATGAAAGAAACCTTAACCATGACGCGAGCTTCTGCTTTGATACTCAATACATTCGATCACTTAGAAGCTCCCATTATCACAAAGCTCACTACTGTGTTTCCTAGAGTTTACTCAATAGGCCCTCTTCACACTCACGTCAAGAACCAAGTCACCAAAAACCCTTCATTATCCTATAATGTCGCAAAAGAAGATAAAAATTGCATAACTTGGCTCGACCATCAAAGGGCAAAGTCAGTTATTTATGTTAGCTTTGGCACCGTGGTGAAGCTCTCAGGTGAGCAGTTGTTGGAGTTTTGGCATGGTTTGGTGAACAGTTTGAAGCCTTTCTTGTGGGTTGTTAGGAAGGACTTGATGAATGGAGAAGGTGATTTTTTCCATAAGAATGTGGCTAAAGAACTTGAGTTGGGTACTAAAGAGAGGGGGTTGTTGGTGCCATGGGCACCTCAAGAGGAGGTTTTGGGGCACCCAGCTGTGGGTGGTTTCTTGACACATTGTGGTTGGAATTCTACACTGGAATGCATTGCTGAAGGTGTGCCTATGCTTTGTTTTCCTTTACTGGTTGATCAGACAATAAACAGTAGGTGTGTGAGTGAGCAATGGAGGATTGGAGTTGGTGTAGATGGGACCTGTAATAGGTTCATTATTGAGAAGATGGTGAAGGATGTGTTGGAGAATCGGATAGAAGGGCTTAGAAACTCCGTGGATGAGATTGCAAAACAAGCTCGAGATAGTGTTAAAGAAACCGGTTCATCTTCTCATAATATAGAGAGTATGATCAAGGACATCATGTCAATTAAGGGATAACAAGCATGAGCAGTAGTTTGTCGAAGAACATTAATGAAGCATATTTCTCTTTGCAATCTAGCTAGTTTCGAAATCTATGTAAGAACTGAAGAAGATCCATTTTTCAATTCTCAAATCTATGTTATGAGTGTAAATTCATGTCTTCATTTAGTCTTTAATTTGGATTTTCAATTGGTTTTATGCTTAATAGATTTATTTAATTAGAAACTCCTTGGATGACCAAATTTCGTGAAATCCTCCTTCTCGACCTTTCTCCCTCTCTTTTCCATGTTTTACCCTCATTCTTCATTTATTTATATGCTTCTCATGGAGTAATAAGCCTCTAAGATTTATTTTATGTTGTGATTTTTTAATAAATTTTGAGATTAGATGAATATAATTATTTATTCTTTAAATTATTTTTGTGATTTATGTTTGTCTCTGCCTTTAATTTCATAATAAAGTAAAAGTAACTAATTTTATATTATAGCAAGTTAACATAAAGTTAATCTACATAACATAACAATCTTATGAGTCAAAGAGTTTTTAATTTTAATTGAGATTGTACTTTGATTAAATTTAAAGACTTTCATGTGATTGAATATGTTTTTGCCATTTGATATTGTACCTTGATTAAAGGTAAAAACTTTAACAAGAATTAATCATGATTGTAAATTGCTTAATTAGCTTTTTACTTGATAAAAAGATAGAAAGAATAGACATTATTAGATATAGTATTATTGAAATATTTGATTCAGATTTTACTTCGATTAAATTTATTGTGATTAATCTAAAAAAACTATTACTTTTAATCGAAATTATACTTTGGTTAATAGTATGAATGCCCAGATATTAATTGAGAATTTACATAAATTAATTTGAAATCTAAAATAATAATTGACTAAATAATAACCTTAGAAAACGAATAATGGATCATATTCGAAAAAGTAGTCGAATCAACCTATTTGCTTTATTATTTTTTTTATCTCTTTCTTTTCTTTATTACTTTTATATTTAGGTCCTAAATATTTTAACTTCCTTCTTTTTGTTATTTTACTTTTTTAACCCTTGGTCAAAACACAATCTTGTGCGGACAACTAAATATTTAATAAAATAAAATGAACTTTTAATAATAATAATCTTAATTTTTTTATTTAGTTATGTTTATTATTTCTAGACGACTAATTTAAATATATAGCACACACTAACTAAAAGATTTTTAAAATAGAAAAATAAACTAAAGATAAGAAAACTAACTTTTATAATGAAAATAAGTTTTTAAAAGATAAACACAAAAAACACAAAAATAATTTTGTGATTAAGAATAAGGATAATCAAATGAGTTTTATAATTAAAAATAATAATAATAATTTGAAAATGGAAAAAACGGTTTTTAAATAATAAAAATAATTTTATAAAATAAATTTGAGTTTATAAAAAATAATGAACACAAAATAACCAAATTTATCGATACTAAATCTATAAAATATATATATATAGGGTTTCATGTGAGAGATGGAGGTGATGATGACGTGGGTGTGTCTAATTGGTGCATATGTATTTGCAAGGATTAATGCCATGTGTCAGCATATGGTTGGCCTGATTTGAAAGTTGAGGATTAAGTGGTAGGAGGGGTGTAAATAGACATATTAGGGGGTGCAAAATAGGTTTTTGGTGAGACCCATTTAGAAAGAGAGGAGTGTATAAGTAAAATTTAGGGGTGTAAAAGTGATTTTTCCAGAACTTGCTAATTTTAGCCTTATTTAAAAGTAGTTTGTAACTTTAATCAATTTATTTCCTCACCTTGAATGAGCTTAATCTTAACTTCAGCTGCATCAACAAACGTTAAAATATCCAAAAATAATTTATGCAGCTAAAAATCAATTTTTAACACATTTTTATCATATAAGCTCATATAGCCTAATTGTTAGAATTATCAATAAAATCACTCTTTAAGCACATAAATTCAATTAAATACCCGGAATTAAACACTGAATGAGGGCAAAAATACGCACTCATCAATTATAATATGCCATAGTGTATAATATACACTTTCAGGATTTTTTTGATAGCTGCAGCCATATTGAAAAGTACATGGTCATTGATACATGTTTGAATTGCATTATTTGTTGTCCACTCATGGATTGATATTTTGAACACCATGGTTGCTGCAGTACAAATATTATAATTGTTATAAAGATTCTCAATTGTTGTTATTTTAATTTTTGTTTGTGGCTTTAATATATTGTGAAGAAAAAATATGAACCTACATCTTCTTATCCGTTACTGCAGTACAAGTGGCTTTACTGTTATAACTCTTTTATGTATAACGAATATAAAATATATGTATGTTATAGTTATTTGTAAGTGCTTTATGTTTCAGTTTCTTTATATATTAAAGTATTTGCAAAAAACACATACAACATATATTTCAGTTACTTTACAATTACAGCCACTGTTTGCACGTGAAACTGAATTTGTGCTGCCAGTTTTAGGTAAGATTCCTTTTCAACATGATAATCCTTGCTCTTCCATTCCCAACTTCAACTTTACCATTCCATCCACAATTTTCACTTACCCATATATTTCAATCTTTGGAACTTCAACACAATCTACATATGTTGTCAGGTATGCTGTAAATTTAACCACAAAAATACATGTTTGGAAAGCATTGATATTTGTTGTTGTATGTGTTTTCTGCTGATTTATCCTGATTCCTATTATATCAGCCACATTAAGATGTTCAGATTTTTCCCACATATATATGTTTGTGTTTATGTTTTCATTTCGTTGCAGAGATAAATTTGTTCTTATTTTTACTGTCTTTATTAATTTGTAGCCATTTGGATTTGTCGATCGACATTTTGCTGTTGCTTATGCACACGAATTAGGTCCACAGTGGCACTTGGTAGATGTAAATGGTAAGAGCACGACAATTACCTATAACATGGATTCAAATAACCCAAAAATCACAGAAGGTTGGAGTAATATGAGAGATTTGTTTGACATCAAAATTGACTCTCACATGCGGTTTCAGTATTTGGGAAATTCTTTATTTCACGTAATTGTGTTTAAAGGTGGTTGTACACCAAGGAGTTTGTCAACATTTATGTGTCATATCAGTCATCAAGAAACAAGATCTAAATTTTCAATCAAATTGACAAAGTATCAAAGCAAAGCAAGTCACTTGGTATATGCCTTATGAATTCTTTTTATCATTTCAAGTATTAATGAAAATAATTAATGCACTAACAATAACATTTGAATCTTACAAGACTTGCCATCAAAGTTTGACAATTTCATTCGGGACGAGAATGTACAAGATGTGTTTCTTATAGGACCTAAAACTATAGTCAATTGCAAAATCCTAATATCGAATAAGAATATAAGTTAAACAAAGATAGGTCAAGGTTGGAGGGTATTTTGTTCTGAAAATGAGTTAAAAGGTGATATTGTTGTCTTTCAAGCAGACAATGATTTTATCGAACCAAATAAGTGTTTGTTAATGGTTGTTGTTGTGATTAGATTAAGCATATTTCTATAATGTTGTTGTTCAAAATGATGTATTTCATGACTTATGTTTATTTAACTTGGTTATATGACATATCTTTTTTTATACTTACTAAATATGGCTTCAATTGTGAACAAAAACTATGTGTGCTTCACAATATAATATTTGATTCAAAGTAATATCTCATTTGACTGGAATGAAATTTTTTATTATTATGATGTCAATAATATCATTATCTAAGTTTAACATTTTATATATTAATTTATACTTCATTAAATTCTTAAAACATTTTGTTACACATTTATAATTTATAATCAATAATAAAAATAATCCCGTGCATTGCACGGGTCAAAAAACTAGTATTGAATTATATAAGAGACAATTCCTGCATTTTAAAAACTAAAAAACCAACAACCCTTGGGACTCATAAGTAATGCAACTCATACCATCATCTCAAAATAGAACCTCGTCATATCCTTTTATTAATATGGCTCAACTAAATCAAGTTTAGTGTTATTATATGTTCTCTAATCACACATTAGATACGCTACTATATAATTATTGACATTTCACATACGGATAGTTATGACGGTAAAGGATGATAGGTGTTGGCGTTTTTGGCTTGGTCGGCTAGGTGTGGTACACCAGTCCCCCAGCCTTTAAATGTGATTAACAGTGTTAAGGCTAAAGATGTGAAGAGGTTTGTAGCAGGTGAAAAGGTATCAAGGGTCTAATCAAAAGAGGTTTTGCGCCATCGTTTCTGATGCTCATGACTTTTGGTGTGCCTTGTGACGATTGGTATGAGCTATGACTTTTGGCGGGAAGAAGTTGTGGCATTTGGAATTCATGCTTATAAATGCAGATGTCGCGAAGAGTTTGTTTTTGTTGGCTCATTTGTGAGGATTTTGAAATCAGAGATTTGCGTGCATTAGAACTGTCCGACTAGTCCCTTCTTTCTACTGGCATCTTTCAAAAAAGGTATGTCTAGTACTAGTGATGGTGTGTCGTTGTCATCGTCAAGTAGTTGGAGTATGCAGTCTAGAGGGAGTGTAGGTAGGCGTCTTGAGGAGGAAAGTGCTAGTCTGATGGCTATAGTGGGGAGGATTCCGATGGAGACTATAACCGAGGTGTGGGAAGATCCTCCTGAAGAGATAACAGAAAGTAGCTAACCGACTAAAGCTGATTATGATTGGGTTACGGCTGATGTTCGAAACCAGTCATCATTATTCTGGTGGTCTCTTTTGTTGAACTCGTGGCTGAATTGTACTCTCGTTATTGCAAAGGGCGTGGACCGTGGTATCGTGTCATTGGAACGGGTGAGCGTTGTTGAGCGCATTTGCCATGGGCAAGAAGGAGCTGACGATAAGTTTTTTTACATGTATATGTGTCATTTTTCCCAATTACATTTTAGGTTGCCACTAGATGATTTTACCATGGGGGTGCTCTGCCAGTTAAACGTGGTGCCTACTCAACTACATCCGAATAGTTGGGCGTACCTGCAGGCCTTTCGTGTTCTGTGCCAGTCGTTGTATCTGCGACCGTCTCCTCATGCATTTTTATACTTTTATGACACAAGACCTCGACAACCGACTACATGGCTATCCTTGGTGAGCAGGCTGAGTATTAGCAGGTTGGACACATTTACACAATCGTTCAAGCACTTCAAGGATGGGTATTTCAAGGTTGTAGTGAAGGAGGGAGAAAAGTCGCATTTCCTTAATGTAGATGGGAGTACTAAATTCCCTTTTAGTTGGACGGGTAGCCCCTCTCGGTATAAGGATATGAGTACCGACGAGTTGTCGGCACCGGATAGGGAGGTGGTGGAGGTGCTGATGAAGTTTACTGATAAACTGCCCACTAAGGGCTTAGTTGGGTTTATAATTCGGTTCATTCGATTATTGATATTGAAGGTATCTGTTTGTGACTTAAACTGTCTCAATGTGTCTGAGTTAAAGTAACCGAACATTGGTGTATTCATGCAGGACATATGGCTCAAGCTAGAAAGAAGAATTTAACTCTTTTTCAAGCACTAAGAAAGGAGAAGGCGGTGCAGGCAAAGGCAGTCGGGAGTACTGAGGTCCCAAATTTGCAAGAATCATTGGGGGAGGTGCATGTTCATGGTGGCACCAAAAGGAAAGTCGAGTTGCCAACTAGGCCCAATAAAGGCAATGATGTGAAGAAGGTAAGAGTCTCCTTGTTGGGACAAGGGTCGTCTAGTGGTGCTAAGGGACCGGAAGCCGATCTGATTGAGTTACTGGAGATGACCGTCAGAAAAGATATCGAGATTAACATGCGAGAGATATTGATTAACTCTATCGATAGTATGGAGCCAGACCACTTGGTGAGGACAATGGTGGAGTTTAGGAGTAAGGCATTGATATTGAGTCACCAAGTTGGGTCACTGTATCATAGGGAGGTGAAGGAAGGGAACCGGGAAAAGCTGGAAGATTTGCAAGGGAAAGTTGACAAGTTTCCAGAGGAAAAAGCTGCATGGAAGAAGGAGAAAGAAAGGTGGGAAGAGGAAAGAAGAGGTTAGGGACCTGAAAGGTTCGTTGTTTGGATTCAGAGATGAAGCTCAATGGGAGGATAGCTGACCTCGAGGCCGATTATGACGAGTTGAAGGAAAAGTATGAAGGTGTGGAGGTGGAGCTTGAAGACTTGAAAAGCTGCATTATTCAAGAGCATATTAACGCGTTTCAGAAAGGGGTGAGGCAGGCGGCCTTCTTCTGCCAGGAGATTGATGCAGTTGATCCAAGATTTGACGTAAACAAAGATGTAGTGGACGACCAGCTCATTGATGAAGCCGAGAGCAGCCTTAGAGAGGAGGCGGAGAAGGCCGCGGTGGACGAGGGGATGAATGCGGAAGCGACCGCGGAGGGTGAAGATGACAAGGTGACTTAGGATGATTGTTATTTGTTAAAGAATTCTAAGTTTGTAATAACTCGTACATTGCTTCATTTGCCGTTAATTCGTACACTATCTATTTTGCTGGTAAGTTTGTAATGACTCGTACATTGTTTAATTTGCTGTTAATTCGTACACTATATACTTTGCTATTAATGTGATGTTGATTCTTGGTATGTTTGCTGTTATGTGATGTCGCTATGATGTGTTATAGCAGTGTGTGGAATGATGTTATCATGAATATCCGTGTTGATTTGGGAAGTATTTTAAGTTAAGGGTATTCAACCCAGGCCGTTTACTTGTGGTAAGGGTCGAGAACTTAAAACGAATTAACATCAAATTAAGGGTGTTCGACCCAGGCCGCTTACTTATGGTAAGGGTGGGGAACTTAAAATGAATTAACATCAAATTAAGGGTGTTCGACCCAGGCCGCTTACTTGTGGTAAGGGTGGGGAACATAAAACGAATTAACATCAAATTAAGGGTGTTCGACCCAGGCCGCTTTCTTGTGGTAAGGGTGGGGAACTTAAAACGAATTAACATCAAATTAAGGGTGTTCGACCCAGGCCACTTACTTGTGGTAAGGGTGGGGAACTTAAAGCGAATTAACATCAAATTAAGTGTGTTCGACCCAGGCCGCTTACTTGTGATAAGGGTGGGGAACTTAAAATGTGTTAGAAGTAAGGTAAGGATTAGTCGTGAGCTGAAGAACCCTTTGTTTTATTCATGTAATTTGGGGTGCCTCGTTAAAACCTTCCTGGCCAAAACCCTTCTTAGGGAAAAAAGACCAAGTGAGGAAAAAGAGTACACCCAGGGTTACAAGTATTCGGTACAATACATGTTTTTAACTGAAATAAAACTTGAGATGGGATATGTTCCATGTATTGGGTATCTCTTCCTCGGATAATTGTTCAAGCTTATATGCCCATCCTTCAGCATCTTCGTGTATTCGGTACGGGCCGTCGCAATTGGCGGAGAACTTGCCATCCTTCTTTCTTGCATTGCTGGCCATTCTCCAAACTAAGTCTCCCTTGGCGAACGATCTTGGGTGTAGGTTTGCATTATACTTTCTGGTCGCTCTCTATTTGGCGGCTAGGTTGTGTATATGGGCTTTTTCTCTTAATTCGGGTAGGAGGTCAAGGTTGGTGCTCATGTTTTCATGATTTTGAACTGGGTCGTATAGTTCTCGGTGCAGAGATGGTTCACCTATTTCAACTGGTATCATGGCGTCTACACCGTATACTAGGCTGAACAGGGATTTGTTTGTTGTTGATTGAGGTGCACATATGTATGCCCATAGCACTTCCACTAATTCTTCTGGCCATCGGCCCTTAGCATTGTCCAACCGTTTACGCAATTCTACCACTATAACCTTGTTTGTTGCTTCGGCCTGTCCATTGGTTTGTGCATGCTCAACAGAGTTGGTTACGTGTTTGATGCCTAGGTCAATATAGAATTTAGCAAGCTCTTTGTCTATAAACTATCGGCCATTGTCAGTGATAATTATATTTGGGATGCCACACTGACATATGATATCCTTCTAGACGAACTGTTGGACTTATTGGGCTATAATGGGGGCTAATGGTTTGGCTTCTATCTACTTGGTGAAGTAGTCGACGGCTACTATAAGGAATTTTACTTAGCCTTTGCCCGGGGAGAAAAGGCCAAGGATGTTCATTCCCCACTTTGCGAAGAGCCACGGGGATAGCATAGAGTCGAGCTGCTCTTATTATTGGTGGATGAGGTTGCCATGTTTCTGGCATGGTATGCATTTTTTGACAAAGTCGTGACAATCTTCCTCCATGGTCGGCCATAAGTAACCGGTGCGGAGGATTCTGGTGGTCATGGTGCGTGCGCCGGAATGGTAGTCGCATATGCCTTCATGTAACTCTTTGATGATGTATTGAGCTTATTCTGCAGTAACATATTTAAGAAGTGGTTGACCATATCCTCGTTTGTACAGGTCATCGCCTATCATCGTATACCTGGCGGCTTTAGCCATCCAACTCCTATCAGCGTTAGGTAGGGGGTTATCGGTTTGAAGGTATTGGATGTAGGGAGTTGTCCAATTGTCGGCTAGATGCGAGGTTAGGGTATAACAAGTGTGTGTGATGGAAGGAGCGGATAGCGTTTACTGCAGTAAGGATCAGTGATGACTTTTTAGCTTGGTGCTGGCTAGTTTGGATAATATGTCGGCTCTGATGTTCTTGGATCTGGGGATGTGTTGGATGAGGACTTGTTCGAAGGCAGACTGGACGACTTTCTGGACCAGGTGATAGTATTGTAGGAGGGTAGGGTCTTTGATATGGAATTCGTCATTTAGATGGCCCACGATAAGCTTGGAATCAGTTTTGCACGTCAGTGATTTGACACCAACTTCGCGGGCCAGGGATAAGCCGACGGGGATGGCTTCGTATTCGGCTTGGTTTTTAAACGTCTTGAAGGCAAAGTGGAGGGATTTTTCGATGAGGATATTGTTGGGGCCTTCTAGTACGATGCCGACACCTGCCCCTTTTGGGTTTAACGAACCATCAACATAAAGTGTCCATTGGTCCTCTTTAGGGGTTCGTTGGACATCGTTGACAAAGTCTAGGAGGCATTGAGCTTTGCTGGGGCCGTGAAGTTCGTAGCGGATGTTGAATTTAGATAATTCAACGGCCCAAGACGACATCCGCCCCGCAAGGTCTGGTTTGTACAATATCTTCTGGATCGGGTAGTCGGTTTTGACGATAATGTTATGATTTTAGAAATATGGGCGTAGGCGTCGGGATGTGTGTACCAGGGATAGGGCTAATTTTTTGACCATCTGGTACCTAGTTTCGGGATCTTGCAGGGTTTTGTTGACGAAGTAAACAGGGTGTTGGGTGCCACCGACATCTTGAACCAGCGCAACACTTAGGGTGTGATATGTGGCGGTGATGTAGACTAGTAGGGGTTGATGAGTGTCCAGCTTATGGAGGATGGGTGGTGAGGTGAGGGTGGTTTTTAGCTTCTGAAATACTTGTTCACAATCGTCATTCCACGTGAACTTGGTCGATTTTTTGAGCAGCTAAATGATGGGTTGAGTTTGTTTGGCTAGCTTGGGAAGGAAGCGGAAGATGGCAGTTAGTCGGGCTATGAGGCGTTGTACTTCTTTGATACTGTTGGGACTTCGCATTTCAATGATTGCTTTGCACTTTTCGGGGTTAGCCTCTATGCCGCGTTGGGTCAGCTTGAATTTGAGGAATTTACCGCGGTCGATGCCGAAGACGCACTTGTCGGGGTTGAGGCAGAGGTTGTACTGTCTTAATGCGGAAAAGACTGTGGATAGATCCTGAGCGTGTTGGTGATGGCTTGGGGATTTGATAACCATGTCGTCGACATATACTTCGACACATTTACCCATTAAATGGTTGAAGACTTTGTCCATCAGTCGTTGGTAGGTTGGCCCTGCATTTTTTAGACCGAATGGCACGACCTTGTAGAAGTAGTTGGCATCGTCTATAATGAAGGCGGTTTTGTTCATGTCGGATGTGGCCATGGGAATTTGGTTATAACTGGAGTATGCATCAAGAAAACTAAGGACCTTGTTACCGGCTGCATCGTCGACAAGTCGGTCAATATTGTGTAATGGGTAGGCATCCCTAGGACAGGCTTTGTTAAGATCCGTGTAATTAACTCACATCCGCCATTTGCCATTGGCTTTCTTGACCAGAACGACATTAGAGAGCTAAGTGGTGTAGTGGGCTTCTTCGATAAACCCTACGTTGAGCAACTTGTCGACCTCGGCTTTGGCCGCTAAGCGTTGTTCTTCACCATGTTTGCGTTTTTTCTAGAAGACATATCGGGCCTCCTTGTAAATGGACAACTTATGGGATGCAACGTGAGGGTCAACTCCGGGTACGTCAGTAGCTGACCAAGCAAATAGGTCTGTGTTGCTGATAAGGGTGGGTGTGAGGATGTCACGTTGTTGAAGTTGTAACCCAATGTTGAGTTTAATGGTGCGACCAAAAGTCAGTTCCATGGCGATGGTTTCCTCTACCGGTTCGGGGCGGACATCCCGACCCACTCTGGGGTCTAGATCATCACCAGATAAGGCTATTTCAGAACCGGGTGGTCGCTCAATATGATTGGTTTGAATGATGGGAAGCTGTGGGCGTAGGCTGGCCATGTAGCATTCGTGTGGTGACATCGGTGCTAGCCGATTGGGGGTCATGGTTTGCGGGTTGCTTGGGCGTTTGTTGTGGAGAGAGTCGCGGGGAGGACGTTGGTGGTCAGAACGAGGAGGGTGATTGGATCGGGGAGGGTGGTTGTCTCTGCGAACAAAGCGGCATAAATGGCCAACACGAACCAATTCTTGAATTTTATCCTGGAAGGCTTTACATTCCACTGTGGTGTGGTTGTGGTTTCGGTGGTAGTGGCAATATTTAGTCATGTCCGCGTTAGGAGGAGTGGTCATCTTGCGTGGCAGTGAGATGAGGTCGGCCTGTAAGGGTTCGTCAATGAGACGAAATCTAGGGACATTTAGGGGGCGTATCTGGTGAAGCGGGGTTGTCAGGGTTCTCGGGGTCTTGGATCAGGATGGGAAGGTTGTGGAGAGGGGGTTTCTGTAGAGGGTGTGTAGTCATTGTAGAATTTTGTATGGAGAGTTTGCATTTCCTCAATGCGGACGTAGTCGGCAACACGAAGTTTCAACTCATGCATGGAGGCGGGTGGGTGAAGGTAGACGTTGTTGGCGAGGGGGCCAGGTTTAAGAGTGAGTGTCATGCACTGAAGCATCATCTCTTGGTTTAGGTGGGGTGTGCGAAGGGCAAACTTACTGAATCGATCAATGAAAGCCCGGAGCGTCTCGCCTTATTCCTGTCTGATGCCGAGAAGTGAGATTGTTGTAGTTTGGTGCGGGCGGTTGCCGACGAAGTGAGTGGTGAACATGTAGGAGAGGGTGTCGAAGCAGTCAATGGAGTATGGCGAGAGGGTGGTGAACCAATCGAGGGCAGAGCCTTTCAGGATGGTAGGAAAGGCCTTGCAAAAAACATCATGGGAAGTGTAAAGGGCGACGTCGGTGATGTAGACCTTGAGGTGTTTGTTGGGTCGGTCTCACCAGTGTAACGCTCCAGTGTGAAAGGTTCTCACTGGGTAGGGAGGGGAGTGTTGGCGATGAAATCGGTAAAAGGATGACGGCGCCTGGGTTGGGCAGATAGGTACGGGTGGGGAGGGATGAGATGGTGAACGAGGGTGGGAAAGGTGGACGTGAAGTTGTGAGGGGGATATGAGTAGTAGGGAGGGTGTGAGGGTTGTTATAGGGTGGGATATGAGTAGTGTGTAGAGTGGTGGGCATGTTGTAGGGCGGGATGTGGGTGGTGGATAGGGTGGCGGCGGGGGTAGGAGCCGCAGTATTTCCTGGAAGGGTGGAATGGAAGTGAGTATGATGCGTTGAGAGGATGGGACTTTGTTGGGTGGTGGTGAAGGTGTGCGGGGTAGGATTGTACTCGCTTTCTTCTTCAGTGGGCTGGAAACCTGGGGACCCTGCGACATTAGATGTTTCCTTGGCCTTCCCCTTTTGAGTGGGATCGGCCTTAATCTTTCGCCTTAGGCGAGAGTTCTCCTGTTGTAGTGCCTCCATCTCATCAACACTACGCTTCTTCAAATCAGCGAGTTCTTGTTGCATCTTGGCTTGACCGTCTAGGATGGGGGCCAAATCTGGGGTGATGTTAGCAGGTCCCGAGGGACCTGCTTCAGCCTGTTTGTTAACTCCTACTCTACTGCGGGTAGAAACCATCTTCGAAAAACACGGGTTGGTTTGTAAGGTATTATCTTGTGCCCCATAGTGGGCGCCAATTGTTCTTGTAGAGAACAAATAAGATATTTCAAACACAAGTACTACCTTACTCTGGTCCGCAATGTCCTCAATAGGCTTCCTTTTGACCGATACATGTCGCCTATGGATATCTCGGTGTGATCGGCTTGGACTCGAGGGGGGTTACTTGTAGAAGAGACTCTAAAGCTCAAGTCAGCAAAATCTCTTAAAAAGTGAAATCTCGTGATTAGGAAAGTAATGAATGCGTACCTTTAATTTGTGGGGTCCATGCATATTTATAGATTATTAATTATGTCTGGCCACGTCATGGGCTTAGGCCTTAACCCAGACCCTTTAGTTCGATCATTGTGGGCCCTATGAGTCTTACTGCTGATGTTCCGAATTTGCCAAGTCCTTGCTTAGTTTCCTAGCGGCTTAGGCCGGATACTTTGATTCACTTTAGCGTGTGTATGGTGATTGTTATTATTTACATCCTTGGTAGTTACACAGACGAGTTTTATGGTTATTATTCGACTAGGCCGGCTAGGTGTGGTAAATGTATTAACAAATTATCAAAATATATTTTATTATTATATAAATTAATCCTTATTTGTAAATTTTGTAAATTTTGTTTATTATATAT
>Ga0214545_1002313_pt1 | contig 36744 bp, 14 predicted proteins | sample CNSS4metaG_FD_160064 | JGI IMG/M metagenome (GOLD analysis project Ga0214545, IMG submission 160064) | Root nodule microbial communities from cowpea collected in UCLA plant growth center, Los Angeles, California, USA - CNSS4 | ecosystem: Host-associated > Plants > Roots > Nodule | place: USA...
GCATGAGATTGAGATGCAAAGGCTTAATGAGCTTGAGTCAAGTGAGAAAAAGGTTAAGAACATAGCCTTGAAGACTAGCACCAAGAAAAATGAGGAACTCGAGGATGAGGTGGCTGAATCAAGTGAACGTGAGAACTTAAATCTCCTTGTCAAGAGGTTTGGTAAGTATCTCAAAAGGAAAGGTATCAAAGGTAATCCCAAAAGGTATACTTCCAAACACAATGAATCAAACTCTTCTAATTTTACATGTTATAACCGTGGAAAACAAGGACATATCAAAATTGAATGTCCAAATGCTAATAAAGAAAAGGAGAAGAGTGTTGATAGGAAAAATGAGAAGAAGCCAAAGGAGAAACGTGCTTACATTGCATGGGAGGACAATGATGATTCAACAACAAGTAGCTCCTCACAAGATGAGAGTGAATAAGCCAACTTGTGTCTCATGGATGGTTATGAGTCATCTTCCTCAAGCCAAGTAAGTTCTCTAGACTTAAATGACTATAATCAATTGTTGCATGATTTTGAAGAGTTGCATAATGATCAAACAATATTTCTGCATGAAACAATCGATTGAAAGGCCTAAACAATTGGCTGGAAAACAAAGTTAGTCAACTGGAAAAAGAAACAACTGATTTAAAAACTGATTTTGAACATTTAGAAATGATTTACAGTAATTCATTCGACTATTATAGAAATCAGTCAGCTGAAAAATCCTGTGAAAACTGCAGAGTTTTGAAAAATCAAGTCAAATACCTTATAAAGACCTGTGCAAGGTTCACAAGAGGAGAAGCAAACTTAGAGGCTGTTCTTGGTTCACAAAATTGTGTGTTTGGCAAAGCTGGACTTGGTTTTAATCCCTCTTTTCAAAAGAAAACCAAGAAGTTCTCTAGTTTCTTTTCAAAAAGTATGCCAAGTGACATGCCATTCATTTTGATGCAACTATTGTATGCAAAAAGGTCATGTTATTAAGAACTGTCATGCTAGAAAATATGATGTTCCTAAAGGGATTATGAAATGGATCCCAAAAGGATCTAGAAAGGCATAACCATAATGGACCCAACCTATCAAAGGGTACCAAATAATCCAAATCTATTTTGCAGGTCATGAAATGTGATAAGAAAGATTTGTGGTACCTTGATAGTGGTTGTTTGAGACATATGATAGGAGATAAAACCAAATTTGCAAAGTTGGAGTTGAAGGAGGAAAGGTTTGTAACCTATGGAGACAACAACAAAAGAAGAATCCTTGGAAATAGAGTCACAGGCAATGGATCCTCTTTCAACATCAAGAATGTGCTGCTGGTTGAAGGACTCAAACACAATTTGATAAGTATAAGTCAACTATGTGACAAAGGCTTTAAAGTCATGTTTGAACCAAATAGTTGTTTGATATATGATGCACATGGTAGTATTATTTTGATAGTCAAAAGAGTCAATAATATATATCTACTTGACCTGCATCATGCATCATTTAACATCCATTGTTTGCTTACAAAAGAGGATGATAGTTGGTGATGGCATAGAAGACTTTGTCACATACACATGCAACATTTCAATCGGCTGAATAGAAAACAGCTGGTTGAAGGACTACCAAAACTCAAGTTTGAGAAGGATAAAATGTGTGAAGCATGTCAAAAAGGAAAACAAACTAAGGTCTCTTTTAAATCCAAAAATGTTGTTACAACTGAAAGACCTTTAGAGATGCTTCAAATGGATCTATTTGGTCCATCTCGAACCATGAGCCTTGGTGGCAACCTTTATGCATTAGTCATTGTTGATGATTTCTCTAGGTACACATGGACTTTGTTCTTAGCTGCCAAAAATGACACTTTTCATGCTTTCAAAAGAGTTCCAACAGTATGTCATTCTCTCATCACCAACCATTCTACCTTTCCTGGGCAACAACGCCTCTTGGAAAGGTCGTTCTCCTGCTTTTCCCTAAGACTTACAAGTAACAACCCTTGTCTGCTCACCAAAACCCGACAAGAGAACAACACCTACCTGCTCACAAAAACCCGGTAAAAGTGTTGCTTTCCTTAGGACTTACAAACAACCACCCTTGCCTGCTCACCAAAACCCAGCAAGAGCATAACCCTTACCTGCTCACCAAAACCCGGTAAGAGAGCTGCTTTCCCTAAGACCCACATGCAACAACCCTCGCTTGTTCACCAAAACCCGACAAGAACACCACACTTACCTGTTCACCAAAACCCGGTAAGAGCGTTGTAACTAAGCTTAGGCTAAAGTCTTATGGTAAAAAAAAAAAACCCTTTTACCCGACTCACCAAAGTCCTATGGGTAAAAGTGCAACCTGGTTTTACAGATATGAGAGAATCCATACTACACATCACACACACAATCAAGCATAACATGCTTCATCACCATAACATTCATTACACAACATCTCCCTTAAGAATGCATCATTACCAATCATACCTTACATACCTTGTAAATATCTCCAAACAAATAAAACAAGTCAAACCAGAGTAAACCATCCAAACAATATCTCAATCAATTATAATTAACAACACTTTCTAGAGTCACACAACATCAACTAGACGAGCTCACTCCCCACAAATCCAAAGTTTTTTCGAAAACCTGGCTTTGATACCAAAATGTAACACCCCAATTTTTGGGATGTCACGGAACGTTAGAAATTTTTTGTGTTTAGCAGAAAAAGAATTAACATTGAAAATGTACTAATAAAAACTTTTAATTTAATTTAAATTACATAGTTCACATCGTCACTTTCTCAAAAACTTCCAATAATATTTGTGACCAAAAGAAAATTACATAATTTCTAGTATCTGATTTAAAACACATCTAAATATATTATAAAAACTCCCGAGTACCTTCACGCCCATATTCACTCTTCAACCAAGAAGCCAATTACTTTTTCATGTATTAATACGCACCACTTAATTATATACATATATTCTCAACATTACATATAATATCAAAATTTAAAATAAATAAAACAATAACTTATATCACTTAAATAATTATTATAAATACAACAATAACTTAAATCACTCAAATAATAATTATTTTATAATTTAATAACCTAATTAAATTAATTAAATCAACAATAATAATCAAGCCATTATTTTTTTCTCATGTGTCCCCCTTTAGTCTAATTTTTTCCGGGTCTTACAGTACATACCATATACTTAGATCAAGCCTAATCTCATGGAATAGCAAAAATCAAGCTTGTGTAGCACTCTCTATGTAACATCCCGTCCGGATATTATGACTTTAAATAATAAAATAAAGAAATGAATAACAACCTCATTTAATAAAAACATCATTTTCCTAAAATTGTGGGAAATTTAAATCTTTTATTATGTCCAATATCAAATCAAAATCCATAAGTATAAATAAAATTGTAATTAACCAAAAAGAAATCCAGAATATTCATAATTATAATTTATTTGAAAGCAGAAAACTTTATAAAAGTTCTGATAAAAATCTCCTCCCAAGAGTAGCCCACGCTCCGAGCCTATGCCTCACCAAAACCACCTGCAATATCATCTACTCACGTGTACCGCGTACACGATCATCGCCAAACACAAGCAGATAAAGTGAGCTAATATAATAAACACATATATATCAAACATATACATATAATAACACACATCAAAAGAAAACTCTTCTTTCATTCCACATGGCCACAATCATGCTTGATATCAATTCGCATCAAAGGAACCTCATTCCTTTCCTTCCACATGGCCACCACCAAGTTAGTCGTGTTCTACATCTTCTAGAGAATACCTCAAGATGTCTTGCTGCAACACCTATCGGCCACAACCGATAGAACACATGCGGGAAACCATGCTATGAATCACACACTATAACACCAGGTGGAGTTCCCAAATATGAACATAGTCCATAACGCCCAGGACTACCAAACTCGTCAGTTAATCACTGAGGAGGGCAATCCATCTGGACCCATCCGTACTGGCCACAACCAGCACACTTACATCGGTAACACTTGCCAACCCGAGCCACAACTCAAGAGTTCCTTGTGTTCATCCGCTGTCCCAAGCCACAACTCAAGAGATGTCATTCCGGGCTACAACCCATAGAATGCCACGTGCTTAACCCCTATCCCGAGCCACCACTCAAGGGATATGTTCTGAGCCACAACTCTAGGAACACTAGCAAGCCCAACTGTGAGATATCCTAGAAGCCTTGTAGACCCCACCTCACAAATCAACACTCACCAAAACCATTCGAGTATAACTGATAGCCTTAAGATAAGCAATGGTTCCATCCTTCGCTTAGCATGAACCCCTTGCTTTAGCCACCACGCCTAACTCGTTTAAGCTAGGTTACCTCGCCTGAGCAATCTCCTTGCACAGAACTAACCTCGAATTCTCGCTTGGGCGAGACAGATTTCGCCCATAACACTAACTCTCGTATAGGCGGCAAGTTAAACAACCAACAACCCTCCTCACACTCTCGCTTAGGCGAAGGACTCTCGCCTGAGTGAGACCCTCCTTTGCCCAAAACATGGCTTTGCACTAGGCGAGATGCCCAACCAAACCCCCAATGCTCACGGGTTCTCGCTTAGGCAAGACACACTCGCCTAAGCGAGATAGTCTATCGCCCAAGACGAAAACCCTCCGCTCAAGCGAGACGCGCGAGCAGAAACAGACCCAATTCTTTGCTAATCTCGCCTAGGAAAGTCAGGCTCGCTTGAGCGAGAGTTGCAGACTGCGACTCTGTTTATGCACGCACCCACAACAGTCATGCCAAAACTCATACTAATTCATACCATTCATTCGGAAAAGAATGCACACACGTATGAAAGAAATTTTAGACATCATATAGGCTTCAACAATCCAAGTGTGCACAATTACGAGTTATACATTGCATAATCTCATTATAATCATACAATTAGGTAAGAATTCCTACAAAACAGTACCAAAACACCCAAACCCCAAATTCACCTTAGGTGCAGTACGAAATCCAAAGCATATAATCATTAAAATCTTGCAATATGATCAAAAGCATACAATTACGGTTTTAGCTCCCCTAACCTGGAATTTCCCTTGCAAAAATTGTATTGCTATAGCTCTTCTTCTTGCCCAACACAAATTCTCTTAGTGCTCCCACAATTAGCCTTAGGTAGTCTCTCAATACTCTCCAATTTGCTCTCCTCTCAAAAGGTACAATATCAAGATTGCAGAAACCCTATTTTCACCTAAATTTGGCCTTTTATAGGTGTCTTAATAGTGGGTTTAAGTGCCAAAACAAAAATAACCTTAATGATGGTTTAATTGCTATTCAAGGGCCACCATTGGGTGGTTTTTCAGCCCCTATTGGCTGCCCATTTTCTTGCATTTTCACATTCAAGCCACAACTAATCGTTAGCAAAAAGAGAGTCAAATTTGGGTTCACCAAGGTTCAAACCCCTACCATGCTTATGATCAAGTTAATGCACAACCACTCAACCAATTTATCTTTCGTGATAATTCACATAAGTATAGAGTTACATTACCACTTCCATGCTATAACATATTATTAAAATTAATAATAAAACAAACAACACATAATTGACATGCATAGGACTCGAACCCAAGTCCTACATACAATTAAGTACTTTCAACCATTTGAGCTAGTACTTTTCCACGTCACATCAAACAATATTTAATACCATAAAGACTCTCACTACTCGCATTTATTAATTACTTAATTATTACATAAAGGCATAAGCCCTCTAAATTCATGGGCAATGTCACTCCTGACGAAGCAGATGCTTGGCTCAGGGAATGTGAGAAGATATGCAGGGTGATCGAATGTACTGATGCACATAAACTTTCATTCGTCACATTCTTACTAGTGGCGGATGCAAAGTATTGGTAGCAGGGGATGCAGTAACTCATGCAGACTCGGGATGAGGAGGTTACCAGAGCTTCTTTCAGGACGAGATTTCTGGAGAAGTGTTTTCCAAACAGTGCCAGGCAGGAGAGAGAGGCAAAATTCCTCACGTTCCAGTAGGGGAACCTGACTATGAAGACATACACAGACAAATTTGAGTACCTGGCGAGGTTTTATTCGCCCACTATCACCGAGGAGTGGAGATGTAGAAAATATGAGGGCGGACTGAAACATGAGTTTTATGTTCATCCACTCATAATGCGTTTTATGAACAATCCACATGGAGTGGAGATGTGTTTCCCAGCTTTAGAGTGTAAGACTCGTACCTTTCCCATGAAATAATTAAGTAATTAATAAATGCGGATTTAACATGCTGCTAAATTAGAAATCATGTAAACAGTTCACATCTAATGCATGCACATTAGAAATCATGTAATCAAAGCACTTTATGGTCAATATAGTCTGAAAAGTTGATTTTAGTTGATGTAATATATGTTACATGCTGCTACTACAATCCAAAAATAGTCATGTGATGGATACTTTGACTGGGTCAATCAATTAAAATCAATTCAAGCAAATCGACTCAGCATAAGTAATTTTAACACATAAAAATACAAAGTTAGTGGACTAAAATTGTACCAAAAAACTGATTTTTGGTGTAGTGGCATTTTTAAGTGAAATCTATGTGTTAAATTTGCAATTTTAGCTGACTAAAAATTTCAATTTACACGAAATTCACACCAGACCAATTTAAATGAAATATATGTGATGTTTTATGAGATTTAACAGATTGAAACAGTTCCATAACACAAATTATGCAGATTTTGACATTTTAAATGAAATCTATATGTTGAATTTGCAAATTTAGCTAACTGAAATTCTGGCAATTTTTAAATTATGCAAAATTTACCACTTTAAATGCAGCACACACATGATCTAAAAAAATTAACAAGCCAAACAGATATCAACATATATTCTTCATGTCAAGAGTACCTAATTCAGTGCTAAGCTTGTTAAATATATCACATGCAAGTGGTTTAGTGAATAAATTCGCCAATTGATTTTCAGTTTTCACAAAAATGATTTCAATATCACCTTTTTGAATATGATCTCTTATGAAATGATGCTTGATTTCAATGTGTTCATTTTTAAAATGTTGAATTGGATTCTTAGTTAGGTTGATTGCTCTTGTATTATCACAATAAAGACGTACCTTTTCTAGCTTTACACCATAATCCATAAGTTGATGCTTCAACCATATGTTTTGAGCACATGCATGTCTAGCTGCTATGTACTCAGCCTCAGCTGTAGAGTGTAAGACCCGTCACTACATAATCATAAAACGCATGTAGAGTGTATTGTTCATAAAACGCATGGGAAACACATCACTGCATAATCTAATACAGATTCCCTCACATTTAATTGGCTGTGATTTCCTGTACTGTATTGAAACCAGAATATCTGCACGATTTAATTGACCGATTTTGAAAATCAACATGTTGATTCTATAAATACTTGCATAAGCATCATGCATTGGCATTCTCATTTGCTAGTAAGAGCCAAACCTACATTTCACCATGCCTAGAAGACCACGAACAACCCCCTCAGATGATGAAAACTCCACCCCACTACTCCATCCTCTCCAAATGCCATGAATCAAGGAAGACTTGAAGTATGGTTTGAAGGCCATGTGGACAAAATTTAGACCTTCTTTATTGAGATCAATAGAAAGCAAATCATCCTTCCTAAGGTGATTCGTATGTCATGGCTAAGGGCATAAAACTTTGGCAACCTTGAGCAACATCTCAAAACCCAAAAATTGAAGACATTCCTTGAACTTTTGGGCAAGGTGTATCTTAACTTGGTGAAGGTGTTCTATGCCAACCTTGAGTTCAGCAATGACATTCTCAAAACAAGTGTCAAAGGTGTGGAGATGGAGATCACTAGGCAAACATGGAGGGATGTGGTTGGCCTAACACAAAGAGGTGTGCAAGTTCGCAAGGGTGAAACTAGTGCAATGGATGAATTCAACAAAGTGCAATACTTCAACCAATGTGTGCGAAATCAAGGTGAGCAAACTAGAAATTTCCAGATGGGAAGACTTTATGTGGAGGAAAGGTTGCTAGCCATGGTGGTGACCAAGATCATCATGCCTAGGGGGAGCAATCATGCAACCTTGAATGAAGGTGATCTTGTGGTGATGTACTGCATTCAAAATGGCATGATGGTGGACTGGACATACACCATCCGTGACCACATGATGAAGGCAAAAAGGCTCACGGATTTCAAGCTTCCATATGTGGTGCTCATCTCTAAGTTCATTGAGCATTTTGGTGTGGATGTGGAAGGAGAGCTTGAGGAGTCTACTGGACTTCTAAATAATGTTTCAATACTAAATATGCATAAGATGGAATTTACCAAGATAGGCAATACTTGGCTGGTTGAAGGAGATCATGGTGCTAATATTGAGGTTGGAGCAAATGACCATGAAGCGGGAACTAGTGGAGGAAACCAAGAGGAAGATGAACCACAGCCCATGGCAATTGAGCTTTATAATCCTCCTGAGAATACTGGACCTGCATACTCCCAATTTGAGAGAATGGTTCTCAACCAGCTTCAAGACCTCAACATTGCACAAAATGCACATCATGCTTATTGCACAACAAGGTTCCAAGATTTGGATGACCAGCTACACAATGTTCATGACCTCCTCTCCAATGTCTACAATAGAGACAACCCTAGGAATGAGTGAAGGGGATGACTCATAGGACATGCATTGCATTTTCGTGATGCATTTTGTGTGTCTATTTGTTTGTTTCAGTTTTTTAATCGACTATTTTCTCATTTCAGTCAACTGATTATATCAGTCTCATCTTCATGAAGTATTTGTCATTTTTGTTTTTGTTCTGGCGTTTTTGTATTCGTATCAGGTGCCTTGATACACCCCTATGTTAATGCTTTAATGAACATTTCATCTTTCCAAAATGATCTATGCATTTACTTTCATTTGATAAATCCAAAGGGGGAGAAAATGTGAAAAATGAGTAAAATTGTGTTAAAATTGGAAAACCTGAAATTAATATAAAATCTGAAGTTAAATCATTTTATTAGTGATAGGGGGAGCATATGCATATGTGATATGTACGTATGCTTGTGTGCTTTTGCTTGGTTGTATGTTTGGAATATTGGTATCTTGTGTGCAAAAGCTTTTTCAGGTTTCTCTATGGATCTTAGCTCTTTAATTCAACTCGAGGATGTTGGCTTCATCAATTCAGGGGGAGATTTTTGGCACAAGCAAACTTGAAGCAAAGAATTGATAAAGCCATATGCATGAAGATCATAGGTGCTTGATGAAGATCCACTTGAAGATTAAGTTTTAGTGTGTTAAATCTGAAAATAACATGTTAAATGTAATTTATTAGTGTTATATCTAGCTGGTAGGCTATATGACATAAGTTAGATGTCTTGTGTGCCTTAGTGTGTCTCTTTTAATCTGTTAAAATGGGTTTTAGCAGGTTAAAAGGCTTGTTGTATATAGTTTCTGGTATGAATGCATTCAGTCAGTTGAATTATTTTTAAATTGACTGATTTCACTTAAGTCAAGTGAAATCAACTGACTGTACGAAAAATTCAATCGATTGTTTTAACATATCAAAAAAATTTTACAATTGGACAATTGGGTTAAGAGAATTGTATTTATTCATTTTAAATTTTAGGAACCAAACTGTATTAAAGTTTGGGACAAAATTACAATTTCATATTAACGTTTAGGGACTAAAAGCATATTTACCTCTTTATTTATCATAAAAAAATAATAAAATTATTATTATAATTATAAAAAAAAATACTTTTATAGTTTTATCATAGATTATTTTTATTTATTTTGTAAGTTTATATTTTTTAATTATAGATAGTTATATTAGTTTAAAAAATAGTTAAAATTTAAAAAAGTTAAACAAAAAATAGTTAAATTTAAAAATAAAATCATTTAATGGGTAAAATTTGTAAGTAATTATTTTAGTTTAGTAAAAAAGTTATTTAAGAAGTTAAAATTGAAGAAAAAAATGTGTTCACCAAAAGGTAAAGAGGGCAAATAAATTCATCCCACCAAATAAATCTGTTTTGACGGGCAATCACTATATTAATTATGTATGAATATAGGTAATACCCGATTTTTTAAATTGGGTATGATGACGAAGATGAGTATGTACATACTCCCTTTTTCATACTTATAACATATTTTTTTAAAAAGGAAAATGATATTTTGACAACTTTGTTATCTTGCAACGTTTTACAACCTTACGTGTCATCCCACTTGACAAGAAATTGCAAAATTGTAATTCCATCAAGAAAGAAAATTGTAAAATATAAAGTGAAGTCTCTCTAGCGCCTTGTTTAAAAACATGGGTTTTGTATTGCTATGCCCTTTCTTCTCTTACACATTGCTTCCATTGTTTTCCTTTAGCCTTTCTTCTCTTGCTTTTAGTCTAGTGTGGTGCATTGTTGTTGTGTTGTTGTCCATGCCTTTCTTTCTTTCATTGTTGACGAAGGTGTGTGGCCTCATCCCTTCCCCTTTGTTCTTCCAACACTGGTGTTTGTAGACATTGGTGGTAAGTAAAAATTTCCATTCTACATGTTTGCACACTTTCTTATTCAATCATTCACAGTTTTACATGTTCACATTAAGTGATTGGCACCATATCATATGATTTCTTTTAGGCTCTTTTATTGAATGCACAAATTTTTCTCTATTTTTACTTGTGATTTTTTTTAAGTTTGGGTAACCCCTATTTTCGTGTGGATGATTTTGTTGGATGTTTGGCAGTTTTTAGTTTTACGGTTTTCATTGTATTTGGGTCTTGGTTGGGCACTTGTTGTAATTTGAGGAAAGTGTTAATTTTTGGTATGATGATATTGAACCTCATGTTATGTGTGAAATTTGTTGGTCTGTTTCACAATGTTGTGTGACCTTTTATATTTTTTCAATCTGATATCCATGTATGGTTTTCTAGAGCTTAGATTTATGGGTGGTAAATCAAAGTCATTATATGAAGTGAATGTTATCAACTTTAACTTTTGTTGCTTATTTAATCCATAACTTTTGTCAAATTTATCCAATTGAGTTGATCCCTTTTTCAATCTGATATCCATTCATGGTTTTCTAGAGCTTAGATTTATGGGTGGTAAATCAAAGTCATTATATGAAGTGAATGCTACTTTAACCTTTGTTGCTTATTTGGTCCATAACTTTTGTCAAATTTATCCAATAGAGTTGATTCCTTTTTCATTATATTATTGATTCAATTATCTTTAATATGAGCCTACAAATGTAAGTTTTGGAGTTATATAGAAGTTACAATTTTGTTTTCAAAATTCCAAACAATGTGTAAGAGGTGTTGATTTGTGATTTTAGATGTGGTTGGTACTTGTTAGGAAACAACTATCAAATTTTAAAGTTTATTTTTTAATCATCCTCTCATATATTCTTGATTTAGTGAGCTTTAATATTTTTTTAATTTGACATTCATGAATGGTTTATTAGGAATCCAAGTGTGAGTCTAAGTCCCACATTGACCAGAAATGAGAAAGTAGAGCACCATATAAGAATCAAGACCCATAAACTCATTGCCTTAAGGTTTTGGGTTGAGAGTGGTGTCAGTGTCTTATGTGGTTAGGCTCAGATCTCATTGGTGTTGTTCTCCCCAGTGAAACCCCCTCTCTATAAACCTGACAAGTGGTATCAGAGCCGATGGTTAAAACCGGCTCAGACGAGTGCAGTATAGTCCTAGTATCGAAAGTCTTCCTGACAGTGTGGGTCAGGTAAAGCGTGTCCCGTTAAGAATAACGGTGGTACAGAAAAGGGCAGAAAAAGAGTACTCGTGGTTGGGAATGCTTCCGCTGGAGGGGGAGTGTACCAATGTGGTTGAAGGGACTCACCCTTGAGGGGGAGATTGTTAGGAATCCAAGTGTGAGTCTAAGTCCCACATTGACCAGAAATGAGAAAGTAGAGCACTATATAAGAATCAAGACCCATAACCCATTGCCTTAAGGTTTTGGGTTGAGAGTGGTGTCAGTGTCTTATGTGGTTAGGCTCAGATCTCATTGGTGTTGTTCTCCCCAGTGAAACCCCCTCTCTATAAACCTGACAAGTGGTATCAGAGCCGATGGTTAATACCGGCTCAGACGAGTGCAGTATGGTCCTAGTATCGAAAGTCTTCCTGACAGTGTTGGTCAGGTAAAACGTGTCCCGTTAAGAAGAACGTCCCGTTAAGAAGAACGGCGGTACAGAAAAGGGCAAAAAATGAGTACTCGTGGTTGGGCAGCTTCCGCTAGAGGGGGAGTGTACCAATGTGGTTGAAGGGACTCACCCTTGAGAGGGAGATTATTAGGAATCCAAGTGTGAGTCTAAGTCCCACATTGACCAGAAATGAGAAAGTAGAGCACCATATAAGAATCAAGACCCATAAACTCATTGCCTTAAGGTTTTGGGTTGAGAGTGGTGTCAGTGTCTTATGTGGTTAGGCTCAGATCTCATTGGTGTTGTTCTCCCCAGTGAAACCCCCTCTCTATAAACCTGACATGGTTTTCCAAAGCTTGAATTCCTGAGTGGTAAATCAAAGTCATTATATGCAAGTGAATGTTGTCACTTTTAACCTTTGCTACTTTTTTGGTCTCTAACTTTTTCCACAATTATCCAATTGAGTTGATTATTTTTGCATTGTATTCTTGTTTCAATTGTCTTTGAGTACAAGAACATAATATTTGGAGTTTTGTGGAAGTTGCAGATTTATTTTGAAAATTCCAGATAATGTGTAAGAGGTGCTGATTTATGATTTTAGGTGTTGTTATGTGCTTGTGAAATTTACTTGAGACAATGAAGCCAACCTAAATGAATTTGGTGTTGTGAAAATGTATGTAATGAAGCACTCAATCTAGTTATAAAAAATTACTAAAGGAAGCTTGCTTGAAAAGCCTTGGACGAGAACAATTGCACCTGAACATGCCTTACTTTGGTAACTTGCAAGGGGAGCTAGACTAAGCATGCCAAAATACACCTCTATAAGTACCCATTTGTTAAAGTTCATTACATTAAGTTTGTCTTGTGATCACGATATGATTGTATTATTTTTTCAGGAAGAGATACAACAATTGAAGTAGCACTATATCAGTGATTAGGTTCTTGATCCGGAAAATGTCCATAGAGATATTATACTTCATGAATTTGGTCTTTATGTACGCAGATAGGCATCCACAAAAAATAAGACATGTTATGTATTATTGTAATTATTTAAGCAGATAAACATAAAATTAAATTGTACAAAATCTAAATATTTATGTTTTTAAATGACAAACAATATTCATACCTTCAAAAGGGAACTTTGGTCACCCTTTTAGTCTTGGTTAGATGGTTGCAAGTCCTTAAGGAATCTTTGCACATTTTCGTCTAGCGTTGTGTGTCTCACTGGGGTTTTCAGCTATGTTACTTTCAAAAGGGGCATATTTATTTTAATTTGGGCACTCAAAGTTTCCCTCTCTGCAGTTGTAGGTTTTGAACAATCAGGAGACGAAGATCAAATGCTTGACTTGATAAAGTCAGTACCTCTTCTTTGAAAAATTCAAAACTTAAAGCAAAACAAAACTTAATTCTACTTCTTTATTTTGATTTTTCTAAAGAAAAAGGAAGCATTTTATATCTAGACACATATAGTATTTAAAAAGAGGATTTTAACAACAATTTTAAAATAATAACTATTTTTACACCTTAAATAAATAATTATTCTAATTCTAGAAAATTACTCACTACACCAACACTAAATATAAACTTTTATTAAAGAAAAAAGTAGTAAAATTAGATGTTATCAAACTTGAATTACATTTAGCCTCAATTATCATGTCATGTTTTTGTGTTCCAAAAGAAGCAAATCTTTGCCAAGATAAAAAAGTCAAAGACACAAAGGTTCAAAGTCACAAATCAATTGATGAAGAAATCACAATACATGACTTTTTCAATCAAATATGGAAAAATATTAGATTTATAAATGATAAAACTGCCTCTAATGTAATCGTCGCCTTAATTCAATATCATGGTTCATGCTTAAGATGTTTCACTTTTCATAATGTCGAACCAATGTAACACAATCTTTTTATGTACATATAATATTAATCATTACTTATAATTAACTTTCTCATTAACTTAAATATGTAGTTTACATCCTTCAAGAACAAAATTGAATTTTTTTCTGCTAAGTGCAAAAATATTTTTCAATTACATATAAGCTCCTACAATTTGTTAAAATTACAAATTGACCCTTATTTTACTCAATCCTTAAATTTATTTTTACATAATTACAATTTAGTCCCTGAAAATTTTTGAATATTGCAATTTGGTCCTTAATCATCTAATTATGTTGATTTTGCAAATACAATAGAAGTTTAATGAAAATTATTCATTAAATATACAATTATTAAATTTATAATGATTCTTATTTCTTATTCCTTATTTGGTTTCTAGTAAGAATTTTAAACTAAATTTTTTAATATTTTTGGATTTCATCGGTAATTCTGTTGTAAAATCCAACCCTAATAAAATTCATAGAAACTTTTTAAAATCTCAGAAAAATGAAAATGAAAGTAATCCATAGGAATAGATGTTGAAATGTATTAAAACTAATTTGAAATGTTTTTTTTTTATAATGAAATACATGCTTTCTTGTTTATTAAAGGGTTAAAATAGCAATTGTGTAATATAAACCCATGAACTCAATTCGATTGTTTCAAAACCCATTTTTCTTTTGATGTTTAAAATTTTGTTGAAAAAAAATACAAAATTTATTGATAAATAAAAAGATGGAATTAAGTTTTTTAAAAATTAAAAATTATTATTATTAGAAAAAAACTTTAGGACGTGTTTGGATCGATGATCTACTATACACGACAATGCATTATTTTTGGATCAGTGAATTTGCGATGATTTATAAGCGTTGATTTGAGTGGAACACGCTTTAGAGGTTTTAAATTTAACCTATTTACCATTACCTTTTTACTTTTTGGCAAAGATTATCTGGATATCATTAATTAAAATCCTATACATTCTTAATTTTTATATTGATATAGTTACGTTATATTACACGAACATAACTTTAAAATAACACTAAAATAATAGTGTTAATTATAATATTAATAACAATTACAATAAGATGAAAAATAGAAATTATTATTATAATTTAATAAATTAAGTATTATAATATAAATATTAATAATAAAACTATAATATTATTAATAATAATTGTATTAATAATAATAATAATATTCTTAATTTTTATTATAATTTTAATATGATTCTAATGATAATGAATTTTGAATAACAATTTTAATTTAATTTTGACATAATTTGTTCTATTTAAATTTAAATTTAGTTAAATATGTTTTGGTCCCTTGATGTGTTTTATGATAACATTTGAGTTGTTTGTTTGCATCTGATATATTTTCGCTTCGATGTTAGTTGAGAAATGAGCTTGAAACATCAAATAAACATAACAAAAATTGTTCAATGAACTAAATCTAACATATTTATAGAGTTAAGGGACTAAATTAGGCTAAAGTTTCAAATATGAACTAATTCCAATTTTTACTAGAAGTTAAGGGACTAAATTTATATTTAACCCTTAAATTTATATAACATTTATCATTAATGGTAAAATGGTAATCATTTAATTTAATCTATTAAAACATTTTTTAATTTATCAAATCCATAATATCAGACATAAACTTCCACAAACTTTCATCTAAAATCCAATTAAATCACATAATCTTTTCCTTAATCCAAACTACTACTTTCACATCATTTTTCTCTAAATCCAATTTCCAAAATCACTCTTCAAATCCAACCACGCCTGAATTAAGAAATTTAAAATTAGTAAATATTTTTTAAAATGATGATAAAAAAAGGAAAAGAAAAGAAAAGGAAGCAATGAAATGGGCTCATTTTTGGCCCAAACCTTTTTTTTTTAAAAAGAAACTATCATTTATATTTTTGTTTTTTTGTTTATTATTAGATTCCATTCTTTTTTTTTTAAATATTCCACACATTCCTATTCTTTTCAAAATATGTTTTTGCATTATTTTTTAGTCTTTCAACCTAATTTTTTTAATATCCTCACTCCTTTTTGTTCATTTCACACTTGTTTTTATTGGATTTGCCCGTCTCTCGCCTTTGCCTTTCACACCTTTGAAATCCTCTCCACTAAAAAAAATGACACATGTTAGTCACTTTTTTCCACACTAACAAAATATTGTTTTTTGTTTTCTACATCACATGCCTCTTCACTCACTCACCGGTTTTTCTTAATTAACCCCATCATACACTTTACATTAGGGGGTCATCTTCATCTTTCAGGCACAACACACAATTCATCATCTCATTTTCATCGCCATCACAGTTAAATCTTCATCCTCTCAATTCCTCCGTCATAGCAAGCTCGCGTTCTCCACTATCTCCCTCGTGGCGTTCAACACAAACATAATCTCCACAATTTTCCCTCTCTTCCATTCATCAAATTTAGTCTGACACATCACATTACAAAGAGCAGTTACACAATAGAAGAGAACCAACGTAAGCATAAATAAAGAATCATTATGAAGATAACACACGAGGAAACATAGACAAGAGAAGATGAGCCAAAATTGAAGGAAGGAGAAGGGTTGTATTCCTCTGATGCATTTACATTGCTCTGCTGCATATTTTCTTTGTATTCATCACCATGTGTTCTTGACTATCTCCATTGCACCTCTCCTCCGATTCATAATGACATAACTAATTCATATTTACATAACAAGCATATAAACACATAACAGACAGTCAGTGAAATAGAAGAAGATAAGAAACAAACGTTACAAAATCATAGGATAATACATTGTCTGAGCTTAACTTATTCTTGACTAGGTGGAATTTTCAATTTATGATATACTCTAAATTCAACAAAAGTGTTTGTTCCTATTTCACCTAAATCTCAAATTCTCTTTGTTTCTGTTTCACCTGTAAATGATCAAGGTTCTTCAAAACATTTTTCTCTGTTTGATGTCCCTGTTTCGCAATGCCATTTTCAAAATCACCTTAATGAAATTCCTTCATAGTTTCATTAATTTTATTTTGCTTGATATTGGTGGAATCTTGGGAACAATTACTTCGTACTTCTAGTTGAGGTTTTGAATCTCGTCATCGGTGACGGTCTTGGCTAAGCGGTGTATATTTAGTCGTATGAATTGGTGTTATAATGTCTATCTCATGCGGTGAATCAAATGAAGATGGGAATGCTTCTGGTGAGAATCGACGTTGTTGCTGACAGTTCCTACCGATCGAAGGGCGAATGGTGGTGAAAGACACAACTACTCCAGTGAAAGGAAGAAAGGCACATACTAAGGTGGAGTAGTCTTTGCTCGCTGATAAACGTTTGGCATGTGAACTAATTTTTACAAGCATAAAACTATAATAAAAACTTCAATCAAAATAAGAATGGTTAGATGATTGATTTCGTATCCTTTTTTATAGAATTTTACTCATTTTCCATTGATGCAAACAATGTAATCATCCACTTGAGTTTATTCAGAGCTATTTTAACCCTAATCTCTTAGTAGGTAAAATTTATTCATTAAATTCGAATCCCAATTCCTTAGGTCAATTTACAAAAATTCAACAGAATCATGTAAATCAATAATAATCTCTATTGCAAACTAATTAGATATGACCAATCTCCCAATTGTGACATAACCTAACTTGTCTTGTTTATAATCTCAAATAATCCATAATTTTTCAATTGTGAAATTGCTCATAGAATAAACAATAAAACCATAAACAGAGCACTGAAATAAATAACATTAACAAAACATCAATTATAAAGAGTAGAAACTAAAATCCAAAGTTTTACATCAATCCTCCAACAAAAAGAAAATTAGTTCTACATAATGAAAAAAACTAAAATTAACGGAGAAGAGAATGACGAAGATCAAGAAGAAGCTTTTCGTGAACAATCCTCCTCTTTTTTATCTTTTCCACGTTCTCTCCACTTATTGAGGTGATTACTTCTCTCCCTTAACCGTTTTCCCCTCTTTCTCTTTCTTTTATTTTCCTTCTCCTTTAAATCTTTGTCAATCCACGTCATCTTAAGATTTCTCGCTGAAAAATCCCCAGGCCACCTATGGAACTTGTTGTTTTGCACTTGATTTTTTCAAGCAAAATTCATAGGTCATGGAAAAATCCACCAGGCACTTGTGAAACACGCTGTTTTAAATCCTACAACTTGAAGCCAAATCCACAGGTTGTGGATAAATCCACCTGACACATGTGGAACACACTGTTTTGAATCTAACTAACCTCCTCAAGATATGTTTACACAAACAATACGCAACCTCAAATGTATGATCTGAAACAAGATAATGCATGATGAAATTAGTCCAATAATGAATAAATGAATAAAAATGGCCTAAGCTAATGCATGAATACACATTAATTTTATTTGATCATCACTTGCGCGTCACTATGGTTATTATAATATAGTTTTATATTTATGTTATTTGTGTATTTAGTGATATATTCTAGAATATGCCTAATTGTTCGTCCTGGTTGTAACATTTTCTTCTTTTTATTTGACTACTGACTCGCATAGTGTAAGTTTATATATCCGTGTAGGGATGGCAAAGCGGGCCAGCTCGACCCGTTTTGTCTTGTCCCGCAGTTTAATATCAGATTCACTTTTTTGGCCCGCCCCGTAGGTTAGCCAGCGAGCCCGCGGGCTGGCTCACATTTGTGATGAGTGAAATATTTTTTTTTGTTGATTAAAATAAAAACTTTTTTATTTTTTCATAATAATTGATATTCATTTTCTATCGAAATAATTCCAATTAGTTTACCTAATGAAAGACAAGAAAAATAACAACGAAGATTATAACTAAAGTACAATAGGAACATATCACCTAACGAGACATGTACCTAAAAATGCATAAAAAGATATTTCATATTCAAGAACTAAATTCATTATCTTATATACAATGATTATACATAAACATAAACATAATAATAATAACAATAATAATAATAATAAAAGGAACTTAAAAAAGCAACATGATGAATGATGTGAGAAGTAAAAAAAAGGAGAACATATAATTTTGTAAGCAGGCCAGCCCGGCCCGTCCCGCCTTTAACCTACGCAGGTTGCGAACCTATGTGAGGCAGGCCATTACGGGCCAGCGGGTTCAACATCCCAGCCCGCCACACGCTTTTTTGTGCGAGCCTACGACCAACCCGCCTGGCCCGCCCCGAATTGCCATCCCTATATCCGTGTACTCCTTTTACTGTCATAATAAGAAATTCTCAATTATCTATGTCTCTATTCTCAATATGGTATCAAGAGCATAAACTTTATTTTTCATCGCCGATTATGGCCCCTCCTACCCATCCATTGTCCTTTTCTCTTATACTATCTATGTGAAATTCACAAATACCAATTTTTTACTATGGAAACAACAAATAAATCTTGTCATTAAGGCCCACCGTCTTTAGTGCTTTGTTGTCTCTCCACTCATTCCACCATAGTTTCTCAATATTTTAGATTCTGAATTGGGGAAAGAAAACCCAGCCTACACTATATGGGAGACGCAACATCTCCTTTCTTGGCTTCAATCATCACCATCGCCCTATTTCTTGCCTAGGGTTATTGGATGCACTTATCCCTTTCAACTATGGGACAAGATTCACTCCTATTTTCATACTCAAACGAAAGCTAAATCTAGGAAATTGTGTATTGAAATTTAGAATATGATGAAAGGGGATCTCTCCAATAGTGAATTTCTTCTTCGTATCAAAACGATCATGCAGTCACTCCAATTGATTAGTGATCTTGTCTTCAGGTGGAATATGAGTTATTTATATCCTTGATAAACAACAAACTTGACTTGTTCTATTTTGAAGAAATTAAATGTCTTCTTGTTGCATAGGAAGCCATAGTTGAACGATTCTAACAATTTAGTGATAATTTCTTTCTTAATCTCACTTAGACCAACACATGAACAACTTCTGCACCTCATACTCAACTTGCTCAACATCATTCTACTACATCTCACAACTATCATTATCAACAACAACAACCTTTTCATGGAGGTTATCATTTTCGTGGTCATGGAAATCGAGGTCGATGAGGTAGACATAATGGATGCAACTTGGTTCAATGTCAAGTATGCACCAAGTTTGGCCATGTTGCATCCCACTGCTATTATTGTTTTGATCCCAATTACTCGGGGGTTTTTGTATGGTCCTCGTCCACCATTCTACACTCCTTATTACACTCATCGTATGCTATCACAAATACAATTTTACATGACAATTGCTAACCATTCCCATTCTCGTTCACCGACCACCACTCATGTTCCTATTCAATAATCACAAAATTAGTTCATTGATTTAGGGTGATCCTGCTACATTACCTCTTACCCTCACATCCTGCAGAAATTATGCCCACATCTGTTGATGTTACTCTACAGAACAAAAAAGGTTTGTTTGTTCAGTTTTTTGGTTTTGCAATTTTTCCCTCTTCTACCAATCCTCCTTAACAACTTTTCTCATGATAACCATGTCTTCTTTGAATTTCACCCCTCTTTATTTTATCAAGTCACAAGTTGATCAAGCTATCATACTCACAAGGTATTTTGAATCTAATGGATTATACATGTTTCCTACTCTTCTTCTGTAGTCCTCCTCCTGCACGACACATTGTTATTTGTGTCAACATTCCTTATTCGATACATTCAGTGTTCCTTAATCATTATCTCCTTCATCCAAATGCACCATAACTTTATTCACTCAATGAGACCATAGACTAGGTTATCCATCTTCTAATGGTTTAAACATTATCCTTAAATGATGTAATCTTCCTTTATTAAATAAAACACTTGTTCATTTCGGTGTTGCATGTTGTATGAGTAAATCTCACCAACTTCCGTCTCACTCTTCATCCATTACTTATAATAACCCTCTTCAACTCATCTATTGTGACCTTTAGGGACCATCTCACGTGTCATCCTCTCTTGGATACAATTGTTATATTTCATTTGTTGATGCTTATGGTAGGTAAACATGGATTTATTTCCTAAAAAATAAGTCTGATCCTTTCAATATCTTTGCTCAATTCAAAAACAATGTTGAACTTCAATTAAATCAGAAAATCAAAGAGGTTCAACTTATTGGAGTGATGAGTTAAGGTCTCTAACTTCTTTTCTTCAATATTTTGGTATTCACCACAAACTTATTTGCCCTCATACTCACAATGAAAATGGTGTTATAGAATGTAAGCATCGTCACATTGTTTAAATCAATCTCACTATTCTTTCTCAATCTTCCCTTCCATTAAAATTTTTGGACCACGCCTTCCACACTGCAATATATCAGATTACCTACAACTACTAGTCCCTATCCTATACCTTATTTCACCATTTTAAAAAAGAACTTAATTACTCTTTTCTTTGCACATTTGGTTGTGCTTGCTATCCATATATATGCCCCTATAACCAACATAAACTTGACTTTCGAGCTATTACTTGCACCTTCTTGGGATATTCTCCATGTCACAAAGGTTACAAATGCCTTTCTAAAAATGGTCGTCTTTTTATCTCTAAAGATGTTCTATTTGATGAACATACCTTTCCTTTTTCTATTCCATCTTCTGTTAGTTCTTTGTCCACATCCCATTCTCCCCATCTCCCTCTTGGCATTATTCCTTCCACTATTTCATCACCCATACGACATCCCACTCATAATTCAACATCTATTTTATCCTCTCCTGAGTCATCTGTTGTTGTCTCATCTCCTATTTGATGTCCTGTCAGCACCTTTATAACACATATTCTCCCCACTCTTCCTTCCACTATTACCTCTTCCATTCCTCCAATTTCTTGAAACACTTCATCGAGTCATTCCATGCAAACTAGATCAAAAATAACTAAAGGTTTACCCATCCTTCCTTCTCATTACTGAAAAACCTACAGCTGTAAAACAAGCCTTGTCCTTTCCCTTTTAGCACAAAGCTATGCAAGATGAAAATGATGCAGTATTGACTAACAATACATGGTCCCTTACTTATCTTCCTACAGGTCGTTCTATGGTTAGATGCAAATGGATTTTTTGAATAAAAGAAAATACTGATGGCTCTATTAATCGTTATGAAGCCTAGTTGGTAGCAAAATTATTTCAACAATTTGGTTGTGATTACTTTGAAACATTTGCTCCGGTAGTCAAGCCTATCACTATTAGAATTGTTCTCACAATAGCCATCACTAGTCAATGGTCTCTTCAAAACATAAATATCAATAATGCATTTCTCAATGGCATTCTTTATGAAGATGTTTACATGACCCAACCTCCAGGGTTTGAGTCCCTTGATTCCTACTTGGTATGCAAACTAAACAAGTTTATTTATAGTTTGAAACATACTCTTGGTATGAGAGACTTACCATTAATCTCAAAGGTTTTGGGTTTCATCAAAGTAAGTGTGATCTATCTCTTCTAATATACACCTCTACTTCTGATAATATCTTTGTTCTCATTTATATGTATGATATCATCTTTACAGGTTCATCACCATCATTGCTTCAATCCATTATTACTAAATTAAGAATTGTTTTTCCTCTTAAACAACTTTGAGCGCTTGAATATTTTTTGGTCATTTAGGTTGAAAAACTTTCTAGTGGCTTTCTTCTTCTCTCTGAAACAAACTACATTCATAATCTCCTTGATGAAGCTGGAATGTTTGATGCAAAAGGTATTTCTACTCCTCTGCCAAGTGGTGTTAAAATCTCCAAAATTGGTTTCGATTACATGGATGACCTATCTTTGTATCACTCTATTGTTGGTGACTTACAATATGTCACAATTACACGAGCAAGAGTTGGATACAATGTGAATAAAGTTTGCCAATTCATGGCACAATCTCTCCTTGAACATTGGAAAACTATCAAACACATTCTATGTTATCATAAAGGAATTCTCACTTATGGTCTACAACTTCAAACTATATCTTCATTTCAAAATCATTATTCCATTACTACCTTTTGTGATGCAGATTGAACATCTAATATTGATGATCAAAGGTCTACTTTGGCTCTACTCTTGTGTCTTGGTGGTCTAAGAAACAAAGTTTAGTTGCTCATTCAAGTGCTAAAGTAGAATATCGCAATTTAGCTATTATTGTTGCTAAAATTCTATGGTTACAATCTTGTTTACATGAACTCGAGATTCATTGCACAACTCCCTTTGTATACTACGACAATCAAATGTTGTAGCCTTAAATCATAATCTGGTTCTACATTCTAGAACAAAACACATGAAACTCGACATTTTCTTTGTTTAGAAAAAAGTGCTCAATCAATCCTTAGTGGGTCATGATATTCCAACTGTTGATCAAGTTGCAGACATCCTTACAAAACCACTCTCACATGCTCGTTTTTCTACTTTACGTCACAAACTCAATGTTGTTGACTACTATTAATAACCTTGAGTTTGAAAGGGACTATTAGAATATAGTTTTGTATTTATGTTATTTGTGTATGCAGTGATATATTCTCGAATATGCCTAACTATCCCGGTTGTTACATTCTCATTTTTTTCCTTTGATTACTGACTCACCTAGTGTGAGTCTATATATCCATGTACTCATTTTATTGTCATACATAACCCTAATTTCTCATTTTGAATGAGAATACGTAGGAGTAAGATTAATCATTCTCAAGCTAAAATACATATTTCAAAAATATTTTCCTATGATTTTGTATTTGCTTGTTTTGTTTGGTTTTTTTAGAGGAAAGGACAAATATTTTAAATATTAGATTAATTTTACACACTTGAATAAAGGGAACTATCTTCGGATGAAGTTATGGGGTGTTAATACCTTTCCCCACATGTAATTGACTCCTGAATCTAATTTGGTTTCGCAGACCATTCTCCTTTTAGGATTTTCCATAGTTTTTGGTAATAAACTATGATTTACCCATGTGACATGTGAAATTTAATGTAAAGAATAAGTTTGAGTAGAATTTTTTCTTCTTTCCAATGACAACCTTCCAAATGTAATTACTAGGATGAAAGACATATTTCATTTACAAATCATCTTTGTCCTTTTGATCAAAGTTTTACCTATAAATACAACACAATCTCAAATATCTATCTCACAATTTCCTACAACAGGAGAAAAGGCCTAAGGTAAGCTTTCCTCTTCTCTTATTTTTTTATCGTCTCTTATTTTATTATTCTATTCTCTTTTATTCCTTTCTTAGTTATTTAAATTATTAGTCATATAGTTTCATTAAATTAGATCTAGAGTTAGAATATATTTCTTCCTATTCTTCTTAAATCCTACTCTATAACTATGATTTTCTCTCTTTTAAAGCTTCTTGTGAAGCAACTTAAATTGGAAAAATACATCACTTTGAGCCTTTCATTTCAATCGTAGAGTTCCATTAACTTCACCAAAGTAAGGGGGTCAATCCCAAATATCTAACTCTTTTATTTTGGCATATTATTTTCAAGTATACAATCTGCCCATTTTTATTTTGTAACTATCTGTATACAATTTTTAAAATTTTGGATTCATAAATGGATTCCTTAGTTATGAAAATTGATGGGTAGGTTCAAAAGTCACCTCACTTGAAGTTTTATACAAAAAGTTATAAATAAAATAAGGATGTGCCACGTGTCAGCTCCTCATTTTTTTTAATTTTTTTATCTTTTATTTATTTTTTTAATTTTTTTAATTTTTTTTAAAATTATTCATGCCACATGTCACGTCAATATTGTGCCATGTGTCAAGTCAATCAAAGTGACACGTGTTAAGTCATTGTTTGAATCTCAATTTGGTCCATATATTTTTTTATTTTGATTACATTTTGGTCCATTTATTTTGATTACATTTTGGTCCATTTATTTTAAAATTTTAAATATATTTATTTTAACTTTTTACAAAATTGTTTTAAAATTTTATATTTAAATTTATAAAATTATTGTTTTTAAACCAACTCTAACATTTGTATATAAATTATTTAAAACAATTTTGTAACAAGTTAAAATAAATATTTTAAAATTTTAAAACAAAATATAGGTAAAGTTTAATGCAAAATAAAAATTTAAATAAACTTAATATTATTAAAATGTTTAATTAAAATATCATTTTAAAATTTATATAAAAGTTAAATTTAGTTTCAATTTGGAGATGATGGAATTAAAAATTAAAAAAAAATGGACTGAAATATAATTAAAATAACAAATATATGGACCAAATTGAGATTCAAACAATGACTTGACACGTGTCACCTTACTCACTTGACATGTGGGACAATATTGACATGACACGTGGCATGAATAATTTAAAAAAAAAAAGAAAATTTAAAAAATAAAAATAAATAAAAAATATGGTGGTAACACTGTTACCACCATATTAACAAAATGGACCTAATTTTTATGCATTTTCAAAAATATGGACCTAATTGAGACTAAAAAAAATCTTAGGACCTAATTGAGATTTTTGAACAAAAACGTGGACCAATGAAGTATTTTAACATTTTACTTATAAAATACGTATGTGAGGAATGTATCTTTTTTTTTTTTGGTTTTTGCACTGGTTTCAATTTTTGGTATTTATTTCAATTCCAAGTCCATGTCAATTGTCATCCTTAGGGTCAATCACCATAAATCTGAGGTATTGTCTACTTTGGAGCGTGGAACTTCGTTACAGTTTTGTCCTTAAAAAGTGTCTCAGAGGGGGGAAGGAGAAATGACTATTAAATTGTCTTAGGCCTCGACTCCTAAGCAAAGTGAGACTATTGGGCATGGAAGGAACAAGTCCCCCAACCGAGATCTAAGAAAAATGACAAATCATCCTAAATAAAGATCTTAAGATACTGATCCCCAATAGAGGGCTTAAGAGACTGATGGTTCGTTTTAGAATCTCGTTATCGGTCGTACAGTGGGCGTTAATGTTCCGATGTCAAGTTCGTCAACTTGTTATCATTAGGATCAATCACCAAGCATTCGAGATATTATTCGCTTTGAACCATGGAACTCCATCACAATTTAGTTCTTCAAAGACGCCTCGAAGGATAGAATGATGAATAATTATTTAAACTGTCTTTGATCTCGACTCCTAAAAAATGTGAGATTATTGTGCACAGTAGAAACATACCTCAACTCCTACGAAAGATATTACGTTTCCTTTCTTGTACCAAATATGAAATAAATGGATAAATATTGACAAGATTGATGTGCTTGAGAAAAATTTGTCATAAAAATTATGAATATAAGAGTATATATATATATATATATATATATATATATATATATATATATATATATATATATATAATATAATAAAGAGATATAGATAGACATATATAAAAAATATTTATTCATTATGAATTATGAATTATAATTGAATAAAATAAAAAAAATTGTATAAAACTAAGTTAATCGGTTAATAAAGCAAAATAATACATGTAAAAGATATTTTACGAGATAATAAATAAGTAGATTGAATACTGAAATGTATACATTTTTAAATTTGTTAAAACTATATTTATTTAACTCGATGACTTAACACAATAATTTAATATATACATTCATATATTGTTTAAACGAGAAATGTGTTACGAGGGAGAATATAAAAAATATTTATGTATTATTCGTTATCGTAGACATAAGCGCTATCGTGTCTGTGTATACATATTTTTTAAATATAAATGATAGTATCTTAGTAAGTGATAATAATGTAAGGTTATTAAGTTAATATATAAAATAAATTTATATTTATTAAAAATGAAGTGAAATGTTAAAAATAGAGTGAAATGAATAGAAAGGTTAACTGTTGATGAATAAAACAAAAATTAAGATAAACAATTTTATAGAAAATAGGTAAAAATAACCATTAATTTTAAAAAATAATAAATAATTATATTATAAATGGTAGAATTGATATTATAAAATGTGGATACAAAAGAGGGAATCCTCTTTATTATTGTTAATAAAGTGAAATGAATAGAAAGGTTATTTGTTGATGAATAAAAAAAATTAAGATAAACAATTTTATAGAAAATAGATAAAAATAATCATTAATTTTAAAAATAATAAATAATTATATTATAAAGAATAAAATTAGTATTATAAAATGTGGACACAAAAAAGAGAATCTCTTTATTATTGTTATATTGTTATAGATAAAAAATTGAATAGAACTTAATCGGTCAATAAAGTACAAGAATACATGTAAAAGATATTTAAAGAGATTTTTGAAAGAGAATTAAACATTGAAATTTAATAATAATGAAACAGGAGTCTTCATAGTTTTAATTAATATAAGTATTTCTCCCGGCAGAATGAAATGGGTTTTCTTATCTTATCCTTTGGCGATAACATTAGATCTTTCCGACCCTTTCTGTCAATATATATTAAAAAGCTTGTAGCAAAAAGACGAAAGAAAAATCTCATACTCACAACAGATTTTTCTTTTGTTATCTCAAACCAGTGAAATCAAATCCTTCACAGAAGGGAGAGAGAAACATAGGAATATGGCAACCCAATTGAACCATGTGTTCAGAAGTTCAATTCTGAAGCACAAAACACAATCAGAGACCCCTTTGAGAACCTCACGAAGAACCCCAAGATTTGAAGTGATCAATGCAACAACATCTTCCACCAGAAGTGCAAGGCAGCTCATAGAGTCTGGCACAGTGAGGCCTGTATTGCCCAAAGATGCTTCCTTAGCCATAAACTCGGAGGGTTTTATTCTCCTTGATGTTAGGCCAACATGGGAGAGAGAGAAGGCACGTGTGGCAGGGTCTTTGCACGTGCCTATCTTTGTGGAAGACAAGGATAACAGCCCTATAACTTTACTTAAGAAGTGGGTACATTTTGGATACATTGGGTTGTGGACTGGCCAGTACCTCACTGCTGTGAATTCTGAGTTCCTTAGTCAAGTGGAAAATGTCATTCCTAGTAAGGACACAAAGCTTCTTGTGGCATGCGGAGAAGGATTGAGGTAAGCATAGTTTTAGTTGTACGAAATTATGATTATTTATAAGGTTACGTATCAAATTAGTATTTCACATTAAATTTGTTTCTATTTAAAACTGTGATATATTTTAGTTCGAAAATCTTTAAAATAAATTAATATACTCCTTTGAACCTAATTATTTAACATGTTAAACATTTTTTTACTTCACATTGAAGCGAGAACATGTTAAACGGTATAAGATGAAACTCAGGATCATATATATGCACACACCATTTGAGAGATGTATCCGAACTTCATAGCTCATATCAGTTAACAATCTTTTTTTCTAATCAGTAAAGTTACTAAAAACTTTGATTGAAGCTTTATGCTGGTTTGTGTTGTAAGATCTGACATTTCCCAGTTTACAAAATGAAGCAAGCAAGCAGAGGGATTTGATTATGGCTATGAAGGAGAATATTGATTTGTTGGTTTTGGTGAGTGATTCAGGTCAATGACAGCAGCTTCAAAACTGTACAATGGAGGTTACAAGAATCTGGGATGGTTGGCTGGTGGGTTTAATCGTTCAAAGGACAATGACTTCCCATCAGCAGAAGGAAAAGAGAAGTTGCAGCATGCTACAATTGGGGGAGTTTCTTACATATTCCTTCAGTTGCTCATATTTCTGAAGGCTGTGGGATAAGGAATTATTTTGACACCTTTTAAAATGTTCATGTTGTGCATCTTTTGAATCTGTAAGCCTCTGTAATCTAGTTACAAAACTACATTTTTGTGGATAGTCATTCCAGTTCCCTGTTTCATACAATTGCAGAAGTAGTTTCTCATTTATCCTTGCCAATATTTGATCTCTTTTTGTAATGATTTTTAGTTTTATTAGTTGGAATCAACTACAAGTAGACCCAAAATGGTGTTGAAAAGGTTTGAGGACAAAATCGTGGCAGTTGTGGATGTCATTGCGTTGCTAATTTTAACACTAACAATACATTAACCATTATATATACTCGAATCGATGACTATATCAAAATTTATACTTATATGATTTACACATTAATCTGCCTCCTGAAATGACTCATTTTTTATTTACTCAGCCATTATATAGGTTAAAAATGTCTCCACTAGCTATCACATAAAGAGGGTTATAAAGTCAAAATAAGTTTGACCCACTACAACATTAAATAAAATTTAGTAAAATAAATTAAGAAATATCATCTATTTCTCTTTAGTTGCCAAACTCTCATTAATTTGTCTATTACGACTCGAAGCATACAATACAAAATGACTTGGTTTAAATTTATAATAAACTTTCGTTCCTTTTTTAGTTTTTTATTTGGTGTGAAATAAATTTTTTCTTTCTTTCTTTATATCCTACATATTAATCAAAATAATTTAATGACTGAAGTTTGAAAATTAATATTTTAAGAGTAGTTTTTTAGCATTCCATTTTAATAGGATAATACTACTAAAATAAGACATCACAAATTTAATAATAAAAAACAGATAATCCATAAGTTAGAATATGTTATTACATTTATTCAGATGTATAACCATATAACATGCCATGTACTAACTTAAAGGAAACCAATACAAAAGAAAAAGACATAAAATTTTTCAAAATGATCTACCTATAAAGGACTTTAGGCAAGAAGCTAGACGATTGCATCTCCCTTAGATAGATCAACTCGTGTTTCTTCATATACTCACACCAATGAATAATGATCATGGAAAAAGAAGTAAACAACACAAGAAACATAAACACAAGAGAAGGTAAGCTAATTTATAAAACAAACAAATATTTATCTAGTAAACAACTTTCATCATAACGCTATACACTTCAACAAGTCATAGAGAAATATAACATACAATTAAAGAATTTTCTAGCTCAATTATCCGGATAAATACATTGATATCAAACTCTTTCAAATTATGTACCATAGTGAACGTTATTGCTCTACAAAGCCATTACTATTTCTTACTATTTCTTTTGCTCAAATATTTTACTATTTACTATTTACTATTTGAAATTTGAAAATAATTAAAGAAATAAAATTTTCAAATTTCATAACATTAATTCCCTCTGAGTATTCGACAACGTGTTCCTTGTGAAATTTTGAGCAACTTCTATACATAAAATTTGAATTATTTAAATTGTAAATAGTAAAAAATATTAAAAAAATTAAAAAAGAGTGATCAAAAGATGGAATTTTTCAAATTTTAGAACATAAATCCCCTCTGAGTTTGACCAACATGTTTCTTTTAAAATTTTGAATAATATTTATATATAAAGTGTGAATTATTTAAATTGTAAATATTAAGAAATAGAAAAAAAAATTAAAAAAGTGTGAAAAAAACATGAAAATTTTTAAATTTCAGAATATCAATCTCCTTTGAGTATTTGTCAACAAGTTATTTATGAATTTTTTGTGTTCAATTTTTATATATAAAATATTAAGTATTTAAATTATAAATAGTAAAAAAAATTAAAAAACTGTTCCCAAAAATGAAAATTTTCAAATTTCTGAACAATAATCCCCTTTGTGTATTTCCAACGAATTTCTCATGAAATTTTGAGCAATTTTTATTTATAAAATATGAATTATTTAAATTGTAAATACTAAAAAATAGTAAAAAAAATAAAAAAAAATATTACCAAAAGATGGAATTTTTCAAATTTCATAACATTAATTCCCTTTGAGTATTGGACAACGTGTTCCTTGTGAAATTTTGAGCAATTTTTATATATAAAATGTGAATTATTTAAATTTTAAATAGTAAAAACAGTAAAAAAAATTAAAAAAGTGTTATCAAAAGATGAAAAGTTTCAAATATCAAAATGTCAATCCAGTATGAGTATTGACCAATATGTTTCTTTTGAAATTTTGAATAATATTTATATATAAAGTATGAATTATTTAAACTGTAAATAATAAGAAATAGTAAACAAAATTAAAAAATTGTTACAAAAAGATAGAATGTTTCGAATTTCAGAACATTACTTCTCTTTGAATATTGGACAACGTGTTACTTGTGAAATTTTAAGACATTTTTTTTATGTAAAATGTGAATTATTTAAATCGTAAATAGTAAGAATAGTAAAAAAATTTAAAAAGGTGTTATCAAAAGTATTGACCAACGTGTTTCTTTTGAAATTTTGAATAATATTTATATATAAAGTATGAATTATTTAAAATCTAAATAGTAACAAATAGTTAAAAAATTAAAAAAATTGTCACAAAAAGATGAAAAATTTCAAATTTCAGAACATTAATTCCCTTTTAGTATTGCAGAATGTGTTCTTTGTGAAATTTTAGGCAATTTTTATGTACAAACTGTGAATTATTAAAATTGTAAATAATAAGAAATAGTAGAAAAAAATTAAAAAATTGTTACAAAAAGATGAAATTTTTCAAATTTTAGAACATTAATTCCTTATGAGTATTAGACAACTTATTCCTTGTGAACTTTTGAGCAATTTTTATACATAAAGTATTAATTATTTAAATATTAAATTGTAAAAGATAGTAAAAAATAGTAAAAAAAATTAAAAAAGGGTTACCAACAGATGCAATTTTTCAAATTTCAGAACATTAATTTCCTTTGAGTATTGGAGAACGTGTTCCTTGTGAAATTTTGAGCAATTTTTATACATAAAATATGAATTATTTAAATATTAAATTGTAAAAGATAGTAAAAAATAGTAAAAAAAAATTAAAAAAGGGTTACCAACAGATGCAATTTTTCAAATTTCAGAACATTAATTTCCTTTGAGTATTGGAGAACATGTTCCTTATTAAATTTGGAGCAATTTTTATATATAAAATGTAAATTATTTAAATTGTAAAATAGTAAGGAATAGTAAAGAAAAAATTAAAAAAGTGTTACCAAAAGATAGAATTTTTCAAATTTCAGAACACCAATCTCCTCTGAGTATTTGCTAACAAGTTTCTTGTTAAATTTTGAGCAATATTTATATATAAAATATTAACTATTTAAATTGTAAATAGTAAAAAATAGTAAAAAAAATTAAAAAAGTGTTCCCAAAAAATGAAATTTTTAAATTTTAGAACACCAATCTCCTATGAGTATTGGTCAATGACTTTCTCGTGAAATTTAGAACAATTTTTATATATAAAATATGAATTATTTAAATTGTAAATAATAAAAAGTAGTAAAAAAAATTAAAAAGTTTTATCAATAAGAGTGAATTTTATAAGTGTTTATATTTTCCAATCACATAATTGAATTCATTTTATTTTTAATTTATGGTTTTTTCTTATATATATATATATATATATATATATATATATATATTATTATTTTTTTTCTAACCATTTTTTTATAATTTTGAAACTTATGTTGGATCATGATGATTAATGATTTAATTATATTACATTATAAATGAACAAAACTTGGAATAAATTATTATTTTATATGTGAGTAAAACAATGTTTTTAATCTGGTTTTGATAGAACATATTTACTTTTTTATTGGCTTTTGTCCATAAAACTTTTATAGACATTTTCTATAAGCTCTGATTTATTAGAACTTTTTTGGCCGATAAATTTTACCCTCATCATATTATTGAGGATCAAACTTTTTAATTAGACCAAATTACTGATTTTATTAATTTGAAGTTAAAATATTTCATTGGTTCATATTTTTGTTCAAAAATCTCAATTAGGTCCTAAGATTTTTTTAGTCTCAATTAGGTTCATAGTTTTGAAAATGCGTAACAATTAGGTCAATTTTGTTAATATGGTGGTAACTCTGTTAAGTATGTACCATATGTCATCTCCTCAATTTTTTGATTTTTTTTAATTTTTGTTTGAAAATTATTCATGCCACGTGTCACGTCAATATTGTGCCACGTGTCAGTCAGTAAGGTGATTACATTTGGTCCATATATTTATTATTTTGATTACATTTCAGTCCATTTATTTTAAAATTTTAAATATCTTTATTTTAACCTTTTACAAAATTATATAAAATTTTATATTTCAATTTATAAAATTGTTATTTTTAAATCAACTCTAACATTTGTATATAAATTATTTAAAAATTTTTTGTAACAAGTTAAAATAAACATTTTAAAATTTTAAAACAAAATATAAGTAAAGTTTAATATAAAATAAAAATTTAAATAAACTGAATATTATTAAAATGTTTAATTAAAATATCATTATAAAATTTATATAAAAGTTAAATTTGATCTCAATTTGGAGAGGATGAAATTGAAAATTAAAAAGAATGGACTAAAATATAATCAAAATAAGAAATATATAGACCAAATTGAGATTCAGACAATGACTTGACACGTGTCACCTTACTGACTTGACACGTGGCATAATATTGATGTGACACGTGACGAATAATTTAAAAAAAATTAAAAAATTAATAAAAAATTAAATTTTCTTTTAAAAAAATTAAAAAAAAACAAAAAAAGGAGCTGACACGTGGCACATACTTAACACCGTTACCACCGTACTAACAGAATGGAACTAATTGTTATGCATTTTCAAAAATGTGGATCTAATTAAGATTAAAAAAAATCTTAGGACCTAATTGAGATTTTTGAATAAAAATGTGGATCAATAGAATATTTTAACCTTAATTTAATGTAGCCAAATTCAATTGGCTTAAGCATTCAATAAATGTAAGATCTATTTAGTTTAGTTTTAAAATGTTATTTTCAAAGATTTCAAATGAAAACGAATTTGAAGCCAAGTTTTATAAGAGGTATATCAAACAAAATCTCGATCAAACAAGCACAATATATGGTTGCTTAAAAGTTTGGAAGAATTCATATTAAAATGACAATTATGAGATTAAAATGCATGTCTAAAGGTATCTCAAACTAATTATTTATATCAAGTGAAAAGTTTGACAATTATGAGATTAAAATGCATAATTGTTTATAAGGCTCAAATACAGTTTTAGTATTTTTATTTTGCTCAATCGGCAATGCTGGACCCTTTAATATAGAGACATTTAGTTTCTGTATTTTGATCAAATTATGAATTCTAAACGTACGTTTTTATTTTATTTTGGTTCAACTGAATTTCAGACCAATATATTATATTCACTAAATTTCCATAAGAACAGTTTAACTAATTAAAATATAAGTAATAAAAATAAACAGAATTATATATTAGACCAAAATTACAGGTTTTTAAAATAGAAAACTAAATATCTCTATTTTAACGGGGGACTTATTTCTTAAAAAAATAAAATAAGGGACTATAATAGGAAAAAAAAATTGTATTTGTTCCTTTATGAAAAGATCGACATTGTATTGCAATATATAATAAAATATTAATCCTTGATCAAATCAACTTTACACCACCATAGATGATAACATAAACTTTCGTACTATATACACATACATGGTCGTATTCCTTACTTAATCATCACAATATATACAATAGTAACATCAACAGCTACCTCACGCAAATGAATTTTAGGTCATTTATGAAATGAGAAACGCCTAATTAGGTTTGTGTGAACTCTTATCATCATGCATTGTGTCGTCAGTGTGGCCCTTAGGTTTTTCAAAATAGACATGCATTCGAATCTTGTACCATGTTCTCTTGCAAAACCCCACAAAAGTCCATGCACTTCTGATAAAAAATCCACTTTTAGATCTTCTCATTTGGTTGTCATCTTCTGTGTTTGGTGAACATGAATTCATCTTTGATATTCAATGAAGAACAAAGAAAGTGAACAATAATTAGGTGAAATCAAAGTGATAAGGCCTTTCATTCAATGTATTTCTCTTTTTCTCTTTGTTCAAGGACAATATTAGGGTTTCTCAAGAATGAGACTAGGTTCTTTCCTTATTTATTTCTACCTCTTGTATTGTCTTTTATACAAGCATGGTGACGGAGTGTGTTTTCTTTGGCAAGTGATTTTGATCTGTTTGTTGTAGTATTCTACGTGTATATGTACTGTATTTAGTATGTTTCTAGGTTCTGTTTTGTGTGATCAGTTAGTGTTGGCTACTTTTTTCCCTAATTTTGGTCATGATGGGCTTTAGACATGTGTCTAAAAATCTTGTTGGATACAAAGATAAAAGAATATCTAAAATGCTCACTATTTTTTTCTAATAAAGAGTTGAGAAAAAATAACTTATATCTAAACATTACATGCTGCACCAAACATTAGACTTGTTTTTCTTGTGTGGTGGTTAGATGAGTCGGAAAAGATTGAGTATCACGAATTAATAAAAAGTGGTGTAACCCACATGAAAGAGAAAGAGGAGTGTCAAATAAGAAAAAATCTATTTTATATATAAAAGATACATTAAAAGAATAAAACTGACAATTTGAAATTTTGTATCCAATCCATTACTAAAATTTCAAAATTTTCTTAAAAACATGAAGACTACTTGTATTTATATCAAGACAAATATCTTCTATATCAACTCTTTAATGAGTGGGATATAATAATATAAGCGTTTACTTATGACATAACTTCAAGTAATCTAAGAATTGTATTTGTTTTTATCCTTCTTTTATAGAAAGATAATATTATAAAAAAACTATCAAAGAATTATCAATTTTATGATAAAAAAATATGTTAATTCACAATAGAAACTATTTTAGTTACCAATTTAGAGACCAATTATATATTTTTGAAACTATTTTAGTTACTAATGATTTTTAAATTATTAAATTGGTCACTATAGTGACTAATAATTTTTAGTCACTAAAATTGGTCATTGATAAAGAATTTTCTTTTAGTGTAAAAAATCTTACAAATATTGATACAAATTTAATTAATGAGATTATTTATGTAAGAAAACTTGCACCTATGAGTAAAACAAGAAAAAAAATAAACTTCAGCAAGACAAAAATATATAAGATATTGACGAAAATAAAAAGGAAAAAAAAAGAGAGAGAAAAGATTACAAGACTTAGGAGATGAAAAATGGTGCATCACTTTTAGAATAAAATGGAGACTCTTCAAGAGAAACTCATTATCACTTGACTTATAAGAATCAATATACGTCTCAAAATTATAAGAATCAATGTAAGTCTCAAAACTCATACTTTGCACTTAAAGTGTTCATAATTTTCTCTCAAAATTTAATATATCAAAAGTGTTTTACAAAAGAAGAAGCACGACTTGTATAAATGTAAATGTAAATGCAAATAAATTAACGTCGTTGGTGTAAAATGAATCTAGAAGGAGGAGAAATTCAGAGAAAATGAGTTATCATTTTAATTTACTATTGATAACTTATGTGATTATATATCTTCCTTAATTAACATAAAAGAACATCCAAGAATTAGTTTTTAGTTTTTTTTGGACCGCAAAAGAAATCTTAAGTAAGTAAAATCTAAAACAAGCGTGCAAACTCAAATACATACAAAGACAAGAACATGCATTTTTCATGTTGAAAAATAAGACTAAAATATACATACTTGACCTTCCTGAAAATTTTTCACATGGAGCCAACAATGTCACTATTTCAAGTCAACTATTATCTTAGATTTGCAATAGTCTCATGTGTTGATTGGAATCTTTTAAAAAGTGATATATTCACTTAGTTGAAACTATGAAGTATTAGATTTTATTTGCTCATTTTGAAAAATGAAAAAACATCAGTATTAAATTGAAATACAATGTATTGATTTTAATATTTTCCAAATACATGATAAATATACTATCTTTTGAAAAGAGTATATAAACTTGAAAATAAATAAAATACCACAGTATGATTAGATTTGAAATATATATATATATATATATATATATATATATATATATATATATATATATATATATATATATATATTTTATTTTTTTTTATATATAAATATAAAAAA